>Ga0210401_10008505_pt1 | contig 10182 bp, 10 predicted proteins | sample IncBWH32MmetaG_FD_150866 | JGI IMG/M metagenome (GOLD analysis project Ga0210401, IMG submission 150866) | Forest soil microbial communities from Barre Woods Harvard Forest LTER site, Petersham, Massachusetts, United States - Inc-BW-H-32-M | ecosystem: Environmental > Terrestrial > Soil >... | reverse complement strand
CGCTTACGTTCCTCGTCTCTGGACGCGCAGAGTTTTCTGCTATACTCACGCGAAGGTTTCAGTTGCGGCACGATTTGCCTCCCACAGCTGGACCTCCCAGCGCCGAGTCCGATGCCAGGCTCTGCCCTTCTTTTTGAGGCGGTATCATGCGGGATATTGCGATTGTGGGCGGAGGACCGGCCGGCGCGATGTGTGGAGAGCGCCTCGCGCGCTCCGGGTATGACGTCACGATTTACGATGAGCACCTCGCCTGGGAGAAGCCCTGCGGCGGAGGCCTCACGCACAAGGCCATTCGCGCCTACCCTTTTCTCCTGAACGGCCCGCACCCCAAAAAACTGATTCACACGGTTCAACTCATCTCCAGCAAAGGCCATCGCGCCGTTCTCCCTCTTGACCAGCCGATTGTCATTTACTCGCGGGCGGTGCTGAACGGGCTCCTTCTGGAACGCGCTGCGGCCGCGGGCTGCCGCGTCGTCCAGTCCCGCGTGAGCCAGCTCGATACTACCAGCGAACGCGCGACATTGATGGTCGGTGAATCCCGCGCGGAAGCCGATTTCGTGGTCGTAGCCGCCGGCGCGCGCAATTCCCTCTTTCCAGGCACGCGGCCGCTCACGCGCAACGACCTCGAAATGACCGTCGGCTATTTCGTGCCGGCCCAAGCCGAGGGAATCTCCGTCAAGTTCCTGCATCATTTTGAGGGCTACCTCTGGTCCTTCCCGCGCTGCGATCATCTTTCGGTTGGAATTTGCGGAAGCATGGCGAGGCACACCAGCCAGGAATTGCGCCGCCACCTGCACGCGTTCATGGAAAGCGAAAAGATCTCGCGCGAAGGCGCGCGCTTCTACAGCCACGTCCTGCCGTCGCCGCAGAAGCAAACGCTTTCCTCGCGGCGCGTGGTGGGCAAGAATTGGGCTCTGGTGGGAGACGCCGCCGCTTGGGTGGACCCCATCACCGGCGAAGGCCTGTATTACGCGCTGCGCTCGGGAGAGCTGCTCGCCGAATCGCTGATCGCGCACAAGCCCGAGGGGTATCCGTCTCGCGTTCGCCGCGCGTTTTCCACCGATCTTGAATTTGCCACGCGGATCGCGCGGCGATTCTATCGCGGGCGTTTTCTCGGCGGGACCGTCGCGACCCGGATGATTCAGTTCATCGAGCGCAGCCCGACGTTCCGAGTGCTCATGGCGGACGTTTTCGCCGGCTCGCAGGACTATTGCAGCCTGAAGCGCCGGTTATGGGCACAGTGCGGCACGACGCTTACGGAAGTGGTGGGAAGCCTGCTGAAGGGCCAGCCCGCTCTCGCGAAGAATCCATCCGCCGCCGGGTCGGAGAACGTGCAATGACCCGGAGCCATCCGGCTCCCCTGAAACCCGGGCTCGAAGGCTTCTGCGAACGGATCGTCTCTCACGAGCTGACCCTCGCCAACGTGAATAAGGATTGGCCCGCAGTTTTTTCGACGCCCGCCATGGTCGGCATGATGGAGCTCGCCTCCTCGCATGCGGTCCGCGATGCGCTCCCGCCCGGATCGATCACGGTCGGAGTTCGCGTGGAAGTGGATCATCTAAAGGCCGTGCCGGCCGGCGCGACCGTGATTGCGTTTTCAAAACTGGTAGAGGCCAACGGCCGCCGGCTCACCTTCGAAGCCGAAGCGCGGAGCGGAGAGGAATTGATCGGGCGCGGGCGAATTTTTCACATCATCGTCGAGCACGCGCGATTCGTCTCCAGCGCAAGCGGCAAGCTCGCCTCGCGCTGAACGCGCGCATCGAACAGTAACGAACGTCGTCGGGTGTAAACCCTGGGCTACTCCGCGCAATCCCCACAAAAGCACCACCCACCACCACCCTGTCATCCCGAGCGCAGCGAGGGATCTGCTTTCCTTTTGAGCGTAGAGAACAGCAGATCCCTCGCTGCGCTCGGGATGACACACGGAGGTGTAACCACGAAGGTTCTTTGACGGCTCCAAATTGGTCTGGTTTAAATTGCTTCGGCTTAAATTGTGCCGGGAATACTCTAGTACGCGGTGCGGCGCTGAACGACCTTGCGCGGTGGCGGAGGGATCACAGTGGCCATTTTGCGGATCATGGCCAGGACGAGCCGCTTGTCGCCGTCGGAAAGCGTGGTGCTGTACTTCTTGATTTCCGAAAGGAAGCGAATTTCGTCCTCGGAGAGTTCACCCAGCATTTTTTGCGTATCGCGGTCGCGAGGGGTTTCCGCGCCGGGAAAGAAATCGGCAAGGGCTATCTCCATCGCCTCGGCGATCTTGGCGAGGGTTTCGAGGGACGGCACGGTGTGGCCATTCTCGACGCGGGAGAGATAGCAGCGCAACAGTCCCGTGCGCCGCTCGATGTCTCCCTGGGAGAGCCCGCGCTGTCCGCGGTAGCTGCGGATCACTTCACCGATATTTACTTTTGGTTTCTCTTTTGGCACAGGGTCCACACCTCTCAACCCGGCGGTAATCTTACGCAGTGCGCGAACGGCGCGCAAGGGGATTCTTTGTCTCAATTGCATACGCAAAGCACATACGTCGAGTTTTTCGGCATGCAAGCCGGCAGCGCTGGCAGACGCGGGTATGCATCCCGGTCTCAGAGCGAAGAAAGCCAAGCGCGCAGGACCGGACTCCAACGTGGCATCGGCGATTCGGCAACCGCGCTCCGAGAGATCGTTTGATTCCAAGGCAATTCTTGATAGAGTACACAAAACTTTAAGGCGCCCCAAGCGCGGGAGGCACCATGGCAACGCTCGACCTCCGGCCACTCAGTCTCGGCGAGTTGCTCGACCGCACATTTTCTCTGTACCGGCGGCACTTCCTGCTCTTCATCGGGATCGCGGCGATTCCTTATTCCATTTTTTTCGTGATCAATCTCGGAGCCGCGCTTTTTCCGGTGATTGCGCGGACCGCAGGCGCGGGGAAATTGGGGGCGCCAGGCGTCGCCACGCTAGCGGCGGGCGGCATTTTGGCGCTGATCGCGGTGTTCATCGCTTCGATTGCTTTCCTCTTTTCGGTGGGCGGGACGGTTTTCGCGGTCTCCGATCTTTACCTCGGGCGACAGACGACGATTCGCGAATCTCTCGGCCACGTACGCGGATACGCGGGCACAATTTTTGGCGTGTCCCTCTTGAGCGGACTGCTCGTTGGAGTCGGATTCATCGCGCTGGTCATTCCCGGGATTTATTTGATGTGCCGCGTCTGCGTGGCCACGGCGGCCGCGCTTTTGGAGGACAAGGGCCCGTCCGACTCAATCCGGCGAAGCTTCGAGCTGACGCGAGACTTTGCGGGCCGCGGATTCATGATTTACCTGCTTTACTTCGCGCTGCTGGGCGTTGCCGCGATCTTTCAAGCTCCCTTCGGGGTGATGGCCGGGCTCAGCGCCAAACAACCGCAGATGCTGGCGCTGTGGACGATTCTCGCGCAGGTGGGCAATTTCATCGGCAGCGTTCTAATCGCCCCGGTCAGCACGATCAGCTTCGCCCTGTTCTATTATGATCTGCGTGTGCGTAAGGAGGCTTTCGATCTGCAAATGATGATGCAAGCGGTCGGCGGCGATCCCGCGCCGCCTGCGATTACGGGCGGCGTGCCGTCCATGTTTGGAAGAGATGCGTCCTGATCGAGCCGCTCGGCCTCAATTCGTTGCTGTCAGAAGGTTCCGTCGCCCTGGTGCGAGTCTCCTGGCGCTTCTGTTTTCCTTGGGGGCGTTCGCCTCGCACACGAACGCTGCTCCGCAATCGCCCTCGAATTCCAACTATAATTCGGCGTCCTTCGTTCAAGAATTGAACCGGCTCAAAACCGGCCTGGACGGCGCTGGCAAATCTGACGATGCGTTGCGGGCCTATCGTGAGGCCCTGCCAAAGACGTGGCCTGTCGATGCCGGCGGCCGCCATTTCGACGTCCCGACGAACGCGCTCACCTCACGGCTCGGTGACGCCGAGAAGCACCCCGACCTTCGCCAGCAGAGATTGAAGGAGGCGCGGGAGTACCTGGACTCCCTGGCCTCGGAAACCTCTTCGCTTTCCGGGGAGTCCGCGCCGGTGCGGGATTCCGCTCGGCCCAAACTGGATGCGATCCTGGCGCGGCCGGAATATGCGCATGTGCGGCAACAGGGCTGGTACGAGAAACTTCGGCAGCGCATCAACGATCTGCTTTTCAGAGCCCTGCTACGTCTCTTGCGCGGCGCGGGCGGGCAAGCGACGCTGGGTTACGTCCTGCTCTGGATCGCCCTGGCCGCCGCGGTCGTGCTGATTGCATACTGGGTGTTTCGCAACTGGTTCCGCACTGCGCGCGTCGCTGAAATGGCGTTGACCGGCGCAGCCGTACCGGCGCGATCGTGGCAGGAATGGGTTTTCGCGGCTCGCGAAGCTGCCGCGGGTGGCGACTACCGCCTGGCGATTCATTGCGCCTACTGGGCCGGCATCGCGCGCTTACAGGACCTCGGTGTGCTGTCCCCGGATCGCACCAAAACGCCGCGAGAATATCTCCGAGCCCTTGCGGAATCGAAACTCGTTTTTGTCGAAAATCCGGCGATGCGGCGCGAGGCTCTCGAACGCATGACGTCGCGCCTTGAAAAAACGTGGTACGGCTACCACGCTACCTCGGAAGCGGATTTTCGCGACTCCCTTGCCCAACTGGAGATTCTGGGATGCCGCTTGCCATAGACCCGGGCGATCGCAAGCTCCTGACGATTGCGGGAGCGGTTCTGCTCGTGTTGGTTGGCGCGACGATTCTTCTGTCCCCGTCCCCGGACGAGCAGGAAGGCCAGGGCTTACCGACGACGTATTCGACGACCAACAACGGAACGCAGGCCGCTTACCTTCTGCTGCAGCAACTCGGTTACAAATCGCAGCGCTGGGAAAACCCTCCGACGGAATTGCCGCACGAGCCCGTGGGAACAATTCTGATTCTCACCGGCGGGTTCAATCTCGCCGCCGGAGGTGAGCAGAATTTTCCGGAAAAGGGCGACCAGGACGCGCTGCTGCGATTCGTGCGCAAGGGCGGCTGGGTCATTTACTCCGGCAACTTTCCGTTCCTTTTCGTGGGAACCGGGAACGTGGACCCCCATTTTGAGAAGTCTTACAGTTCAAGCTTTGGAACGCATCGCGCGCTAGCTCCTAGCTCACTGACGCGAGACGCCCCGGCAATTTCGATGTACCGCGCCGGGACCTGGCAAGCATCTGACGGAACGCAAGTGCCTCTCTACGGGGACGCCGACGGCCCCGTGGTCGTGACTTGGAAGCTGGAGAAAGGCCGCGTGATCTGGTGGGCCGCGCCGACTCCCATCACCAACGCCGGAATCACTCGGGAGGGGAACCTGGCGTTTTTTCTGGACTGCATTCAGGCTGCACGGCCCGGCGCGAGTCCCGGGGACACCACCATCTTGTGGGACGAGTATTTTCATGGCTATCGCGGATCGCTCTGGGATTATTTTAGGAAGACGCCGGTTCCGTGGGCGCTGTATCAGCTGGCGCTCGTGGCCGTTTTTATTATCCTCGCGTTCAGCCGGAGGAGCGGGCCGCTCGTGGCTCCTGCGAAGGAATCCCGGCTTTCTCCTCTGGAATTTGTCGACACCCTGGGTGATCTGTATCGCCGGGCGCGGGCAGGTTCGGCTGCGGTGCGAGTGGAGTATCAGCGATTCCGAACTTTGCTGGTCCGGCGACTGGCGCTGTCGTCGTCAATTTCCAACGCGCAGCTTGACGCCGCTGTGCGCGAGCGGCTGGGCTGGAAACAGCCGGGATTCATGACTACCCTGCAGAGCGCCGACGCCGCTGTGCGCCAAGACGACATTCCCAGTTCGGAAGCCCTCAAAATCGTGCAGGCGCTCGAGCACTACGAAGTGCTGTTCGGACTCAAGACCCGACCCAACGAGGAGAAACGCTAAGTGGAAAACCTCTCACGCCTCACCGCGCACATCCGCGCCGAGCTTGCGAAAGTCATCATCGGGCAGCAACAAATTATCGATCAGCTGTTGATCGTGCTGGCGTGTGGCGGCCACGCGCTGCTCGAAGGCGTGCCCGGCCTGGCGAAGACGTTGACGATCAAGACGCTGGCGCGCATTTGCGGGATCGGTTTTCAGCGGATCCAGTGCACGGCCGACCTCATGCCCGCCGACGTGATCGGAACGAACGTCTTCAATCTGGCCACCAGTTCGTTCTCGCTGCATCGCGGGCCGATCTTCACCGACCTGCTCCTGGTCGACGAAATCAATCGCACCACGGCGCGCACGCAGGCCGCGCTGCTCGAAGCCATGGAGGAGCGCCAAGCGACCATCGATGGGGTTCGCTACCCGCTCGGGCCGAACTTCACCGTTTTCGCGACGCAAAATCCGGTCGAGTTTGAGGGTACCTATCCGCTCCCCGAAGCGCAGCTCGACCGTTTCCTGCTGAAAATCAAAATTGACTATCCGAGCGCCGAGGAAGAAGCTGCGATTTTGAAACGTTTCGAGCCGCTGACCGATGCGCACCTGATCGAACAGGCGCCGCTCGAGCCAATTGATCCGGCACTCCTTGCTGCCGCGCGGGCGGAGATTGCGCAGGTGCGCGTCGAGCCGGCGTTGTACCAATACCTTGTGTCCATCGTTCGCCGAACGCGCGATTGGCCCGCGCTCTCGCTCGGCGCCAGCCCTCGAGCGGCCATAGGATTGTTTTTCGTCGCACGCGCAATAGCCGGCATGGAAGGGCGCGATTTTTTGATTCCCGACGATATTAAAAACGCCGCGCCCGCGGTCCTCCGCCATCGTCTGCTGCTCAGGCCTGAGGCCGACCTCGAAGGCCTCAGCGCCGATTCCGTGATCGCGGAGATTCTTTCCGCGGTCGAGGTTCCCAAGTGAATCCAGCGCCCTCGTTCATTCCCCCGGCGACGAGCGCTCGAGCGCGTTCGACGGGCCGCTTCCGAATCGGCTTCGGCGTGCGGTTTTTTGTGGCATTGCTGATTGGGCTGGTGTGGGTGGTCCCGGCGGCGTGGTCGCCGCAATTGATTGGGGGGATGTTCATTTGGGATGCGCTGTGTCTGCTGCTTTGGGCGCTGGACTTGCAGCGGCTGCCCAAGCCCGGGGAGCTAGAGCTGCAGCGGGCTTGGCACACTCCACCTTCTCTTGCGGTTCGTTCCAAGGTATCCGTGGAATTGCGTAACTTCGGCCGACGGGCCGTGTTTGCTCGCGTTACGGACGAAACTTCGCGCGCGCTGTGCCGGGAAATTCCTGTGCTGGAACTTGCGGCGCCCGCGGGCGACTCGGCCACGGCAGAGTATGAAATCCTTCCGGCGCAGCGCGGCGACCTTGCCGTGGGCCGGCTGTTTGTGCGGTACCAGAGCGCGTTGCGGCTGGCGGAGCGCTGGGCTGTTGCGGACATGGCCACGAGCGTGCGCGTTCTCCCCAATCTGGAACAAGCCAAGCAGCAGACGCTCTATCTGATCCGCACCCGGCAAGTGGCCATGGAGCGGCGCCGGCGGCGATTGCGCGGCCTGGGGCGCGAATTCGAGAGCCTGCGCGAGTATCGGACCGGCGACGAATTCCGCAACATCAGTTGGACCGCCACGGCTCGCCGCTCGAAGGTCATCACGCGCGTATTTCAGGTGGAGCGCAGCCAGACCGTGTGGATCGTGCTCGATGCGGGACGGCTGCTGCGCCAGCAGATCGTGCGCGATGGGGCGTCGCTGCGGCTCTCGAAACTCGACTACGCCGTGGATGCCGCGCTGTCTCTCGCGCAGGTCGCCATGCATTCGGGTGATCGCGTGGGCCTACTGGCCTACGGGCGCGAAATTCAGCAAAACCTGAACGCCGACCGGGGCGCCTCCCAGCTGCACTCGATTGTCGAGTCGCTGGCCGTCGTCCGCGCCGAGCCCTACGAAGCCGATCACGCCCGCGCTGCCCGCGCGCTGCTCTCCGAGCAGCAACGCCGCAGCCTGATCGTCTGGATCACGGACCTCGCCGAAACCGCGGGCACGCCCGACGTGGTCGAATATGCGCTGCAAATGACCCGCCGCCACTTGGTGCTCTTCGCCGCAGTCGGCCAACCCGATTTGATCGAACGTGTCGCGCGCCGCCCCGAGTCCGAGGAGGAAATGTTTCGCTACACCGCGGCGATTGAAATCGTCCAACGGCGCGAACTTCTGCTGCGCCGTCTGCGCCAGCGTGGAGTGCTGGCCATGGAAATCATGCCGGGAGTCTTGGCCGCCGCGCTGGTGAACCATTATCTCGACATCAAGGATCGCGGTCTCATTTGAGACGCCAGAAGTTGCCGCTCGTTTTTGCAAGGGCTATTCTCTCCAAATGAATCAGGAGCTTTGGACGGCAGTTGATCGTTATATTACGGAAAGCCTTATCCCCTCCGACCCCGTTCTGGAAGACGTCTTGCGTGCAAATGCCGTCGCAGGATTGCCCGCCCAGGATGTAGCCCCCAATCAAGGCAAGCTGCTTTATCTTCTGGCTCTCATTTCGGGAGGAAAGAAATTCCTCGAGATCGGGACGCTGGGCGCGTACAGCACAATCTGGCTCGCTCGAGCGCTGCCAGCCGGCGGCAAACTCGTCACGATCGAGGGAAATCCAAAACACGCCGCCGTAGCTGCGGCCAATATCGAACGCACCGGGCTTGGACGCGCAATTGACATAAGAGTTGGGCAGGCCCTCGAATCACTCTCGCAGCTTCACGCGGAAGGCACTGGCCCCTTCGATTTGATCTTCATCGACGCGGACAAGGTCAACAACCCCGGATATCTCGAGTGGTCCCTGCGGCTTTCTCGCCCGGGTACGGTGATCGTTGGAGACAACGTGGTTCGCGCGGGTACGGTCGCCGATCCGAATGATCCGACTCCGCACGTTCGAGGCGTCCGGCGCTTCTTTGAAATGCTCGCTTCGGAACGTACCGTCGAGGCAACGGCGGTGCAAACGGTTGGAAGTAAGGGGCACGATGGATTTGCGCTCGCCGTCGTCAGGCGTGCAGATCTCAACCGGTAACGGATGGAGATGGAAGCGTGACTAGCTTGCTGGGCCCGCCGGCTTCGTCCGGGCGCTCGACAAATACAAGACGAGTGCGGTGAACAGCGCCGCCGAGAGGGTAAACTTCAGCGCCGTCGGAAGTTTCACGGGTGAGACAAAGGCTTCAATCACGCCGGCGACGACCAGCATCGGAATCGTTCCCAGCAATAATTTTGCGCCGCGGTTCCCGGCCTGGCGCAGGGATTCCTTGCGCGGGAGGATTCCAGGAAATAAGAAGCCGCGCGCGATCTCAAGCCCCGCGCCCGCAGCGATGAAGATCGCCGGCAGCTCGAGCGCCCCGTGAGCCGCGACAAAGTCCCAGAGCTGCAAGGCCATGCCCGCCCGCGCGGTGGTCACTGCCAGCACTCCCATCAGCAGGCCGTTGGTGATGAGCATCCAAAGCGTGCCGAGGCCCGCCGTAATTCCCGCGGCGAACATCAGAAATCCGACGGTGATGTTGTTGGTCATGATTCCTGAGGCGGCCATCGGCTTGACAGCCAGGATCGAGTGCGTCCACATCTCGCGCTTCTCGATCGTTTCGATCATCTCCGGCCCCAGAATGCGGTGCGCGAATCCCGCGTCGCGCAGCGTCGCGACCGCGCCCGCAAGGCCGCCGCCTACGAACACCAGCGCTGACAAAAGGACGAGAGGAAACGCCTCACGAAAAACGCGCGGGTAGGTGCGCGTGTAGAAGGTAAGGATGCCGCCCCAGTTCGCGCGCCGGCCCATGTATATCAGATTGTGCGCCCGCGCCAGGAGCTGATTGAGGTAGGACGTGAACGGACGGCTCGTGATATCCTCCCGGACCGTCGCGAGGTCCGAGGCCGTTTGGCGGTACAATAGCCCCAGTTCCTGCAATTCATCGTGATTGAGGGCCACGACGCCCCGCCGGCCCGAACGGTCCACGAGCTGTTCGAGCCGCTGCCAGTGCGGCCTGCGCTTTTCGAGCCATCGAGTGGAAATCATGATGCCCCCAAGCCCAACCGATCCCGTCGCTCCCGATGCCGCCGCCGGTGAAAAGCTTATCATCGAAACGCCCGAGCAAACGTCGATTGAGTTTCCGCTTGCCGGAATCGGCAGCCGGTTTCTGGCGGTGCTCATCGATTCGTTATTTCAGTTTGGAGCGGTAGTCGCTCTGGTCTTGATTGTCGTGAGCATAGGCGCCGCCATAGGGATATCAGGGGTCGGCCGTTCGAATGTCGCAGGCGTTTGGATCACTGCG
>Ga0210401_10008503_pt1 | contig 10182 bp, 8 predicted proteins | sample IncBWH32MmetaG_FD_150866 | JGI IMG/M metagenome (GOLD analysis project Ga0210401, IMG submission 150866) | Forest soil microbial communities from Barre Woods Harvard Forest LTER site, Petersham, Massachusetts, United States - Inc-BW-H-32-M | ecosystem: Environmental > Terrestrial > Soil >... | reverse complement strand
TCTGTGCCTTAGTCTCTGTGGCCGCCTTGTTTCCTTCTAGCCACCAATTGCCCATCTCTGCTATCCCGCCACCCGTAGAACAGCTATACTCATCCGGGCCAACATCTCCTCCTGGCAGGTGAAGCCATGGGCCTCCAAATCGCGATCCGACATGCTGGCGACGTTACTGTCCTCGACCTTCAAGGCCGCGCCACTATCGGCCCCACCAACGATTCCCTTAGCGCGAATCTGCGCAAATTAATCGACGCCGGCGAATCCAAGATTCTTCTCAATCTTGCCGGTGCCACTCAGATCGATAGCTCCAGCATCAGCACCATCGTCCGCGCCTTCGTCTCTTTGCGAAACCGCGGCGCCAGCCTGAAACTCCTCAGCGCTCGCGGCAACGTCAAGCTGGTTCTCGAGATGCTCCGCCTCCTCAACGTAATACCCAATTTCGACGACGAAGCCACTGCCGTAATGTCATTCGAATCCCGCAAAGCCAGCTCCCACTAACCGCGTCCGTTCCCTGGGAGCGCCATTTGGAGTGCGGCGGCTTGGCGGACGGTTTTGATAACCAATTCAAATTGAGGCGATTTTCTCTAGCAGCAAGGAGTCAGGCACCGGTGGCCGCGACGACGCTTTCCTCCTAGTGGGCTGCTACCCAAATTGATAATTGACCCACTCGCACAGGCCGCGTACCATCCGCCAGTTCCCATTTCTCATCCGGCACTCAGGGCTCGCGTCATCATGCACCTCCTTGGAGGCGTCACCATGCCCGCGCACACCCGGATTTCAGCAAAATTTCTCGTCGCCGCACTGACCTTGCCTCTCCTCTTTCTCAGTCCATCTCACTCGCAGTCCAATCAATCCGCTTCTCCTTTTCACGAAGAAGTGCTCGCAGAACTCACTCCGGGCGCCGAAGCAAAACAGATTCTCGTCGGAGACCATCATCTCGCCTGGATCGAAAAGCTTGGCGACAAGCGTTCCGTCCGCCTCGATGGTCAGCCACTCGGCAGCGCTTACGAGGACATCAAGTATCTTCAGTTCAGCCGCGACGAATCCCGCCTGGTCTTCTTCGGCAAACGCTCCCGTGCGTGGTACTTCGTTGACAACGGCAAGGAAGATTCCAAAGCGATTTCCAGCCCCACTGCTGTCGCTTTCCAGCCGGATGGCCCATCGCTCGCCTACGGCGAATGCAGTGAACATGCCTGCCGCTTGGTAATCGACGGCAAGGAATCCGCCGCGGAATATGACGATATCTCTTACCCCCGCTACAGTCCCGACGGGAAACACCTTGCGTTTCTCGCGAAGCGCTCGAAAAAGTGGGTCGGCGTTCTAGATGGCAAAGAACTCCCCGGCGAAGTGGACGAGGCAGCGTCGGCGAGTTGGGGCCTCAGCCGCGGCTCCGGGCGCTTCTTCATGAGCGGTCGCGTGAAATCCACCTTCATTCACATTGTTGATGGCACGCCTACTCCCGGATTCGACGTCATCAGCAGAATTGCTTTCACTCGCGATGGAAGTCACTACGCTTACGGAGGAGCGGACGCCAAGGGCGGTTTTAAAAAGCAGAAAATATTCGGCACGATCATAAAGGACGGCCAGCCGGTCGCCACGTACGAGGGCAAGGGCATGATGGGCTCGTGGTCTGGTCTCGGCGGTTCGACGGAAGCGATGGTCGGAGGAATTCACGAGCTGGGCACCGATTTTCATGGTGTCTCGAGTCCGGAATTCGATCCGAATGGAAAACTCGTCTACGCCGCCCGCCGCAACAAAGGCGATGTAGCGGTTTTCCAGGGCTCCGATGTTGGCCCTGGATTCGATGAAATCCTCAGCCCCGTCATTTTTACGGAAAGCGCCGAGCACTTCGCCTACGTGGCACGCCAGGGCCAGGATTTCGTCGAAGTCCGCGACAACAAACCCATCCTCACCATTCCGGCAGGAAAGCGCGGAGCCACAAGCGTCGGTTGGATTGCCATCAGCCCCGACGCCGCTCATCTCGCTTACGAGACGATCAGTGGCGGCCGCAACTACAAAGCTGCCGTCACCATCCGCGCCTTCCGCACCGCCGTGATTGACGGCCAATCCGGTCCCGACTACAACGCGCTCGGCCTCACCGATTTTAATTTTGATCCCGACTCGCACCACTATTTCTACGAAGTCATCGGCGCAGAAGGCGACCGCGACCTCGTCAACGTCGACGGTCACGAGAGTCGCCTCTACGATGCCGTAGCCAACACCCACTACCTCCCCGACGGAAAGATAATCGCGTTCGTCGCCCGCGATGGCTCCCGCTTCCTCCGCGTCACCTACACCCTCAGCCCATCAACCTCCCTGCCCTCGGTGTCCACCGCTACCCTCATCAATACCGAGGCAAGGAAGCCATGACGCCGCCTTTCTAAGTAGCGTAGGCTTCAGCCTGCGCCCCAAGTAGCCATCAGCTACCCCACCCGTTCCTCGGCACCCGCACGCTAGCGTTCTCAAAATGCCCATCCCGCCGTCCAAGCGACTCACGAACATCTCCCTGTTCCATTTGGCACTCCGTTGGACGTTCAGATGCTCGTCAGTACCTCCAAATTCACGTATGCAACTCCCAAACACTGTGCTACCATATGCCGTTTTATTATGAAGACGCACACGACACTATCGGCCGCCACTCAGGCCGGGCGGAAGGATCGCTCGCGCCTACGGGTGTGCTCCGAACACACGTGCCTCCAAAAACCACCGCATTTCTAATCGCAAATCTGGAATTAGAACTCGTCGTAAGTCGTAGGAAAATCAGCCTCCTAAAAATTCCTAATCGCAAAAAAATCGCGATTTCGCTTTCAACTGAGTGGCACAGGCGCTCTTGTTTACCCAGAGGAACGAAGGGCCTGTGCGCCGTTATTGGGCTCGGCACTCGACCAGCCGAGTCCATCACCTCGCTACCGTCCAACTTCCAGAACCTAATCGAGACACCGCGATTAGAATTTCCCGCAACCACAACAAAACTAAGCGCACTCCTAATTTCTAATCGAGACAGGATCGGCACTTTCATCGTCGCGGCGATTCCTCCCGCATCGCTTCGCAACTTGGCGCTTCGCCGCTCGCGCCCAAAAACTTTTTCTGCTTCAACCCCTGTGCTAGACTTTGCCCAGCAGTTTTGCAGCGAAGAAAATTTTCCTGCAATGACTGCTAATCGGTGGAACTTCGGGCTCTGTGCAACGATTCCCCGTGAACCCCGCCAGGCCCGGAAGGGAGCAACGGTAACGGGTCAGCTTCGTGTGCCGCGGAACACCCGAAGTTCCTCCCTTGCTCCAGGAATTTGGAGATCGGCTGATGGACATTTCTCGCTGTGGTTACAGGAAAATCGAGCCTCGACTTTGAAAACCTACCTTCCTCCAATCCGCCGAGGTCATCACTCGCAAGCGCGAGTCTCAAATCCCGAGTCACCGATCGGGTCGTGGGCCTGCAATGAGCTATAAAGTCATCGCTCGAAAATATCGCCCGCAAACATTCACAGAAATTGTCGGCCAGCAGCACGTCACGCAAACGCTCGCGAACGCCATCAAATCGAATCGCGTCGCTCACGCCTACATCTTTTCCGGCGTTCGCGGTGTCGGCAAGACGACCACCGCCCGCATCCTCGCCAAGGCCCTCAACTGCGTGAAAGGCCCCACGGCCGAACCCGACAACACCTGCGATTCCTGCCGCGAAATTTCCGCCGGCACATCGCTCGACGTTCTCGAAATTGACGCCGCCTCGAATCGCGGCATCGACCAGATTCGCGAGCTCCGCGAAATGGTTCGTTATGCCCCGGCCTCGAGCCGCTACAAAGTCGTAATCCTCGACGAAGCTCATCAGCTCACTGACGAAGCATCGAACGCCCTGCTGAAGACTCTCGAAGAGCCGCCCGAACGTGTCGTCTTCATTCTCGCCACCACACGTTCGGAAGATCTTGTCGATACAATCAAATCGCGTGCGCAACTTTTCAATTTCCGCTCGCTCACCTTCAAGGAAATTGCGGGTGAAATCGAGCGCGTCGCCAAATCCGAAAATCTAAGAATCGATCCCGGCGCCGTCGCTGTTCTCGCTCGTGCCGCCGAAGGCAGCCTTCGCGACGGCCTCTCGCTCCTCGAGCAAGCGATTGCATACTCGGGTGACGAAATCACCGACACGCAAGTCCGCGAACTTCTCGGCGTCGTCGCCGAAAGCGTCCTCGACGAACTCGTCGAAGCGATCGCCACTCAATCCGCCGAGCGCGCCCTCGGCCTCGTCCATCGCCTCATCACCGACGGGCAAAACCTCCAGCACTTCTGCCGCGAAGCGATTCGCCATTTCCGAAATCTGCTCGTCGCTCGCGTCTGCGGCGCCGATTCCGATCTCATCACCGCTCCTCCCGACGAACGCCCCCGCCTCGCCGAGCAAGCGGCTCGTTTCACGGAAGAAGATCTCACGCGATTTTTCCAGATCCTTCTTGCCACCGACGATGACCTGCGCCGCAAGCCCGATCCGCGGCTTCATCTCGAGCTTGGCCTACTCAAACTCGTAAACGCCCAGCGCCTTGCGCCTCTCGAAGAAATTCTCGCTGATCTGCGGGGCGAATCTCCGCGAGCAGCAGGAGCTTCCAGTGCGCCACGATCGATTCCGCCGCGCGCCGTCTCGGCGTCTCAGCCGGTTTCACCAACATCCAACACGGCGACCGCAACCGCCGCGCGAATGGCGCCCTCAATGCCGCCCGAAACAAAATTGGCAGCACCTTCTGTGGTCAACTCTGCCCCCGCGCCAGCCGAGAATTTGCCATCTCCACCTCGCACCGTTCCAACACCCTTGCCCGCCTCTCCACCGCGCATCGTCGCGCGCGCCGCGGAAGATTCCACAGGCGGCCTTGCATCGGCACAAGTCGACGCGATCAAAGCCGCGCTGCAAAATCAGAAATTTCTCTGGTCCATGGTCGAGCACGCCACCCGTTGGGAAATTGACGGCGGCGAACTTCGTCTTTTTTTCCCCACCGAAAGCCGCGCTCTCGCCGAAATGTTGCAGGCCCGCGACCCGATGGAACGTTTGCGCACAGTGTTGAATCAAGTCGTCGGCCAGCCGCTTCGCGTGTGTGTTAAACTTGAATCAGGTCGCGCAGCCGTGGTCGGCCGCGGTTCAGAGCTGCGGGCTCGGTTTGAAGAAGATCCAATCGTTAGGGCTATGCTTGAAAAGTTTGGCGGCCAGATTTCTAAAATCAAGCGCCCGGGCGAGGAATAACCATGGAAGTAAAAGCTCTTCAACAAATGCTGTCCCAGTTCCGCCAGGTGCAGGAGAGTCTCGAGAAGCAGATGGACGGGCTTCTCGTCGAAGCTTCGGCCGGCGGCGGAATGGTCACGGTCAAAATGAACGGACAGAAACAGCTCACCGAAGTGCGCATCGAGCCTGATATTTTCAAGAGTAAAGACCAGGAAATGCTTCAGGAGTTGATTCTCGCCGCCGTGAATGACGCTACGCGCCGAGTGGACGAAGAACTTTCCAAGCAGGTAAAAGAAATGGCGGGCGGTATGCCCGGAGTGATGGGCCTGAAAATCCCCGGACTCTTCTGAACCGGATGAGATTTCGAAGAATCGGATTCGCAGCCGATCCGGTTCCCTTCTCGCGTTTTATTCCGACAAAAATTTCTTAACAACGGACCTTATATGCCCGATTTTGCGCCCTCAATAAACCGCCTCATCGAAGAATTGAAGCACCTCCCGGGTATCGGCCAGAAAACCGCGCAGCGCCTCGCCTTCCACTTGCTTCGCGGCGATCGCGAAACCGCCTTTGCGCTTTCTGACGCGATTCGCGATGCCAAAGAAAAAATTCGCGAATGCTCGGTTTGCAACAACATCACGGACACCGATCCCTGCCTGTTCTGCACCGGCGCCACGCGCAACAAAGCGATCATCTGCGTCGTTGAAGAAGCAACGAACATTCAGGCTGTCGAGAAGACGCGCCAGTTCAGCGGCATGTATCACGTCCTCGGCGGCGCGCTCTCGCCGCTCCAGGGCATCGGCCCCGATCAGCTTAAGATCAAAAGTTTGATCGAACGATTGAAGGGCGGCGCGGTGGAAGAAATTATCGTCGCAACGAATCCCACTGCCGAAGGCGAAGCCACGGCTGTCTATCTCTCGAAGCTCATCAAGCCGCTGGGCGTCAACGTCACGCGCATCGCGATGGGAATCCCCGTCGGCTCCGATCTCGAATACGCGGATGAAGTCACGATGATGAAAGCAATGGAAGGCCGCCGCGGCCTCTGATCCGTTGAACTGCCGCGAACGTCATTTGCTCCCCGCCGGTTCTTGATTCGCCTTGTCATGTAAATCCAAACCGTACTTCGGCGCGTCCTTCGTCCCTGTGATTTTCACCGGTATTTCCGTCACGCCATTCTTCCGGAAAAACGGATCAACCGCTTTCAAGAAAAACGATTTCTTGCCCGTCACGGTCTGAGAAATTTTCGCGTCCATCCGTAATTTGCCGCGAAAATCCAGTTCCCCGTTATCCACGCCATACGTTCCCGCAAGCGCGATCGACGCGCCCTCCACTCCAAAAGTAAGGTTCGAGAACTTCACATTACTGCTAGCCATTGTGAAAGTTCCGCGTAGCTCAGAAAGTTGAGTGCCCTCGGCGCCGAGTTGCGGCTTTCCCTGCGCTTTGTGGCTGAGCGTGTCGATGCGATCTTGAATCTCATTGTTGGTAAACCGAATATCACCAATCGCGAACTGGCCGTCGAGCGACATGCGATCGATCAAATCCTCATCGCGCTCGGGTATATAAATCTTGGTCTTCAGCCGCTCGTAACCAGTCATCACCGGCTTATCCGTCTTCACGGTGAGACGCAGCAGATCTTCCACGCGCCCTTTGTCCGACACGGCCTCCAGATTGATCGTGCGCCCCTTGTGCGTGCTCAAGTCAATCACTTCACCCTGCGCCACGATCGTCGTATGCAAAAAAGTAGCCGTCACTTTGTTCAAGATCACATCACCATTCGTTCCATCCACGATCGCCGAATACACCGTGTGCAATGGGACTGGATGGCTCGCGGTCCGCAGCGCAAAATCCGGCGTGTCCGTCTCGCCTTCCACTTCCAGATAATCGAGCGGCCCCTTGAAATTCCCTTTTGAAGAAAGAAACCCCGACAGTCCTTTGAGCGTACTTAGATCGGCATGCTCGAAATCAAACCTCGCCTCCACGGGCGTGCGGCTCGGCTCCTCGGCATCCCAAGGTCCGAATTTCCCGACACAGTCAATCTCACCGCGCGGCTTCGGGTTCGTCAGGATCGCGTGAAAATCCGCGGGCTGATCGAATCTGAAATTTCTCATGTGCAGATGGTGGATGTAGAAAGGATGCGCCGTGAGCGCAGGATTCTTGGGCAGCGGGACGATCACTGCATCATCAGCAATGATCTCGCCAATCACAATCGGAAATTTCTTTGTCAGATCCAGATCGGTGCCGTGAATCAGCGGAGGCCTACCGGTCTGTCGAGGCGGCGTGCGGATTTGCAATCCGTCCAGGTGCACGCTGCTGACCGTCACTTTGTTAGCCAACAGGCCCGAGATGTTCGCAGAGAAGGAAACTTTCGCGATTTCGATCAGTGGTGGCACGTCTGTGCGCCCGTTGTGCCGCAGTACGACACCTGTGATCACCACATGGACGCCGGGCTTCAGCGAAACTTCGAAATCCTTGAATTCAAGCTCGCTGTGAAACCGGAGCCGGAGGTACGCCTCCGTCTCGCTGCGGATCATCCCCCGAATTGTTCCCCGCATCGCGAACAACAGGGCAAGCGCCGCTAAGGCAAGTCCTCCTACGACAGTTGCAAGAATCAGCCACCCACGCTTAGACAATCGCTGGCCCCTCGTCCTCTCGCAAGTGCTCGAAAAGACTAAGGATTGATTGTAGCGAAACCGCGCGCGCAAGTGTCAAAGGAGCGCGGCGGGAGTCGAACACAAACTGTGAAGGCACGTCTAGCATAAGCGACGTACTACTTGCTTCAGGCGCGACGCGAGGATATATCTATCGTCAGGAAATCAATCGATGGCGCAGAGGACGCGATGCCCTCATTAAGCCAATACATGGCGCAGTACGATCACGAGCACACCAATCCCTGGAACAAGATGATGCATGCCATCGGAATCCCCTTCATCATCGCGGGCATCATCCTCTTGTGGTTTACCTGGTGGCGCATCGGCCTCGCGCTCTTCGTCGGTGGCTGGATTTTGCTCCTCGCCGGTCATCGCATCGAAGGAAACAAACCCGCATTCTTTCAAGGCGTCATCTACTTCCTCGTCGGGCCCATCTGGATAGCCAAAGAATTGAAGGATACGCTCTTGGGAGCGTCGCGCCGATCAAGCGCTACTCACTAGCCGTTCGACCGCAAGCTCACTAACCGTTTCGACCGCAAGCTCACTAAGCGTTTGGTGCGTGCTTATCGGACATGACCCAGCCCGATGAAAATGGCATTCAATTCAGCTTTTTGTATTCTGCTTTGGCCTGCTGAAGGATTGGAATATCGGAATCGGCTTCCGACCATCTTGTAAAGAAGTCGTCATACGCCTTGCGCGCCTTTGTTGTGTCATGCATCAGCACGTAAGCACGTGCCAGCCCAAGTTGCGCGAGGGCATGAGTCGGAAAAATCACGTTGAGGCCAGGATGGTCCACAAATTTCTGAAATTCCGCGGCGGCTTCCGCACCCGCGCCCACCCGCAAATAGGCCAGCCCACGAATGTACACTGGAGTCAAATCCGCAAACTCAGCGAAATCATAAGGGATGGCTTGTTGAAGAAGCTGCACCGCTTTCGCCGGATTGTTCCGTCGAATCTGGACAGCCGCTTGAACGGATGGAATAGAGGCCTGATTCAACGGAACATGCAATGGAAAGCGCGAGCGTAAATCTTCGACAAGCGCAAGGGCCTCATCGCCGGCTCCGGCTAGCGCGAAGGCCTGGGCGGCGGCTTCTTCCGCGTCTATGCCGTGCCCGAGCTTCAGAGCTTGGCGCGCCTGATTTTTTGCACGCTCCTCGAAACCAAAATCTGCATCTATCTTCGCCTCGACCGCCATGGCATACGCGGCGAAATCGTCCAGCTTGTTTTCCCGGCGCTTGTTGTAGGAATGCTCGAAGAGCAGGCGTGCGAGGCGGAGCTTGCCACCGGTGGCCAGGACCAGCCCCTGCTCCCAATAGGCGCCCTGCTCGCGGCTGGTTCCTTTTGCAGAAGCGAGCTCACGCTGCATCGTGGGTTGATCATTTTGCAGGTACGCGATTTCAAAAGACACATTGTGGGTGTGTGTGCTATCGCGTTGCACAGCGAGGGCCTTCGAGCAAATCTGCTTGGCCTCCTCGAATCGGCCCAGGGCTTCGTAGGAACTGGCGAGATTGGCATACGGCAAATAGCTATCGGGGCGAAGCTCGAGGGCTTCGCCCGCAGCGAACACGGCTTTTTCGTATTCGCCTATGATTTGATAGCGCGCGGCCAGGCCATTCAGCGGTTGCATATCACGCGGATACAACTGATGCCAGACCTCGTACGTCTCGATCACCTTGCGGGTGTCGGATTTGTCTGCATCCGCGTACCGCACGGTCAGTGCCATCCGTTCGCGCTCGCTCAAATTGGCGCGCAGTTCGTAGGCTTTCTTGATGTCCGTTTTAGCCCGTTCTGTCTCTCCCAGGTTGCCCAGCGCACCGGCGCGAGCGAGGAAGGCCATGGCAAAGTTCGGATCAAGTTCGAGGGCGTGATCGAAGAGGGGAATCGAATCTTTCTCATCACCGCGGGCCCGTAGGGCGTTGCCGAGAGAATAGGCCTTCAGCGATTCGAGCGACTGTGTGGTGGCCTCTTCGATTGGGACATCGAACTTGCGAATCGAGTTGAGAGACTCGCCAAGCTTCCGGCGGATTTTTGAGCAGATCTCATCCAGCGCTGGCATCACCGCATCCTTGTTGCGGGCGACAGACTCTTCGCGCGCGAATGTAAGGGCATCCGCGCAGCTCACGGCCTGCATCGCCAGCACGTAACCTGTGCCGAGCCTGGCGACCGATCCTGAAATGTATGCCTTAGCACCGACACGCTCGCAGACTTGGCGCGCGATACCCAGATCCACGCGATCCTCGGGCAACCGGGACATGAAGCGAAGCGATTCGCGAACGCGATCATTCGAAACGATATTCAGGAAAGGAGACTGGCCGAGCTCGACGGCCACAGCATCTCGCAGGACACC
>Ga0210401_10008502_pt1 | contig 10183 bp, 7 predicted proteins | sample IncBWH32MmetaG_FD_150866 | JGI IMG/M metagenome (GOLD analysis project Ga0210401, IMG submission 150866) | Forest soil microbial communities from Barre Woods Harvard Forest LTER site, Petersham, Massachusetts, United States - Inc-BW-H-32-M | ecosystem: Environmental > Terrestrial > Soil >... | reverse complement strand
GCCGTCAATTTCTTCCAGTAGAGGCCGGCTTGCGGATCGCCGGCATCCGCGGCGGCAGGCGGGTCGGCCATCCATCCGTTAAATCCGTAACTACCGGCCATTCCTGGCCGGCCCCAGACGGATGTTCCCCCGGCGGGTATCGCGCTCGATCCCAGGGTAACCGTATTCGAACCCATAATTCCCCAGGCAATAAACGTGGTGCCGGTGGTCGTCCAGGTCTGCCCGGGCGGAAGCGAGCTTCGCAAGATAGTAGCGGCCGGCGGACAATAACACATCGTTCCGCCGATCTGGCAATTGGGAATATATGGCGCCAACGCTTCCATCCACATGCCATTGGGGTCATACCATCCGGCCGGCATGCTGTCGTTGTTGTCGTTCCCATAAATATGAAAGCCCAGCCCCCATTGATGAAGATTTGCAACGCACTGGATGGCCAACGCCCGCCTCTTGGCGGCGGCCAGAACCGGAAGCAGAATCGCCGCGATGATCGCGATAATCGCGATGACAACGAGGAGCTCGATCAGGGTGAAGCCTGAAGGCTTCGTTGAAACGTTGAAACGTTGAAACGTTGAAGCGGTGCCGGAATGTGGCCTGGTGAAACGCAAAGACCGCGTGCCACCGTGAAGATGGCGGCGGCTACGTGGGGAAGAAGTCATACGTTTCGATAGACCGGTCGTTTGTGTGATCGTCAATATCCTGACTCAGATTCGTGCGTTTCGCCAGCCTCACAAATGTGTGGTTCTGGGATAGGATAGACGCAAGGCCTCACGCAAAGCACACCCGTCCTTCGCTAAAGCGACAGAGGGCAGGAAATCTGCAAAGGAGTTCCAATTCCTCAAAGGCTTCGCGTTCATAGAAATTTGTCAAGAGATAGAGATGGCGAACTGTCCCCCCATCATGCGGGAATTTTTTTTCGACTCAATTGGCCGGTTTTTTCGTAAATCATTGTGCTGATGGTTTTTACGATGAACGCGAACTGTCCCAGTGCATTTTGCGCGGGACAGTTCGAAATGACTGAAGAGAAGCGGTAGAAAATTATAGAAGTCCTTGCGGACGGCCACCGGGAATAAGCGTGAAAACGTTCTCTGCCCTTCTTCCTCACGCAAAGGACGCCAAGTCCGCAAAGGAATCACGTGAATTCCAGAAGCGCGGATGGACGCGGATGCACACGGATACGATGAACCGCGAAAAACGCGAAAAACGCGAAAAGAATTTTTGACATGATGAACAAGATCGACAGGACCTATGTGCTCTCTGCGTTCTCTTAAGAAACTGATTGCGCAATTGCTTGTTTTTGAATGAGTTCGAAGCCGAAGGCTTTGGCGGTTTTTTGCAGTGCGTTCAATTTTCGGGCGGCGAATTTCTTCTCGTAATCTTCCAATCCCTGGCGGACGTAGTTTTCTCCATGCTTGATTAGCCGGTAAACGATTCGGGCCAGCTTATGGGCCGTGGCCGTGATGCCTTCGGCTGCGCCCAAGCGGGCTTTCATCCGGCGAGCGAAGCCGCCCAAGGCAGTCTGGCTGCGTTCCAGGCTGTAGGCCGCCATACGGAGTGCATCCGAGGCGCGGTTGACCACGCGCCGGGTCCGGCTGCTGAGCACCCTGCCGCCGCTAATGCGGTTGTCCGGGCACAGGCCCAACCAGGAGCAGAAATGCTTTTCGCTGTGAAATCGGCTGATGTTGGGACCGACTTCGGTTAGCAGGATCAAACCCGTCAATACGCCGATGCCCTCAACGCCGGTCAGGTCAACGCCAAATTTCTCATACAGCTTCGGACGCATATCCACGCCGGCCATGGTGTCAAACGAACGACTGCGGCCCTCTTTGCGCGCAGGCAGCGGCCTGATTGCCGGATCCACCTTGGCCGGCAGGTTGGCCGTCTCGCGTACGATTTGCTCGTCACACGCGTTAATCTTGGCCTCATAGGCGTTGGAGAGTTCATAGGCTTGCCGCAGCACAAACAGATGTTCCGCCCGGTAATCACCCAGGAGGGCTTGCTGGATGGTCTGTTGGGTGGCGCGCACACGACGATCCACCATGGCCGCAAGCTTAACCGGGTCGCGTTGCCCCTCCAGAATGGCTCCGATGATGGCCAATCCACTGACGCCCGTCACGTCGCTGAGCACCTGAGGCAGTTGGATATTCATTTGCAACAGCGCCTTTTGCATGTGCTGGCATTGCGTGCTGCGGGCGCCGACCAATTCGTCGCGATAGCGCAGGTAAGTACGCAAGACACAATACGGGTCTTCAGGCCGAAACGATCCCTGCAGCAAGCCATAGGTGTGCAACCGCTGAATCCACTGGCAGTCCTGCACATCGCTCTTGCGTCCAGCCACGTTCTTGGTCTGGCGCGCATTCACGAGAAGGACGTGAAATCCGCGGCGCTCCAGAATTTGAAATAGGGCAATCCAATAAACTCCCGTCGCTTCCATCGCAACGGAGGTCACCCCACACTCCTTGAACCACTCGGCCATCGTTTCCAGATCACCCGTGAAGGTCCCAAACTTGCGGACGGGGCGCTCACTGGCCTCCCGGGGCACACTGGCCCAATGTTCCCGTGAACCGATGTCCACGCCGGCGGCATGAGGGTTGACGGGTTCCCAACCCGCGTCAATGGAGACTTTTTTGTTTTGTTTTTTGTGTTTTGATGTTTTGCTCTTCATGTTGTTAATGGGGCGGTTCCGGCCCAAGAGTGGCATGAAAAACTGCAATCTCTTAAACAGGATAGTTCCGCCAGCTCGCCAAAGCCGGCGGAACTTCACTAATCAATCAGCCGAGAGTCTTGGAACCAAGCTTTGCGACGGGCACAGAGGCACCATTGAGCAACCGGTCATAGCTCGCCGAAATCACCCTGCGCGTGAGAGTACACCTGCTCGCTCACACGCCAAAGTTTCTTCCATTATCAGCCCCCCCCGAGGGGTCCCGGCTTTGCGGTTAAACCCACCGCTTCCGCCGACAAAGCCCAAACAAGACCACACCTACCCCAATCAAACCAAATTCGCCCGGCTCCGGAACGCTGCTCGTCGAAAATTCAATGTTGTCTAACAGGACGTTTCCTGATCCTATTCCCTGACAGGAAAAAATCAACGCTTCCGTCTGCCCGTCCAAGTTGGCCGGGATATTTGCCCCATAAACAATATAATCGGAGCCCTGAGAAAGCGCCGAAAATGGAAGGCTTTGTCCGCCTAGCGCGACGGATAAATGGCTGGCCCCAAGCGAATAGCCGGGTCCAGGCCCTTGGGCCTCAAATTCCAAAGACGCAGCGTTGTTTGGCACGAGTCCAGTTTGGCTGATTGAACCCTCCAGATACAATCCGACGCTCAAATTTCCACTAAGCGCCAGACTGCCACCCTCCAATTCAACTGATGAGGACGCGCCCCCCGAATAATTACTAACGTAATACACGTCGGATAAAGCCAAGCTAGCGTCGTTAGCAGTCCAGCCCGGCAAGGCGTTTGTAACTGCGATGAGCGCGCCATTCCCGGGATTTCCGGGCAAACTTTGAGCTGACTCGAAATTTAAGTTCAGGAAACTCTGCGAATAGCAGCGCCCGCTTCCCACAAAAAGCAAAGGAACAAAGAGAATTGCGCAAAAGAGTTTCATGCCGATGATTTTTGCCGTCGCCGCCATGCAAGGGACAAACCGCCCAACGTGCACAACGCAACTGTGCTCGGTTCCGGAACAGATGACGTGGAAAATTGGATGTTGTCGAGCACGGCGCCACTGTTCACCGGGGCCGTAAAAAGCAACTGGCCTGTTTCCCCTGCGATGGAAGAAATATCTGCGGCATAAACCGTGTAATTCACAGCATTGCTGACGTCCACAAGAGAGAGCGCCTGTCCGTTAAATGACACGTCCAAACTCCCCCCAGTACTCTCCCAAAAAATAATTGATTGTGCCGTCCTTGGAATTGTGCCGGTCTGGCCGAGCGAGGCTGTGGTATCGGCTGTGGGAATCGAACCTCCCAAAAACGCACTGTAATTGCCCTGGATCGGACCGTATGGGGCGGGTGCATTTGAATCTTCCAGAGCTATAAATGCCCCGCCAAGGCCGATGGTGTCGTAGAACACCGACGATAGGCTTCCTGAGTGTGTCGGGTCGCTCGGTGGACCATAATATGCCGACCAATCTGGAAAAGCATCTTGAGTGGGCACGATTGCACCTGTCGAATAGCCGGAAACGTTTGCCGATTCAAAGTTCAGGTTAATGAAACTCTGCGAATAGCAGGGCTGCACAGCGGCTATAGCGGTTACTGAGATTATATATTTTATTATGGAAGTTTTCATATTTGACTCTCCTAACGTATCACAAATGGGTCACCTACGGCCTGGAAATACGGGGTTTCCCGTGCATTCCAAGCGCAGATTGCAAAGTTTTTCCCGGAGGCCCAAAGGCCAAAATAAACAGCGCTAACTTCATTGCCACCCAGTCCAGGTTCCTCAACATGGCAAACCGCGCCAACGGGCGTATTCGAATAATTCGTGCCGCCAAAGGCGTTGCTGGAAAACCATTGAACAAAGTCGCCTTGGCCGCAACCGCCACGCATCCCGTTGAAAGACTCAAACGTCTCAATTATCCACCATCCACTATCACCAGACCATCGGACAACGCCATTAGTCGCATAGGTCGCACCGTCGTTGCCCAATACAATACTATGCTCGCCCCAGCTAATATATCCAGCAACGTTGACGTCGTTCGTAAGCTGCGGAGGGAAATAATCATTTGTCTGCAGGGTGCCATCCCCATTTGTAGTTACGGTTATAGTATCAATTCCATCGATGTAGAGTATCGAGCTCGGCGACACTCCATCTGCGATAAGGCTGTTGGTTGCTGGGGACACACCTACTTCGCCAGAATAATCAGATTGAGGAGGAAATCCGGGGCCAGTTCTGACATTATCCAAGGCATAATTTGTGTTTCCATATTCAGCGGCGCTGGCGCTAATGACGAGTTTTCCGGGGAAATTGGTTGCCATGTTCGCTATTTTGTCCACATATGCCTCGCAATCTGCCAGGCTCCCGGCGTTTATATGGTTTACGAATGGCTTCCAGCCTGGATAAAAGCTATATATTTGGTAGCTGGTGCTTCCGATGTAAGGGAATTGCCCGCCACAGCCGGACTCAACGCTCGAATTCCATATCCGAGTCGGAATATCGTAAAACAAGATGATGTATGTGGGATGCTTGGTCGGATTGTTGGTCAGCCAGTTCAAGACCGGGGTCACGACTTGTGGGTCCCAAGTATTGGTTGTGTCGTAGAATTCACCCATGTCGATTTCGCAGTCCACGCCAAGGACGTTCGCATTCGTGACCATCGGACGATGCGCCAAGTAGTAGCTGCAGAGGTTGGAGCTGTCGGAAGAATTGCTGTTGTAAACCAGCAACAAATCCTGCGAGACATTCACGGGATACATCGTCGTCGGAGAAAATTGCGTTGCCAATGTAAAATCGTCGCCACCGGCAATTAGCTTCACGTCGCTGAATCCAATAACGCTGTTTGTTTCTCCGAAGGTGTTGTCGCCCCACGCGACAAACGTTCCGTTGTTTTGGACGGCGATGCAGTGGTTATCACCTGCTGCAGTAGCACAGGCACGAGGGTTGGCTTGCCATCTGCAGTCCATCCGGGGTAAATAGATTGATTTTGCCCTCGTACAAATCAACGGGCCAAAAGACCTGGTACTGCCCATTTGTCGCCGAGGCCCCGGAGCCATCAGGGAAAACGTTTACGATTTCTTGCGAATCCAGCCATTGACAGTCGCCTCCGGGCTGCTGGTAGCAAATACCTGTTCCAAGCTCAGTGTATTGGTGAAGGTGCGGGATAGCTTGGCCTGACGGCGAAAGCTCATAGGTAGTCCGCTGCCAAATTCTAGAATTAGCTGACCGCGACGTAATCGTCCATGGCGTGGGCGCGGGAACCGTGGTTTGTTGCGCGCCGCAGGTCGCCACAAACGCAAACAACAGAGCCGCGCGCGTGAGCAAGCGGTTAAATCGAGTAACGGCCCACCCATTCCGAACAAAGGAAACGATCCTTGAAAAAGTATTGAAAAACATTGGGTTCATAACATCTGACGAATCGAGTCGTTTTGGTTTTTACGTTTCACAGATCGCTCGCTTGCGCCCGTTTCGCGGACTTCTCCGGTCTTCCGCGCGGTGGCCGTCTCGCCGTTCGCCGCCCGAATTTCTTCGATCAGCACCGTCAGTTCCTGCGCGACCATATTCCGCTGCTGCTGCGACCATGTTTCAAAATGCTTCCGAATGTACCTGGCAAACCGTTCCAGACGGGTTCGAGGCTCCTGCCGTGAATTCGCGCCCACAGTTCCCGGAAGAAATTCAGCCACTAACGCTTCAGCTTCCTTCAGTTTCAAGCCGGCATGGATACGGCCCTGGGCAATCAAATCCTCTATTCGCTCGCGCCCCAGGTGGGCGAGGCAATACAACGTGCTAAAGGCTGCCGGCAAATGCGAACGATCGTTCGCACTTAACCCATCGAATCCCTCGCCCACAACAACATATTTTTCGGCTAAGCGCTTTCCAATTGCCATCTTTCCGCTCTTCCATAACTTACCCCAACTTCCGTGATGCGGGCGCAATGACTCTCGCGCCTGCCAAATCAAACGGGCTAACTCCAAAACGTTGTTCGCTTCGCGTGCGCACGCTGCCTGAATCCGGCAAATCCAGCCAGCCAATTCGCCGTCGGATTCAAGTTTGTGGTCAGACGGTACTTTTGTGGAAACAGTTTTGGAAGGAAAGCCGCCGGATTTCGGCCCAAATTGAAATAGAATTCGCCCCTGATGGGTTTTTACCCTCCCATCTCCGCGCCGCGCCTGCATGTCCTGTCTATGCCCCATATCGCAAAAAAACTGCGCGCCTCTGCCGGAGCACCGAATTCTCCTCGCCTGCGGGCCTTTCAATTCAGGTTCGCCGTCAGTTAACCAGACAATTTAATTCAATGTCAATAGAAACTATCCACAATGGCGGTCACCGTGACATTTCGCGGCGTTTTTAGCATGACACGTGCCGATGCCATTTCTTATAGAAAATCCAACGAATCGACTGGTGGCGTCTTCTCAGTTAGCCGGAATGCGTAAAATTTTCACGCCTTTTGCGTGAATTTCACTCCTGGGTTGGCAGCGCCACTGGCATTAAGGACGGCCACCCGGAGGGCTGCGCCAGAGGTCAATTATGGCCGAATATCAGGTTCGATCCTTGTGGTTAAATGTCCATCTATTCCAGAGATTTGTCCATTCCCGTGAGCGGTGGTTTTATGAAAAACTCGCAGCATGTCACCAACATTCGCTTCACAAGCAATGTTTTGCGCGTCCCATCCCAACCCTCTTTGTCTTGCAGCCAACCAAAAACGCCAACCAGTCACTTTTGCGCTATGAAAATCACACTTGCCATCCTTCTGAGTTTCTTTTCGTTAGGTTTCATGACAGCCCATGGGACGCTTGTCACATGGCAAGCGGGCAATCTCCTCATCATGTCCAATGCCGATGTGCAGGTACAATATAATCTGACCTCCGGCACGTCGGCCTTTTATTGGCAAAATTCCAAAAAAATTTCCTCATTTTACGCCGCTTTCCAAATCCCTTCGGGATATTTCACGGGCAATAGCGGCAGTTATAGCAATCGGACTTACGCCATCGACGGGGACCAGGTGACTGTCACGTCCGTCAACGGCAGTGGCCCCACGATTAACCAATATTTCATTTTTGACGAGAACGACAGCTTTCTGACCCGCCTTGATTTGACTGCGTCAACGCCGATCAGCGTCAATTGGATGAGCCCGCTGGTGGTGAGCACGACCGGGGGCGTGGATCTGGGAATTACCAACGATAACCGCGCGCTGGTTGTTCCCTTCGATAATGATGCCAACGCCAGATATAACGCCGAATCCATGAACAGTTCCGGCACCGGCTATGAAGTTGGCGCATTTTATGACAATACCTCCCGCAATGGCCTGGTCGTCGGCTCGGTAACGCACGATACGTGGAAATCGGGAGTCTATTTTTCAGGGTCCAACAATAAGCTGAACGCGCTCCACGTAAACGGCGGGCAAATGAGCCCGTATGATCTGGAACCGCAGGGATGGTTGTCAGGAACCACGGTTTCCTCGCCGACGGTGTTTGTGGGTTTCGGGACGGATTGGCGGACGGTAATGGAAACATACGCCAATGAAAACGCGAGCCAGGCTCCAGAGATGGCATGGAACGGAGGCGCTCCCTTTGGCTGGAACAGTTGGTACGCCTACACGACGTCCATCAATTATTCCGATGCGACGAATGCGGCAACGTTCATCAAGGATAACCTGATGAACGGTAGTTTCACGAACGCGGCTGGAACGGTTTATGTCAACCTCGATTCTTATTGGTCCAACCTGAGCGGCTCGCAATTGGCCGACTTCACGGCGCTGTGTCATACAAACGGAGAGAAAGCTGGAATTTATTGGACGCCGTTTGTGTGGTGGGGGACCGCCGCCGAGGGATCCAATACGCTGATCGACGGCGACACGAACTATTTTTACAGCGAAGCCTACCTGCGCACCACGAATGGCCAGCCGCAGACGGTTGACGGCGGCATTGCGCTTGATCCGACGCACCCCGGGACGCAGGCCCAGATCGCGAATTATATTTGGTATTTTAATTCGCTTGGTTTTGATTATATCAAGCTGGATTTCCTGAGCCACGGAGCCCTCGAGGGAGTGCATTACGACACGAATGTGGTCACGGGCATTCAAGCCCTCAATGAAGGAATGGCCGATATCACCAATCAAAACACGTATTATGGAAATTGGTACAATGGTCATCCAATGTTCTTGAGCGAAGCCATCTCTCCGATTTTTCCTTATCAATACGCGCAGTCGCGGCGAATTGCCTGTGACGCATCCACCACCGCGGCTTACACAATGAACTCTGTTACTTACGGCTGGTGGATCAATGGCCGGCTGTATCAGTACAACGACCCGGACTGCATGAAGTTCTCGAGTACGGGTGTCACGGCAGATGAAAATCAGGCGAGGCTGATTAATTGCGCTATCGCCGGCACGGTCTTTTTGAATAGCGACCAACTCGGGACGAGTTCCACGGCAGATGCCCTGGCGATAACGAACCTGACCAAATCTGCGATCAATGCTGTGGCGCGCTCAGGCGTCAGCTTCCAGCCGGTGGAGGGCAACACCGGCACCAATGCCTGCAATATTTTCACGGGACAGATCGGCGCCACCTGGTATTTCGCGGTCTTAAACTATACGTCCAGAAAAGCCACGTATACGGTGAACTTCAGCCGGGCTGGAATTCCTCCAGGGAGTTACACCGTGACCGATTTGTATAGCGGAGTCCCTACATACGGTGTCTCTGGATCCATGAACGTCACGGTCAATGCAGATGGAGGACGACTGTTCGAACTGCAGTAGTTGTCTTTTCGATGGCCTGCCCGAATTCTTTTGCCGCAAAATACGGTGGCATCCACCTTCGCCGAGGCTACGGGGGACAGGGCGCCACTGGCGATAAAGCGTGAACCCCGAAGGCTTTCGGGGCGAGTCGTTGAAGCGAAGGGAAAATAATTCGCCGCAATTTGCCCAATTATCGGATCGCCCGCCGTTTCCCAAAAATCCGCGAAATTCCCAATAAAAACGCGATTTCCGCTTCGTTTCCTTCTTGCACTTCCTATGGCCAAAAAATGTGCAGCGGTAATTCCCTCCCTCAAGACCGGGGCTCTGTTGGCACGCGGGATTCCGCCCGCTTTACGGGCGGGGACGTCGCAGCGCGACGTCCCTACCACCCAACACTCCACCAATCCGGCACTTCCAGCCCCCTCCCGTTTACTCCCCCTATTTTGCCAAATTCCCCAATAAAAACGGGCAATTTCGACAATTATCCGCCCTCGTTTACAAATTTACTCACATATACACAAAAAATGTGCGGGTCCTCCCCGCTTGCTAACGCGCGCGGCCCTGTTGAACGGCGCGCGCCGATGGCGCGCGCCTGGCAGAGCGGCAGCTCTGCCCTACCAGGTAAAAGCCTTCGCGGCCATCGCTCTCGCTTCGCAGCCCGCGCAAATTCTTCCCGTTTTAACGTTTCAACGTTTCAACGACCGCTCCTATCCCGTTTTCGCCGATCTGAATTTCAGCGCAGCTTCGGTGCGGGAGCGCACGTGGAGCTTGTGATACACATGACGCAAATGCCA
>Ga0210401_10008501_pt1 | contig 10184 bp, 9 predicted proteins | sample IncBWH32MmetaG_FD_150866 | JGI IMG/M metagenome (GOLD analysis project Ga0210401, IMG submission 150866) | Forest soil microbial communities from Barre Woods Harvard Forest LTER site, Petersham, Massachusetts, United States - Inc-BW-H-32-M | ecosystem: Environmental > Terrestrial > Soil >... | reverse complement strand
CGAATTCGAGGAAAGAATCCGCGCCAATGTCATCACTCAGGATGTCCCCGGCCAGCTTGCGTGGTTTAAGGCAGCGCTTGCCGGGTCAAAAGCGCAATGGAAAGTCGTTTTCGGGCATCATCCGATTTATTCCGGCGGTGAGCATGGCGACCAACCGGAACTCATTCAAAGCATTCTGCCTCTGCTCCGCGAACACAATGTGCACGCCTATTTCAACGGACATGACCATGACCTCCAGCATCTCGTTGCCGGCGATGTTAACCTGTTCTGCACCGGCGCCGGTTCACAGGTCCGTCCGACGAAGAAAATCGAATACACCCGGTTTGCAAAATCCCAGTCCGGTTTTACAACCGTTAGCCTTGGACCTGATAAAATGGATGTGGCAATGATTGATTGGCAGGGAACGGCGCTTTACACAACGACCGTGGCCAGAAGCGCTGCTGCGGTTCCGGCTTAAGGGACGCGTACTGACACAATTGGGACACGCAAAGTCTACTTTAAGAGTCAGATTTCGATTGTATTTTCAGGCCAGAAAGGTTAAAATTGCTGCAAATGCGGCAGTTAAGCCGCCTTCAAAAGCCCTAATATCTGCCGTGAATTTGGAAGACATCCGAAGCTTCCTGTCCCTGCGAATGCTGTTCGTTTTAATGGCACTGGCTAGTGTCATGCCGGCGCGCGGCGGACAACGTCAGTTTTTGTCCGGGCACGTCCCCCCGGCGATAGGGCGATTTCATTTGCCGCCAATTGGCCGCCTCCCAGCCCAGGAACACTTGAGCCTGACCATCGGACTGCCTCTGCGAAACAATGCTCAATTCCACCAATTAGTTGGCGAGATTTATAATCCCGCCAGCCCGGAATATCATCGTTATCTGACACCGCAGCAAATTGCCGACAGGTTCGGCCCCGCGGAGACGGATTACGAAGCTGTCGCGATTTTTGCCCAGACGAACGGCCTGCAAATTGTCCGCACATACAGTGACCGCACGCTTTTGACGGTCGAGGGAACGGTCGCTGATATCGAAAAGACCTTTCACATACAAATGCTGGTTTATCAGCACCCCTCGGAGGCGCGCACATTTTATGCGCCTGACACAAAGCCGTCCGTGGATTTGAGTGTGCCCCTGCTGCACATCAACGGGTTCGACAACTATTCCCTGCCTTGTCCCGGAGGCCATTCAGGTAAAGGGCGAGCCGGGACCGGGGCGCAATCTGGAGGAGGTTCCGGCCCAAGTGGGTCCTATCTGGGACAGGATTTCCGGAATGCCTACGTTCCCGGCAGTTCGCTTACTGGCGCTGGACAATCCGTGGGATTGTTGGAACTGGATGGATATTACACTAACGACATCCGCAGCTATGAGGCATTGGCCGGTTTGCCCAATGTGGTGATCACGAACGTTCTGGTGGACGGCGCGACCGGAACGCCGAATACAGCTGATACGAACGGTATAGGGGAAGTTTCGCTGGACATGGAAATGGTTATGGCCATGGCACCAGGCATTTCCCGGTTAATTGTATATGAAGCGCCGAATTGTTGTTCTTATTGGGAGGACATCATAAAACGAATGCAGGAGGACGACAGCGCCAGCCAACTGAGCTCTTCCTGGCTTTGGGAACATGACGATGCCAACCTAGACACTATTTACCAGGAGCTTGCGATGCAAGGGCAGTCGTTCTTCCAATGTTCAGGAGACAGTCTGGCCTTTTACAACGGTGACACGGGGCAGTGGACTGACGACCCAAATGTCACGCTGATTGGCGGAACAATGTTGACCACGGCCAACAATGGATCGTGGTCTTCCGAAACCGTCTGGAACAACGGTGACGGCGTTAATGGCAGCGGGGGTGGTGTCAGTACTACGAATATCCTGAATATGGGCGGTTACCCCGTCCCAGGCTGGCAAAAGGGAATAAATATGACGACCAACAGTGGCTCGAATACGAATCGAAATGTGCCGGACGTGGCGATGCTTGCCTATAATGCCTGGGTTATCTGGAATGACGGAGAATCAAATTGGTGGTGGGGCACAAGCATCGCCGCGCCGTTATGGGCCGGAATGACGGCGCTGGCTAACCAGCAGGCCGCCGCACGTTCCGAGCCGTCTCTCGGCTTTCTCAATCCAGCCCTCTACGCAATCGGCAATGGTCCCTTATACGCATCCTGTTTTCACGACATCACCACCGGAAATAATGTCGATAGCGGAAGTCCAAACCTCTATTTCGCCGTGCCAGGCTACGACCTGTGTACCGGTTGGGGCACGCCAAACGGCGTCAATCTGATTAATATTCTCACTCAAACGCCAAATATTTACGGCACTGTCCGCAACACCAACGGCAGTGTGACATTTTTAACCCTTTGCGTGCCGGCATCGACCAACGTTCTCTACTCAGCCACGAACCTCGTGCCGCCAGTGGCCTGGAAGGCAATCTCGACCAATGTCACCGGTTCAACAGGTACCTGGCAGTTCACCGACACCAACGCTTCGCATTACAAAATGAGATTTTACCGGCTTCAGAGCTATCCGCCGGGGCGTTAGGGCCTGTTCAACTGAGCCGCGACCGTGAGGGAGCGGTTACTAAGGCGGAGCGGCTGCTTTATTCGTTTCTTCTGTTGATTGCAGCAACGTTGCTCCGTGCTTTTCTTTTGCGGGCGGCTCTTTTGGAAGCCCGGTGGACCTGGTGCCGGGTAGCGGCGCGCCGTTTGTGCTTGCGTTGGGAATTACGCCCGCTTTGACATTTTGCGTCACCTCTTTGGTCGTGATCTTTTCGTCATATTTTGGAATCAACGCGCGAACGAAAGCATTGCGCAGTAGAGACCCGATAGTGCTCGTGAGGTCAACGCTTGAATTGGTATACACCCCCGAAATCGGAACTTTTACGGCCAACTGGTCTTTCGGCATATTCCGAAGAATCGTGGAGACTGCCCCTACAATCGCGTCCCAAAATATTTTCAAAGCGCTTTTATTCTCTCGTTCTTCCTTTTTCCACTCGAAGACGTCGAGATTATTGAAAAGCACCTTGATATAGCCCTGGTAGGCGTTGTTTGTGGCGGCGGTGGACGTGAACATGGCGAAGTCGCCGCGGGCCACGTCAAATTTCCCGTAAGCACGAAGAAGGCTGTTGAGCGCGGGAAGGTTGACGTTGGTGAGCGAGGTTTGCAATTGGTACAGCGGCGCGGGCGCCATTGGATTAAACTGCAAATGAAAATCGAGCGTGCCTCCGCCAATGGTTTTGCCGTGGGCCCGAATGCCGGCTGGTAATTGGAACGCTTGCTGTTGCGCGTTCGACAAATTGGTTGCCGATGCGCCCAGCCTGCTGATGTAAAGGTCCACCTTCGGATCAGAGTAATCGTCCTTGTAATGAATCTCGCCGTCGTAAATATCCAACTCATTTATTCTGAAAGGGGTCAGGCTTTGCAACATTTGGATCCATGATGTGCTTTCGCCGGTCTGGGTCTGCTCCGCAGTTGGTCCTTTTACGAAATTCAGGTGCGGTTGCTGCATATAGATTCGGGCCACGATCCGATGATGAAACAGAGCTGGCCATTCCACGGACAGGTCCATATAAGCCGCCGAAAAGAATGGATCCCGGATTTTGCCGTTTCGCTTGAAGATATGGATGTCCCTGATTTCGTAAGCGCCCCGGTAAAGTGAAATATCAATGCGACCCACATTGCCGGCGTACGTGCTGGACTTTTGGAGTTGGGCATTCACGTAATGCCGCACAAAGTGAGGCAAACATATGCGAACCCCGACAAGAATCATAATAATGGCCCCGACTATGGAAAAAAATATTCGGTGGCGGGCAAAAAAACTACTATGGGGATCATGTTCGGCTTTATTGCGCCGTCGTTTAAAATGCTTCCTCATGGTTTGTTAAACGGCTTTCCTCCCCAAAGGCTTTAGCTTTTACGATGCCAAAGAAAATACGCGGGAGCCTTAGCGTGTTAAGGCATTGGCGCTCTATTTGGAGTATATGATTTGCGCGGTTGGGCTGTGAAACGTCTCACAAGAACTCAGAAAGGAAATTGCGCTTTTTTCATCGTGCGATGCAATTTGCAATAATCGCTTTGGTCCTGAAGATTGCGAGACAAAATAGGAAAACTGGTCGGCGCCTGCCTCAGGGCATTTGCAGGCGATAATAGATCGATCCCGAGCCCGGCATTGTCTGAGTCAGTATGTTAGTCGGACCAAGCTTTCCAAGGGTGAACGTCAGCTTGGTCCACGGCCCATTCACGGCCGGCGCCGAAAACAGAGCGTATTTATTCCAATTGGTTGTCCACATGAAAGTCATCTTGTTCCCTGAGCGGGTCGTCCAGAGCGTTGGATAATCCAGGACGTGAATTAAATGCCAAACGGACTTGCTCGTTTGGAAATAAGAAGGCCCGACGTCTGCGGCGGAAACGGCATGAGACGCCATCAAATTGTTGCCCTCATACAAAGTGACGTGATCAAGATTACTGATGCTTGTGTCACCCTCCCAATTCCAGCCGATGACATCGCCCGGTTCAAGCTGGCTCAACGACGAGACTTCGACAGCATAACCCGGGTTGATGAGACACGCCGTCACAATTCTGGTCGCTGCTGGCTCACCGTAAGTGGGCGTTGTCCGGCTGGGAATACTCATACCGCCTCCCCGCACATGCGGTTCGTTGCCAATGCAACAGGAAACAAAGTGCGCGCAGTCGTTGGCTGTAGAAATTACCGGAACTGGCGTAAACGCGCTGGTACCATAGAATCCAAAGTCAGGATAATTCGAATTCGTCCAGAAATAGCCGTCGCTGCAGACGTAGGCGGCATAGTTGTTCGCGTATGAAATCGTCCGCGACCGATCGAATACGTTGGTATTTCCACCCGGTTCGACGGCCACTTGCACGGTAACCGTGGGAGCGAAGAACGTTGTGCCATTGAGCGCGAAGCTGTCCGTATAGGACCCGGAAACTTCCGGCGCAATGAATTCCATGCTGTACGACGCCGTGCCGCCCGGCGCGACACTCTTGCCGCTATTAATTGCCGCACGTGGAAAATGATATGTGCCGCTCGAATTGGTGACGAATGGTATTGCGCCGAGGCTGTCCGATCCCACCATGTCCAGCGTGTAGCCATTCGGTCCGGCCGTCCACGTTGTCGTCCCGTTGTTCTGGAAAGTCCAAGTCTGGATAAACATGGATCGTGGCACTACCGGTGTCCCATTGGTAATCGATACTGAAAGCAAATCCGCGCTGTCCGTAGCATTGCCGTTGTTGAAAATCAGAATCGTCCCAAAACAAAAAAGCGCAGCCCAAATTAGGTCGCGGAGTTTCATTGTGTAAGTATAACCTCTGTAAAAATAAAAGACAAATTTTCAATGGAAAAATTGTCGAAATTCGTCGTCCGTCTCACTTGACTTCACCGCGCACAGTGCAAAATTCCCCTCCTATGGATTTACAACTCACAAATAAACTCGCCCTCGTTTCGGGATCGACCAAAGGTATCGGCCTGGCTATCGCCACGGGCCTGGCCCGCGAAGGTGCCAGAGTCATCATCAATGGCCGCGCAGACAAATCCGTTTCGGAGGCTCTGGAAAACATTCGCAAGACCGTCCCGACTGCGAAATTGGAAGGTTTTCCCGGCGATTTGTCCGCCGCACCGGTTGCTGATAAATTGATTAAACAATTTCCCGATGTCGAAATCCTGGTCAACAACCTGGGCATCTTCGAGCCAAAGCCGTTTGACCAAATTCCAGACGACGATTGGCGGCGATTTTTTGAGGTGAATGTCCTGAGCGGCGTGCGGCTGAGCCGCGCCTGGTTGCCGCGAATGAAGCAACACAACTGGGGCCGAATCATTTTTATCAGCAGCGAAAGCGGCATTCAGATTCCAGCAGAAATGATCCACTACGGCACGACGAAGACCGCGCAATTGGCCGTCGCTCGCGGCCTGGCTGAGACGTGCGCCGGGACTGGCGTCACAGTGAATGCTGTCCTGCCGGGACCGACACGGTCGGACGGCGTGGACGAATTTGTAAAACAACTCAGCGGCGGCAAGCCATTTGCCGAATTCGAGAAGGAATTTTTCAAAAGCGTTCGGCCGACTTCGATCCTCAAGCGTTTTGCCACGACCGAAGAAGTGGCCAATCTGGTGGTCTATGTGGCCAGTTCGCTTTCATCCGCCACAAACGGCGCCGCGTTGCGAGTGGACGGCGGAGTAGTGAGAGCCTGTTTCTAAAATTAAAAATATGAACTACAAACTTCTTGGCAAATCGGGTCTCCGTGTTTCGGAGTTATGTCTGGGGACGATGACGTTTGGCGAAGAATGGGGTTGGGGCGCCAACAAGGACGAAAGCCGCAAAATGTTTGATGCTTTCGCCAATGCCGGCGGCAATTTCCTGGATACAGCGGACGGTTACACCAACGGCACGAGTGAGAAAATGGTTGGCGAATTCGTAAAGGCGAACCGCGAACGCTTTGTCATCGCCACGAAATTCTCTTTTAACGCTTTTAAACCGAACGACCCCAATGGCGGCGGCAACCATCGCAAGCACATGATGGAGGCCCTAAACGCCTCCTTGAAACGCCTTGGCACCGATTATGTGGATCTCTATTGGATGCACGTTTGGGACGAATTGACGCCGGTGGAAGAAGTCATGCGCGCGTTTGACGACCTGGTTCGGGCGGGCAAAGTTCTTTATATCGGTATTTCCGACGCTCCAGCCTGGTGGATCGCGCGGGCCAACACGCTCGCCGAATGGCGCGACTGGACGCGATTTGTCGGCTTGCAGATTGAGTACAGCCTCGTGGAGCGCACGCCGGAGCGCGAACTGTTGCCTATGGCGGAGGCGTTGGGGCTCACCATCGCCGCGTGGTCGCCTTTGGGCAGCGGATTGCTTACCGGCAAATATGCCAAAGGTTCGACCGAAGAAAAGCGCCTGGACAAAACGCCGCAATTTAAAGAACAGTCCGAGCGCAACCTGAAAATTGTCGATACCGTTGTTGCCATTGCCAAAGAAGCGGCGAAATCGCCCGCGCAAGTGGCGTTAAACTGGCTGCGCGCCAACCGCAACGTCATTCCCATTATCGGCGCTCGAAAATTTTCTCAATTCGATGACAACATGAAATGCCTCGATTGGACCCTCGACACGGGCCATATCAACCGTCTAAACGAGGTCAGCGCAATTGAAATGGGTTTCCCGATGGATTTCATTCATCGCAAAACAGTTCGTGATTTCCTCCATGGCGGAATGTTTGAGAGAATTCTCCGCACTTGATTTTCGCCCGCTGGTGTCGCAACTTGGCTGGCGCTATTTGAAACAAGAATAATAACCAAAGGAAATATTATGGCATTTGAATTACCACCTCTTCCGTATCCATCTGATTCCCTCGAACCCAACATTGACAAGGCTACCATGGAAATTCATCACGGCGGCCATCACAAGGCCTACGTGGACAATCTCAACAAGGCTGTTGCCGGGACTCCGCTCGAAGGCAAATCGCTCGAAGCGCTCATCGGCGACCTGGCGTCTGTGCCGGACAATATCCGCGGCCCCGTCCGTAATAATGGTGGCGGACATTGGAACCATTCGTTCTTCTGGAAACTCCTTTCAGGCAAAGCCGCCAAAGCGCCGGAAGGAAAACTCGCCGACGCCATCAATTCCGCTTTCGGAAGCTTCGATGGCTTCAAGGAAAAATTCGAGGCGGCCGGACTTGGACGCTTTGGCAGCGGATGGGCCTGGCTCGTCTCTCACAATGGAAAATTGGAAATTGTTTCGACAGCAAACCAAGACAATCCGCTCATGGGCAAGGCGATTTCGGGCGTCGAAGGAAAGCCGATTATAGGCGTCGATGTCTGGGAACATGCCTACTATCTGAAATACCAAAACAAGCGCGCCGCCTATTTAAAGGCCATCTGGAACGTGATCGATTGGAGCGCTGCCGCGAAAAACTTGTAGGATGTGTGGTAGGGCGGCGTTGCCGCGCGTTGCCGCGCCGCTCAAACTTTCACCGTTGTTTGGCGTTACAAACCATCGGACCCGAATTTCCCTCTTCCGGCGGGAGAGGGTTGCCGTGAGGGAGAATCTTTCGGACAACAATTTTCTACCGGGCCAAGAAGAGCGGACCCGCACCCCATCTTCCATCCTCCATCTCCCACCGGCTACCGCCTTCTCATCGCCGCCCGCTTCATTTCGCGGTCGGCATCACGATTCTTCAAATCCTCACGCTTGTCGAATTGCTGTTTCCCTTTTGCCACGGCAAGCGCGACCTTGACCCTGCCGTTCTTCCAGTAGAAAGACATGGGAATGAGGGCGTTGCCTTTCACCGCGGCAAGACCGAACAACTTCCTGATTTCGGACTTGTGAAGGAGCAGTTTGCGAGGAGCTTTCGGCACATGGTTTTGGAGATTGCCATGCGAGTATTCGTCAATGTGGGCGTTATAGAGCCAGACCTCATCTTTTTCCACGCGGGCGAAGGCATCGGTAATCTGCCCCTTGCCGGCGCGCAGCGATTTTACCTCGGTGCCGTGCAAAGCGATGCCCGCCTCAAACGTTTCGAGAATGTGGTAATCGCGCCGGCCTTTGTGATTGGTCACTATATCTGCCATCACCATTCAATTTAACGCGGCCGACTGAAGATGTCGGGCAAAATCTTTGGCCGAAATGGCAAATGCCTGGATTAGAACGATGGAGTTTTTTGGGCAGGTTTGAAATCGGCAATCCGCAATGGGAATAGGGCTACCGTTTCTTGCGTTTTCTGGGCAGCGGACGAACCAGTTCTGTGACTTCAGGCATATCCCAGCCGATTTTCTCTTCGATAATCTCGCGTAAGGCGATGTCCGCCACGCCGAGCGTGCTTGCATTGTCCACAAGCGGACGGCTCAATCCGCCGCCGCCCGAGGTCAGTTGCCGGACGCGACGGGATATTAAGTTAATGAGGACGTTAGGGTTACCGACTTTCTCGGCGGCCTTTTTAGCAAGTTCAGCATTCATCAAAAAAAGAGCTAAACAAAATAACCGATGCCAATTTTAATGCAAGCATTAATTTGGCGCAGTAAAACAGCCATAAAAAGCTCTGTTGAACGTGTTACGGATTGCGTTGTACGTCGAGTATGAAATGGTCCGGCTATACTTGACGCACCACGAAGTCGACCCGCGGTTCAAGGCTTCAATTCAACGTTTCAACGTTATTGACCGGCGAAGCTTGCTTCTGCCACCGTTTTCCCCTAAAAGAACGGCGCATGTCCGCGCAAAAAACGCCATTTGACCTTCAGCATTTCCTTTCCACCCGCACGGAAACTGTCAACCGCGCGCTGGAACAATTCCTGCCCCCGGAGAAAACCCGGCCGGCAACCATCCACAAGGCCATGCGCTATTCCATCTTTGCCGGCGGCAAACGCATGCGCCCGGCCCTGTGCCTGGCCGCCGCCCAGGCCTGTGGCGGGTCCGAGAAAGATGCCTTGCCGCTCGCCTGCGCTGTCGAGTGCATCCACACCTATTCATTGGTCCACGACGATTTGCCCGCCATGGACAACGACGACTTTCGCCGCGGCAAACCCACGAACCATAAAGTATTCGGCGAAGGCATCGCCGTGCTGGCGGGCGACGCACTTCTGACGCACGCATTTGAAATTATCGCGCAATCGAAATCAGGGCCGCGGTATCCGCGCGAAAAAATGGTCCTCGAACTCGCCAAAGCCTCCGGCTCCCTCCAACTGATCGCTGGGCAGGTGGCTGATTTGGAAGCGGAAGGAAAGAAGATATCCGAAGCGGAGCTAAAATTTATTCACGAACGCAAAACGTCCGCATTATTGTGCTGCTCCGTCAGGCTCGGTGGCATGAGCGCCAACTGCACGCCAGCCCAGTTGGCGGCATTGACTGACTTTGGCTATCACGTGGGCCTGGCTTTTCAAGTCATTGACGACATCCTGGATGTCACACAGACCAGCGAACAACTCGGCAAGACCGCTGGCAAAGACGCCGCCGTCCAAAAAGCCACGTACCCCGCCATCGTCGGCCTCGAAAAATCGCGGCAAATCGCGGCAAAGCTTACTGATAAGGCTTTTGCCGCGTTAAAGGCCTTCAAAGGCCGCGCCGCCGCGCTCGAGGCCCTCGCGCAATACCTATTGCAACGCGACAAGTGACGTTGTTCGCAAGTGGCCCTGCACCGCCCGCGAGTTGCGGCGCAATGAGAATGGCCGCACTTTATGCCTTCGCTT
>Ga0210401_10008499_pt1 | contig 10184 bp, 9 predicted proteins | sample IncBWH32MmetaG_FD_150866 | JGI IMG/M metagenome (GOLD analysis project Ga0210401, IMG submission 150866) | Forest soil microbial communities from Barre Woods Harvard Forest LTER site, Petersham, Massachusetts, United States - Inc-BW-H-32-M | ecosystem: Environmental > Terrestrial > Soil >... | reverse complement strand
AATGGTGCGTAGCTTCATCGTGGGCAACCTGCTGGTGGGGTTATTGAATGCGGTCGCCTCGACCGCCGTGTTCGGGTACGTGCACTTGCCCTATTTTTATTTTCTGGGAGTGATCAGCGCCTTCGTCGGACTGGTGCCCTATCTCGGCCTGTTCTTCGCGCTGCTCGCGCCACTGGCTGCCGGACTCGGCGTGCTCTCGAAGTCCGAGCTGGTCATTGTTTTCCTGGCCGTGGTCTTGTTTCACATCCTCAGCATGAACGTGCTCTACCCCAAGGTCATCGGCCGGCGCCTGCGCCTCAATCCGCTGGCCGTCGCGCTGTCCTTGCTTTTCTGGGCATGGATCTGGGGCGCCTTCGGCCTGATTCTCGCCATACCTCTCATGGCCAGCACGAAAATCATCTGCGACTACATCGAACCGCTGCAGCCGCTGGGCGACTGGCTCGGAAATTGAACCGTGGTTTCGTTCACAAGGCTACAAGGTTCCAGTGGACCGCGCGCCTATCCAGGAATGTTTTGCTTGCCGTTCGGATGGGGGTTTCGTTCGAACTACCCATACAACTCCGTCAGCAACTCATACGCCCGGCGCAGGTGCGGGATCACGATGCTGCCTCCCACCACCAGCGCCACGTTCAGCGACTCTTCCTGCTCCGGTCGCGTCGCCCCCAGGCGATACGATTGGATGATATGGTAGTGGATGCAGTCATCGCAGCGCAGCCCCGCCGACACCACCAGCCCCATCAACTCCTTGTACTTCGCCGGAACCGCACCCTCGAGATAAGTATTGTGATCGATGTTGTAGAAGCGTTTGACCAGGAAGTTATCGGCCTTGTCGACGTTCAGGTTGAGCCGCGCGCGCGTCTCGAGAAAACGCCGCGCCATCTCGCTCTTCTCGGCGACCTGGTGCTCGGTGAACAGATAGGCAGGTTCTTTCCGCTCGACGCTCATGCCGAAAGCGTAGCAGAAACTCTCGAAGCCCTGGCCCGTAAGACCGATCACCCGATGACCCGATCCGCCTTGACCCGATTTCCCCGTCCTTCCCCTCTCCGCCCTCTTAGCGTTATAGTCTCAACCCGGTTTCCCTACTTCTGGAGGCGCCCTTTTATGGCAACCGAAACCCGGCCCGAAGCCAAGGTCAAGAGCTTCGGGGTCAACATCGAAAGCGACCTGGCGCTCGAATTCCTGCGCGTGGTGGAAAAGGCCGCCATCGCATCGGCGCGCACCATGGGCCAAGGCGATCGGCCACTCGCCGACCAGGTCGCCACCGAAGCCATGCGCCAGACCATGGACACCGTTCCCATGCGCGGCAATATCGTCATTGGCGAAGGCGAGCGCGACGAGGCTCCCATGCTCTATATCGGTGAGAAAGTCGGCGCCGAATTCCCCGACGGACGCGAAGTCCCGCAGGTCGATATCGCCGTCGACCCCCTCGAAGGCACCAACCTCTGCGCCACCGGCGCCCCCGGCGCCATCACCGTGCTCGCCGCCTCGGAAAAAGGCGGACTGCTCAATGCGCCCGACTGCTACATGGAAAAAATTGTCGTCGGCCCCTCCTGCAAACATGCCGTCGATCTCGACGCCCCCGTGGCCGAGAACCTGAAGAACATCGCGCGCCGCCTGCAACGCGGCGTCGACGACCTGGTCGTCATCGTGCTCGACCGGCCACGCCACGAGAAACTCATCGCCGATATCCGCAAGGCCGGCGCCCGCATCCGCCTCATCGGCGATGGCGATCTCTCCGCCGGCATCGCGGCCGCCGTCATCGGCACGGGCGTGCACTGCGTCATGGGATCGGGCGGAGCCCCCGAGGGCGTCATCACCGCGGCGGCGATCCGCTGCCTGAACGGCTACATGCTCGGCCGCCTCGTCATCAACAAGCCCGAACTCGAAGAACGCATCGCCAAGATGGGCATCAAGGATAAGGATCGCGTCTACGAAGCGCAGGATCTGGCTCCCGGCAGCCAGATGATCTTCGCCGCCGCCGGCGTTACCGACGGCGCTCTCATGAAAGGCGTCCGCTTCTTTGGCGAAGGCATCCGCACTTCATCCGTCATCATGACCTTGAAATCGAACCGCGTGCGCTTCATCGACAGCATTCACCTCGAGAAAGGCGCCGACGTCAAGGTGCGATTCACTTAAAAGAACAACTCCGCAGAACATCGCCAGGGCGGACGAACCTTCGTACGATTCGAAACCACATAATCGGCGAAGATGGCTTCTCTTCGCGATCTTTGCGATTTCTGCGATCTTTGCGGTTTAAGATTTTGCTTGTCCGTCCCAACCCAACGGATCTACGGCGCACACACTTCGTCCCTCATCATGACCTTGAAATCGAACCGGGTGCGCTTTATCGACAGCATTCACCTCGAGAAGGCGCCGACGTCAAGGTGCGATTCACCTAAAAGAACAACTCAAAGAACATCTCCGCAGAACATCGCCAGGACGAATCCTCGTACGATTCGAAACCACGAGCTTCTCTTCGCGATCCTTGCGATTCCTCTGCGATCTTTGCGGTTTAAGATTTCGCTTGTCCGTCCCAACGCAACCGGACCGTGGCACCCGCGAAAGCCGCCCTTATCTCACGGCACCACTTCATACTCGCTCGTGACCATGCCGCTCGCGTACTGCCGTGTGCCCAAATGACGAAGCTGCACATCCCGCGCGAGGGATCCAAAGAGCGGGATCCCGTCACCAATCAGCACCGGCACGCGCGTAATCGTGAGGCGCTGAACCAGTCCTGCCCGCAGGAATCCCTGGACCGTGATTCCTCCGTCGACGTAAACATGCTTGATTCCCTGGGCGGCAAGCTTCGCGACGATCTCCTCCGGTTCCCCGGCCATCTGCTCGACCACACCACCGCGAACCATCGTTAAATCGAGCCTCCGGCTGCTCAGCACCACCACGCGTTTTTCACCGTAAGGCCACGGCGACATCTTCAGGACGATTTCGAACGTTCCGCGGCCCATCACGATGACATCGACGGTCGCGATAAATTCGTCATACCCGTGAGGCTCGCCCCCGCCCGCCGGCAGAAAGTCGAACTCGCCATTTCGCCGCGCAATGAACCCGTCAAGACTAGTGCCCACAAATACCGAGACCATCATCAGCAATTCCTCCCCGCAAGCTCGAGTTCGGCTGCAGCGCGGACTTCCTGAATCGCGGCAGGCCGATCGCCTCGTACAAGCTTTTTCGTAATCTGTCCAAATTCCGGCGCTCCTGCTATAAGTTCGAAAAGTTGGCATTTGAACACCTGCCAACGATCGCCGGGGATCCGAGGCCCCCGGCAGGCTAACGTCAGGAGAGCTTCTTCATGCGCGTACTCGATCTGGGTTGCGGACCGGGCAGCGATCTAGCCCCATGGGGCGTGGACCCCAGGGACCAGGTCACCGGAGTGGACATCGACGAGGGTCGTCTCGCGATCGCCCGCACCCGCTTCCCCGAGCGCACGTTCCTCCAAGGCGTCGGCGAAGCCTTGCCGTTTCCCGACGAGAGTTTCGACCGTATCATCTCCTCGGTCGCCGTTCCCTATATGAATATCCCGCAGGCTCTGGCGCAAATCTATCGCGCCCTGGCTCCCGGCGGATTGCTGTCCCTGAGTTTGCACTCCCCAGCGTTCACCATGGGAGAGCTTCTTCATCACGCCCTGCCCCGGCCGGTTCCGACTCTTTTTCGCCTATATGTTATGGCCAATGGCGTTTTCTTTCACTGCACAGGCCGCACACTCGGGTTGCCCAACGGACGCACCGAGTCATTCCAGACTGAGCGCGGCATGCGTGTCGCCCTGACTCGTGCCGGCTTCATCGACATCAACGCCCGCCGGGTCCCGGGACGCGCCGGCGAGACTTTCCTGGTGGAAGCTCGCAAACCTGCCCGGGCTTCGTTGAACGTCGCTGCAGCAAGCACTGCATGACCCGTACTCACGAAACGAATTTTTGAACACTAACTTCTTCCACACAACTTTTGTCTAGATGAGATAACCCGACTCCGCTTGCCCGGCATCTGAGCCGATCAAGGTTCACCCGTCTCCAAAGGCGCCGCTAGCGTCGATTTAGCGCAGTTCATCTGGATGGGCCCCCATCCGCGGGAGTTCTGCGGCAAGCTAGCGAATTCCCTGATTGCAATTCGTTCGAGATCGAAAACTTCAGCGATGGGGTATGCCATGCGAATGTGTGCTCGGACCTTCGCCAGGGTGTCTTCTTTTCCTTGCTTCCTGCTAATCATCGTTTCTCTCGCCGGACTCCCCGGATGTTCGAGCTCCAGCTCAGGAGGTGGCGGCACACAGCCCATCTCCGTGACGATCGCCAATAAGATCACCACAATCGCCGCCGGCGCCACCGCGGTCACTTTGAATGCTAGCGTGCCGAACGACTCCACCAGCTCCGGCGTCACATGGGCGCTGGTCATCGGAGGCAACGCCTGCTCCCCGACCTGCGGTTCGTTGAGCGCAGCCACCTCCACCAGCGTCACCTACACCCCGCCGGCGACTTTGCCCGCTGCGCCGAACAATGCTCCAACCATCACCGCGACTTCCGTCAAAGACACGTCAAAGTCCGACAGCGACGGCTTCACCATCACCGCTCCTGCGATTTCGGTGACCATCACGAACAAGATCACCAGCGTGGTGGCGGGCTCATCGGCCATCACGTTCCAAGCGACCGTGCACAACGACACCGCCAGCAAGGGTGTGACCTGGGCCCTCAACGAACCGAACGGCTCCCCTTGCCCCATCGGCTGCGGGGCCTTGAGCGGAAATACCTCCACCGCCGTGACCTACACGCCGCCGAGTAGCGACAACGGACCGCCCTTCGACACGCCCATCTTGGTCGCCACCTCGGTCAGCGATACGACGAAGTCCGACAGCGACAGTTTCACAGTCGTGGCCCTCACCGTGACCATCACCAACAAAATCAAATCCATCAAGATCGGAAGCGCGGCCGTCACGCTGCACGCCGTGGTTCAGAACGATCCCACCAATAGCGGTGTTCTTTGGAATCTCAGCGACACGTCTGGCCCCTGCTCGCCCGCGTGTGGCACGCTTACCAGCACGACCACTACCAGCGCTGTCTACACGCCTCCCGCAACCGTGCCTGCCTTCCCGGCGAACGTCCCCGACATCAATGCCAGTTCCGCCCACGGCTTGGCGTTTGACGACGACACCTTCGACATCATCAATACGACTGTCAGCAGTTGTGCCGGCAGTCCCACGGGGCACGAATCGCGCCTCAGCGGCCAATACGCCTTCTTCGCCGAAGGCTCGAGCGGGGTCGGCTCTTCCATCGCCGGCAGCTTCGCTCCCAACGGCAGTGGCGGAATCACCGATCTGGGCGGCGGTGTTGGTGGCGAGGTCGACTTCAATAACGGCCTGAACCCGATTCACGCCACGGTGGTTCCCAGCGGCAGCCTCTACACCGTCGGCGTCGACCCCACCGGAGCCGGTGACCTCGGCTGCCTGCAAACCCTGACCTCCGACGGCACCACCACGATCTACCGCTTCTCACTGAATGGGGCGGCCGGCGCGGTCGCGACCAAAGGCCGCATCATCGAATTTGACGATCAGAGCGGCAACAACACCGGCTTCCGCATGTCGGGAGTGCTTTTGAAACAGGATCCCACGGCCTTCTCCACCGGCGACACCTCGCATCTTCAGAAAAACTACGCCTTCGGGGTCAGTGGTATCGGCGAGGGGAGTGGCGTGGCTGCCGGCGGATCGTTCGTGCTTGCGCCTTCCACCGGCGTGATTTCGAGCATGACCTTCGATGAAGACCTCAGTGGGACGAACCTGGGTCAAACCACCGGAGCCACAGGCACGATTACCGGTGTTTCCGCCAAGACCGGTCGCGCCCTGCTGAGCATATTGAGTACGTCAACGTTTGCGCCTACCGGACTCGCACTTTACATCGTCAATGCCAACGAACTGTTCCTTGCCAGCCTCGAGCCAGCCCTGCCGGGAATCCCGTCGGGCACGCCCGGGGTTCGCTATGCTGGCCGCGCCATCGTTTCTATGGCCACTTCCAGTTCCACGCAACTCAACGGGAATTTCATCTTCCACCTTTCCGCGACGCCAGGCTGTACCGGCTCCTCGTGTGGAGCGATTGCTCTGGGCGTGGTCACCCTTACATCCACCAATTCCACCAGCGGCACCAGTTCGGGCACTCTCGAAGGCTACGATGTGACGCAGGGTCCCGCCAGCCTGCCTCTCAACGGGACTTACACCATCACTCCCAGCACCGGGCGAGTGACGTTGTCTGCGAGTTTCAACGTGAGCTTGCCTGTCCTTTACCTGGCTGCGCCCGTCGTCGCCAGCACCGAGGACATCACCGCCTTCATCGTCGGAACCGATCCCACAGGCATCTTCGGACTGATCGAGCCTGGAGCCAGCTCTGGGGTCACCACCAATTCCCTGGCCGGCAGTTACTTCTTCGGCGATGAGCAGCCGCGCGACGGTACCGTGGTGAATCGCGCCGGCGTCGTCGCCATCTCATCCGTTGGAGTCGCCACCGGCACGGAGGACGATAGCGCCACTGCTGGCGTCTCTACCAACGCGGTCAGCTATACGGTCACCATCGACAACTCGAGTGGAGACGGCACCGGCAACGTCGGAGCGAACTCTTTCGCCGTCACCAACGGCACCACCAAACTATTCTTCTTCGAGGAGGGAACCGCCTCTGCCCGGGCCCCGGCGAGCATCACCGTGGTGGAGAAACAGTAGTTAACGGAAGGGGGTGGGACAGGCTTGTCGGTGGAGAAACAGTAGTTATCCCATGGGTCCGACGGTCTTGTCGGTGGAGCGGCGGGCGTCCCCGCCCGCCGGCGCTCCATCGATCGCGGGTGGCTATGGTATAATACTGACCAGTCTGACTAGTTACTACTGAAGGAAGATTATCGCCATGCCAAAGACTCCCACGCGCTCCCGCTCCCGCCGTTCCCCCAGCTGGCAACTACAGACCGCCAAAGCCCGGTTCAGCGAGGTCTTCCGTCGCGCTCGCACCGAAGGGCCACAGTACGTGACGCGCCAGGGCAAGGACGCCGTCGTGATTCTGCCCGCCGAGGATTTCGAACGCCTGGCCGCACGCTCGCGCCAGCCGCAGACTCTGGTGGAATTCTTCGCCCAGTCTCCACTGGCGAAAGTCGAACTCAACCTGCAACGAAAATCGGATTACGGCCGGGAAATTGACCTGTGAGCGGATATCTGCTCGACACGAACGTCATCTTGGAGCTCGTAAAGCCGCGACCGGAGCCGCGCGTCGTCTCCTGGATCGCCGCCACCGAAGAAGCCTTGCTCTACCTGAGTGTTCTCACCCTGGGTGAGATTCGCAGGGGAATCAGTTCCCTGCCCTCCACCGCGCGGCGCACTGCGCTCGAAGTCTGGCTCGACCGCGACCTGATGCTTCGCTTCGACGGTCGCATCCTGCCCATCGATCGTGCCGTGGCTGACCGTTGGGGGCGCCTGACCGGAAATGCGTCCGCCTGCAAACGACCACTGCCGGTAATCGACGGTCTGCTGGCCGCCACCGCGGAGCAACACAACCTGACTCTAGTGACACGGAACACCGCCGACCTCACTGCGGCTGCGATCGCGCTTTACGATCCCTGGCGCGGCTAGAACGCCCTCGCTACTTCAAATACTCCGAATCTTTCTTCACTTCTTCCGGAATATCCGGAAACGGCGGGAACTCCTCAGAGTATCCTTTGAACAAGCTGGTGGTTACTTCCGCGCGCTTGGTTCCATCGTGAATGGCGATCTTGTGCGGATTTCCCTGCTTATATCCCTCCCACAGCGAAACCCCCGCATACGCTCCGTCCTTACGCAGGATGTAGTAGGTCATATCCATGAATCGCAGACGCGTCATGTCGTTGTTGTAGTTCCGAGCAATCCGTTTCAGCGCATCCAGCCCAGCCTCCTGCGGCGACATGCCATGGCGCATGTTCTCCACTATCGTATGCGCGCCTGCCACCTTGATGTTCTCTTCCCCGCTGCCGGTCGCGCCTGCCGAGCCTACATCCTGATCGGTGTAGCAGCCGGCGCCGATGACTGGAGAATCGCCGCAGCGCCCCGGCAGTTTGAACGCCAGCCCACTCGTCGTGGTGATGCCCGACATTTCCCCCTTCGCGCTCAGCGCCGAACAATGAATCGTTCCCGTCGGCGGAAACAGCACCTGTCGCACCGCCGCCATGCGGAATTCCGGCTCGATGCCGAGGTCGTCCGCTCGTTCCGCCAGTTCGAGCACTCGCTCCCGCCACACCTCGGCCTGCGGCTTTCCGTTCGACTTCGACTCCGGTGGCCGCCACTTCGGATCGGCAATCCCCGGCCCCCACCAGTCGCCGTTCGAGTGGTATTCCTTCCAAAGCATCCATATCTTGCGCGAACGTTCGGTCAGCAGGTTCTCGCGTGGAAATCCCATCGCGACGGCAAAACGTTCCGCGCCTTCGCCCACCAGCATGACGTGCCCGGTGTGCTCCATCACCGCCTTTGAAACTTTCGAAACGTTCTTGATGTTCCGAACCCCGCCCACCGATCCGGCGCGCCGCGTCGGCCCATGCATGCAGCAGGCATCGAGTTCCACCACGCCCTCTTCGTTGGGCAGCCCGCCCAACCCGACCGTGTCGTCGTTGGGATCGTCCTCTGGCCCAGTGACCACCAGAATCGCGGAATCGAGCGTGTCGCCGCCCTTACTCAAGTGTTCGTACGCGCGATCGAGATACTCATAGCCATTCTTCGCGCACACGATAATCGGAGGCTTGCCGGAACCAGATCCGGTTTGCTCAGACGATGTCGAAGCGGTACTCGGGCTTGACTCCGGAACGCGTGCATCACTCTTGAGACCAAGCGCCAGCGACCCTAGCGCGGTCGTAGCCAGAAAATCGCGACGGGAAAAACTCATGCCGCCCTCCGAACTGTGAATGGAAAATTTAAAAAGGCGGTCGCCAGCATAACAGTTAGGCTGGCGCGGAGAATAGAAACTCTAACGATGCCCCCGCGTTCGCCGCAGTACGGAAGGTGGCGACATAGTATTTTTCTATTAGCTTGCAGTTATGCACAAACGATTGCCGGGCTTTATAGGCACGCTCACCCGTCCGGACGGCCTCTGGGTCGCCTTGTGGTGGAAAAACGCGCCTAGGGCCTCCAAACCGCAAGGAATGGGTGTCGTACGCGCCGTCGCAAACGCGTTTTTGGACGATCTCAGACGTTGCAACCGACTGATTTTCGCTATAACTTATTGATACTGCCGGCAAGTTGTTGAAAACTACGTGGGCCTCGCGGACCGCGTCTCTCTCTGGAACTCGTCACTCGCCTTATAAACGCTTTTGGGAAGGGCACGCCTTTCACAGCCTGGGAAAAACGACTGTAGCGCCGGCGTCCCGCCGGCTGTCCCGAGGGCGTCTCGCCCTCGCCGTGCAGGTTCGTGTCAAGGCGCCCCTTGAGGCGCGCCGTCACGAGCGATCAGATCGATGCGGCTTTGTAGCCCCTGAGGTCAGCCATCTTCCACGCGCACCCATTTATGGGATGAGTGTAAAATCAGACCACGCAGCGGGGCCCTTCTCCGGGATCAATCCCCAGTGCATTCTTACTTGCCGACCGAATACGTCCCCATGCAATCCCATGTGGCTGAACTGTCGGCGTTCTCTTTGCCTTTGCACGAGCCCTCGCCCTTCGCCCCGGCAAATTTCCCCGTGCCGCCCACAATCGTCCATTGATTCGTTCCGGTCTGAAATTTCCCGTCCTTCATCATCGCTGTCCCATGGTAGTTGTAATACACCTTGTCGCCATTCTGCATCGTGACCAGAAAAACACCATGGTTGGGATTCGAGGCGCCGACCATGTCGTTGAACTGCGTCCACGTCCCCTCCTGCTCCTGCACCCCTTCGACCATCCCCTTCCCCGCCGTGCAGCGACCTTGCCCGATCCAGTACGCATGCCCGGGCTGGTCGCCCACAGGAATGGCATGCTCGTCGCCAGCCTTGGCGTCGCAGTTCCATTCCGAATTGATCTTGCCTTGTCCCCACGCTGCGCTGACGGCAAGCAGCGCTATCGAACACACCAACACCAGTTTGCTCATTTCGATTCTCTCCTCCCTGAATTTGAGACCTGAATTTGAGATTCTTGGATTGAAACGCGGCCCAACTGCGAACGCCCTTGTCAGGGGAAGCCGACGACTGGCAGGGCAGGTGGATTCTACGCCGGGCGC
>Ga0210401_10008495_pt1 | contig 10187 bp, 5 predicted proteins | sample IncBWH32MmetaG_FD_150866 | JGI IMG/M metagenome (GOLD analysis project Ga0210401, IMG submission 150866) | Forest soil microbial communities from Barre Woods Harvard Forest LTER site, Petersham, Massachusetts, United States - Inc-BW-H-32-M | ecosystem: Environmental > Terrestrial > Soil >... | reverse complement strand
CGGCGAACTGATCGCAGGGGATCGCCTCCTGGTCACCGAGCCGCACCGGCTGAGCGATCAGCAGATGCAGGTAGTTCTCGGCTCACTGATGGGTGACGGGAACCTTTCGCCCAACCGTCGCGGGCGGTCCGGGACCAGGTTCCGGCTTGGCCATGGCGCAAAACAGGCCGCGTACCTGGACTGGAAAGTGTCCCTTCTCGGCAACATCGACTGCACGCGAACAGTCAACGCCAAGGGTGCTGTCTTTGCTGACTTCACGCCGCTGACGGAACTCGCCGAATTGCATGACGTCGTCTACTTCGGTGACGGCAAGAAACATTTGACCTGGGAGTACCTGAAGGCTCTCACGCCGCTCGCGCTGGCGATCTGGTACATGGACGACGGCAGCTTCTCGCTTCGCTCTAAGGGGCTGCAGGAGCGGACGCAAGGCGGCTCAGGCCGGATCGAGATCTGCGTCGAGGCGATGAGCGCGGGCTCGCGGGAACGACTTGTGCAGTACCTGCGGGACACTCACGGATTGGATGTGAGGCTGCGCGCCGCAGGTGCGCTCAACAAGGCAGTCCTGGTCTTCAGCACAGCCGGGACGGAGAAGTTCCAGAAGCTCGTCGCCCCGTTTGTGCATCCCTCGATGGACTACAAGCTCCTGCCACGGTTCCGGCAGCGGTTCGGCGTACAGCCGGAATACGCGGAGCCGGAACTACGACTTCAGCCCGCGCGAATCCTGGACATCCACATCAAGCCGCGCACGAGATCCATGAACAGGTTCGACATCGAGGTCGAGGGCAACCACAACTACTTCGTCGACAGTGTCATGGTTCACAACAGCCCTGAGACGACGTCCGGCGGTAAGGCGCTTAAGTTTTACGCTTCAATTCGGCTAGATATTCGCCGTATCGAGACGCTGAAGGACGGGACGGATGCCGTCGGGAACAGGACTCGGGTAAAGGTAGTAAAGAATAAGGTAAGCCCGCCTTTCAAGGTCGCGGAATTCGATATTCTATATGGCCACGGAATTAGCCGCGAGGGCAGCCTTATCGACCTTGGCGTCGAGCAGGGCATCGTGCGCAAGGCCGGCGCCTGGTACACCTACGACGGCGACCAGCTTGGCCAGGGCAAGGAGAACGCCAGGAACTTCCTGCGCGACAACCCGGACCTGGGCAACGAGATCGAGAAGAAGATCAAGGAAAAGCTCGGCATCGGCGCCAAGGTCGACGCTGATGCCCCGGCAGCTGGTGGAGGCCCAGAGTCAGCGGCGCCTGGGCTGGCGTCGGTGACGAACCTGCGCGGCCAGTAGGGCGCCCGGTGTCCGGTCGTCCCGGTCGGCGAGGGAGTAACTGGCGCGAGGATGGCCGGCGCCAGGGCACGCGCTCCAGAGCAGGTGCCGGCGGTCTGACAAGCGCGAGTCAGGCCGCCGGCACCGAAGCGGGTGCGGACGCCGGGGCGGACGTCAGCGCTGACGCGGTTACGTCGGTCGGATCTGGCGCTGCCGACAGGGCGGAGGCGGATCCCGAGACGGTCGCCCGGCAGATCTGCTTGCGGCTGCTGACGACGGCGCCGCGCACCCAGGCGCAGCTGGCGATTGCGTTGCGGCGCCGTGGCATCCCGGACGAGGCCGCTGCCGCTGTCCTGGCCCGGTTCGCCGAGGTCAGGCTGATCGATGATGCGATGTTTGCGAAGGCCTGGGTGGAGTCCCGGCATCATGGCCGCGGCCTGGCGGGCCGAGCGCTCGGCGCCGAGCTACGCCAACGGGGCGTGGCGCAGGACGACATCCAGGCAGCGCTCCGGGAGCTAGATCCCGAGCAGGAGCTAGCAACGGCCCGTGAGCTGGTTGCCAGGCGGCTCGCGGCCACTGCTGGCATGCCCGTTCCGGCCCGGATGCGACGACTCACCAGCGTCCTGGCCCGCAAGGGCTACGCCGCAGGGCTCGCTTACCGGGTAGTCCGCGAAGCGCTCGAACAAGAGGGCGGGGAGTGCCGCGTGCCGTTGGATGATCTTGACGTTCTGGGTGAGCCCGATGACGATCAAGAGGCGGCCGGTGCGTAGGCCGGCGGAGATTGCTCATGTTGTGCCGACTTGCAGAAACCGTATAAATCGGGCTTGCCGGAGGCCATAGGTCGGCTAACACCGACCGGGAATGATGTAGCTGTAGCTGGCCATGGGGGAGGCCGTCATGCAGCGACCGCGCTTGGTTGTGGTGTGTGAGGATGCGCCGCGGCTCGAAGCGCTTGCCAGCGACCTCAAACGGCGGTATGAGGCCGACTATCAGGTCGTTAGCTTGGCTTCGGCCAGCGACGCCCTGGCAATGCTGGCCGGTCTGGGACAGACCGGAGCCGAGGTTGCCTTGCTGATCGCCGATGAGCGACTGGCGCAGATGCCCGCGGTCGGCTTCCTGGCGCGTGCGCACGACCTGCACCCGGGGGCCAAGCGGGTCTTGCTCATCCACCGGGTTGACTGGTCTCCTTCGCACCCGACCGTGTTGGCGCTGGCCCAGGGACAGATCGACTATCACCTGCTGGGGCCGTGGTCTGCTGGACGGCGTCCGGGCACAGGACGCGGGTTCCGCTTCCAGCGTCACCCCATGCTCTACCGGGCGGTAAACGAATTCCTCGCGGCCTGGGAGGAGTCACGTGAGCCGTCGATGCCGGCCTTCCGGATCGTCGGCCAGGCTCATTCGCCGCGCGCTCACCGGCTCCGCGACGTGCTGTCCCGCCTCGGCGTGCCCTACCAGTTCCTGGATGACGATTCCGCGGAAGGGCAACGGCTGCTGCGCGAGCTTGGCATGGAAGATGCCGATCTGCCGGTAGCGAGCCTTTTTGACGGCACCGTACTCGCTGACCCCTCCACAGCGGACCTGCTAGGGGCATTGGGTTTCCGGACGACGGTGGAGCCGGGCACCTGCGATGTGGTCATTGCCGGCGGCGGGCCGGCCGGCCTTGCGGCATCGGTCTACGCGGCGTCGGAAGGACTGGCCACCACCGTCTTGGACCCCATGCCCGGCGGGCAGGCCGGGACAAGCCCGCTGATCCGTAACTACCCGGGATTCCCGCACGGCCTTGCAGGTGAGGAACTCACCTTCCGGTTTATCGACCAGGCGTGGCTGTTCGGCGCGAACATGGTGGTCGCCCCGGCAGCCGGGCTGCGTTCCAGCGGATCGGATCGCATCGTGTGCTGCGACGACGGCGCCGCGGTTACCGCCAGGGCCGTCATCATCGCCACCGGCGCGACCTGGCGTCGCCTGGGAATACCCGGCCTGGAGGCCCTGGTCGGCGCGGGCGTGTACTACGGTGGCGCCGCCGCGGAGGCGCGCGCGTGCCAGGACCAGGACGTCGTTGTCACCGGTGCCGGGAACTCGGCAGGTCAGGCCGCGATCAGCCTGGCCAAGTACGCCGCATCGGTGACCCTCCTGGTACGGGGCGACAGCCTGCACGACACCATGTCGCAGTACCTGATCACCGAGATCGCCACGACCGGCAACATCGCAGTGCGACCAGCCACTGAGATTATCGACGGTGGCGGCCGCGGCAGCCTGCAGACACTGACGCTGCGGCACCGCCAGACCGGCGCCGCCGAGACCATGCCCGCCTCCGCGCTGTTCGTGATGATCGGAACCGAGCCGCACACCGACTGGCTCGAGGGCAGTATCGCGCGCGACGACCAGGGGTTCATCCTCACCGGCCCCGACCTGCTTACGGCGGGCCAGGCGCACCGCTGGCCGCTGGAGCGCCCGCCGCTCCCGCTCGAAACAAGCATGCCGGGCGTCTTCGCGGCAGGCGACGTCAGGCACCAGCCCGTCAAGCGAGTAGCCACCGCGATCGGCGAAGGCGCCCTAGCGGTTCAACTTCTGCACCAGTACCTGCAGGCAGAGCAAGACCGCTAGTCGCGCGCGGCTCAGCGAGGGTGGCACGCAGCGATGGCACGCCGTGATCTGCGACCTGTCTTGGATCACGATCATGGACTCGCGCCTAGCTCAGTGCTCCTATCTGCGGGTTTGTAGTTAGTGACGACTGAAGTTGCGCACTAGATTCCGGACAGGAGCCAGTTCAGCTGGCGGGAAGCTGGAAGTGCCAGATGACCAGTGCCGGTCGGCGGCCACGGGAAGCCCGTGCCACCGATGGCAGGTAGTCCATCAGCGACCAGGGCCAGTCCTGCCAGTCGACGATCCCGGTCGCGGGCTCGGGTAGCGGCTCGTCCGGCTGCTCCCCGGACGGCCTGTTGCTTGGCTCCTCGCACCCCCGTACCTGAAGGCCAAGGCTCAGCGCGGCCCGCAGGTAGTCGCCGAGCTGATGCCGGTAGGTGGTTGCGATGCACGGTTCGCCCGCCGGGCCGCGGGCCGACATCACCGAGCCGCGGGTGACTTGCTCGTGGTGCATGTCGGAGATGACCAGGTCCCCGCCGGGGCGCAGCACCCGGGCGAACTCGGCGAGCACCGGCTGGAGGGGGACGTGTTCGAGGGCGAGCGCGCAGACGATGACGTCCGCCGAATCGTCCGGCAGCGGCAGCCGGTCCAGCTCCCCGACGTGGAACTCGCCGTCCGGAACGCGCCGCCGCGCGTAGGCGAGCATGTCCGGTGAGCTGTCGACGCCGATGACCTGATGCCCGCGCGTGGCGAGGAACTCGGCGAAGCGGCCGGTACCGCAGGCGGCGTCCAGCGCCACGCCGGGCTCCCGGCCGTCGAGGTACGCGGCCACCACCGGCTCATCCATCGCGAACAGACCGCCACCCGCCTCTGCGTCATAGCCGGCCGCCTGCTGCTGGTAGACGAGGTCGGTGCTGACCCGCTCGGCGAATACGCCGCGGCCGCGCAGCTTCTCGTCATCAAGGAGCTTTCGGATCTCGGCCAGCCGGGCGTCGGTGAATGATCGGTCGTGGTCCCCGGCCCAGGCGTCTAGCAGGGCGATGCCTTCGAGGCCGAGCAGATAGGCGAGCGGGTCCTGATAGATCACGAAGACCGATCGTAGACAGATGAAGACAGGCTGCCCGCCGCATTTCCATCCTCAGCGAGGGTGATACGCAGCGACGGCACACCGCGATCTGCGATGCCGGAGCCGACTGGACAAGCCTCAGCCGCTCGCGTCCACCTTGGCACCATAAAGGTTAACAAGGCACCCCGTCGTACGTCTGCTACCAGGAAGTCCCAGCATACGGACAGAGTTGACCAGTTTGTTATAAGCGCTTAGCCTCACGGCAGCGAGGTTTTTTGCTCCGTGCAACCAAGTTCGGTATGTGAAGGCGTTCAAGATACGAATGGCCTGACAGCAGGCAGGTCTGGCCGGCCTGCTGGAAGGGCCTTGACAGCGGGGAACGAGCGAATGCGCCGGGGTCGGCCCGGCGTAGCGAGACCGGCGGTCAGACCGTCCGGCGGCTTGACGGAAGGAGAGTGCGGCACTGAGCTAGCGCTCGCCACGTGCGGATGGTGAAGCAGGTGGCGCTCGCGCGGCCCGGAGGTCGGCGAATGGTGATGCTGAGTCTCACGGCTCGCCAGTACGCAGTCCGCCGAACCGCGAACGCTGGCTCGCGGCGTCGGAGCCTGCGCAGGACCCAGGCTTCACAGGGCCGGAGCTGCGCAGGGCCGTGGCTGCATAGCGCGGGTATGCGCCAGCGAGGTCGCAGCGGTGTTCTTGGTTGTATACGCTGCGTCGGGCCGGTCAGCCGTTGCTCGGGCAGTACCCCCTCGCTGCGCGTAGCCGAGCGCGCGATCGGCTAGCGATAAAGGCGGGCCAGGGCGGAGAGGGGCAGTCGTGAATAGCAGCGGGGCAGTGCTCGCACTAGTGATAGTCGCCTGTCTGGCCGCGGTAGGCGCCCTGGCCGTCCTGGTTGTATTGCTGCGCCGTAGCGGGGGCGTGCCCGCGGCGCCAGTCGCGCGGCCGGGCAGCGCCGGCCTGTCCGAGGCGGACACTGCGCGCCTGCAAGCTGAAGCCGACGCCCACGCGGCTCAGCTGAAGGCCAGCGCCGAGCGTGAGGCCGCGGAGATTCTCGGCAAAGCCGCGGCGGTAGCCGCAACGGCGGCTGAGACCAGGCGAGAGGCCGAGGCTGAGGCTAAGGCCGTCATGGACGAGGCCAGGCAGTTGCGCGCGGACATCGAGCGGCGTGAGGACCGGCTCGGGCAGCGCGAGCAGCGCATCGATGAGCTTGCCAGGAAGGCCGAAGAGCGCTCGGCGGATCTGGACGCCCGTAAGGCCGAACTGGATCGGCTTGGTGCTGACCGGCAGGCCGAGATGGAGCGGGTGGCGGGCCTGACCGCGGAGGCAGCCAAGGCCGAGCTAGTGGCTGCCATCGAGAGCCAGGCCAAGCGTGACGCGGTGCGTATCGTCCGGGACATCGAAGCGGACGCCCAGAAGGAAGGCAACAAGCGCGCCCGCAAGATCGTCACGCTCGCGATCCAGCGTATTGCCAGCGAGCAGACCAGCGAGTCGGTTGTCTCGGTGCTCCACCTGCCTGGCGACGAGATGAAGGGACGGATCATCGGCCGGGAGGGTCGCAACATCCGGGCCTTCGAGTCAGTGACTGGCGTGAACCTGATCATCGACGACACTCCAGAAGCGGTGCTGCTGTCCTGCTTCGATCCGGTCCGGCGCGAAGTCGGCCGGCTGACGCTAGAGCGCCTGGTCCTGGACGGCCGGATCCATCCTCAGCGGATCGAAGAGGCATACGAGCGCAGCAAGGCTGAGATCGAGGCGCTGTGCGTACGGGCGGGCGAGGACGCGCTTGTCGACGTCGGCATCACCGACATGCACCCCGAGCTGACGAACTTGCTCGGCCGGCTGCGATACCGCACATCCTACGGACAGAACGTGCTCAGGCACCTGATCGAGTCGGCGCATATCGCCGGCATGATGGGCAGCGAGCTAGGCATGGATCCGGTGCTGATGAAACGGTGCACGCTGCTCCACGACATCGGCAAGGCGCTTACCCACGAGGTCCAGGGCAGCCACGCACTGATCGGCGCTGAGATCGCCCGTAAATACGGTGAGCCAGAAGACGTAGTGCACGCAATCGAGGCGCACCACAACGAGGTCGAGGTGCGCACCGTCGAGGCGGTCCTCACCCAGGCGGCCGACGCGATCAGCGGCAGCCGCCCCGGTGCTCGCCGCGAGTCGCTTGAGGCTTACGTCAAGCGCCTCGAGCGGCTGGAGCATATCGCGATGGCCCAGGACGGGGTCGAGAAGGTGTTCGCCATGCAGGCTGGCCGGGAGATCAGGGTCATGGTCAAGCCCGGCGAGGTCGACGACATCCAAGCCCAGGTCATCGCCCGCGACGTAGCCAAGCGGGTGGAAGACGAGCTCACCTATCCCGGCCAGATCCGGGTCACGGTGATCCGCGAGTCGCGAGCCATCGAGTTCGCCCGATAGGCAGCCAGGACGTGCCCGCTACTGCTGGCCGGCCTTAGCGGCGGTGACCTCGACCTCGGGGATCCCGGGCGGATCAAAGCCGAGGATCTGGCCATAAAACGAGAGCTCAGCCTCGAACGCGGCGGTCACCGTCTCGGCCTTGCGAAAGCCGTGTGACTCGCCCTCGAACGCGAGGTAGGCGTAGCTCGTGCCATGCGCGGCGAGGTCGGCGGCAATGCTTTCGGCCTGGGCCGGCGGCACGACCGGGTCGTCGAGCCCCTGCAGCAGCAGGATCGGGCAGGTCGCCTCGGTCACGTGCCCGACTGGAGCCCGCTCCTCGTAGGTGACCTCGAAGCCCGGCAGGGGCCCGATCAGCCCGTCCAGGTAGCGGGACTCGAAGTCGTGCGTGGTGGCGGCGAAGTCGCGCAGGTCGGATACGCCGTAATACGAAGCGGCCGCACTGAACACCCTGCCGCGGCTAGTGCCGGTGGTCACCGCCGCGAGCGTGGTCCAACCGCCAGCGGAGCCGCCGCGGATGGCTAGCCTGGCGGGGTCCGCGTCAGCCGACTCCGATACCCAGCGGGCGGCCGCAATTGCGTCCTGCACGTCCACGATGCCCCAGGAGCGGCGCAGACGCTCGCGGTACTGCCGGCCGTAGCCGGTTGAGCCACCGTAGTTCACGTCGATGATGCCGACGCCGCGGCTGGTGAAGTACGCCTTGCCGAGGTCGAGGACTCCGGAAGCGCGTGAGGTGGGCCCGCCGTGGACCCACACGACATAGGGCGGGCGCGCACCATCTGGGCCGGTCACGTCCGGGTTCGTCGGCGGGTAGAGCAAGGCGTGGACCACCTGGCCGTAAGGGCCCTCGAAATCCACCTCCTGCGGCACTGGCAGGTAGGCCGCATCTGGCAGGTCGGCCGCATCTCGTTGCAGAACCGAAGTATTGCTGGTCGTGGCGTCGACCCGGATCACGGCGGGCCATGTCGTCGGCCCGCCGCCGATCGCTGCGATCGAGTCGCCGTCGGCGGACAGGTCGAAGGCGACCTCGGCGAACGGCGTGTCGAGGTCCTTGAGCTCGCACGACTCCGGATCCAGAATGCCAAGCCGCGCCGCGCCGGCGCCGTGAGCAACGGCTAGACGACCGTCGCCGAGCATCGCGAACGGCCTTGCGCCGAGCTGCCAGAGCGGCGCGGCGAACTCCTCGTCGGCCGGGAACAGCGCTAGCGGCGGCTCGCCAGCCAGGCCGACCTGGTAGATGTTCCACCATCCGGGCCAGTCGGTCGCGACGTAAAGGCTGGTGTTGTCCCGCCACAATGGTGCCAGCACCGACTCCCGCTGGCCGCCCGTGAGCGGCCTGCCTCTGCCGGGCATACCGTCCTCGACCGGGGCGACCCGCAGCTCCGTGCCGTCCCAGGGCATGTGCGGATGGTTCCAGCAGATCCAGGCCAGCCATTTCCCGTCCGGCGACGGTGTCGGGAATGCGAAGAAGTCGAAGCCATCGACCAGGATGCGGATTGCTTCTGCGTCGCGGCTTGCCGAGCCATCCACCGGCACAGCTACGATCGCGCGTCTTACCTTTCCGCCCTCGTGCCGTTCCTGCACGCACCAGACCTCAGTCAGGTCCGGCGAGAGGACGAAGTCGGCGTAGCGCAGGCCCGCGCCGCCGAGCGAGCCGCCGGCCCCGGCAGCTGGCACCTCGGCGGGATCCGGAGTCAGCGGCGCCGGCTCCGCGCCAGCAGCCCCCGTCAGGTAGAGGCGCTGGTCGGCATAGTTAGCAAAGAGGATCTGGTAGCTGCCGGATGCCGCCGTACCCTGCCCGGACAGCGCGGCAGACGGGATGGGCAGGTAGGACCGGCCGCCGTACTCGTGCACGCGGGTCCTGGCGTTCCAGGGCGCGGCCAGGAGCAGCTCCGGCTGATTGCCGTGACTGTGCATCACCGTGGTGCGGCCGCCCTCGTCAGGCAGCCCCTGCTGCCACCACACGTCGCTGCCGAGGACGGTCGGGGACGAGACTCTTACCTGCCCGCCGGCGACCTGGGCCGCGGCGATGGGTGATGGCCACTCGCCAAATGGGACAGCGGGAACCGCAGCTTCAGCACCGACGTAATCTTCTGATTGGCCAGCCGACCCGGCGGGGCCGACGGCGGCTTCGTTACCGCTGTCTGTCATACGCATATGGTGCCCTACCGGGCGACCGCCGGTAACGCCGAATAGGGACTCTGGTCCAAACCGCGCGGCCAGAGGTAAACAGTGGCTGCGATCTCACCTCACGCCTCCTGCGCAGCGGTCGGCACGCCGCCGCTGCCCGCGACGGCGTCTACCCTGGGGAGCATGGCTGGCGCAACCGTCGAGCGAAGCTTCGAAATCCGCACCTACGGGTGCCAGATGAACATGCACGACTCCGAGCGGCTGGCTGGCTTGCTGGAGGCGGCCGGTTACCGTCGCGCGGCGGCCGGGGATGCCGCTGACGTCGTCGTCTTCAACACCTGCGCCGTCCGCGAGAACGCCGATAACCGTCTCTACGGAAACCTCGGCCACCTGCTGCCGGTCAAGAACTCCCGCCCCGGAATGCAGATCGCGGTCGGCGGCTGCCTGGCCCAGAAGGACCGCGCCAGGATCACGGAGCGCGCACCGTGGGTGGATGTTGTCTTCGGCACCCACAACATCGGCTCGCTGCCGGCCCTGCTGGAGCGGGCGCGAGTGCGGCAGGAAGCGCAGGTGGAGATCCTGGAGTCGCTTGAGCGCTTCCCCTCGGTACTGCCGGCCAGTCGTGAGTCGCCCTATTCGGCCTGGGTGGCTATCTCGGTTGGCTGCAACAACACCTGCACCTTCTGCATCGTGCCGAGCCTGCGCGGCCGG
>Ga0210401_10008494_pt1 | contig 10187 bp, 10 predicted proteins | sample IncBWH32MmetaG_FD_150866 | JGI IMG/M metagenome (GOLD analysis project Ga0210401, IMG submission 150866) | Forest soil microbial communities from Barre Woods Harvard Forest LTER site, Petersham, Massachusetts, United States - Inc-BW-H-32-M | ecosystem: Environmental > Terrestrial > Soil >... | reverse complement strand
AGCAGCGCCGCTCCCTCAGGAATGGAACAGTCCGCGACGGGTGTGGCTCTGCGGACAGCCACGTCGCGAGAAAGCCTCATCGATGGTGCCCTGGAACCAGGCGATCTCGCTCACCTTGTGACGGACTCCGGCGTCGCGGGCGGCGCTGTCGTGTGGGTTGTGTACGGCACTTTCACGCGGCGCGTGGGTGAGGCGGGACCCCTTCCAGTGCGCGTCCGAATGTGCGGGACCGGGCCCCGCCGGCATGTCCGGACACCCGCTGAGCAGGAACGCCGCGCTACCCGCGGCCAAGGTGAGCAAAAGCGATCTCATCGCCCTAACCCTCTTGCCATCGCTGGACGTGACGTTAGCATGGCCCTCCCCTGAGCGGCATGAGTCGACGCCCGCTGCGGGGTGCCGCCCCAGGTAGGAGACCCGACATGAAGCTCTATTATTTCTCTGGCGCCTGTTCGCTTGCCTCGAACATAGCGCTGCGTGAAGCCGGACTGAAGTTCGACCTGGTCAAGGTCGACCGCCGTACCCGGAAGGCCGCGGACGGCCTCGACTTCAACGAGGTGAACCCCAAGGGGTACGTGCCGGCGCTGACACTCGACAATGGCGAGGTGCTGACGGAGAACATCGCAGTGCTGCAGTACATCGCGGACCGCAACCCCGCGGCCAGGCTCGCCCCGCCTGCCGGCACCATGGAGCGTTATCGCCTGATGGAGTGGCTCGCGTTCATCAGCACGGAGATCCACAAGAGCTTCTCCCCGCTGTTTCGCGATGACGCACACGATGAGGTCAAGCAGTACGCGCGCAAGGTGCTCGGCAGGCGCCTCGACTATCTGAATAGAGCGATCGGCAATAGTCCGTTCCTGATGGGCGACACATTCACCGTTGCCGACGCCTACCTGTTCACGGTCCTCGGCTGGGGGCGCTTCGTCAACGTCGACCTCGCGCAGTGGCCACAGCTGCAGCGTCACCAAGAGCACGTCGGCTCACGCCCACAGGTCATGGAGGCGCTCAGGTCGGAAGGCCTGCTCAAGTAGCGGCTCGGCGCGGGCGCAAACTTGGCGCTGTCCGCGGCGGCGCCCCGTTTGCTGTTACCATCCGCGATACGTGCAGCCTTTCCGCGAGAGGACGCAATGGCTACCAAGCTAAGCAAGCAACTGAAGCGCGAGATCGAAGTGGACGGCAAGCCTTACATGGTCACGTTCTCGCCCGAAGGAGTGAAGCTCACCGAAAAGGGCAAACGGCTCGGGCGCGAGCACAGCTGGAAGGAGCTGATCGGGAACAGCGCCACTGCAGCGGCACCGTCCGCGCCGGACGCGCAGTTCGGCCCCGCAGGTTAGTAGCTCCCGGCGGCGATGGCCGAGGAGAGCCTGCGGGAGCTGCTTGCCCGGCTGCACGAGCAGCTGGGCGCGCGGGGCCGCGCGCTCGATGCCGAGTCGCGGCAGCTCCTGACGACGGTGATGCGCGACATCGAGCGCACCCTGGACAGAGCCGATCGCGCCCTCGACAAGGCTGACCGCGCCGTGGATGACGCGAGCGCCGCTGGCGCAGCGCAGACACCGAGGCTGGAATCACTCGCGGTGCGATTCGAAGCAGGGCACCCGGCGATCGCCGAAGCGCTGCGCGAGCTCATCGACGCGCTGGTCAAGGCGGGCATCTAAGCCACCCCGCGAAATTGCGCTTGCCGTGAGGGATGAGCTCGCGCCGATCGGGAAGACGCACAATTTCGCGGGACCCCGGCTGGCCACCCCGCGAAATCACGCTCGTCATGAATGGTGAGCGCGCATCGGCCAGCAAGACGCGCGATGTCGCGGGGACCCCGGCGGCCACCCCACAGCGATTGCGCCGGAGCGCTCAGTACTCGGCCCCATCCTGGGGCCTCGCCCCTTCGCGGCCGCCGGCTTGCGCCGGCGTTCAAGCCGGCATCCTGCCGGCTTAGTCGTCCATCAGGAAGCTGCGCAACTGCTCGCTGCGGCTCGGGTGGCGCAGCTTACGCAGCGCCTTGGCTTCGATCTGGCGGATGCGCTCGCGCGTCACATCGAACTGCTTGCCGACCTCCTCGAGGGTGTGGTCGGTGTTCATGTCGATGCCAAAGCGCATGCGCAGCACCTTCGCTTCGCGCGGTGTCAGCTGTGCCAGCACCGCATGAGTGGTCTCGCGCAGCGACTCCATGGTCGCCTGGTCGATGGGTGAGGCGACGGAGGTGTCCTCGATGAAATCCCCCAGATGCGAGTCCTCGTCATCGCCGATGGGCGTCTCCATGGAGATCGGCTCCTTGGCGATCTTGAGCACCTTGCGCACCTTGTCCTCGGGCATCTCCATGCGCACCGCAAGCTCCTCGGGCGTCGGCTCCCGACCCATCTCCTGCAGCATCTGGCGTGAAATACGGTTGAGCTTGTTGATCGTCTCGATCATGTGCACCGGGATGCGGATGGTGCGCGCCTGGTCGGCGATCGAGCGGGTGATCGCCTGGCGGATCCACCAGGTGGCATAGGTGCTGAACTTGTAGCCGCGGCGGTATTCGAACTTGTCGACCGCCTTCATCAGGCCGATGTTGCCTTCCTGGATGAGGTCGAGGAACTGCAGCCCACGGTTGGTGTACTTCTTGGCTATGGAGATCACCAGGCGCAGGTTCGCCTCGACCATCTCCTTCTTGGCGCGGCGCGCCTTGGCCTCGCCGATCGACACCTCGCGGTTCACTTCCTTGATGTCGTTGATGCTGAGGTGATACTGGCCCTCGAGCTGCTCGAGCTTCTTCTGCCGCCGCTCGATCTCGTCCTTGAACTTCGCGAGCGGTGCCGAGTACTTCTTGCCGCTCTTGACGTGCTTGCCGAGCCAGCGGGGATTGGTCTCATTCTTCGGGAAGGACGCGATGAAGTCCTTGCGCGGCATGCCGGCATCGCGCACGGCGATGACCATGATCTCCTTCTCGAGCTGGCGAAGCTCTGAGACGTGCGTGCGCAGGTTGAGGATCAGCGCATCGAACATGCGCGGCGAGAGGCGCAGCTCCATGAACTCATCGGCGAGCTTCTTGCGCTGGCGCAGGGTCTTCGGATCACGGGCACCGAGCTTCGCGATCGAGGCCAGCGCCTGGGCCTGGAGCTTCGCGATCGACGCGAAGCGCGCTGCGGCCTCGATCGGATCGGGACCAGTGTCGACGGCCTCCTCTTCCTCGCTGTCGCCGTTCTCCTCGGCCTCATCGTCATCGTCCAGCTTCTCCTCCGCGGCAACCACTTCCACCTTGGTGGGATTCTGTGGCTGCGCGATGACGTCCGGCGCATTCGGATCGATGAAGCCGACGATCAGATCTACCAGGCGCCCCTGACCCGCCTTCACGGGCTCGTAGGCCCTCAGCAGAAAATCTTGGGTCGGTGGATACATGGCAAGCGCACTGCGTACCGCGTCGAGCCCCTCCTCGATGCGCTTGGCGATGCGGATCTCGCCCTCACGCGTGAGCAGCTCCACGGTGCCCATCTCGCGCATGTACATGCGCACCGGGTCGGTGGTGCGGCCGAGCTCGGCGTCGAGCGCGGCGAGCGCCGCTGCCGCCTCCTCGATCGCCTCTTCATCGGCGGGCGCCGAGGGCTCGGTGGCGAGCAACGACTCGGTGTCCGGTGCCTTCTCGTACACCGGAATGCCCATGTCGTTGATGGTGTTGACGATGTCCTCGATCTGCTCCGGATCGACGATCTCGGAGGGCAGGTGATCGTTCACCTGCGCGTAGGTGAGATAGCCCTGCTCCTTGCCGCGCGCGATGAGCAGCTTCAGCTGCGACTGGCGGTCTTCGGGCATCACGGGCACGCGCCGCTCGAGTCCGAGGGGACGCTTGTCGGCGTTGAGCTTGCCACCGGGAGTCTTCGCATCCGCGGGACGGGCAGCGTCAGTCATTCGGGCATTCGGGACCGCAACGCGCGCGCCCATCCCGGCGGCAGCCTTGCGAGCGATGACTGCCGCATGCTTGCCGCGATCCTTGTCACGCAGACCGGCCACCGCCACGACGGCTTTGTCGGTGGCCGGCGTCTTGAGCGGCTTGCTGTTCTGCGCCGAGGGTCGCTTCTTGTGCGAATTCTGGGGCTTGTGCTTACGTGTCATGTGTAGCGGCGGGGATTACGGCCTGGTTTCCCCTATGTGCTGCCCGGAGGGGGCTAGCTCAAGGGGGCTAAAGACAAAGCCCACAAGTTTATTTCACGCCCGCCGAAATCACCAAATTCATTTAGCCTCCGCGCGCGTCGCGGTGACTCAGTCTCTCAATAAGGCTCTGAAATTCAACGAGTTCCTCAGCCGCGAGACTCCCGGTCCGGCTCTTGGCCTCGAGCGCCTGTAGGCGCTTTCCTGCAGCCTGATCCGCGAGCTTCGTCAGTGCGGCCCGCAGCTCCTGAGCGGCCGCGGCCGCCCCGGTAATGACCTCCTCGCGCCCGAGGAGTTTCTGCAGCGTCTCACCGTCCTTGTGGCCCATCCATCGCTGGATCACCTGTGCAGGAATCTGCGCTGGCTGCTCGCGCAGGTCATCGAGCAGCTCACGCAACAGCGGCACACCCGGCTCTTCGCTCGCATCGAGCCCGGCGCGCTCACTGCCAGTGACCTCGAGTGCGATGATCGGGTAATGCAGCAGCCGGATGATGGCCTGCCGCACGAGGCCGCCGCGGCCGGCTGCGCGGGCCGGACGCGCCGTTGCCGGGCGGCGTGCCGGGGACGGCGATGGCGTTGATGGTGCAGCCATCTTCCCGCCCGTCCACAGCGCCTCGAGACGCGCCGGAGTGAGGCCAACCACCTGCGCCAGCCGCGCGAGCAGCAGCTCGCGGTACACGCCCTCCGGAACCCGGACAAAGAGCGGTCGTGCGTGCTCCGCAAAACGCGCACGTCCGTCCGCCGAGGCGAGCTCGCTCTGCTCAGAGAGCTCCCGCACCATGTATTCCGACAGGGGCACGGCCGCCGCGAGTCGCTGCTCGAACGCCTCGCGGCCTTCAGCCGCAATGAGCGTGTCCGGATCGTGCCCCTGGGGCAGGAACAGAAAGCGGATCTCGCGTCCCTCGCGCGCCTCGGGCAGGGCCTGCTGCAGAGCGCGCCACGCTGCGGCGCGCCCGGCGCGATCGCCGTCGAAGGCAAACACCACGGTCGGCACGAGGCGGAAGATGCGCCTGAAATGCTCTGCGGTCGTCGCGGTGCCGAGGGTTGCCACCGCGTAGTCGATGCCCGACTGGTGCAGGCTCACCGTGTCCATGTAGCCCTCGACGACCACCAGTCTCTCTAGACTGCGGCGCGCGCGGCGCGTCTCGTAAAGGCCGTACAGCTCGCGACCCTTGTGAAACAGCACCGTCTCGGGCGAGTTGAGATACTTCGGCTCGCCAGCATCGATGATGCGTCCACCAAAGGCGATGACCCGCCCGCGGGCATCGCGGATGGGAAACATCACGCGATCGCGAAAGCGATCGTAGTAGCGCTCACCCTCGCGGCCGCCACCACGCTCGCGCTCGATGATGAGGCCGGCCTCTGCGAGGCGTTTGCGCTCGGCGACGCCTGCGCCGAAACTGCGCAGGAGCTCGCTCCACGAGTTCGGCGCGTAACCGATCGCGAAGCGCTCCAGGCTGGCGTCCGTGAGGCCACGCTTCGCGAGGTAATCTCGCGCCCGCGGCTCGCGCGCGAGCTGCTCGCTGTAGAAGCGCGCGACGCGTGCCATCAGCTCATAGAGCGGCTCATCGGCGCGCGCCGTGATGCGCTCGGCACCGCCTTCCTGCGGGACCTCGAGTCCCAGGCGGGTCGCGAGCTCCTCCACGGCCTCCGGAAAGGCCATGTGATCGTGATCCATGAGGAAGCCGAGCGCAGTGCCGTGCTTGCCGCAGCCAAAGCAGTGATAGAACTGCTTGTCGGGACTCACCCAGAAGGAGGGGGTCTTCTCGGCGTGGAATGGGCAGCAGGCCTTGTACTCGCGGCCGGATTTCTTCAACGGCACGCGCGCGCCGATGAGCTCCACGATATCGGTGCGCGCGATGAGCTCGTCGATGAAGTGCTGGGGGATGCGTCCCAAGTGCCGCGTACCGCGGAGGGCGTCAGCCGAGTTTCTGCTTGATCCGCGCGCTGAGCGCGCCCATGTCGGTGCGGCCCTGAGCCTTCGGCTTCACGAAGCCCATCACCTTGCCCATGTCTTTGATCGACGCGGCTCCGGTCGCGGCGATCGCCTCGGCGATGAGAGTCTCGACCTCGGACGGTGTCAGCTGTGCAGGCAGATATGCCTGCAGCACGCCAATCTCGGCGTTCTCCTTCGCGACCAGGTCGCTGCGGCCACCGATCTCGAACTGGCTGATGGATTCGCGGCGCTGCTTGATCATCTTTTCGATGACCGCGAGGATCTGACCGTCATCGAGGGTGATGCGCTCGTCCACTTCGCGCTGCTTGATTGCCGCGAGCAGCAGACGGACCGTGGCGAGCCGCTCCTTGTCACCGGCTCGCATCGCCGTCTTCATGTCCTCGGTGACGCGGTCCTTGAGCGCCATGGCGCTTTGGTGCAGTCCCTTACCGGGAGCTGCGCATACCGTCGCGGGAGACGCGCTTCATGTGGCGCTTGATGGCCGCCGCCTTCTTGCGCTTACGCTCCTGCGTGGGCTTCTCGTAGAACTCGCGCCGGCGCAGCTCGGTGAGAATGCCGGCCTTCTCGCAGGCGCGTTTGAAACGCCGCAAGGCGGCATCGAAGTACTCATTCTCACGGACGCGAACGCTCGGCATCAAAACCTCAAATCATTGATGGACAAGGGAATCTGAAGCTTGCAGCCCAACGCAGCACGGGAGTGCCGGCCACTCGGGGGCGGGGGATTCTAAAGGAGCCCCGGTGCAAAGGCAAAAGCGGCCCGGGACCGTCCATCGTCTCAGTGACACGTGCAGACGGCGGTCCTCAGGCACGAGGGACCACCGCTCGGCCATTCCTCACCAGGTGTACAAGAGGCCGATTTATCACCACAGCTCACGGAGCAGCCGCCGCAACTGCCTCGCGGCGAGGAGGCCGGGGCACTGCAGGAGTTGCTGTCGGTGGCGAGGTCGGAACCCGCTGGGCCGGAGGCGGCAGTGCGCGGAGGGCCGGTCTCGCTGGAGGAGCCGCTCTCGCTCTTTCCGCTGGTCGCGCAGCCAGCGCAGCACAGCAGTGCCGCCACCAAAGCGGCGCTGATCGGTGAGCGGCACAGCGCCATCGAAAGAGTCCTCATGCGGAGCGTGAACGCCAGATTCATCGGCATGTTACGCCTGTCGCGCACGCCCGCCCTCCGCGGTCCTGTCAGGGAGTGATGCCGTATCCGGCAGCGCGCTCGGCGAGCTTCGGCTGCAGAGCGGATGCGGCCGCGATGTCCGCCTGTCCCTCGGCCGTCAACCCCTTGTGGAGCTTGGCCAGCCCGCGACCATAGAGGGACCACGCAATCTTCGGCTCAAGGTGCAGCGCTGCGTCGTAGTCGGCGATGGCCTTGTCGTAGTTGTTCTGCCGCAGGTGGACGAGCCCCCGGCTGTCGAGGAAGTCCGCGGTGTTGGGTTTCATCCTGAGGGCCGCGTTGCAGTCGCTGAGCGCCTGCTCCAGCTCCTTCGCGGCGAGCGCGCGGCTCCAGCAGCGGGAGTTGAGTGCGCCCGCCATGAGCAGGTTGTCGCGCGGATGCGAGTCGATCCACTTCGAGTACTCGCTCACGGCGGCGGCCGGCTGGCCGACGGAGTCGTACAGGCTGCCGATTTGCAGGTGCATCTCGGCCTGCTTCGGCAGTGCACTCACAGCAGCTTCGAGATCCCGGGTTACCTCGGCCGCAGGCGCCTTGCGGCTCGCGCGCAGGCTGGCACGCCCGATGAGAGCCTCGGCATTGTCGGGTTTGAGCTTGATCGCCTGGTCGAAATCGGCCAGGGCCGCATCCGCATCTCCCTTGTGCCAGTGCGCCATGCCGCGTTGATAGAAGTGGCTGGACTCGGTGGGCGCAAGCTCACAGGCACGGGTGAGATCGGCGATGGCGGCCTCGTAATCGTGCCGGGCGTCAGACGCGGCGCCGCGCCGCGCGAAGCCCGCCGCATCGGTGGGCTGGTCGAGCCGGCTGGCCGCATCGGGCGCCACCGGTTCCGCCGCAGTCTCTGGCCCGGCTTCCGCGCCGGCCGCCTCGGCCGGTGCGCGGGCGGCCGAAAGATCGAATACCGGACCGCCGTTGTAAGTAAAGTAAACGCGATTCTGGCTGCTGGCGACGTAGACGCGATGCGACAGGAAGAAGTCGGCGCCGATCAGCATGTCGGCGTTGAGAAGCTCGACGTCGCCGAAGCGCAGCTCGGCATGCCGAATTTCCTCATCCCCGATCTTGAAGCTCGAGAAGCGCGTTATCCAGGTCCTGGTCATCCTGTGTCCCAGACCGTAGGAGTCGCCGCCGTCGGTCACTCCATCGCTGCTCGGTGTGATTCCGGCATGCTTGGCGGCGCCGAGTGTCAGTAACGACTGCGCCGCGCCGGTGTCGAAGATCACGCGGATCTTGACCCCATTGAGGTAGGCCACCGACTTGGTATGGGGCTGCCCGGTCGTGGCGGACTCGATGTCGATCACCGAATAGGGCTTCCCGGCAGCGTCTGCCCAATAGGCGAGAGAAGTCCGCTTGCAATCCCCCTTGGGCCGCACGAGCCGGATCACGCCGTTCGCCAGGTCGTACTCGACATCTGCGATGCGGAACACGTTCTGCCCGAGAAGCCCGACCGCTTCGCCCCCGAAGCGGCTGCCGGCGACGACGAACTCGACGTCATCCCAGGTATTGCCGATCAGGGTGAATTTCCTCACCCTGACGACCCGCGCGGCTTCGTGACCCCCGACGCCCTCTACCCACAGTCCCGGAAATGGCACCGACGGCAGCTGGAATTGCTGAGCCGCCGCCGGCGTGAGGGTGCTGAAGAATGCACCGCTGTCGGCAACCAGCAGGGCGTCCTGACCGTTGATCTGCGCGTGCACCATCGGCGTCAGTCCGCGCATGGTCACCAGGATGTCCGGCGTGCGGGCGATCCTGCAGGGCTCGGGGTAAGCGGCGGTCGAGGCGAGAGCCGCCGACGCGAGCCACGCGAGAGCGGGGAGCGGAGCTTTTTGGTCACGCGGGTTGAAGCGCACACGCGCCATGTTCTTGGAACGCCTTCTTGAGCTCGGACTATACCTCTCCAGTGGCTGCGTGGGGCCGGAACACCGCATGTGTCAACTGCGCTAGAGTTATTTCATGAGAGTGTTGGCGATCGAATCCTCCTGTGATGAGAGCGCTGCCGCGGTGCTCGATGCGCGCGCGGGGCTGCTCGCGCACGAGCTCTTCAGCCAGGTCGAGCTGCACCGCGCCTATGGCGGTGTGGTGCCGGAGCTTGCCTCGCGCGATCACGTGCGGCGACTGCTGCCGCTCATCGAGCGCGCGCTGGAGCGGGCCGACACCGATGCCCGCGAGCTGCACGGTGTGGCCTACACCGCCGGCCCCGGGTTGATCGGCGCGCTGCTCACGGGTGCCTCGCTCGCCCGCAGCCTGGCCTACGCCTGGGGGCTGCCCGCGATCGGGGTGCATCATCTGGAGGGACATCTGCTCGCACCGTTGCTCGAGCCCGAGCCACCGCCTTTCCCGCACCTCGCGCTGCTGGTCTCCGGGGGACACACGCTCCTCATCGAGGTCGCCGGCATCGGCCGCTACCGCGTGTTGGGGACGAGTCGCGACGATGCGGCGGGCGAGGCGTTCGACAAGACCGCGAAGCTCCTCGGGCTGCCCTACCCTGGCGGTCCGCAGCTCGCGCAAATCGCCGCTGAGGGTAGACCCGGTGCCTTCAGCTTTCCGCGGCCGATGCTCGATCGGGCGGGCCTCGAGTTCAGCTTCTCTGGGCTCAAGACCTCCGTGCGCCATGCGCTCCACGGGCGTGAGCTCACGGCAGAACTGCGCGCCGATGTGGCGCGCGCGGTGCAGGAAGCGATCGTCGAGACTCTGGTGGCCAAGTCGCTGCGCGCGCTCGAGTACACCGGGCTCACCGCGCTCGTCGTGTCTGGCGGGGTGAGCGCGAATCTCCTGCTGCGCGAGCGCCTGAGCGCTGCCGCGGTACGCGGCGGCGCGCGCGTGTACTATCCGCGGATAGAATTCTCCACCGACAACGCCGCGATGATTGCCGTCGCCGGCCTCAAGCGCCTCGAGGCGGGCCAGCACGGTGACCTCGCCATCGAGGCTCGCGCGCAGTGGCCGCTCGAGTCG
>Ga0210401_10008489_pt1 | contig 10188 bp, 5 predicted proteins | sample IncBWH32MmetaG_FD_150866 | JGI IMG/M metagenome (GOLD analysis project Ga0210401, IMG submission 150866) | Forest soil microbial communities from Barre Woods Harvard Forest LTER site, Petersham, Massachusetts, United States - Inc-BW-H-32-M | ecosystem: Environmental > Terrestrial > Soil >... | reverse complement strand
GGATACAGCGCACGGACTGGGACGCAAGGTGGCGGCGCACGCGCACGGCGCGGTCGGAATCAAGTACGCGGTGCTGGCGGGCGTGGACTCGATTGAGCATGGAAGCTACATCAATGAAGAAGACATTCAATTGATGAAGGAGCACGGAACCTACCTCGTGCCGACCGTCTACCTGGAGGACTGGCTTACGCAGAACATGAAGTCGCTCGGCTTGACGGCCAACATGATGGAGAAAGCCAAGACCGTGCTGCCGATCGCTCAGAAAAATGAGTCGCACGCGTTCAAGTCAGGGGTGAAGATTGCGTTCGGGACGGATGCCGCCGTTTACCCCCATGGTCTCAACGCGCACGAATTCGGCAAGATGGTTGAAATGGGCTTGACGCCGCTGGAGTCGATTCAGGCGGCGACGGTGAATGCGGCGGACTTGCTCGGGTGGTCGGATCGCGTCGGAACCATCGAGGCGGGGAAATTCGCGGATTTGGTCGCGGTGAACGGCGACCCGCTGGCGGACGTGCATGTGCTTGAAAGCGTGCGGTTCGTGATGAAGGGCGGCGATGTAATCAAGAATCAATAACCGGCACCGGGACACCGCTTGGCGACTTCCTATTGGGAGCGGCGAGATGAGTTCCGAGGAGGCGTAGTGAAGAGCATCAAAGTGCTCGCGATCGATGGCGGCGGAATTCGCGGAATCGTTCCCGCGGTGATCCTGAGCGAGATTCAGAAGCGCCTCGGGACCGATCTGTACAATGTTTTCGACCTCATTGCCGGCACTTCGACGGGAGGAATCATTGCGCTGGGGATCGGGACTGGCAGCAAAGACGGGCAGCCGTATTCGCCGAACGAATTGTTGCAATTGTATGTGGAGAGCGGTCCCTCAATTTTCAACAAAAATCCGCTGACGCCCGAGAAGGAACTGATTCGGCCGAAGTACTCGCCCGATGCCCTGGAAGCGACACTCGAGAAATTCTTCGGCAATGTGGAGTTCAAGACGGCCCTGACTCCCCTTTTGATTTCGAGCTACGACCTACAGGGACAGCTTCCCTTCTTTTTCAAGAGCCACCGAATTGCGGCGCAGCCGAATTACAATTGGCCGGTGGTTTCCATTGCGCGCGCGACTTCCGCCGCGCCAACGTTTTTCCCGCCGTTTCCTCTGGTCCGCGGCGCCGAGAGCTACGCTCTTGTCGATGGTGGAGTGTACGTGAATAACCCGTCGATGGCTGCGTACGCCGAAGCGCGGTCGCTCTACGCGAATGAGGCGCAATTCGTTGTCGTGTCGGCCGGGACGGGCAATCGCCAGGATCAAATTGCATACTCGAAAGCGAAGGACTGGGGATTACTTGGCTGGGCGACGGAGATCGTTCCGGTATTCATGGACAGCGTTTCTGAAGCCGTCGATTACGAAATGAGCGCCCTGCCGGGATGCAGTTACTATCGCCTTCAGGTGGAGAACCTGTCTCCTGCGTCGAACGACATGGATGACGTGACGCCACAGAACCTGGCAAACCTCCAGACCGTTGCTCGAAATTACGTAGCGTCCATTTCCGGGGAACTCGACGCTATATGCGCTCAACTGAAAGAAGGGCGCGGAAGCAGCTTCCCCGGAGTGGGGCGCGGGGCCTAGGGTTCCAGGGCGAGACGTTGTAGCGTGATGGAGGTATTTCAGTTGTCGATGCGCCACCGCGCGCCGGTTACACGAAGCCGGAGATAAGGGAAGGGTAGGGGAATGGCGAGTCAGCAGTTCTTCGTGGGCTCTGACGAGGGGCACTTCATTGTGCAAGTGGTTCCGCGAACGACCAGCTCAGGCGCCACAGTAATTTGTCTGACCTTCGAGCGTGCCGAAGGCGCTCGGACGCCGCGCAGCACGGTCTCAGCGGCAATTGCTCCCATCTTTCGCAGTGGTTGCCGGACTGTGGTGAGTCCGGGATTCTGATAAGCCGCGCTCTCAATATCGTCGAAGCCGACTACAGAGACATCTTCAGGCACACGCAGTCTCGATTCGTGAAGCGCGCGAATCGCGCCCATCGCCGAAATATCATTGAACGCAAAAATCGCGGTGAATGGATGGCGCGACTTGATGAGCGTCGCCGTCACTTCGTATCCAAGGTGCGGCGACGGAGAGTCTCCTTCCATTTGGACGGTGAGTTTCGGAGACACCGAAATGCTAAGTCGAGCGGTTACGTCAAGAATGGCGTCCCAACGCACGTCGGTGTCGGAACTGAAGGCCTGTCCTTTGATGAAGGCAATCTGGCGATGTCCGAGTCCGACGAGGTGCTTCAGCGCCAGATCCGCAGCCAATTCGTGGTCCAGCACAATGTTGACGACGCCCGGTGCTTCGTTATGCCCGGAAACCGTAACTACGGGTACTCGCAGCTTGTGACGCCAGGGAGTGTCGACCGCAATGATTCCGTCGACGGCGCGATCGAGAAACAGCTTGGGGTATTCGTCGATCAGGTCGGCGCGATGCCGGTGGCTGGCGACGAAATAGAAGTAACCCTCTTGCAATAAATAATCCTCAATGCCGCTGAGCACGCCGGTGGCGTATCCGTCGCTGACCTCCGGAACCATGACGCCGATCGTCAGGCTGCGCTGCGTGCGCAAGGAACGCGCGAAGAAATTCGGGCGATAGTTGAACTTGCGAGCGGCCGCAAGGATCAGGTCCTTGGTGTCTTGAGATATCGTGTCGGCGACTGCGGCGCGGTTGATAACGACTGAGACCGTCGCAGGCGAGAGGCCAAGATGGTCGGCCAATTGTTTAAGGCTGACGGATCGATGTGGGTGGTGCGAGTGTCGGGTGGGCGGGCTTTTTTTCGATGACACCTTTTGGAGTCTCCCACAATCTAAGTTGGGCGGCAAGGCACCGGCCGGAAAAAGGGCCTTGACCGCGGCAAATCTCGTGTGCTATCAAAATTGACGGGTGAGGGTTAAATCGTTTTAGATTCGGTTTAGTACTCCAGGTGCGCGCGGCGTCTGGGTCAATGGTTGGTGAAATTGCCTTCCACCATGAGGAGCGCCATATGAATCCTAGCAACTGGCTTGTTCGCACGATCTCGCTCGTTGTCTTTTTTGTCATATTCGCCACCATAGCAAGCGCGCAGTACCGCGCGGGCATTCAGGGAACTATTACCGACCCGTCAGGCGCGGTGGTCTCCGGCGCGAAAGTGACGGTCACCGCCAAAGACACGGGGCTCTCCCAGGGAACCACGGCGGACGCAAACGGCGTATACAGCGTGAACCGTCTCGCCCCGGGTCTCTACACGATCGTCGTGGAGAAGGCCGGCTTCCAGAAAAAGGTCCTGGAGGACGTCAATATCCTCGCGGAGCAGGTGAGCTCAGTGAATGTGGCCCTTGAGGTTGGCCAGGTGACCCAATCGGTCACCGTCAACGGGTCCAGTCTGCCTACGATTGACACGGAGACAGGACAGATCAGCGGCACACTCTCGACAGGGGAAGTACAGAATCTTCCATCCTTCGGCCGCGACCCCTATCAATTGCTTCAGCTCGCTCCCGGGGTTTTTGGCGATGACGCCCACAATAACGGCGGCGGCTCGCAAAATATTCCCGGCAGCGCCGGTCCTGGAGGCAGCAGCGCGACGAGTAGCATTTTTCAGACGGAAAATCAGGTCCAGGTTTTCGCAAACGGGCAACGCAATGAAGCAAACAGCTTTGCGGTCGACGGCGTTTCCGTGAACAGTCTGGATTGGGGCGGTGCCGCGACTATCACGCCCAACGAGGAGTCGGTTAAGGAAGTCAGAGTAACCGCCAACTCCTACGATGCCGAATACGGTCACGGCAGCGGAGCGCAGGTGGAAGTCGTTTCACAAAGCGGTACGAACAACTACCACGGAAGCGTCTTTTTCAAGTTGGATCGGCCGGGATTGAATGCCTTTCAGGCGTATAACGGCCCGAGCGGTCCAGGCGCCGATGCACGCGTCAGCAATCGATTCAATCAGATTGGCGGCAGCGTAGGCGGACCTATCGTCAAGAATCGCCTCTTTGCGTTCTTCTCGTATGAAACGCTGAGAAATAATTCGGTAGGTACAGGTGATATCTGGGTGGAAACACCTCAGTACCTTTCAGCGGTCCAAGCCCTGAACGGCAACATTTCGGCCAGCATGCTGAATTTCCCGGGCGAGGGCGCGTCATACAGCAAAGTTCTTCCATCCACCTGCTCGCAGGCCGGTTTTAATTCAGCAGCGAATTGTCAGCCAGCGGGCACGGGCCTGGATATTGGGTCGCCGCTGACTTCCTCCACGTGTTCCGTTGCAAACCCGGGCTATGGGGCACAAGATCCCACGTATGGCGCCGTCGCGACGCCCTTCGGTGTGGGGTGCGGTCTCGATGGCACCCCGGATATCCAGTTCGTTCAAACGACGAACCCGACGATTCTCACTGCTACGCAATATAATGGCCGCCTTGATTACCAGGTTACGAGCAGGGACCTGGTGACTTTCAGTGTTTACTGGGTGCCGAATGATGCGACTTTTTATAACGGCCAAGCGCGCGCGGCAAACCTATGGAATTCCGACCGCCTGAATTATTCCGGCGCGTTGCTCTGGAACCACACATTCAGTCCGACGCTAATCAACGAAGCGCGCTTCAATGTTTCGCGTTGGTATTTCAACGAAGTCGATAGCAACCCACAAGAGCCTTGGGGATTGCCCCAGGACACGATTAGTCCAGGGAGCACCTTCATCCAGTACGGCGCCAATGGCCCTGGAATCTTTTACAAGACGGGATACAACATTCGTGACACGGTCACAAAAGTGCTAAGCCGGCACTCCTTAAGATTCGGCGTCGATATTTACAAAGAGCAGAATACTCAGACGCAAAGCGGAGGCGCGCGTCCAACCTACAACTTCAATAACCTCTGGGACTTCGCGAACGACGCCCCCGTTCAGGAAAATGGCAACTTCAATCCTGTCACCGGGGTGCCAACCGAGCTGACGAGTTACATTCGCGACAACGACGATGCGCTATTCGTGCAGGATGATTTCAAATTGAAGCCGAATTTGACCATTAATCTTGGCCTGCGCTGGGAGTATTTTGGTCCCTTCCATGAAAAATATGGGAACCTCGAGACCGCGGTGCTCGGGGCGTCGCCGAACCAACTGGCGGATATCGAGGTCAAGAAGGGCGGGAACCTGTATAACGCCACCTATCATAATTTCGGTCCGCAAATCGGTTTTGCCTGGAGCCCGAGTTCGCTGCCTCTTTTCCACGAAGGCATACAAAATAAACTTGTAGTTCGCGGAGGATTCGGTATCGGCTATAACCGGACGGAGGACGCCATTCCGCTAAACGCCCTCACGAACCCTTCTCCGATTTTTGCAAGTTTCTCGCTCAACGGAGCCGACATTGTCTACGCGGTTCCGTCGAGTCCGCATCAATTTGCTCCCTACCCAGCGAACTCTAACGCGAAGCTTACCTTCGATCCGACCACGAACCTTCCGACAAGCGGTGCGCCGATCACTTTGAGTGCGTTGCCGCCGACTCTACTGTCTCCCTATACCTATCGTTACTCCCTCGAGACACAGTACGACTTGGGGCATGGCATGGTTGCCACCGTCGGTTACGACGGCAGTTCATCCCATCGCCTGCTCCGATGGGTCTTCCAGGGACAAATCCTCTTTGAGCCGCAAAATCCCGAGGTTAACGGCCTGCGTTACTGGACGAACGATGTCAACGGGAACTACAACGCACTGCAGACGGAATTTCAGAAACATTTCTCGCATGGATTCGAGGTGGATGCGCAGTACACATACAGCAAGTCGATGGACGATGCCTCAACCAACTTTTACTTCGACGACTATCCCTTCAATGCACAGGCGGCTTACGGCCCATCAGACTATGATGCTACCCATAACTTCAAGCTGTGGGGCCTGTGGTCGCCGAAACTCTTTAGCGGCGACCGCGCTTGGATGGAGAAGGTCGCTGGCGGATGGACGTTCAGCGGCATTTGGAACGTTCACTCCGGCTTCCCGTGGACGCCAACTTACGGCGTCCAGGTAACTGGCGAACCCGATGGCAATGCCTGCAGTCTGCTCTTTGACGACAGCGGGTACTGTGGTGTTAGGCCAGCTGCCTATCTGGGGGGTGCGGGCACCGATTACAGTAACGCTGCTTTCGAAAGCGGTCCGATACCGGGTGATCAGGCATTGCGAAACAAGAATTTCGCAAACGGGGCCTCGACATACTTCACGCCACCGGCGCTTACGGTGGCCGGTGTTCCCCCAACACCAGGAGTGGGGCGCAACTCGTTCCGCGGACCGCGTTATTCAGCCGTGGATTTTACAGTTGCCAAGGCGTTTGGGTTCCCAACCATGAAAGTGATCGGCGAGAATGCCAAATTGGAGATTCGAGCAAACTTCTATAATCTCTTCAACCAAGTAAACCTTGGATCGTTCGGGAGCCAGCAGATTGGAACCATTGATTTGGATTCCACGACTGGCGTGCAGACGAACCCCACGACGGCCAATGACAGTCACTCATTTGGTCAGACCGGATTCGCATTGGCTGGACGCGTGATTGAGGCGCAGGCGAGGTTCAGCTTCTAGATTCAGCATCTGAGACAGCCAAAGCGGCGGGGGAGAAAGGGTAGAATCTCCTCCGTCGCTCACGTATCTACCCTGCGAGGTTTTCGGCCATGAGACGGCCCGCGCGAGTGGTCTATTCGGTCGCTTTGCTTCTGTTTTGCCTGGTTCCCATTTCCACGCTTCCGCAGGGCCATGCAGCGGAAGTCATTCCGATTGATGTGAAGGCAGCGGCTCGCCCATTCCCTCACTTCTGGGAGGAGATGTTCGGATCGGGGCGAGCGATTCTTTCTCTGCGAGAGAGTTATCGGGATGACTTGCGTGAGGTGAAAAAGGCGACCGGATTCAAGTACGTCCGCTTCCACGCGATTTTCCACGACGAAGTGGGCCTCTACGATGAAGATGCCTTGGGCAATCCGATTTACAACTTTTCGTACGTCGATCAGATTTACGATGGCTTGCTTCGCGACGGCGTCCGGCCGTTCGTGGAGCTGAGCTTTATGCCGAAGAAGCTGGCGGCCGAGAACAACTTGCACGCGTTCTGGTACAAGCCGAACGTGTCTCCGCCCAAGGATTATGGCCGCTGGGGCGATCTGGTCCATCAACTCGCAAAGCACTTGGTCGATCGCTATGGAATCGATGAGGTATCGCAATGGTATTTCGAAGTCTGGAACGAGCCGAATATCGATTTTTGGACCGGCGTACCCAAAGAGGAGACGTACTACCAGCTCTATGACGCGGCCGCAAAAGCGGTGAAGAGCGTCAGCCCGCGACTGCGCGTTGGAGGCCCGGCCACCGCGCAAGCTGCCTGGGTGGACCGATTTATTCGGCACGCGGTTGAAAACAACGTCCCCATGGACTTCGCATCCACGCACGTCTACGGGAACGACAAATCGGAAGACGTGTTCGGCACGAAGGAAGTGATTCCGCGCACGCAGATGGTTTGCCGTGCTGTGGCGAAGGTGCACGATCAAATCAAGGCGTCCACGCGGCCAGACTTGCCCTTGATTTGGAGCGAGTTCAACGCCAGCTACATGAACGAGCCGGATGTAACGGACACGGAGTTCATGGGCCCTTGGCTGGCCGACACGATTCGCCAATGCGATGGTTTGGTCGACATGATGAGTTACTGGACGTTTTCGGATGTTTTTGAGGAGCAGGGAGTGGTGAAGCGGCCATTTTACGGCGGATTCGGCCTGATGGCGGAAGACGACCTTCCGAAGCCGTCATTCAACGCTTTCAAGCTGCTTCACCGCCTCGGCGACACCAGAGTTCCGGCAGATGCAAAGGACGTGCTGGTGACGCGCCGGCAGGACGGCTCGCTGGCGATCGCAGTCTGGAATCTTTCCTTGCCCGAGGAAAAGGGCGAGGAGGAGAACATCACTTTACAATTGACAGGCTTGACCGGCACGCACACCGCAACCTTGGATCTGGTGGACGCGAATCACGGCTCTTTGCGGAAGGCTTACGCCGCGATGGGGAGCCCGATTAATCCAACCCAGGCGCAGAGACAATCGCTTCGAAAAGCCGCCGAACTCCCCCCGCCAGTCTCACTGCCGATTCACGAGGGACGCATCGATTTGAAGCTCGCCCCTAAAGCGCTCGCCTTGATCGAAATTCGCTGATTCAGGCGCCCGGGTCGGGAAGGACGGCAAAGCTGCGGTAACGTCGCTATTCCGCGGCGCCTGACTGGAACCGTGACCCTTCGGCACTGAGTTGGGCTTGAATCCGGCGCGCTCCATCCCTCGGCGCGCTTCCTCGTTCTTCATAAATGTTTCCCACACAAATCCGCTTCGCAAATTCTCCGCCATCAAGAGCGAGATTCCAACATCGATCCCGATCACGTCCGGATCGTACCAATTTGTCAGCGGGTTGAAGGCGTCCACGAAACCGTAACGCTGCCACGCGCGCTTGCCGTACTTCTCTCGAATGTTTCGCAGCACACGCAGCGTTTCGTTGGTGAGGAACGGCAGCGATCCCGCCGCGGCGCAGGGGACGACGGTCCCATCAATCGGCCCCATCGGCGGAGGGCCGCCCCAAGCGACGTAGCCCCTCGCTGAATCGGAGGACGATATTCCCCAGAGATCGTCCGAGTAATCAGGAAACCTGCGCGAAAGGTCTAGACAGAAGAGACGGTGAGCCTGCGTCGCGGCAATCGAATTCGCAAAATAGTCGGCGTAGCGGTCCTGCTTGCCGCGGAAATCGAACCAGGCGTGTGAGTATTGATGCACGAAAATGGGGGCAAACGAGCCGATGTAGTGCAGATGATAGTAGTCGAACTGCGGCCGCTTCCACGCATCCCAACTTCCCGCCGGCAAGGGATGTGTCGGGGATCCCAGCCCGAGCAAATAGATCATCATGAGTTCCGAATAGGAGTCCCATCGCGCCGTCAAGAATCCACTCTCGGGGTGCCAGCCCATGGAGAGCGTCTTGCCGCCGTTGAGGAACCAGGGCCAGTCGACGCGTTCGTAGATTTGAGCGGCCAGCTTCCGGATTTCGTCATCGCGGAAAAACGCCCGGCATGTCAGCACTCCGCATAAAAGCAGCGACGTATCGATCGAAGAAAGTTCGCACTTCCAGGCACGTTCACCCGTCCGGAAATTCACAAAGTGGTAGTAGAAACCGTGTTGAGTCTCCATTTTCTCCGCCAGGAAGCGTAGTGTCATGAGCGCTCGGTCGCGTGCCTGCGCCATCTCCAGGAACCCGCGCTGGCTGGCAATGCACAGAGAGGTGAGGCCAAAACCGGTGGCGGCAATGCTCGCGATTTCGCGCGAGTCGGACCCACTCGCAAGGGTTCGGTCCAGCACCAATCCAGTCGCCGGGTTCGCGTTTTCCCAAAAGAAGAGCGAATGCGCGCGCTCGATTTCGTCGAGAAAGGCTTCGTCGTCCGCGGAAATCGTGCGCGGAAGGGCTGCGGGATATGACTCCCGCAACATACTGCCTAGCAGCTTTCGAGGTGCTTCAAGAGATGAAAGTCCGACGACAACTCCGACGCGGAAGAAATCTTGGAGTATCTCGCGGCGAGAGAGAGTGCGCATGGCCATAGAAAGATATGGTAGGCCCGTGCGGGCTCGAACCGCAGACCTCCACCGTGTCAAGGTGGCGCTCTAGCCAACTGAGCTACGGGCCTAGTGGCTGAGTTATCTTAGCATAGGGACGCTAGAGCTTTCGCCGGGCGGCTCCCGAGCCGCGCGTGCAGAACAGGACTGGAATGATTTCCGTGAAATCGAAGACTTTGCTTGAAATCTCGCTGGATTCTGTCGAGTCGGCCGTCGCCGCTCAGCGGGGCGGAGCCGGGCAAGTGGAGTTGTGCGCGAATCTGCCGGAAGGGGGGACAACGCCGAGCGCGGGTCTGATTGCCACCGTGCGGAAGGAGATATCGATCGGATTGCAGGTGATGGTCCGGCCTCGCGGTGGAGATTTTTGCTACAGCGCGCAAGAGTTCGAAGTGATGAAGCGCGACATCCTGATGGCGAAGCAGCTTCGCGCCGACGGGATTGTGCTGGGGATTCTGAACCGCGACGGCACGGTGGACGTGAAGCGCACACGGGAGCTGGTGGAACTTTCCAAGCCGGTGGGCGTTACATTTCATCGCGCATTCGATATGACGGCCAATCTTCCGAAGGCGCTCGAAGCAGTGATTGAGTCGAGAGCGGCG
>Ga0210401_10008486_pt1 | contig 10190 bp, 8 predicted proteins | sample IncBWH32MmetaG_FD_150866 | JGI IMG/M metagenome (GOLD analysis project Ga0210401, IMG submission 150866) | Forest soil microbial communities from Barre Woods Harvard Forest LTER site, Petersham, Massachusetts, United States - Inc-BW-H-32-M | ecosystem: Environmental > Terrestrial > Soil >... | reverse complement strand
ACCACGTCGACGTCGAGCGTGGTTCCGTCGGAGAGTTTGGCACGCCGAACGTGTCCGTTCGCATCTCCCTCCAGCGCCTCGACTGAGACGCCAGTGCGGAGGTCGACTCCGTGATCCCGCTGCATCTCGGCAGCGATGTCGCCGATCACACCACCGAGCGCGCCGACCAGCGGAGCCTCCGCACGCTCGGCGACGGTCACGGCGAGACCGAGTTCCCGGCAGACTGAGGCCATCTCGGAGCCGATGAAGCCGGCGCCTACGATCAGGACCCGCCCCGGCTTGGCCGCCAAAGCCGCTTGTAGCCGGCCCGAGTCATCGGCTGTTCGCAGTGTGAACACTCCCTCCAGCGTAGCTTCCTTGGGGTTGAACCACGGCCGTGAGCGGACGCCGGTCGCGATCAGCAGGCGGTCGAACGGAACCTGGTCGCCATTAGCTAGGCGCACCTGCTTCGTTTGCCGGTCGAGACCGGTGGCGGCCACGCCAAGCCGCCACTCCGCATCGACCTTCCGCATGCGTGGAAGCTTTGTGTGGTCGGCCCGCACCCATCCCTTAAGCACCTGCTTGGAGAGTGGGGGACGATCGTACGGCTCGTGCTTCTCATCTCCGATGATGGTTAGGCTCCCGTTAAACCCCTCGTCGCGCAAGGCTTCGGCGGCGCGGAGCCCAGCCAGGGAGGCACCGACGATCACAATCCTGCCGTGAGTCTTGAATTCCGTTACCAGGTCCGCCACGAGTGCCGCAGTTTTCACACTTTTTCTCCCTTCTCGTCTAGCCGGTCCACGATAATCGCCTGCACCGGGCAGGATGCCGCGGCCCGCAGAACCTGTTGGCGCAGCGAGTCGTCGGGGTTAGGATCGTACATGAGCGCCTCCTCACCGTTCAGTTTGAGGACAGTCGGCGCGAGTGGGACGCACTGTGCGTATCCCTGGCACCGATTCAGGTCAATCACAATTCGCATCGTCACACCCTCCTTCGAATATCTCCTTCCAACACCAAAATGGTAGGGAACCTGAGCGATTTCTGAAACTGTCAGAAGTAACAGTATGGAACAAATGCATGATGATCAGAGACGGGCACTTAACTGGTTACACTCCACATCAGACGCTTCGCTCTCTCAGTTCATTATTTTTTTGTTGGCGGCGGATACTTCTCGAACATTTTCGAAACTTTCTTTTGAATCAAAGCGACATATTTGTCGGGATTGTCAGTCAGTGTGTCATCCGCTATACCCCACCACACAGCTTTTTTCAATTGCGGATCCGCGAGCTCTACTACGAGCGTGCCCTGTTTCACTAGTGGATTTTTGAGATAGCCCTGAATTGGATATACGAGCTTGTTTCCACCGCTAAAAGCGACAATGAGGTCGGGATTTGCGTCCATCCCCACCTTCTTCAATCCCTTTAACCGCAGAGTGGCTTCAATTATGCCTTCAATGGTATGTTTCGGGTCCGGAGTCATCTGACGCGAGGTTCCCCATGCGTAGGTCTTGCACTTGGAAAAGTCCGTTCCTCGCACCCAATCCACTTTAACTTCAGACTTTGCGTACGGCACGACCTCCTGGGCCATGGATCCTAAAGGCATCAGGTACAGAATACCTATTGCCAGAAGTTGGCAACTGATTCGCATGAGTTCCTCCCGCTTTCGCTGGTCCCCGACCCCTGGCGCACACCTCCAAGCTGCTCAGTGGAGAGAAATGGGGCTGGAATACTTCCCCAACAGGGCGCCACCCAGCAACATAGAGAAAACAAAATGCTGGTTTTAGCCCAATTCATTCATCACCGACGGGCCGTTATTCTACTCAAGGGAGCACATCCGAACTTCCCTCCTGCACCACCCCAAGCTTCGAAGGCGGCAGACCCGCCCACTCCACCATCGCCCGCAGACGGTTCACACCCCGGCTAAGTTCGTAAGTCTGATCGATGAGCTCCTCCCTGCGAAGTTCGTGCACTTGGGAGTTTCCCAGCGAGAGCTTGGCAAGCGATTCAATTGCTACTCTGAGGCCGCCGGCGAGGATGCCAGCCCGGTCGGCGCTCAACTCCTGCGCCTGCCGGTAACTGCTGAACATGATGTTGCGCAATTGGGCGATCCAAGACAGTACATCGGGCAACGTCGACTTGTCCCCTCCGAGGAGGATTGCTATTCGCGTGTGGGCAAAACGAATATGTCCGAGCTCTCGCCCCAGAACATAGCGCAGCTCGTCGGTTTTGAGGGAGTCGAGGAGCAAGGAAGGCAACACGATGCTATAGGGCGCTCTGAACCCGAGGGTCTCTGCCTCTAAGCTGAGGTGACGAACTATGAAGACCCGCGTCGGGGGCGCTTGCAATCGCTGGCGCAGTTCCTGAACAATCTGATAGATGTCCGGAAACTGCGTAGGTGTAACTTCCACGCCGCGAAGCAAGTTGTAAGTGACTGCCTGGAGCGATGCGGCGATCATCGTCAGCCAGATTCCGACGATCCCTCGCAGGATCGCCTTGTGCTTGAACACGAAGGCTGCCGCCACTAGGACGGCGAGCATCGCTAGCGCTAAGCAAAGCATCGGCAGCTCGCTGGGATGGCGCTACTCCAACAGTCGGGCATCATCGAGATTCAATGGCGTCGCGGGGAGATTCAGACGCCAGCCGGCCCGTTTGCTATTCTGGACTCCAGAGCCGCGCGCATCAGATGGCGCAAATTGTCTCCCTTAAAGAATCCTGGCAGCGCGAGGCTTTAGGTGTTTTGCCTGAGCCATTAAGGTGGTGAATTTCCAGATGGACATCGATTCAGGCGCCACAACTCTTGGAAGTTTTCGCAACCTAAATTACAGCCGGCAGTGGCCTTGCCCGACTGGGAGGCCTGCCCCTTCCGAAAGCTTCCACATCACATCCTCCCCCTCCGTCGACGACGTTTCCAGCACCATATAACAAACTGAGCCATTTGCTTGAACTAGTAAAATTGACAGTATCGAAACGAAAGATGCATCAATGACAATGTGCATTGCGGTGGTTGGATTCTTAGGCAATTCCAGAACCGCAGATGGCGAGGACTTGCCCCTGTTCGCCCGACTTAAACGCTGGATGGCGCTGCCAAGCATCGCTGTAGCGTTCGTAACGTTCTTTCCTGTGGCGACGAGAGCTCAATCGCCGCGAGACTATCTCAATACGCCTGTAAATGCAGCCTCGGTTTTCCTCGATTACATTAACAGCAACTCCCAGACGGCGGCCGAGTCGGATCTTCCCTTGCCCAACAACGTAGCGATCAGCCGCCTGGGGTTCGTCTCGTTCCTGTGGTCCTTCCCACTGGCCAACAGATACGCTGGTGTTGCGGTGAGTGCGGGCTATGCCAGCGTCAAGGTCACCGCGTCTGCCGGCAAAATAAATAATGCCGGTTTCACCGACCCGTCTTTCACCTTTCATGTAAACATCTTCGGAGCTGCAGCGCTCCATAAGGATCAGTTTGCTGAAGCAATACCAAAAACTTTTTCGAGCTTTCACTTTACAGTCAACGCTCCACTCGGTTCGTATGATCGCAATTCCCCAGTGAACACAGGGGCGAATCGCTGGGCCTTCAACCCTCTTGTGAATTTGAGCATCACCCCAGATAAAGGAGTGCAATGGTTTGATTTTTACGCGGGGGCACGATTCTTTACAAACAATAATGAGTTCCAAGGAAGCAATCAGCTCTCGCAAAACCCGCTGGCGACGATCGCTGCGTTTTACAGCCACAACATCGGCAAAAGAATGTTTGTAGGATTCGGGGTGAGCTACGACAATGGTGGCGAAACATACATCAATAACGTTTCGCAGCACAATGCTGCGAACGGCTTTCGACCCGGCGTCACCTTTAGCAGGGCGAGGACGATCTGGAAATACCGACTCACCTTGCGCTATGAACTCACGGGGACGACGCCGCGTGCTGTACCCACGAACTCGTTGGTGCAGATCAGGCTATCCGGCCCGCTTTTCTAAATGCCGGGGTGCTGGTCCGAAATCTAAATTCTCCCGAAACCCTGTTCATTTCCCATTGCCAGTCCTGTTATCAAAATGGGAATTGTGATCGGAACCAGAACATTTTAGTTCACAGCTTCCGTGCACGTCTAGCGCATCGTTCTCCTTAATGGGCACGGAATGATTCATCCAAGCATGCCGAACGGAGAGAGGATTTGCGACGCGCTGTCGGCGTTCACCTCTTCGATGGACTGCACCCAGTTTGTGCTATCGATTCGCACGAAACAGTTCCCCGGCATGCCATTCATCCACCCGCCAGCGCCTGAAGATAGACCACATGTAGTTGCACAATTGCTTGCGCTGCTCCCATGAGCGTAACATGCACCGCCAGTGACTGATTCTTTATCACTGCTCGGCCGCACGATCTCACACTACCGCGTCGTCGCAAGGCTCGGCGGTGGCGGCATGGGTGTTGTTTACAAGGCCGAGGATGTCAAACTGAATCGCTTCGTCGCGCTCAAGTTCCTTCCCGATGATGTTTCCAGAGACCCGCAGGCATTAGTCCGATTTCAGCGGGAGGCCAAAGCTGCCTCCGCCCTGAATCACGCGAACATCTGCACGATCTACGAGATTGACGAAGAGAACGGACAGGCCTTCATTGTCATGGAGTTTCTGGATGGCCAAACGCTGAAACACCGTATCGAGGGTAAACCCCTGCCGCTTGAGCAAGTCCTGCGGTTCGGGATCGAGATTGGGGACGCGCTCGACGCCGCACACAAAAGGGGCATCATTCACCGTGATATCAAGCCCGCCAACCTATTCGTGACTGAAGGAGGGCACGCCAAGATTCTTGATTTCGGTTTGGCGAAGCTCACTCCTGATACAAAATGCGTCGGCATTTCCGGTATGCCGACCGCTGCAGCGGAAGAACTGCTCACCAGCCCGGGCATTGCAGTGGGCACCATCGCGTACATGTCTCCTGAGCAGGCACGCGGCGAGGAACTGGATGCACGAACGGACTTGTTCTCCTTCGGCGCAGTGCTCTACGAAATGGCGTCGGGCGGGATGGCATTTCCCGGCAACACCGCTGCGGTCATCCACGATGGAATTCTAAACCGGACACCCGTCCGGGTTTCGCAGGCTAATCGAGGACTCCCACCAAAGTTGGACGAAATCATTAGCAAGGCGCTGGAAAAAGACCGAAGGCTGCGCTACCAGAGCGCCGGGGACATCCGTACCGACTTGCAGCGATTGAAACGCGATACTGAATCTGGACAAGCTGGAAACGTAGAAAGCATCGCGTCCAACCGGCGCGTGTCGCGGGGGCGCTTGGTTGCGGTAGCGGGAGGTCTTGTCTTAGTGTTGGGCGGATTGTTTTTTGCGATTCCGACATCGCGGCATCTGGTGATCAAACCGGCGGCCGAAACGGAAATCGCACGCGTTGAAACGGTGAAGGGTCTGCCACCGTTGAGTCAGGGAAAGTATGTTGCGGTCCTGCCATTCCGCGTGGTCGGAGATGCGACCAAAATAGGGTATGTGGCGGAAGGATTGCGGGAAGCTCTTTCGGCGAAGTTGTTCCAGTTGAAGGAAGTACACGTCGCTTCCTCCGACGATTCAGGGACATTGGATACGAACGCGTCATTGTTGCAAATCGCGAAGGAACTTGGGGCAAATATGCTGGTGACCGGCATGGTACAAGGCTCCGCCGATCAGCTGCGCATCACGGTGAAATTGGATAATGTGTCAGAAAACAAGGTGGTGTGGAACGAAGAGTTTTCGGCCATTCCAGCGGATTTGCTAACCATTGAGGATAAGATCTACGGAAAGCTCGCGGAAACGTTGGAAATGAACGTGTCGGCTGGAGCTATTGCTGCTGGGACGGCCCATCCAACGGATAACGTGGATGCCTACGACTCCTATCTCAGGGGCCAAGACGCATTGCGTGGCCAATTGAATGCTAAAAGCATTCAGTCGGCGATCGACTATTTCAATACGGCACTGCGCAAGGATCCGAAGTTTGCGAAGGCCTATACGGGGCTGGCCGACGCCAGTTTGCGAATGTATGAAGAGAACAAAGACAGCTTCTGGACGGACAAGGCCTTGAATGCGGCCAAGCAGGCGCAGGCTCTGGATGACAAGTTGCCCGAAGTCCATTTTATACTGGGCAGCGTTTATGCGGAGACGGGACAAACAGCGCAGGCCATTGCGGAGTTGAAGCGCGCCCAAGAACTTGCGTCTAATTCGGATGAGGCGTATCGCAGGCTGGGAAACGCTTATCTGGCCGCAGGGCAGAATGAGCAGGCCATTCGGGCGCTGGAAAAAGCGGTTGAGCTTAATCCCTATTACTGGGTGAACCAAAATGCGCTGGGAAACGCGCATCGGCAGACGGGGAGCTATGACAAGGCGCTGAAGAACTTCCAGCAGGTGACGCAACTGGAGCCACAAAACGAGATCGGTTATGCCAATATCGGCACAGTTTATATGTCGATGGGACGCTACCAGGACAGCATCGCACCTCTGGAAAAGGCGATGCAACTTGGCCCACAACCGGCGGTGATCTCCAACCTGGGCACGTCCTATTTCTACCTGCATCGCTACGGGGATGCGGTGAAACAGTTCGAGAAGGCCGTAGAACTGAATCCCAACGACGAGACCATGATGGGCAACCTAGCCGACGGCTACCGAGCGGTCGGGGAGACGGAGCGGGCCAAGGCAACCTATGACAAGGCCATAAGCCTCGCCTTCAAAGCTTTGCGGGTGAATCCGCGGAGTGCTACGACGATGGGCGATTTGGCGCTGTATTTCGCGAAGATTGGCGATGTGGCCCAGGCCACGGAGTATGTGCGCCGTGCGTGTGTGTTGGACCCATCCTCGGTTGACCTGATCCTCACGTCGGCCGAAGTTCATACCCTCGGTAATCGGCCCAACGAAGCCATCGCAGACCTAAAGAAGGGCTTGCAACAAGGTTTGACGACCACCAGCATCGAATCGGATCCGGAGTTAGAATCCCTGCGAAAACGGCCAGATTACCGAGCGCTGATGAATCAATTTGAGCCAAAGAAGAAGTAAGAGTCGGCGCGCCGGATGTTCTCTACGCGCAAGTATCCAATCCGGGATAGTAGCGGGAAACCGCGATAACCTGGCATCCAGACTTAGAAAAACAGCTCCGGCGACACACCGAATCTCTTGCTCAGTCGTTCGATGTGGTTTCTGGTAAGTACCCGATGGCCGCGCAACACCTCAGAAACCACGCTTTCTGGTCCGATGAAGGGCACTAAGTCTTTTTGGCGAAGGTTGTTAGCATCCATCAACGCACGGAGTACTTCCGCCGGGGAAGCATCTGGAATGGAATGATGCTCCTCTTCGTATGCTTCAATCAACGTCATCAAGACTTCGGCATACTTCTCTTCTTCGCTCGTGGGATGATCTCTGCTTGCCAGTTGGTCCAAGACCGACAGGTATTCCTCGTGTTGACGCTCGGATGTGATCGGTGTTGGCGAACTGACTTCGAGTGCATATTTTTCAGGCACGGCGATCATAGTTTTTTTAACTCCTTTTCGTCATACTCGGTGTGATCCAAAATAAACCGAATGTAAACCATCCTCCATCTAAACTTGATAGTTGTGATCAGCCGGCACCTATTATGGCTTATATCAAAAACGACAAAACGCCCGACTATATCGGAGTGTTTCCAACTGTTCCGAACGTCAGCGAAGTTCGTCCAATCCGCGTTCCTGGTGATCTTGTACCAGGCATTTAGGGATGCACCCCATTCGCTATGCTTTGCGGTCGCCTGTATGATTGCCTTTCGGCTAATGATCCGCACAAAGGAATCTTCGCATTGCGCGAAGTCAGATGTCAAGGGAAATCTTCGCAGATTGCGAAGTATAGAACCCCGCGCTGTTTCTCGTGCGGGTGGTCTGGGTGCATTGCTTGGGAAAGCTTCCCAGCACTCTGCCAAAGAGGCCGGAGTGCGCAGACTCCCGGGCTCAGACTGCTCTCCGGGCATGTCACCGGTATGTGCGAGGATCGCCAGTTCAGTTTTGCTGCGATTCCGGTTCTTGCCACCGTCAACTACGAAAGTATAGCGGCTTGGTACGGCAGAGACGATGCCCGATACGTCCTACCCATAATGCTGGGTTGCGTGATGGCCCACGAGCTTGGTCACCTGTTGCTGCGTGACCCGGGCCACTCAACCATCGGCATCATGCAGCCGCGATTGGGAAACGAACAGATGCGCCAGACGCTAACCGGACGCCTTCGATTCACAAGCCAACAGGCAAAGCTCATTCGAGAACACGCACTGACACTAAATACCGGCAGGGAATCTCCTAAGCTGGGAAGCGGCAGCCCTGGCGGATGAATGGATTTCTGTTCGCATGTAGCCGGAGGGACAGCGGCCAGTTCGTGGCGAAAATGGATGCGAACCGTAGCGGGGGCATCTGGGGCATTTTCTGGGGCGTCCGCCTGAACGCGGTGCCTGCTTCGATCCCAGCCTGCAATTCACTTCCTATACCGAGGCCACGACCGTCAAGGCGGTCGCCACCGAACCGCTGAGGACTGTGGACCGAACGGCCACGACGCGGGCGTGCGTGAGCGGAACGAATCGGGATTGCTGAAATCGCCTGGCGTGGAGCCAGGATAAATTGTCGAACAAGATTTCAACCTTGCGGCAGCAAAGTGATCGTGGACACCTCTACCGGTGCTTTCAGCGTGGTGAACATAAACACCATCACTATAACCACAGAGTTGTTGTTCCCTGGCGATGAGATCCAACCGGGGGAAGCCGGACAGTCATTTCGGACCATGCTCATCGGCCATCGGAGCGCACCGCAAATGTTGCCCACAGGTTGGTTCAGCGGCTATGCACTTGGGAACAAAGACTAACTCTTACCAGATTTTATGGAGTGGCTTCAGTTCAGTACGCCGATCTTGAAAACTCGCTACTCGCTGCTGGTCTGCTGCTGGACCGAATAGTGTCAAAGGCTGACGTTCGCAGTCTCGGATACGTAAGGTCACTTGTTCCGGTCTAGCTCTGCGAAGTCGCCCGCTCTTTCTTAAGAATCTCCTCTGCCTTCATTTCCCCTTCCTCAGCGAGCGGCAGCGTGACGAGAACAGAGGTGCCGTTCCCGTTGGAATGAATCGCCAAGGTACCGCCAATTTGTTTTACTCTTTCCTGCATTCCGCGCAAACCCACCCCCACACTCGCACTCGATGCAATCTTCGACTGAATTTCCTGATTGATCCCTCGGCCCTCGTCTTTCACTTCCAGCTTGATTTCCGCAGGCGTCCGCCACAGCCTCACCAGCGCGGTCGAACTTCCTGAATGGCGATGGATATTCGTCAGGCATTCTTGCGCGATCCGGAATAGACACAATTCATACTCCTGCGGGAGTCGTCCCAAATCGACCGGAAGTTCCACGTTCGCGGCGATCTTGCTACGTTCGGCGAATCCGTCTATGTACCACTTCAATGCAGATTGCAGACCCATCTCATCCAGCAAAGGAGGATGAAGCAAATAGGACACCGTGCGTATGTCCGCCGCAACGTTTTCAATCAGTTTGCAGTTCTCTTCGATGCATCTTGCTGCATCCGGGCTAAGATTCTGTTTCTCTCGGACTACTCTAGAAGCATTAATGCCGATAGCAGCGAGCAGTTGCCCCACACCGTCATGCAATTCCCTGGCCATGCGTCTTCTTTCTTGATCTTGAAGTTGAAGAAGACGTGCGGAAAACTCGTTTTCCTTGATTGCCCGTTCAGCTTGTTTATGCTGGGTGATGTCAGTGTTCGTTTCGAGAATGGACCTGGGGTTCCCGAGGGTATCCCGATCGAGCACCCAACGGCTAACCACTACGATTTCCGTGCCGTCTTTCTTTATATGAACGAGCTCGCCAGTCCAGCGGTCATCGCGGTTCAATTGTTTCTTGATGCTTTCCAGTGGTTCGGGGAATTTTGTGCGCAGGAGCTCATGAGTGACGCGACCCAGCGCTTCTTCGTTCGTGTAGCCATACAGCCCCCATGCGCCCTTGTTCCAATACGCGACTCGATCGGCTGCGTCGCGCACGAAGATGGCGTCACCGCTCAGGTCCAGTAGCCGGGCTTGTTCCGCCAGGGCTCGCTCCGAGCGTTTGCGTTCAGTGATGTCCCGCGCGACCTTTGATGCCCCAATCACAGAGCCTGCGGCATCCCTTAGCGGCGAAATAGTGAGAGAGACGTCGAGCCTCGTCCCATCTTTACGCACGCGGACTGTTTCGAAATGATCGACGC
>Ga0210401_10008484_pt1 | contig 10193 bp, 14 predicted proteins | sample IncBWH32MmetaG_FD_150866 | JGI IMG/M metagenome (GOLD analysis project Ga0210401, IMG submission 150866) | Forest soil microbial communities from Barre Woods Harvard Forest LTER site, Petersham, Massachusetts, United States - Inc-BW-H-32-M | ecosystem: Environmental > Terrestrial > Soil >... | reverse complement strand
CTAAATGGGCAAGGAGCCTCGTGAAATTCAAAGGCTTGCCCTTGAGATTCGCGCAACGGGCGCGCCTTGTAACTGCGGAATCATTGTGGATTGTGGACGTCATGGACACTCCCTCAACGTGACCGCCAAAGATGGCTTTTTTGGTCCCACGAACTGTTGTGTTTTGAAACCCTCACTTAGACCGTGAAGGAGTCTAATCATAGACTGGACTGCCAGGCGTGTCAAGGGATGCAGTGCGAGGGATGCAGTGCGAGGTGTCGCAGCAAAATGAGAATGGGATCTTCCGCACTTTCGGTGCAGATCAGGGCGCCATTGCGCGGTAGGGCAGCACGCGCGCTCGAAGTAAATGGAATCCAGCACGCCCATACATCTGTCGCTTGATGGCCTTGAGGCGGTTGATCTGTCCTTCAGTCTGGCCGTTGTTCCAGGAAGTTTCCACCGCTGCGACAACCGCGTTGAAGTCCTTGTTCAAGCCATAGGCGAATCGAATTAGAGGTCCGATGCCGGACTGCGTCGCTGTGCGAATCCAATGCAGCATGCCATCCTTGTCGTGCGTGGCGATGGCTTCGCGAAAATCCCGGGCCAGGAATCGCATCGATCGGATGATTGGACAGTTTACTGCGACCTGCTCGAACAAAATCCGCTGTTGTTCCGACAGACGCTCTGTTGGTCTGCATGTCAGGATGGCCGCATGCTTGGGTGCGATGCGGTCGAATCTTCGCTTCTTCGATGAGGAACCTGATTTCGGATTAGCCCGCCAGGACGAAACATGGTGAGAAACCATCTGACGACTGCCACGGTATCCGCGTGCCCGGATTTCCTGAAAAAGGCGAGTCGCGTTATGGCAGCCCTGATTCCAGCGTTGCTGCAGATACTCATGGAACTCGCGGACATGGCTGCGACGGCCGGTCACCGGCTTCCGCTCGGGAAACTGACCGGCGCGTAACCAGCGGCGAACCGTTTTGCGCTGGATGCCGACCTCAAAGCTGATGGCCCGTTGCGTGTGGCCCAGACGATGGAGTTCAACGACTCGCTGGTAGCGCTCATGTCTGCGCTGGCGGCGCTGTTGTTTTCGTTGCTCCTCCAGTGTTGTTCTTCGTTCGCTGGGCGGTGGGACTTCGACAGCTTGTTGTTTTGGCGCCGGGTCGGGAAGGAAAAGTTCACGGCTCCGTTCCTCCAGCGCTCTTTCGATGGCGGTAGAGAGATTGAGGAACAAATGAAATCGATCGGCCACCTGGACTGCGTTGGCAGCACCTTGTTCGGCGGCCTCGGCATAAATGCCGCAACGATCCCGACTAATCACTTCTACACCCGGATGCCTTTCCAGCCAGGCTTGCAAGCTCTCGACCGAACGGTCGGGCAGCAGGTCGATGACCTGACGCTTGTCCAAATCCACCAATATGGTCCCGTAGCTCTGCCCCTTGCGCCAGGCCCAGTCGTCTACTCCAATGTGTCGGATTGGATTACTGGCCAAATCGTCGCTAGAAACCTTAACAAACCGAGTCACCGTGTCATCGCTGATCGGGATCGCCAACCGGTCCAGAATACGACTACCCGGCAAACCGCCTGCTGTGTAGCCGATCAGTCGTATGATCTCGCCGACTCGTGTCGTCCAGCGCGCATGGGATCGCGCGACCTCCGGCAATGGTTCAGCGAAGATCTTGCGAGTACAAGCCTGGTTACGGCATCGAAAGCGCCGAGTTTTCAGCCGCAGCTCGATTGCAAACCCTTGCCAAGGCAGGTCCTTCAGGTGCCGAACGTATGCGCTGTGGCGGCTCTGAGACAACTTGCCGCAAACTGGACAACGCGCGGCGTTTTGAACGTGAACATCGACCAGGAATCGGTCGTCAACCTGCTCGATCCTATCCAGTACCAAGTTTTGAGCTGGCAAGACCGCTTGCGAATGGCTCGGGGGAGGTGCCATTGCAAGTTGAGCTTAAAACACTCTTATAAGGAAATGTTTGGGCTACTTTCGCCTGACCGATCTGCACCGAAAGTGCGGAAGATCCCATTCTCATGTGGCGGCGACATGGGTTGTTGCGGCTTCGACGGAGGAGGTACTTCTTCGATACGCTCAAGCTCGCGCTTCTTTCTTCGGCGCGCTCCCAATTGTTGGCACTTGCAGCGGCGGTAATACCGGCCTTGCTGAGCGCATTTCCGCATCTCTCGCCGGTACAGAGTGCGCATGTAAATCCACCTTCCACTGTTCGGTTTATCGTACACTGATCGTACGCGGAAACAAGGCAGATTTTATGTTTTGAAAAAAGACTGATATTCTGGCGGTGAGGGTGGGATTCGAACTCGCACCTAGTGTTGCAGGTACTGCAAGTTACTGATTCTTAGATGATCCAGAAGGTCCGAAAAGTCACGATTGCCGGGTTTATCGTACACGTATCGTACACGGACCCGCGGATGGTCGAGACCAACTTTTCCCGAAATCGTAGGCTTCGCTTCCTTTCCAGATTCATCAGCTGCTACCGCGTCGCTCGACTTGATGAGGTTGGCGTTCAAAAATGCGATGCTAGGTCGCGAAAGGACATGAACCATGGTGAACGAGGGCGGTTGCATGACAACCCACGTCGCATTCGTGGCCGTCCCAGCACTGTCCGGCGTTTTCACCGACCACCTTTTGACTCTACTCCAATTGCGCCCGGACGATTCGAAATATCAGCGCAATGGCATGTTGTCGCTGTATTCGCGCCGCGACTTCGAGACCGGAAAGAAAGCGGCAAGGACTGTTTAAGGGGAACACCAGCGTGGAGTTCGTCGGCTCTAACAAGGGACACACAATGTGCCGATCAAACAGACAACGACTCTTTGGGCGATCGTAGAGCGCAGCCCTGAAAAGGCTGGGATTGTGGACCACTATCCGTTCGCGCGAACGATCCACCTGGTCATGGACAACCTGAACATTCACTGCCGCAAAACCCTCACCGATTATTTCGGTGAACAGGAGGGCGGCTACCTCTGGGACCGCCTCACGGTTCACCACACTCCGACGCACGGAAGCTGGCTGAACCAGGCAGAGATCGAGATCAGCTTGTTCGCGCGACAATGCTTGGGACGACGCCGAATCTCGAGAATCTACTCCCGCAGCATTTCCTCTCACTCCACCTGAGTCCCAAAACCATGAATAAGTTGATTCCCGTCTACAAACGCCAACGGTAGCCAACGGTAGCCTTTACGCCATCGCGAACGAACAGAGGTTTAAGCGGCTGAAATCCTCGGGGCTCGTGGCGCGCATAGTACGCAGCCGGAAGGGGCTCATGGAGCGATTCTCTTCCTGCGCCCTGCGCTTCGAATTGAAGGGAAACTCAAAATCGACACCGAGGTTCACATCGTCGTTGATGGTTTGCCGAATGTCGATACTTTCCCGCTCCATTCAGCTCACTTAAGGGTTCCGCGCGGTGACCAAGCCAATCCGACGGCCAACAACGGGAGCAGCAAGCAAAGCGGGGAATAGAACCAGGTGTCCCAATCGGCAAAGGGCGTGCCTTTGACAATCTTGAAGGAGCCGAATGTGCGGAGATTCCCAACCGCACGTAGCAGGAATCCCAAGCCAAGACCCCAAACACCGACATCGAACAACATTGGTAATGCACCCGGCGCGATCCAGCCCGACTTCCCCCATTACGCTTGCCACGTGGATTGTTTGTGGCCTTTTGGGATTAGCGGTGATCATCGTACACAAGCAGGAGCCCTCCAAGAATGACGGTAGGCGGAATCGCGAACACAAGGCGTCCAGTATTCTCACAATCCTCGCAATACTCGCAATTACCGGCTCCACGATCTCTTGCAACTTTTCATGCTCGCCCTCTCACCCAAGCGTCGGGACGCTTGCGAATCGATGCCACAGAATTTCCTCTGCTACTGTCCCTGTCCCTGAAAACCAGTACTCGATCTCGGCCCACCGTGCCGACATTATGCTTTACGCTCATTTGAGCGAGCATCGGTTGGATCGACTTCAATCAATGGAGTAGGTGACGGGCGTCGAGACTCGAGTAGAAAGCTCGAAACTTCGCACAATAGACGAGATTCGCTGAGCCGTCTTAATACCGACGTAGTGGAACTCAATCAGTTCACTATAGGGAATCCAGCAGAGATCGCCAAGACAGTGATAGCCAGCGCCGAGGAGCGACGTAAGCACTACCGGCTTGAAGCGGATCTTGTGTTTGGCCGAGCTTTCGGCGTCGTCGAGCCGTGTGTCCATCCAGGCAGGTCTGTCCGGGCTGCCCGGACGAGTGACCGAGTTGCCTTTTCTGGCCGACCAGAAAGCCAATTTCATACGCCTGTTGAGCCACCTGCAGAATCGCCTTTTCCAGTGCACCTGGTATGCAAAGGATTTTGTCGTCGTGCGGCGGCTTGAGACGGCGGACGGTGCTGGACGCGAGCCTCTCGGCAATCTTGGGGTCAAGTACACCAGGCATGTGGAATCTCCGCTCGTCCTGTGCTGCCAGAATACAGCATCGCAGGTCCGTCCTTTGTAGGCGTCTCAGAACCCTCAAAATGCTCAAAACTCCCCCCTCGACGCCGGGAGCAAGGATTGGTCGAGAAAGCGGGTCTCGAACTCACTTTTTCTGTTGACGACTGAAATTCAGAGCTGGTACGGACGGCGAAGGTGCGCCTGAATTCGAGTGCCGATATGACCGCGCAAGCGTTGGATATGCGTGTTGAAGTGTGGCCGATCGGCCGGCTCGTTCCATACGCTCGCAACCCACGCCAGAACGACGCCGCTGTCGACCGGATGGCAGCGTCGATTCAGGAGTTCGGGTTCAAGATCCCGGTTCTAGCCCGTAGCAGTGGCGAGGTGGTGGATGGTCAACCGGCTCATACACGGGAAGTCAAGTTGGGATTTGGTCCCATGTGGTTTGAGTGAACACACAAGAAGGCTTTCCGATCCGCGACCCGGATTCCACCACTTACACCGGCGGCATTGAGATCGCCGAAGAGTTTGGCAAGCGGCTCTATCTGGAAGCCTGGAACCGCGGCTGGAGCCGCGCGGAAAAAGAAGGTCGTCATGGGCGATGGGGCCGAATGGATCTGGAATCTCGCCGAGCAACACTTTCCAGGCGGGTGCAGATTGTCGATCTCTATCACGCTCGACAGCACCTGTGGGAGTTGGCGCGCAGGCTGCATCCCAATGACGAAGGCAATCAGAAAACTTGGATCAAGCTCCACCAAAAACGGCTGCTCGACCAGGGGAAAATTGAAAAGCTAGTGGGCGCGCTTCGTTTGCTTATTTCCACCAATCCGGAACTGGCCGACAAGATTCGCACGGACGCGGATTACTTCGACAGAAACGCGGAGCGTATGCGCTATCCCACCTTCCGGCGCCAGCACCTGTTTGTCGGCTCGGGTGTCATCGAAGCCGGTTGCAAAACCGTCATCGGTTCCCGTCTCAAAAGGTCCGGCATGTTCTGGACGGTTCGCGGAGCCAACGCAATCGTCGCCCTCCGATGCTCCCATCTCAACGGCCGGTTCGAGGATTATTGGAAGGCCCGCCGCGCGGCATAACCGCCACTTCTACGTCGCGCACCCAACGCATCGCACGATGCATTGCGGGGCTCCGACGACGATTACTGCGCCGCAGCCGCTGCGGAGCGCGTCGGATACAGGCTTCACTGTCTCCGGCGTATTCCGCGACATGGCCGACTTCGCGGTGCTGGTCCTATTCCAGCCGATCCATTTGGCCACCTGTGTTTTCCTATCTCCCGGACGGAGATCTCACGGGTCTCGTGCTCGACTTCGATGTGACGTGGCGAGTATTCACTGGGAATCACTCAAAGAACCCATGGACCGATTGGAACGGACTCGACCAATCCGTCGACGATGTGAAGTGGATCGGTCAGGTGGTTCATCGGGGACGTGAGCAGGCTTGGCTTGCTGAACTGGAACATCCCGCACGACAACGAAATGTACGGAATCATTGGTGCTTTTCTGCGGATTAAGGGTCTGGTGCCCCCATCCAGTGAAGCCAGACCACCCGCCGCGAAATAACGATCACTGCGTGGATTATCGACGTGCTTCTCAGCGGGTGCGACAAGCGTGAGCAGGAGTCGCGACGACTCGAAGAAGTGAACGTGAACTTCTAGGGAGCGCTTCGGAAGAGTTCATTCCAGATGAGCTTCCCATCCGACACTGGAACTGTTACGAGGTTTTCGGTTCCGATTCGAAACGCGTAGAATACCCCCATGCCGGTCGAAGTTCTCCTCATCGAAGACAACAAAGGTGATTGGCGTCTTATCCAGCAGATTACGTTTCAGAGTACCGTGCCTGTTCGCACGACAGTGGTACCAACTTGTGCCAGCGCGTTGGCGATCCTTGCCGAAGGGCGGTTCGTTCCAAATCTCATCATCTCCGACATGAGCATACCGGGTGCAGCCGCGCCGGAACTACTGAAGCGATGCAACGCGATGGATATCCCGGTCGTAGTTTTCAGCGGCTCGGTTAGCCTTGCCCTTGACGCGATCATAGAAGGCCTTCACAGGGGTAAGTATCGAACACGAAAACGCCGTGTTGTTGATATCCGGGAAAATGCCGTTTGTTCCTTCACGCACGGACATCTCGCCCGCGAGCGAAACCGAGCTCGTCCCATCCGGGTTTGTCCTGATCGAAATCTGAGCATTGGCGAGAGACAGGATACCCAGGAGAGTAATCGACAACCGGAACAAAACCCGAGTAAGTCCCGAAGAAGGGGTTCAAAACAGTGTTGTACATTTCTTGCCTCCACTCAAGAATGCGCGAGTCAGGCCCACAAGGCGTCACCCCGCCAGACTTCCTCCGGTGGCTGCGGTTCCTGCGACCATAAGGCATTCGGATGGCGTGATCAGTAAGAACTACTTACCGGCTTGTGGTGTAGCAACACGAACGGCTGGAAAGCGATGGCATGGATTCGCGGTGAACCAGATTTTGGCTATTGATCTCGAGCTGAGTGCGTACCGTAGATACCAATGGACACAGATAATGATGATCTCCGCTTCGAAATGTCGTCCTTTAAACAGGGCCGGTCGCCTCTTCCGCATGGCTTTCCAAGCGTATCAGACCGAACTAACCAGCTTGGTAACACGCCCTCCATAGTCCAACGCGCTTTGAACAAGTGGTGATTCTTCGGATGCAGTTCTAATCTGTTGCGGTAGCCGGCGGAATGACGCCTTGATCCTCCAGGCCCACACAAACAGACCTGGCTGCTTCCTCTTCACCTCTGCGAGCGTCCGCCTCCTCGACGGCTATGAATGACTCTATTCCTGCAAGTTGCGCTGCCGCTTCTACTTGGTCTCGGCTACTTTCCGGCGTCGACCAAATCGTGATGAGACCCGCTGCATTCAGTATCTTGACTAGTCGGAGGATCTCGGCAGGCTCACCGACCTCTTCAACCGTATGTACGAAACATCCCCGGTCGAACAGAAGGCGCTCTAGCCGCTGGACGAGCGGACTGTTGTCGCGCACGCAGATAATGGCTGGTTTGTGGCCGCAGCGAGCCGACCGTTCCTGTTCCTTCACAGGTCCCGTGCGCGTCCCCATCGTTGTCGCCAGAACTTCGCCGGTTTGGATTCCGGTGATCATGCCAACGGCCGCGGTTTCATTCGTTATCGGATCGATCAGAATCAGGCTGCCAGTCGCCGGGTTCCGCTTGTAGGCATCATAGAACAGTGACTTATGACAGACCAGCGTTACGGCTCCGATGTCATTCAGCGCGAGTTGATTGGACGGCTCCTTTTCGAGAGTGTTGACATTCATGCGATATCGCACATCTCGAACACGCGCACCCACTATTTGGGTAGTGTGTTTCACCAGGTATGATGCATTGTTATCGAGCGGCCGTTCGGTCATCCAGACCAATCGCGCGTCCACTACGCGCGACACGCGCGGAGCGTGCACGGGGTGAACCAGCATTGCGCCCCGGCCTACATCTAGTTCCTCCGCCAGAGTAACGGTCAGCGCGATTGGCGGCAATGCTCGCTCCAATTCCTCCTCATAGGTGTGCATTGACTGTATACGCGTCACAATGCGCGATGGCAAAACCATCACCTCGTCGCCAGTTTGCAGAATACCCGAAACGAGAGGCCCGGCATAGCCTCGGAACCCGTCGTTTGTGCGGATGACGTACTGTACTGGAAACCGCATCTCCGCCAGGTTCCGGTCGCTCGCTATATGCACCGATTCCAAGTAGCCCAGAAGAGTAGGGCCATCGAACCACGGCATCCGTTCGCTTCGATGCACGACATTGTCGCCGTGCAGTGCGCTAATTGGAATGAAACAAGTGTCCTTGATCTGAAGTGGGGCGGCGAATTTGGAAAAGTCCGTTCGAATTTCGTCAAAGCGACGCTCGCTGAAATCCACTAGGTCCATCTTGTTCACCGCAACGACCATGTGGCTTACGCCGAGCAGGGAAGCGATGAACGCATGCCTGCGGGACTGTAACAAAACACCATTCCGCCCATCGATAAGGATAATCGCAAGCGAAGCGGTGGACGCGCCAGTCGCCATATTGCGCGTATACTGCTCATGCCCTGGCGTGTCTGCGATAATGAACTGGCGCTTGGGCGTCGAAAAGAAGCGATACGCAACGTCAATTGTTATGCCCTGCTCGCGTTCGGCACGGAGACCGTCCGTGAGAAATGCAAAGTCGATTGCGGATTCACCCGCCGGAAATCCTGGGCGGCGCATGTTTACGAGTTGGTCTTCGTAGATGGCCTGCGAATCGTAGAGAAGCCGTCCGATGAGGGTCGACTTGCCGTCGTCCACGTTGCCGGCCGTGAAAAAACGCAACAACTCCTTGCTCACAACCTGGTGCACGAAGTCGTCGAAATCCGGTGCAGCCCCGGACGCGACTCCCATCAGAAATATCCCTCCCGCTTCTTCAGCTCCATCGAGCCATCCTGATCATGATCAATCACTCGGTTCTCACGTTCGGAGCGTTGAAATGACAGGAGTTCTCGAATTATTTCCGGTAGGGTCGCGGCATCGGAGTATATCGCTCCGGTACATGGAACGCATCCCAGAGAGCGCATGCGGCAGGATGCCAGTATCGGCTCTTCCCCTGGCAACACCGAGTCAATATGGTCTGCCAAGACAAGTGATCTCCCGCGCGTTACCACCGGACGGCTTTTGGCAAAATAGAGGGGCACGACTGGAATTTCTTCCGTGTAAATGTAAAGCCAAACGTCCAATTCGGTCCAATTGGACAGCGGAAAAACCCGAATGCTTTCACCCCTATGTACACGGCAGTTGTACAAGTTCCATGGCTCTGGCCGCTGGTTTCTTGGATCCCACTGGCCGAATTTATCGCGAAACGAGAAGATCCTCTCTTTCGCTCGAGACTTTTCTTCGTCGCGACGCGCTCCTCCAAACGCCGCATCAAAGCCGCCCTGCTCTAATGCATCCAGGAGAGCTCGTGTTTTCAGTAATCCACAGCAGGCTTGCGTCCCGAGCCGATGCGGATTAGCACCCTGGTCGATTGCACGTTGGTTGGTGTGCACAATCAGCTCGACCCCAATCTCCCGGCAGAACTGGTCCCGGAACTCGATCATCTCCGGAAACTTATAGGTCGTGTCAATATGCAAAAACGGAAACGGGATGCGACCCGGATAGAAGGCCTTCTGAGCCAGACGGACCATTACGGAGGAATCCTTACCGATCGAGTACAGAAGGACTGGCTTGTTGCATTCCGCAGCAACTTCCCGAAAAATGTGAATGCTCTCTGCCTCCAACGCCCGCAAATGATTCGGCGGCACATCTTGCACTCTTCTTATATATACTAATGACTGCTCCTGCGCAAGGTGTAACAGAGATTGTTGTGGAGGGTATTCTCAAGTAGCATCGTGATCGATATCCATACCCACACGGATTAGTCGGACGGCAGCCAGTCGTCCGCCGAGTTGATGGAGATCGCCGACGACACTGGCCTTGAAGCGCTCGCAATCACCGATCATCACACTCTTGCCGGCTATGACCAAGCGGCCTTTGGCGAGCGGGCTTAATCTGGAATTGGGTTGTGGTATCGAATTGTCAACTAAGTACCGCGATCGATCTATTCACCTTGTAGGCGATTTTCTGAATTCGGGGCCGACCGGCGAATTTCGCGAATGGATCATAAGCCGGCAGACCGCACGCCACGCACGCAATCAAAGACTCGTTGCAAAGCTCCGGTCCTTGGGCTTCGATATCACCTTCACGGAGTTCGTCAGCCGAGG
>Ga0210401_10008482_pt1 | contig 10194 bp, 8 predicted proteins | sample IncBWH32MmetaG_FD_150866 | JGI IMG/M metagenome (GOLD analysis project Ga0210401, IMG submission 150866) | Forest soil microbial communities from Barre Woods Harvard Forest LTER site, Petersham, Massachusetts, United States - Inc-BW-H-32-M | ecosystem: Environmental > Terrestrial > Soil >... | reverse complement strand
TCGGTGACGGCGCCGTGGCGTCAACCTTCACCTGGTCGATCCCGCTCGGGACGGAGCCACCGTACGAGGCGCTGCTCATGGGTGCGGCACCAGTTCGCACCGAGAGGCCGACGGGATTCGAGGCCCATCGTGTCGACCCCACCATGGTGGTTCTCGGCGCGGTGGATCGAGACTGGTGTTTCAGCGATCTCTCCGTGCAGGCCGTGGACCAGTTGGGATGGCCGTCAGTCGAAGAGGGCCGGCTTCGCGTGCAAGACATCGTCCATCCCAGTGACGTGCCTGTCGTGCTCGCCTTGCTCGGTCGAGCCGCGGTCGGGAAGGACGCGACGACGATTTACGTAAGGGTGAAGGGACCAGACGGGGAGTGGCTGCCGGCCTGCATCTCGGTCAGCGCTCTGTGCACCCAGGCGTCAGCTCGTTTTGGGATAGCCATAACCTTTTTGGCCAAGGATCAAGGCCGACACCTCGAGCGGGTGGACGTCTTGGAAGACGAGCTTTGGCATCTGGCGGCGGATGTGCGGGCTCGACTCACGAGGGTGGTGAGCGACGCGGATTCGCCGGAGGTGCGTGGCTTGTCCGAGCGCCAGGCCGAAATTGTCAGGCGACTCGTCGACGGCCAGCGTGTGCAGGGGATCGCGCGAGATCTTTTCCTCAGTCCCAGCACGGTGCGCAACCACCTCTCTGCGAGCTATCAAAAGCTCGGAGTCAGCTCTCAGTACGAGCTGATCGAGAAATTGCGGGTGCACAGAAACGGGGACGAGTAGGACCTCCCGCGTGTCCAGGACTCAGCGCACGCCTCGCGTCAGCAACATCGACCCCGCGATCGGCCCGCCACCGTTCGCCACCGCCGCCACCTCGACCGCCCGGCCGCCCGGCCGCACGACCTGACGCTCGCCGCCCTCGCCCCGCAGTTGGACGCAGGCCTCGTGGATCAGCCCGAAGCCGTGCAGGCGCCCACCCGAGAGCTGGCCGCCCGCGGTGTTCAACGGCAACACTCCGTCGCGGGCAATGGCGGCGCCGCCCTCGATGAACGGACCGCTTTCGCCCCGCCCGCAGAACCCGAGCGCCTCGATCCAGGTGATGGCCAGGATCGAGAAGCCGTCGTAGAGCTGCGCGGTGTCGACGTCGCCGGGCTTCAGCTCGGTCCGCTCCCACATGGACGCGCCCGCATCACGGGCCGCCATCGTCGTCATGTCGTCGAACTGGTCCCAGCTCGGCCGCCCGCGCAACGCGGTGCCGACGGCGTTGATCTGGATCGCCGGGTGGTCCAGGTCCCCGGCGACGTCGCGGTGCGACACGATCACCGCGGTGGCGCCGTCGCAGGGAGCGTCGCAGTCGAACAGGCACAGCGGCGTCGTGATCATGCGCGCCGCGAGATAGTCCTCCATCGACATCGGGTCGCGGTAGATCGCCTTGGGATTCAACCCCGCGTTGGCGCGGTTGTTGATCGCGATGGCCCCGAGCTGCTCCCGCGTGAGCCCGAACTCGTGCATGCGCCGCTGCGCCACCATCGCCAGCCAGTTGGCGGCTGAGACCGCGCCGAAAGGGAGGGACCACTGCATGAAGCCGCCGAAGCGCGGCACGCCACCGCCACCACCACCCGAGCCACCGATGCCCTGACGGCCCCCGGTGCCCTGCAGCGAGCCTTCGGTCACGGTCCGGTACACCAACACGTGCCGCGCCAGCCCGGCCGCCACCGCCAACGACGCCGAGATGACGGCGCGCATCTGCCCCGCGCCTTCGCCGCCGCCGTCGTGCCAGTTCAGCGACAGTCCCATGGCCTCCTGGACTTCCGGCGACGTCGGGCCGGCGAATCCCGACCCCCCCGCGCCCATCCCGGGATAGGTGGAGAGCCCGTCGATGTCCTCGCGCGTGAGCCCGGCGTCGGCGATCGCCGCGAGCCCCGCCTCGACTGTGAGGTCGATCTCGGACCGCCCGAGCCTCCGGCCGATGTCGGACTGGCCGATGCCCGAGATGATGGCCCGACGCTCCAACGGTTCCTCCGTCACCGCGGGGCTCACGACCCGGCCTCCGCACCCTCCGCACCCTCGGGCGTGAACAGCGGGATCCACACGTCGTCGTTGTGCTCGAAGACGACGCGCACCGGCATGCCGACGTGCACGTCCTCGGGCTCGACCCCGACGAGGTTCGTCGTCAACCGCACGTCGGGCTGCTCGTCGATGGAGACCCAGGCGATGATGTACGGGTCGCTTCCGGGAATCCACTGCTGGTGGTTGACGGTGAACGTCTCGACGTGGCCCCGGCCGCTCACCTCCTCGGGACCGAGATGGCGCGACAGGCAGCGCGGGCACACCGGGCCCGGCGGATGGACGAAGAACCCGCAGTCGTGACAGCGCTGCAGACGGAGCACCCCGTCCGCACCGGCAGTCCAGAAAAAGGCGACGTCGTCGCTGAGGCGCGGCAGGAGACGCAGCATCGGACCGTTGGCGACCATGGCGGCATGTTGGCACACGCCTCGCGGGCAGCGCCCATTGGGACATCACCGCCCAGACGGCGCGGATCCGACGATGCCGATCTATGCCGGACGGTCAGCCGGCCAAGACTCCCGTCTCGACCAGGGCCCGGCGCGCCTCGCCGACGCCGCGCACGTGGCGGGAGGCAAAGCCGAATGCCACCGCAGCATCGACGTTGACCGCGTTGTCGTCGAGGAAGAGCACCCTGTCGGGGGAGGCCGGCAGCCCCGCCGCGACCGCCTCGAAGATGGCCGGGTCCGGCTTGACCAGGCCGAGCTCGAAAGAGAGGAACCGGAACTCGAAGGCGCCGATGAGGGGAAGGGCTCCGAAGTGCGCGTCCCACTGGAACGCGTTCGTGTTGCTGAGACACCCGATACGCGCCGCGTCGCCGGTCTCGGCCACCAGCTCGAGCGCCCCCGGAAACGGGTGGTTCGCCCAGGCTCCGAACGTGGCCAGGAAATCCGCCGGTGTCACGCGCAGTTCCCAGTCCGCCACCACGCCCGCCGCGAACTCGTCGGGGGTGCACCGCCCCGCCTCGAGCTGCTGGACCCACTGGCAGCCGAGCCAGCGCGCCCACAGCTCCTCGTCCGTGTCGATGCCGCTCAACTCCCGCATCGGCCCTACACCGCCGACCTCGAGGAGAACGCCGCCCAGGTCGAACAGCACGATCTCGATGGGGTACGGGGCAGCCACCTCTGCGAAAATAGCGCCCATGAAAATCTCGATGACGCTGAACTACGCCGGCGGCCACGAGCAGTCGGCCAAGCAGGCGGTCGAGCTCGAGAAGGTGGGCCTCGACGTCGTCTGGGTGGCCGAGGCGTACAGCTTCGACGCACCGACGTTCATGGGCTACCTGGCCGCCAAGACCCACCGCCTCGAGATCGGCAGCGCCATCCTCCCCATCTACAGCCGCACGCCCACGCTGATCGCGATGACCGCCGCCGGCCTCGATGCCATCTCGGACGGCCGCGCCGTCCTCGGCCTCGGCGCGTCGGGCCCGCAGGTGATCGAGGGCTTTCACGGTGTGCCCTACGACCGTCCCTTGACCCGCACCCGCGAGATCATCGACGTGTGCCGCAAGGTGTGGGCGCGCGAGGCGCCGCTCACCCACGACGGACCGGCGTACCACATCCCGCTGCCCGAGGGTCAGGGCACCGGCCTCGGCAAGGCGCTCAAGATCATCAACCACCCGGTGCGCCCTCGCATACCCATCTGGGTCGCCGCGCTCGGCGAGAAGAACGTCGCCATGACGGCGGAGGTGGCCGACGGCTGGCTACCCATCTTCTTCGTGCCCGACAAGGCCAAGGAGGTCTTCGGCCCCTCGCTCGACACCGGCACCGCCAAGCGCGATTCCTCGCTCGACACACTGCAGATCGCCGCCGGCGGCATCTTCGCCATCGGCGAGGAGGCCGAAGTGGCCCCGATCCGTGAGCTCGGGCGTGCCGCGGCCGCGCTCTACATCGGCGGCATGGGCGCCAAGGGCAAGAACTTCTACAACGCGCTGGCCCGCCGCTACGGCTACGAGAAGGAGGCGGAGGAGATCCAGGACCTCTATCTGTCGGGCAAGAAGGACGAGGCCGCCGCTCTGGTTCCCTCCGAGCTCCTGGAGGCGACTTCGCTCTGCGGCCCGGAGCCGTACCTGAAGGACCGGATCGCCGCCCTCGCCGAGGTCGGCGTGACGCACCTCAACGTGACGCCCGTCGGTGCCGACCCGGTGTCGATGATCGAGAAGCTGCGCAGCTGGGTCTGACGGGGGAGCGCCGCACCTGATGCGCAGGGAAGAGGACACCGCAACACCGGTCGTGGTCGTGGGCGGGAGCGTCGCCGGCCTCGCGACGGCGCTCGCTCTTGGGCGCCAGGGTCACCGGGTGACCGTGATCGAGCGCGACCCTCTCGCCGAATTCGCCGACGCCGAGGCCGCGTTCGCCGCCGAGCGACGCGGCGCACCCCAGGCGCACCAGACCCACGGATTCCTCGCCCGGCTCACCGTGACGCTGCGCCGCGACTTCCCCGACATCTGGCAGGCCCTCCTCGACGCGGGCGCCGAGTCGATGACGCTCACCCGCGGCCTCGGGCCACCCGAGGACGGAGATGACGACCTCAACGTGCTGATCGTGCGGCGCACGACCTTCGAGTGGGCGTTGCGCGAGGCGGTGCGCCACGAGCCGTCCGTCGAGTACCTGCCGGGCGCGGAGGTCGCCGGACTCGTCGGCCGCCCCGCCACGACCGGCGCCGCCACCGTGCCGCACGTCACCGGCGTGCGCCTGGGGGACGGCATGGAACTGCTCGGCGACGTTGTCGTGTGTACCGGGCGGCGCGGGCCGTTGGTCTCGTGGCTGGCCGGCCTCGGCGCGGCGATCACCGAAGAGGTGGCCGACACCCACATCGTCTACCTGACGCGGTGGTACCGGCTGCCGCAGGGATCGCCGACCGACGTCGACGCGCGCCTGGGCGGCAACTTCGGCTACCTCAAGTATCTGGCCGTGCCCTGCGACGGCTCGACGTTCTCGGTGACGTTGGCGGTGCGCTCGAGCGACGACGAATTGCGCAAGGTGTTGCTGGACGCCGACGCCTTCGACCGGGCCTGTCGCCTGCTGCCCGGTCCGGATCGCTTCATGGGGTTGGGCCCCGTCGAGCCGCTCGGGCCGGTGCGCCCGATGGGTGGCCTGATCAACCGCCTGCGCCACTTCACCGACGCCGGCGGACGCCCACTGGTCACGGGACTGCACGTAGTGGGGGACGCGCACACCTGCACGAACCCGATGTACGGCCGCGGCTGCGCCCTCGCTTTCGTCCAGGCGACGCTGTTGGCGCAGGCTTACGCCGCGCACGGCGAAGACGCCGCCGAACGCGCCGCCGCCTACGAGGCGCTCTCGGCGCGCGAGGTCGAGCCGTGGTTCCACACCTCGGTCGCGATGGATTCGATAGGCGACAACGACGGCATACCGAAGGAGCCCGACCCGATGGCTCGCCGGTTCGGTGCGCTCGTGGCGGACGTCATGCTCGGAAATGACGTGGATCCGGTGGTGGCCCGGGGTCTGCTGCGCATGATCAACACGCTGGTCCGCCCGGACGAGCTCATTGCCGATGGGGATTTCGTGGGCCGGGTAGCCTCGTATTTCGCCGGGCCGGAAGCGGATACGTCCGAGCTCGACTCGCTGCGGGTGAGGCGGCGCGACTTGTTGCGCGCGCTTGCGGCCTGAGGAAAGGGGCAACGCCGATGCACGACCTGGTCATCCGGGGCGGCACGATCGCCGACGGATCGGGCAAGCCGACCCGCGTCGGCGACATCGCGGTCGATGGCGGCGTCATCACCGCGGTCGGCGAGGTGGACGGGGGAGCGAAGCGAGTCATCGACGCCGACGGGCTGCTGGTGACGCCCGGTTGGGTCGACATCCACACCCACTACGACGGCCAGGCCACCTGGGACCCCGAGGTGTCGCCGTCGGGCTGGCACGGCGTGACCACTGTCGTCATGGGCAACTGCGGCGTCGGGTTCGCGCCGGCACGCGACACCGACCGTGCCTGGCTCATCCAGCTGATGGAGGGCGTCGAGGACATCCCGGGCACGGCGTTGGCCGAGGGGATGACCTGGAACTGGGAGACGTTCGCCGAGTATCTCGACGAGGTCGACCGCACGTCGCGGGTTCTCGACGTCGCCAGCCTCGTTCCGCACGGGGCCCTGCGGGCCTACGTTCTCGGCGAGGGCCGCGCCAACGACACCGCAACGGCCCAGGAGATCGCCGAGATGGCGGCGATCGTGCGCGAGGCCGTCCTGGCGGGCGCCATCGGGGCGTCGAGCACCCGCACACTTCTGCACCGCGCGAAGGACGGCGAACTCGCTGCGGGCACCACTGCCGCCGCCGACGAGCTCATTGCCATCGGTGAGGCGTTGGGTAAGGCAGGGCACCGCGTCTTCTCGGTCGCGAGCGACTTGTGGGACCTCGACTACGAGTTCGCGTGGATGTCGGAGATCTCGTTGCGCGCCGGCGTGCCCGTCACCTACCAGGTGCTCCAAGCCGACTTCAATCCGGAGCTTTGGCGCGAGTGGATCAACCGCGGCGTGGCGGCCAACCGGCGCGGTGCGTGGCTCGTGCCCCAGGTGGCGGGCAAACCGACGTCCCTAATGGTCGGGTTCCAGTCAGTCACCCACCCCTTCGCGCACCACCGGGCCTATCAGGAGATCGCGCACCTGCCCCTCGACGAACGGGTGGCGAAGCTGCGCACGCCCGAGGTGCGGTCGGCCATCCTCGGAGAGGAAGTGACACCCGGCGGCTTCGTCGACCTCATGCGGCGGAACCTGCACAAGCTCTTTCCCCTCGGTGACCCGCCCGACTACGAACCGCCACCGGAGCGGAGCGTCACCGCACTGGCCGAAGCACAGCGGCGCCCAGTCGACGAGGTCCTCTACGACCTCATGCTCCAGCGTGACGGACGCGAGCTGCTTTACCTGCCTGTCCTCGACTACTCGGCATGCAACCTCGACGCGGTGCGCGAGATGCTCGTGCACCCGGCGACGGTCCTCGGGTTGGGCGACGGTGGCGCGCACTGTGGCGTCCTGTGCGACGCCAGCCTGCCGACGTTCATGCTGGCGCACTGGGCCCGTGACCGCAGCCGGGGCGAGAAGCTGCCCGTCGAGACGGTGGTCCACCTGCAGACCCGGCGGACGGCGGAGCTCTACGGCTTCCGAGACCGAGGGCTGCTCGCCCCGGGCTACCTGGCAGATCTGAACATCGTGGACCACGACGCGCTTGTGCTCGAGTCTCCCGAGATGGTCTACGACCTCCCGGCCCAAGGCAAGCGCCTCGTGCAACGGGCGCGCGGCTACGTGGCGACGATCAAGTCGGGAGTCGTGACCCGCGAGCACGACGAGGCGACGGGGGAGCTGCCGGGGCGGCTTTTACGCGGGCCGCAGCCCCAGCCGGTTGCGGCTGGCTAAGTTCAGCTGTCCATCAACGGGGATCTCGGAGGTAATCGATGAGTGGCGGGCGCAATGGTCCGGTGGTGGAGCATGCCGACGGAGACGTCACGGTGAGCGTGCACGGTCGTATTGCTCAAGTGACCATCGACCGGCCGTCGAAGAAGAATGCGTTGACGCAGGCGATGTACCAGAGGATGGCGGACGCGCTGCTCGAAGCCGACTCGGATCCGGGCATTGGCGCTGTGGTCATCACCGGGGTCGCCGACGTCTTCACCGCGGGCAACGACCTCGCCGACTTCACCGCGGGAAACAGCCTCGACGAAACGCACAGGTTTCTCGAGGCGATCTCCTCGGTCTACGTGCCTCTGATTGCAGCCGTAAACGGTTTGGCTATCGGGGTGGGTCTGACCCTCTTGCTCCACTGCGATCTCGTTTTCGTCGAGCCGACCGCCGACCTCTCGGCTCCATTCGTCAGTCTGGGACTCGTGCCGGAGGCCGCGTCGAGTCTGCTCCTGCCGCGTGTCGTCGGGGAGCGCCGGGCTTCGGAGATCTTCTTGACCGGGCGGCACCTGAAGGGAACCGAAGCCGTGGAGTGTGGACTGGCCAACGCCGCCGCCAGCCCGGTCCTGCCGGCCGCCCTCGAGGCGGCCGAGCGTGTCGCGGCACAGCCTCATGGCGCCGCTCGCGCGTCGAAAGCCCTCATGCGGTCTGATGAGCTCACGGTGCAGGGCCGGATGGCAGAGGAGATGGCCGCGTTCACTGATGCATTGAAGGGCCCGGAGTTCGCAGCGGTCATGGCCGCCCGAAAGGCACGCTGACACGTCGGCACCACCCAAAACAACGGCGCAACGAGTTCAGCCAGAACCTCTGACGTTTGCCGTGAGGGCAGCATTGCCTTCACCCGGCAGGGAGGCCGCGTCCGCATCGACAGGCCCAATGGCTCCGCGGGGCTCCGTCGACTCATAGATAGCGCCGCCCGCCGCGACGACCCCAAGCGACAACAACACAGAACCGAGAGCGTCGAACGGCAGGTGCCACTGAGCGCCAACGACGGCCGCGGACATGAGGAGGACCCAGGCCGCACCGAGAAAGAACGTCACGCGGCGGGCCAATTTCCCGAGTAGCGGGCGGAGCGCGAACCACATCGCTATCGCCGTCGCGCACACGGCCGTGACGCGTCCGGACGGGAAGCTGAGATGGCTGGCGATCGTCTCGTGGTCGAGCGGCTTGGCAACGTGTTCGCTTATGAGAAAGGTCACGACAGCCAATCCTGCGTAGACCACCACCCGCAGGACAGAACGTCGCAAAATGCCGAATGCGAGTGCGACCGCGAGAACGGCGACTATTGCCGGGGCACCGATCAGGTCGGCGATGTCTGCCCAGGCACGAATGGAAAGCAGCGATCTGAGGAACGGAACGTCGAAACCGTACAGGCCGCGGTCATTTGCCAAGACGGAGCCCAAGAGCGCGAACGACGACAGGCTCACCAGAGCAATGACCACGAGCGTCGAACGTCGCACCCGCACAAACCTAGGCGGGGTGGTTGACGATTGGTCGTCGGCTCGGTGACATGGCCATCGGATCTTGTCCCCCTTCGATACCAGCGAATTCGGCGCGATGGGCGCGACAACGTGTTCAGCGCGCGGCTGAGCCAGCCTCCAGTGCGTCGGCGAAGCCGCGCACGACGAGAGAACGAATTCGCCCGTCCTCGAGCTCGAAGACGTCTCGCACCCGGCTTTCCGCGCCGCCGATGTGCACGTCGATGTCGACGGTCACCGTGGAGCCTTTGACCTCCAAGGGATGTGGCGTAGGGCGAAAGTCGTCGGAAGTGAATGTGTGCTCTGCGTAGTAGGCGAGTATCTGATCGTGCCCGGTACGGACTTCACCGTCGACGTCGAAGGTGGCGTCGGGCGCAAACAGCGTGCGCAACAGGTCGGCGTCGTGCGCGGTGACCGCCGCGAAATAGTCGCTCATGATTCCCGCAGGACCGGCGTGACGCGTCGGGAGGCGGTAGATGCCCCTGGCATTTAGGCCCAGCACCTTGGCCTGCGTCGCCGTCGGACAAGGCGCAATCGTGTGGCGCAGGGCCTCGACCGCGCCGGGGAAGGTGGCGTCGTGGTGCGGGTAGTCGCTGCCCCAGACGATGCGCTCCGCACCGACGAAGGGCGCCAGCGCCGGCAGGGTGCGCTCGTCGACCTCGAAGCTGATGGCGCACTGGCGGGCGAAGTACTCCGACGGTCGCAGCTTGAGGTCGGGGCAGAAACCGCCGAACGACTCCGCCTGCTCGTCCAGGCGGTCCAGCCAGAACGGAGCCCAGCCGCCTGAGGACTCCAGGAACACCACGCGGAGCGCCGGGTGGCGCTCGAGCACGCCAAAGGTGATGAGCTGCGCGCAGGCCAGCATCTCCTCGAACGAGTGCGAGACCGCATGCAGGATCATGGGGTTGAACGGACGGTCGGCGCCGAGCGTGGGCACGATGACCGAGCTGCCCTCGTGGATCCCGATCGGCACATCGAGCTCCTCGGCCGCGTCCCACACGACGTCGTAGGCGCGGTCGGACAGGGAGCGCCCGAGGACGGGGTTCGGCCGGACGAACCCGGCGACGAAGCCGAGTTCGCCGACGGCGCGGCGCAGTTCTGCGGCCGCCGCGGGAGGGTCCTGCAGGGGGAGCATCGCCGCTCCGAAGAGCCGGCGCGGGTCCGCTGCGCAGTAGCCGGCCAGCCAGTCGTTGTAGGCCGCAGCCAGCGTGACCGCAGACGCCGGCTCGGGGACGACAGAGAAATACAGCCCGATGCTCGG
>Ga0210401_10008481_pt1 | contig 10196 bp, 14 predicted proteins | sample IncBWH32MmetaG_FD_150866 | JGI IMG/M metagenome (GOLD analysis project Ga0210401, IMG submission 150866) | Forest soil microbial communities from Barre Woods Harvard Forest LTER site, Petersham, Massachusetts, United States - Inc-BW-H-32-M | ecosystem: Environmental > Terrestrial > Soil >... | reverse complement strand
TCCCGGAGGTTGTGGCGTCGTGTTCGAGGTAACCCCGTAGTTAAAACGTGAAGAAATCTGGCGGGAATCGCAGGGTTCCCGCCGGATAATCATGATAGTCGTTTCGTGACTCTCGATATCTCAACACTTAGTCGATTATGCACGTTACAACGAGAATTTTGTTCTCGTTGTAACGTCAAGTTACTGCATCCGTTGGAATTCAACGGGATATCAAGGGCGAAGCCCTTGGCTAGTTAGTTTAGCAGTAGGGGTCGGTGAGCACACCTTCGTTACCGAGAAATTCTGCGCCTTCTCCTTGCTTGAGGCATGTTCCGCAGCCACATCTTTTGAGCGCCTGCAGCGGGTCCGCAAAGCTCTTTTTCCAGCATGTATTGCAGCGCGCTCCTGTACTTAGTGTGATTCTCAGCGCAAAGGACTCTTATTTCCCTCATTCTTGTCGGCTCCTTCGTGTGGGAAATATGCGCTCGCGTAGTGGTTCCCCGGATAGTTGTTAACATCGGATTTCACCAGGGACTTGTCGTTCTCATGGCCTCCCTGAAATCACGGCGGACCTGCTCTTCGCGTTTTAGAGCCTGGTTGAGTTCCTGAAGGATCTTCAGCAACTCGTCGGGATCTTTTGCCGCCAGCGCGGCGTTGCACAACTCTCTCCAGTTCTTGGGCTTTCCTTGAGCCACAGTGATTTCCTCCCTCCTCCTACTCACAGTAGCGCTTCCCCGGCTGACCGCTCGCAGAGCCGCAACAGTCGAGCCAAAAATAAAAAACCCATCAGTAAAAGCCGGGCGCGCTCATAAATAAGCCGACCAGCAACTCAACAGTGCTTTCCAGCATGCACGCCTCGTTCCGTCTCTAGTCGCGTCTGCCGAAGTCCCAGCTATCCGAACGCGATTTGCTGTTCCTCAAAGAGCCCTATGTGGCGGTAGTGGCAGATCAAGTGCCAAACTCTCTGCAATAGAACGCGGCCTGACGGGCAGGAGAACCGTGCCCGCCAAGAGTGCTGCGATCAAAATCGGAAAACAATTCCAGCGGATGGCTGCGCCGTGCGTGTCCAGCTGTCAGTGTTGAGGGCCAATACCCTGCCTCACCTTGGCTGTGCTCCTTCCTTCCAACTATGGCGGCTGCACTAACCGGCTGTTACAAATCGTCGATAAGTGTCGAGATTGACTCCGACATCCTCAACACCATCGCCCGTCATCATCTCCTCGTTATTAAAGTCAGCGGTTTACGGCATTCCCTTGCCTCATCGCTTTGGTCAGTCGGTTGCTTGGTCCTAGTTTGCAGCATAGGTAGCACGCAGAGGGACGAAGGTGCGTTTCGGGCTTTCTGGGTACGCTGACTTGCTTGGAAAGGGAGATCTTATGTTAGCGATGGAGACGGTCATTGAACGTGAGCGCTCAGTTCGCCTTCGTTTCTTTGCCGAGCGCGTTTAGGGACTCGACAATGTCGAGTCGCGCTTTACCGTCCCATGTTTTACAAGAGGGCTTTCCATTTCTTTTTTGGAAGGGAACGCAACAGATTGCTGAAGATGCGGTCCAGGATGCGCTTCTCTCCGCGTACAAGAACTTAGGCCGGTTCAGAGGGCAAGCGAAACTGTCTACGTGCTTAACAACAATTGTCATTAACGCCGCGCGGATGCAATTACGCCGCCGCAGTGGGTACTTGTCATTGGACCAGGAGCATGGGCAAGACGGTCTCTTATTTTCGGAACAGTTACCTGATTCGAGGCCAAGTCCAGAAGAAGTCTGCTCCGCCGTGGAAACTAGAGACCGGCTAGTCGAGGGTGTTCAGCAGCTCTCACCAGAGCTTCGTAGAGCATTTCAGTTGCGCGATATCGACGGTTTAACGACGAAGGAAGCCGCTTATGTTTTGGGTGTTCCCCAAGGGACAGTGAAAGCGCAGCTCGCGCGGGCACGCGTCCAGCTTTGTGAGTCAATGCGCGTTAAGCATGTCAGACGGCGGTGCCGCACCGTTTTACGGGAAAGAGGTCTCCACGACGGGACGCTCGGAGAATTGGCTTTGGGACGACGCCAGTGGAAAATTCGGAACTTCGTCTCTGCCCGAAGAGGCCAAATGAGTAATTCGCATTGACGAGTCACGAGGGTCTAGTCCAACCGAGGAGAATTGCAGATGCCGCACACAGTGTTGCCAACAAATGAAGACATCATTTCCGACATTCTTAACTGGGTATACCCCGGGTGCGGCGGACGGATGGGCGGACGTACCCAAGAGTTCAAGTGTCAAAGTGAATGTCGAACAGACTGCCGTGACGTTTGGGAGCGTCGCTTGGCCAAACCACTGAAAAACAGGAATTCGCCGCAGGCTCCAAGCAAGCTATACAAGGACTATGCGACAGCCGAGGCGGCGCGGGAGGTATTTCTATGAATCCTATCGTCCAGCTTCTTGTGAAGCACGGATACTCCGTTCTATTCGCGTCAGTGTTTGCGCGCCAAATGTGGTTGCCAATACCGGCGGCTCTAGTTCTGATTGCTGCTGGCGCGCTCGCAGCCTCCGGACGGATGACGTTGGCCGTCGCCCTCGGGCTCGCCACCCTCGCCTGTTTGCTGGCCGACACAGTGTGGTACGAGGCCGGTCGACGGTGGGGTGACCAGATATTGCACTTCATTTACGGGCTCGCGCTCGACCCGGACGCCGCCTCTCGCCGATCGAAAGAGACCTTCGTCCGACATGGGGCTCGCACTCTCATGCTCGCCAAGTTCGTCGTGGGACTGGATGCGGCAACGCCTCCCTTAGCTGGGCTGTCCGGCACAAGCCGGCTCCGCTTCATTGCCTTTGACGCCATTGGAGCCGCTCTTTGGTCAGGCGCTTATACCGGACTCGGCTATGCCTTCGGCAAAGACTTGGATCGTGCCGCTGCGTACGTTACCCGATTGGGTACGCTTTGGATGGTTGTTGTGTTCGCTTCACTAGTTATGTATGTCGGCCGCAAGCTTGTACGATGGCATCGCTTTGTCCGCGAATGTCGAATGGCGCGGATCACACCAGAAGAGCTCAAAGAGAAGCTAGATGCGGGCGAAAAGATCTTGGTCGTTGATCTACATGGTGGCCTAGATAGTCCGCGAGGCCATCAAGGCATCCCCGGCGCAGTGTGCATCGATCCGCAGAGGCTTGGACAACGCGCCAATCACGACCGGCGAAGACCAATGCCTCGTGATTGCGAGGTTGTCCTTTACTGTACTGCTCCCCATGAGCTCACGAGCGCGCGTCTAGCCCTTGAGTTACGGCGCCGTGGAATTGGGCATGTTCGAGCGCTTGCCGGCGGCCTTCGAGCTTGGCACGAACGGCGCTTTCCCATGACCTTGGTGGTTCTTTGTGGCGCAGATGAGCTGTGCCACTCGACAGCGCTCTCGCCATCAGTGGTTCCGACATCTATACCGCTCCTGCGCGACTCTGTGAGAAAAGTTTCAGCCGCCGAATCGTGGGCAACGTCGTAATCGGCCGCATGGCGATGGCGAGTACCGTCGACGTCCTCGTTCCAGGACTATTCGTTCTTATCGAGCGTCTGGCAAGCCGCCGCAGCGGCGAAGTACCCGGCCACGCGAATGTTCCGCAGCTCAGCCCGTCGGAAGGAACTAAGATGACACAATCGCTCATCGGATCAAGTGAAGAAGCCGGCATGATCGCCTTAACGTTGGTCCGAGTGATTGAACGTCATTCCACCGAACTCGCGACCGAGCTGGTCACGAAACTCGGAACATCGCCGCGTACCACCGACCTGCGCAAAGGGCGGCGACAAATCGAGGAAATCCTGCATTTTGAACCTGGGGGAGCGCCGCGCGTCTCAAGGGGTCACGCTCTCCGACTTCTGCTGGGCAATTGCTGTGATTAAGGAACATCTTTGGGAATTTTTGGAGCGCCAGGGCTTCAAACGCGGCCCGGTTGAAATTACGGAGAGGTGGAATTGCTGCGTCTGCTGGACCGGTTTCTTGATCGCGCTCTATGCTTTGCGACCGAGGGCGATGAGCAGCCCAGCCAGTTGCAGGATTGATCGGGCGCTTGATGCTAAGTCGCCGGTAGCTGGATCGGATATCGGCTATGCCAGAGCCACTTTATATAAGGCGACGAGTTTCGCCCAGGCACGCTCGGCTTCGGCCTTGTTATAGATGGGCACGCCGTCGCGGATGGGCATATCCGACACGCACCAGCCATGCAAGGCTGCATACACTTCGATTTCGGCGGAAACCTTGGCGGCTGCAAAGGCCTCCTTCAGCTTATCTTTGGCATCCGGCTGACGCTCGTCGTCGTTCGACGCAATCCCGAAATACATTCGTGCCTTGATCTTCGGCGCGAGCAGATGCGGGCTATCGGGTTTATCGGTCACCAGGCCTCCGCCGTGGAATGATGCGCCCGCACCAATGCGATCGGGCAAGGACGCGGCGGTCCTCACCACCAGCGCCCCGCCCATGCAATAACCCTGGGTTCCGATCTTCTTTGCCTTGTTCACTTCTTTTTGCGCATCGAGGAAGGCAGCGTAGGCGGTGGCATCTTTTTCGGCGTTGCCGGCCGCGTTCACCGACGCCATCAGCGGCCGGAGCTTCGCCATATCGTCGGCACTCTGAAAGTTGAAGGTGGAGGCATCCGAGAAAGGAGCTTTGGACACGCGGTAAAAGGGATTAGGCACGAGAACGGAATATCCGTCACCCTCAGAGGCAATTCGCCTCGCAATGGCGCGCATCGAGGGCCGCAAGCCGAAGGCGTCGGGCCAGATCAATACCCCCGGATGGGAACCGGTTTTCGGACGAATGAATGCGGCGTCGCAAGCTCCATCCGGAGTCTTGATCTCGACGTCAGTCTCGGCCACTTCAAGGCCCGCGGCCGCTGCCGACTGTACCGTCGCGGCCAGGCCCGCACCCACCAAGAGGGCTGCAAAGTCGCGCCGCGTGATGTCTCCGGGATGCGCGTCGTTGGTCGGTTGGTTTCTCTGATCGTCTGTCATGGATTTTCCTGCAACGAGTTTATCGCTTTTGGCTACCCTACCGCATCCTCGAACGTCTGGGTTGTTGAGCTCTTAGGTAGCGGGTCCCTTTGAGATCGCGGCGCTATACCTGCACCCGAAGGTGGCTCCAGCACAAATGGATCATCCATAATGGGCCCATTGACAGTCAGCTTCGTTACTTCAAGTTTGATGGAGTATTCCTCCTAACGTTTCCCAGATCCATATGTTCGTCCGGAAAGTGGCCCGTACCCGGCAGTTGAGGTTTATGAGCTCAAGGCGACGGTTGCTCTAAGACATCAATCGTCGCCCCGTCATCCAGGCCGATCTGTACTAGGCCGGGGCTCGGCTGTTGCGCGGGATGGCGGTTCCAGCGTGATGGATCTGCCGACCTTGAGCGCAGCCGATTGCGCAGTGAACCAATGGCCATCGAACCGCGGACCAAGTGTCCGACTTTTAGCGGTCCCGCTACCCGCACTTTTTCTACTCGGTGCAAGCCACTTGAAATCACGCAACCACACTGGTTGCAGTCCGGCGTGCTGCCGAAAATGCAAGGTTCCACCCGAGTGGTTAAGTCAGCTGAGTAGTTCGTGGACATTTTCGAGAACAACCAAAAACGCTTGCTGACGCGAAACAGATTGCCGACACCGTCATCGATTACCTGGACCCTGAATGGCTACTGCGCTTCGGGCTCGATCTGGCTCCTGAGATGCGGGTCTTTCACTCCATGTTCGGTAACTCACCGGCGGAAGGCATTCCGGTCTATCCCATGCACGAAACGTGATATAACGCCCTTCTTGTGTTCGATACCATACAGTGTTCGCTGTATTCCCTTCAACCTGAGGCTTTTGGAAACTGGGCTGATTCGGGGGCGCGTCATGTACAACATCGATTTGGTTCGCAACCTTTGCAAGACAATAACCCGTGAGAAGAACGCTCAGAAGTCCGCCGAACTCCTTGCCCTTTTACGAGCGCTCATGCGGGAAGATCAGGAAGAAACCCGAGTCCGGATGGCTTTCCTAACCAAAAATTACTCACTTCTCGGCAGCGAATCCCAAGCCGGAGACTAAGGGCTCCTTTTTTAACACGGCGACCCCAGCGCGGGAGATTAGAGAGGCAAAAATGGCCGTAACTGAAATCACAGACTTATTACGGGACGCATTGGTGGATCGTGGATTTCTCGGTCTAGCGGAAGCTGAGTGCGTGTATGTCCGCAAGGATTTGGGCGGCAAACCTCATATTGAAGCTGCTGGCCTCGCAGCCAATTCAAGCAAGCGATTCTTGGCAGCGATGGAAGAGATGGGCTATGCGCCCGACTCCTACGATACTCTGCCTCTGGGTTAGGAATGAAGACTACGGCATTCTTTGTATAGACCATCAGGCGGAATTCGTCATCCTAGATGGGACTTTCCCCGATACCAGTTCGTGACGCCCGAAGCCAAAATCCGTCAACTCTGTATCCGACTGCTAGCGGCAGAAAAGGACGAAGGCTCAAAAAGGATACTCCACGAACTGAGAGAGGCCCTTCGCAAAAACTACGAAAGGCTTGCGCGAGAAGTGGCGCGAGAAATGGAGCGGGAATATCGCCTCCATACGCCTCCATAAAGATGACATGGCCGCAGACTGAGTGTTAATGATCAAGGCTGGCGCGATGTGGAGCATCCCGATGTAATTTTTGTTGAACCTTGAGAAAACAGCATCACCGCTTGCCGCATCTGACTGATCCCACGTTGTCTGAGGTTTGGCCTTCTTGGGTGAGTCGTCTGCTCTATGCCGAAGCTTGTTCTAGTAGTTGATGACAACGCGGTTATCCGTCACGCGCTCTGCGAAGTATTCACGTCCGAGGCGGGCTTTGACGTATGCGGGGAGGCGGAGAACGGGCGTGACGCGATTGAAAAGGCTCAGGCGTTGCAGCCTGACTTGATTGTGATGGACTTGTCAATGCCCGTGATGAACGGGATAGATGCCGCCCACGCTCTGAAAACGTTGATGCCCATGGTGCCAGTCATCATGTTCAGCGAGTACAGCGATGTGTTCTCCGAGCTGGAAGCTCGGTCCGCAGGCGTGTCCGCTTTGGTCTCAAAGTCTGAGCATGTGTCTTTTTTGATTGAGAAGGCCCGCGCCTTGCTCTACCCCGCAGCGGCGTGATTCCTTACTTCTTTTCCCAGTCAGGAAATCCAAGATTGTCCCTTTTGAGAATGCGGAGACCTGCAAGAGCATCTTCAATAGCTTGCCGTTCAGCATGGCTGTCTGGGTTGTGCGAAATGGCCTGCAGGCGATTGAAGATAGCGGTTTCTGCCGCTGTGACCCGCTCAAAGAGCCTCTTCGGGTCAAGCTCTACGAGTGCAGCTAGGTACTCATGCTGCCATTCGGGATAGAGGATTTTGGGAGATGAAGAACTTGGGTCCATGATAGCTGCACAATCATCTTTTATCCGTTTGCAAAAGGCACCGTCACCTACAGGCGAGGCGGCAACGATGTTAAAAGTAAGACGTCCTATTTTACTAACTTTCAAGGGTGCAAATCCTCATTTATTACGGTTCGGTATCGAACAAAGGGTTCACTTTGTTCAAAATTGACCACCCTTGGTGCATGGGGACATGACATTATCGCTCTGCCATGAAGAAAATAATCAAACGCAACCCCAGCGTCCGCAAACGATGCAGAAGATGCGATGGAAACGCGCTTGTCGGCTACGTTGGCGCAGGTCATCCGAGTCCTCGGAGGCTGGAGCCAGCCCTGGACGCTGTTAGCACTGGAAAAAGCAGTCTACTCGTTAACGGAAAACATGGCTTAGAAATGCAAAAGTCTACGCATTAACGGAAAAACGACAACGAGCAGAGATGCAGGCCGCAATCGATGAGCTGCTGGTGTCGTGAGAATGTGATCCCGAAGCTTCTTCTGTCGCGCGAGGAAGTTCATTTCTGCGAGGTTAGCAGGGGAGGACAGGGTTAGTTTCGCTTCTCGCTCACCACTCTCTTTTGCTAGTACATGCCGGACGCTACTGCGAATTCCGGGCACAAAAAACCCTGCCACCCAAGAGGTGGCAGGGCAAGTTCCAATCCCGTGGTTGTTATTTCCCGAAGAAGAAATCCGCGAACGCTTGCGCGTTCGGCGTTCCCACGCCGGTCACGTTATCCCAGCCCGTATTCGTGTGAAGGCCGTTATCGGTGCCGAATGAGACGACAGCCGCCGCTTCTGGCACATTGAAGATGTCCCACAGTGTGCTGACGAACACATGCTCGCTCGGGTTCGCCGAAGCCAACTGCGCCGCAGTATATTTGGTGGTGCCGTTCGAGTCCTGAATCGATCCGGTCACGTTAGTCTTCGACGTAACGGGCACGATATCGTATATGGTTCCCGCCGGTAGCGAATAAAGATAGGGCGCCGCCTGACCTAGTTCGGTTCCGCCTCCAGCCAGGGCTTCCTGATTGGCGATGGCCCACAATGCGGAAAACATCGGAGCAGCCAGGTTCGTCCCACCAACCACCTGAAACACCTGTTCCGGATTATGACCGGGAATGCTAATCAGGATGACCGCTCCGGTGAAGGGATCCGCCAGCCATGAGACATCGGGAAGTTGGCGAAACTTGCCGGGCACCGATGCTTGCTGATACGCCGGCTTGGGAAAGCCGCCGGTACAGACCGGTCGCCTAAAGTGAGTGGCCTTGGTGACGCAGTTACTCGGACCACCGCCCGAGCCACCGAAGAATTCTCCAATCGGTGGATCGGCTACAACCCCTTTCGCAGCCAACACATTGGCATTGTTTCCCCATCCCGCCTGCCACGCAATGGAGTTGTCGGAGTTCAGCGCTAACGTGACGCCGCCTACCGCCGTAGACCAGGGAGAGTCCGCCGGAGCGCTGACTGTGGGGAGAAAAACATTATCAGAGAGCTCGAAGTTGCCATCATCTCCGGACTCGAAGTTGAAGGAAATCCCCGTGGCGGCGCCAATTTCTGCAATCAGGTTCTCCGTGTCCAGCTCCGTCGTCGCGACCAGCGCCTCCGGCGAACCAAAGCTGCCCGAGAGCACGTTTCCCAGACCACGGTTCGCGACATCAAACTCGGCCTCGTCTACATCCTGGAAACTTGACGACGGCGGAACCACGAGATTGATATTGGCTCCCGGCGCAATCGCGTGCGTCCACTCCACATCCAGATTGATTTCAACCTGGTCGAACGCAATGCAGTGGCTGGGTGCTGTGTAGATAATGTTGAAGTTCGACGAAGTTAGCTGCGGCAGCCCGAACTTCTTCGAAAATGCGTTGGCGTCGTGCTGAATCGAAGACGAACCGCACCAGTCGACGATGGCAATGGTTTGACCCGTGCCATTGAAGCCTTTGCTGTATAAGCCTGTCAGATTGTACGCAGTTTGGATTTCGGCGGGCGTGTAGCCGCAACCCGGGCTGCTCTGGCTCTGCAGATTCAGTTTATTGCCCGAGTAAGTGCCGATCGGCAACTCGCCATCATTGTTGGTGGAAAACGACTCCTTCTCCGTGCCCGTGAAACAACGCGATGAAAAGAAATCGGGATTGCTTACAGCCGCTGCAGCAGACTTAGAGCCGCCGATGCTTGTCGGCTGGACCATCAAACTATGCTCGAACTCCCCCGTATCCAGCCCGGACACGGCTCTTACCAACGGCCCCGCCGCTCCCTCTACATAAGGATCGCCGCCATTGGCGCGGATCGTTTTGTCGCCGACCTGATAGTTGTTAAGCTGTACGTGGAACGCTTTCTCCACATCTCCGACTGTGCCTCGCGCTCTGACGTAGATATCGCTGGGCCCGATCTTTACGAGCTTGAGATTGTGCGCTGCGAGAAACTGCTGCACCGTCTTCGCTTCTTGCGCCGTTGGCGCAAAGCGGGCGGCAAAGTCACTCTGTTTTAGCCAGTGATGGTAGTTGGAGGAAGTGCGATCGTAGAACGACTGGGTTAACGCGTCAAACTGGCTCCGGTTGTGCAGTTGAAGCCAGATGCTCACTTCGATAAGCCTTGCTGGGTCCTCCGCTCCAAGATTCTTCGCGGTCGCTACGTAGCTCGGTGTGTTGTTCTCAACAAGTCTGCCGCCCACCGGACTGGCTGACAAAGTTGTACAACTCATCGCGGCCACAACCGTAAGGTACGATAGCCATTGAAAAACGATACTTGCATCTGCTGACTTGCTCTTTCCTCTCATTACTCTTCTCCGTGGGAAAACAATCGCTCCTAAAGAATTAGCGAGCCGGATGCATCCTACCCCAAAGGGACA
>Ga0210401_10008480_pt1 | contig 10197 bp, 8 predicted proteins | sample IncBWH32MmetaG_FD_150866 | JGI IMG/M metagenome (GOLD analysis project Ga0210401, IMG submission 150866) | Forest soil microbial communities from Barre Woods Harvard Forest LTER site, Petersham, Massachusetts, United States - Inc-BW-H-32-M | ecosystem: Environmental > Terrestrial > Soil >... | reverse complement strand
AGAACAACCCTTACTACATGTCGTACCTAGGTGTAGTGCTGGCACGCTCCGAACAGAAGTGGGGAGAGGCGGAAAGACTGTGCGACGCCGCTGTGCGCATGAAGCGCAACCAGGCGCAACTCTACCTGAATCTTGCGGAGGTTTACGCCACGGCGGGAAGGCGCGATGAAGCCGTCGATGCGCTCCAGGCAGGATTGAAGTTTGCCCGGCGTGACGTGCGCCTGACCATCGCCATGAACCGCCTGATGCAACGCAAGGAACCGGTGCTCTCTTTCCTGGCGAGACGCCATCCGGTCAACCGCCAACTCGGCCTGTTGCGGCATCGTGCGATGCGTATGCTCGGCCGCGGCGAATAATCCGGATTCTGGCGGTTATAACTTTTTCCACCCCAAACAAAAGAGGCGTCCGGGTCCCCGGACGCCTTTTCTTTCTGAACCGAATTTTTCAAGCGGAAGTCGCGACCGAGGTTACCTGCTTGGGGTCGTAAAGCCGTAGGAGTGATTCGTCTGCATGCCCATTTCCATCAGAATCTTGAAGCCGATCCCGGTCATGCCATTTGCCATGGGTTCGACGCGCACGACTTCGGCCAGATATTCGCGGCTCATGGAGGCCGCGCCCTGCGTATAAGGCATGGTCACGAAAAGGCGCATGCCGAGTTCGTAGCCGGGCTCGCTGGTCTGAAAATAGACGCCAGTGCGAGACACACTGACGGTGCCGCGGAGATCTTCGAAGTGCTCTTTCTCTGGGTCCGAAGGGCGAATGCGCATCAGTTGGGTGATCTTGCAGCGCCGGGTGCCGCGACGCTCTGTCTGCGGGCGTTGTGGCGAGCCGCCGTTTTGTGGAGTCTTGCTCATCATTTCCAGTGTCGCCATAACTCGATTCCCTCACGATCGCCTGCAAAAAGAGACTGCCTGCAATAGTGAAAGTCTAAGCTGTGGGCGAAAAAAAACCTATAGAGGGACCGTACCCCAAAGAAAGTAGGACACTCTGACTGCGATGGTAGTACGGAAGTACCCTTGGGGAAAGAGGGCGAAAGAAAAGCGAGCGAAAAAAGCAATGGCGAGTTCCGAACTGATATGCCAGTTCCAGCGCTTGGTACCGGATTGGGACATTCGCGCAACAACGCCTCCAATCTGGGCGAGCAGGTGAATCCGGTTAACCCATCTCTCAGCCGCGCTTGGTCAGCGTTCGACCTCACGCGTAATTTTGTGGTCAGTTACGAATACCAGCTTCCTTTTGCGAAGTTCTTGCCGGCTAACCGCTTGACGAACGGCTGGTCGCTGTCGGGGATCTCCAGATTCAGCACGGGGTTCCCGGTTACGCTCGTAAGCCTTGGCGATAATTCCCTGCTAGGAGCGGAACCCAACGGCATCAACAACTTTGGGATCGACCAGCCGGACTTCACACCGGGCCCTCTCGAACTCAGTCATAACCCCCGCGAAAACGGCCAGCAGTACTTCAATACGTCGTTGTTCAGCATCAACGCGTTGGGCACCCGGGAACAGCGAGCCGCCGATTTTTTCATGGCCCCGAATCAATAATTACGACATGGCGTTGGCCAAAACCTTGCCCCTCACGGAATCCAAGACTCTTTTGTTCCGAATCGAGACGTTCAACACCTTCAATCACGCCCAATTCTACGGAACCGCTTCGGTAGACGGAAATATTGGCGATCTTGGCACCACGTTTGGGCACGTAGTGAGTTCCGCAGCGGGCCGCGTGATGCAAGTCACTGCAAAATTCAACTTTTAAAAGAAACTCGGCCGGCCTCGTTCATCTGGATCGAGGATGAGCGGCGCGCCGCGATCGCTGCGCTTGGTGATCACGCACGAGGACGAGGGGCTAGCTCTTCTTACTCATATCGGGCACCTCTACCCCGAGAGCGGTCGCAAGATCGATCTGGTGGTCTTGCTCTTGCATCAGGATCTGGCGGATCTGCTCGGCCATGGCGAATTCACCCAGAATCTCGCATTGGCGGATGCGGTCGCGGTAATTGCGTACCGTTTCATTCTCATTCTCCAAGTCAAACCGCAGCATGTCCTTCGCTTCTTCCGACGTTTTGACCGGCTTGGGAGTAACCGTGGGCATTTTGCCGAGATAGTCGATCTGGCGTGAAATTGTCAAGGCATGCTGCAATTCTTGAGCGGCGTGGAGCTGGAGCTGGTCGGCGATATTCATATACTCTGCGCCCTTAAGTACCTGTGAATACACGACATAGCCGATGATGGCCTGGTATTCGCGCGAAAGATCTTCGTTCAAGAGTTCCGCCAAGCGATCGCGGGTAATCGGCTTCTGGTTTTCAGCGGGCTTAGCTTCCGGCATTGTCGTGTCTCCTATGAAGCGGGTGGAATGACAGCACTTCCGGTCCGCAGCTTTGATGCATCAGGGCCGCCTAATGACTTGGGCGCGCGCTTTGTGCGATGCTGCTTTCTCGAAAAAGTCGTGGGAAGGGCTTGATGAAAAAGGCATTCAAGGATTTGACGGAGAAGGAGATTGTGGCGCTGGCCATTAGCTCCGAGGAAGAGGACGGGCGAATCTACGGGGAGTTCGCGGATGCGCTGCGGGAGTCGTATCCCGCGACGGCGACGATGTTCGAGGAAATGCGCGAAGAAGAGGTGGTGCACCGCGACCGGCTGCTGGCCATGTTTCGGCAGCGCTTCGGCGATCACATTCCGCTGATTCGCAGAGAAAACGTGAAGGGCTTTCTGACGCGGCGGCCCAACTGGCTGGTTCGGCCTCTGGGAGTGAACGTCGCGAGGCGTCAAGCAGAAGTGATGGAGCTGGAAGCGCAGCGCTTTTACCAGCGAGCCATCGCGCGAACAACGGATGCTTCCACCCGAGAATTGCTGAACAAGCTGGCGGACGAAGAGCGCAAGCACACGCAGACGGCAGGAAACCTTGAAGAGAAGCACTTGACGCAAAGTGCCAAGGCTCAAGAGGACGAGTCGCACCGGAAATTGTTTTTGCTGCAAATCGTGCAACCCGGGCTGGCCGGGTTGATGGACGGATCGGTATCGACGCTTGCTCCGCTATTCGCCGCGGCGTTCGCCACCCACAAGAGCTCGGATGCGTTTTTGGTTGGGCTGGCGGCGTCGGTCGGCGCGGGGATTTCGATGGGGTTTGCGGAGGCGCTATCGGATGACGGATCGCTGACGGGGCGAGGATCGCCCTGGATTCGCGGAGCTGCTACCGGGTTGATGACTACGGCGGGCGGAATCGGGCACACACTGCCGTTCTTGATTTCAAGTTTCCACATGGCCACCACCATCGCTATCTTCGTTGTTGTTGTGGAACTAGGCGTGATCGCTTATATTCGGCATCGTTATATGGACACGCCGTTTTTACAGGCCGCGTTTCAAGTGATTGTTGGCGGATTACTGGTGTTTTTTACCGGGTACCTGATTGGGAGTTCGTGAAACGCCTAATAAATTGACCTGGCCAGCCGACCCGCCAGCCATCTTGTAGGGGAGGGGCTTGTCCCTCCCGGCTTGAAATTTGGAGCACAAGGCTCCTGCGCGATCCCGACTCCCACAAAAAATGCGTTGGGATCGATAACGGTACGAGATCATTTAGAGCGGTGCCTATACCGAATTCGCGCTTGAAGCCGATGCCAGTCGGAGCAAGCCCCACCCACAAAGAAAAGTTCGGACCGGGTCAATCCGCCTTACTTAATGGAACTCGATAAGGTTTTGACCAGGTCGTAAAGGAACGCTTGACCCTCGTAGAAGGATTCCACGCTCATGCGCTCGTCGCGGCCGTGGAAGCGGATGTCATTGCGGTCGAAGAAGAATCCTTGAACACCGTAAGTTGGTATGCCGGCGATCCGCAGGTACTTGCCGTCGGTCGCACCCATGACCATGATCGGCACCGTGGGGACTCCGGGCCATATCTTTTCCGTTGCCTGATTGATCGCACCGAGAAGGTCAGGCCGCATGGGCGACGCCGGTCCGGCGGATGTATCGCCTAAGATCTTGACGCTTACCTGCTCGTCTCCGACGACTTTTTGCAGTGTGCTTAGAACGTAGTCGACGGAATCTTCCGGCAGGACGCGGCAGTTCACCGTGGCAGCGGCGAGCTGTGGCAACGCGTTGACGGCGTGGCCACCCTCCAATTGCGTGGCCACGCACGTTGTGCGCAGCGTGGCGTTCCATGCAGGACTCGCGGCGGCGAGGCGGCTCATCGCTTCTTGCGAGCCCGCGGCGGCCTGCGCCAGATCTTCCTTGTGAGGACCACCTTCAATTTTTGCCATCTGCTGGAAGTACGCTGCAGTGACTTCGTTGGTCTTCAACGGGAAGCCGAAATTCGAGAGGCGCTCCAGCGCGACGGCTAGACGATAGATCGCGTTATCCGGGACCGGTAGTGAGCTGTGCCCGCCCTTGTTGTGAACCTCGAAGCGGAAGTTGATGACGTACTTTTCGCTCACTTGGACGTCGTTCGAGATTTTTTTGCCGTCGAGCGATTCGCCCCAGCCGCCTTCGTTCAACGCATACTCGGAATCGATCAGCTCGCGATGATTCTTGAGGAGCCATTGGATGCCGCTATACGGCCCGCCCCCTTCTTCATCGGCCGTTAGCGCGACGATGATGTCGCGATCGGGCTTGAAACCCTCCTGCTTGTAGCGAATCAGGTTGGCGATCCAGACGGCGGCTTGCGCCTTGTCGTCACCCGAGCCGCGGCCGTAGAAGAAGCCGTCCTTCTCGATGAGTTGAAACGGCTCCATCGTCCAGTCTTCCCGCTTGGCTTCGACGACGTCGGTGTGCGCAAGAAGCAAAATAGGTTTCCGCGCGCCCGTGCCGTGGTAACGAACGACGAGATTACCTTTCTTCGGAATGGCGCCGCCGACAAAGATGTCGGAATCGGGAAAACCCGCAGCTTTCAAACGGGTGGCGGCGGCTTCGGCGACCGGAGTGGTCGCGCCAGTCGTAAAGCCGGACTGGATTTCGATGAATTGCTTGTAGATATCGTGCGCGAGGTGCTTTTCGGCGTCGGGGCGCGTCGTCTGGGGACGAACATTTGTCGCGCAGGGCAGGACGGCGATAAGTGCGAGAGAGCGAACGATTTTTGGGATCAGCATGGGCGGGGATTGTTTCACGTTGGGCGCTTCGCGCGCAACAGGGCTGGCTTGCGGCTCGCGCACTCCCGGCGTCAAAACTAAAACCAGCTCAAGCCTTAGTTCGAATCAGCTTTTGGCATCAGTTCCGAGATCGAAGATGAGGTGGTCTCGGACGAGAAGCGGTTGGTCTGGGGGCGATAGCCGTTTCGTGTGCGGACGTGATATTTCTTCGCGTGTTCGCCGACGAGTTTTACGTTGATGGCGCGCCATCCGCGGTTGGGATTCGGTTCCGGGTAGTAGCTGAAGGAATAGAGGTGGCCCAAGTCGTCGCGTATAGACGCGAAAGCCTTGCGTTCGTCGCGCCAGCTGTTCGCGAAATAAGCTTTGCCCCCGGTGGCTGCGGTCATGCGCTCGAAGACTACCGTGGAGACCGGCTCGAGCTTTGCTTCACGAGTACTGATCATGTAGATGGGGATGCCGGTCGATTGCGCCAATTCGGCGACGTCTTCGGGCGGAACCATGCTGGCATTGTCGGGACCGTTCGAAAATACCACCACGACCTTCCTTCCGGTGAAGGTGGAGGCATCCTTGAGGGTCAGCAAGAGCGAGTTGTACAGCGCGGCGTCATCACCCGCGACCGTGGTGCGCACGCCCTTAACGACCTCGGAACGATCGGCAGTAAGGGGCGCGGAGCGGTACAGGTCGCGGCTGTAGGAATAGAACGCGACCTTGTCGGCGGTCTCCAAAGAGCGCACGAAATCGGAAATGGCATCCTGCGCGAACACGAAGCCGCGATACATATAGTTGCTGGTATCGAAGAGGATGAACACGTTGGCGCCGGCGATGGCTTCGCCCAGCGTTTCATTCGGATTTTGTGATGAGGAACCATCTCCCTGGCCGGTACTTCCAGAGATGGCCTTCGCCGTTTCAGGGGGAGCATCCATTAACCGGCGCGTCGGTCCGTTGCCTTCTTCAAACGTCGCGACTTTTTCGGTGATGCCGTCCTCGGAAATGATGAAATCCGTTGGCTTGAGGCCCGTAACGTAGTTCCCTTTTGCATCTGTGACCGCGACGTTTAACTGTACCAGGTCAACAGAAACGCGAAAGCGCGTTCCGTCCTGTTGAGCTGCGATGCGCGTTCCCGATCCCGACAGTAATCCGATAACCAATGCGAGAACCACGAAGTATCGTTTAGCCATGGCGTCTTATCCCCATTTAACGCATGTCATCGCGCCGGCTTCCGCCAGCAGCGAAAAGCATTGCCTTGCAAGATCGACTACGGTTGGGAAATCACCGTGGTATTTGCGACCGCAGCGTTCTTTCCCAACCGAAACTCGTCACCGGTCTCGCGTGCCGCGCGCAAAAGCGCAGGCCAATCTTCCAGGTCGGTGGCAAATATTTTCTCGACCATGCGACGCGTAAGTTCAGGAACCAAGCGGTTCAACAGGACTGGCGAATATCCTTTTTCATCCGCGAGGCGGGCCCAGTACAGATTGTTGGAGTCCCAGGATTCCGCCAGGAAGCGGCTGGAATACCCCATGAACGCGGGAAACGGCTGCAGGTTCAAAAGCTGGCGCGCATAGTTCTGTTCCAGCGCGGGATGCGGCACGCCAAAGTCTCGCGAGAGGCGTTCCAGGTTGACCTCTTCGGGGTGGCTTTGCGCTAGCGATTCGAGTTCCGCTCCCGCTGCGCCAAAAGAATCCTTACGATCGGGAAATCTGCGGCGATATTCGGCGGCCAGATAGAAAGTGTCGGCCGGCATGAGTTGCAAGTAGAGTTCCGTCGCGTGACCCGCGTGGAGCGCCTGTTCGACAAACTCCGTGCGCTGCGGAGACATACGATCGGAAAGGATTCTCATCACCTGATTGCGGAGTTCTTCGTTCTGCTGGGCCCCATCTAGAAGTTCTTCTCCGGCCACCTGGTAAAGCGCGACGGCGTGCAGTTCGGTCTGGCTGATTCCCCACCACCGAGGTACCACGGCGCTGGTCAAGAGACCCGGCACCACCTGGCGCCAGATAAGAGCCTGAACATTTTCAGGGGCGATGAAGTCCTGCTCCGCGTCCGCTAAAACATAGGGGAGATCGGCCAATGATCCGACAAGGCGCGCCCCGCCACCAGCGGGCGAGCCCGCGCCAAACAATTGCGGAGCCTGCCAGGCCTGCTTTTCAACGCCGGTTACGGTGTCTCCAGCAAAGTCGTGGGAACGCACAAAGAGCGGATTGTTGTGGAGGATTTGCGCGCCGGGTGGTTCATAGTAAGCGTAGTTAAGCCCCACCAGCGTGTCTCGCAGCAAGGAAGCAAGTTCGCCTCGCGCCGTCGCCAGTTGCTCGGCGGAATTCGGCGACTTGACGACCTTGGTCAGATCCGTGCGCATCTGCAATTCCGTGTGATGATTGTTGTAGATGCCCGCGGCCCACTGATCTCTCTCACTATTCTTGAAAATAGGTTGCGGCATCTCAAATTCGCGAAGCTCCGCGGCTAGCGGCAGCAGCGTGTTGGTTTCCGCCTTCACCTGCGCGACATCGTGCAAACCATCGCCGAGCGACACGAGAGTGTCCAGCGAAACCAGCCGCTGCGCATCCATCACCGAGCGCATGCGATTCGCCAGCGCCTCATGCATCCGCTGGCCTTCCGCGCTCACTTGCACCGGACCCGCGAGCAGGTCGATGATCTGAGCCTGGGAGGTCTGTGGTTTGCCAGTCGCCACTAGCGCGACTTCGCGCAGCGAATTCCGGCCCGCGTCGAATAGTTGCGTTGGAGAACCGACCTTGCCAAACGGCTTGATTGTTTTTTGGAAGGAACTGTTCAGATCCTCTCGACGTATTTCCCCTTGCCGCGCAAGTATCTGCCAGATGCCGACCGTAGCCTGAAACGTCCCCATGGCGTTGCCGCGCAGGCTCTGATTGTGGATGCCGTCCAGCGTCGAGGCCACGGTAATGAAATTAGCGATCGAGGTGTCGTCCAAATCAGGAAACTCAGAAAAGATCAAGTACTGGTCGCTGAACTGCGAAAATTTGGTCGCCAGGAGAACTACGGTATCGGGACTCAAGCGATGATCGCTCGGGCGGCTACTGTCGAGGTCACACATCATTAAGTAGGCTTGCAGCGGGCCAGATTCCGTCTGCACACGGGACAGCGCGAACATAGCCTCGAGGAGTTGCTCCGAGTTGTCCCAGTGCCTGGAACGCCTGCCCCATTCACGCACAATGTTCGAGTCGCTCTTCCCGCTCAGGATTTTCTTCCACGCTTCAATATTTCCCGGGACGTGCGCTTGGCCGTTGGGGTCCCACTGAAGACGCGTCAGCAGAAGTAACAGGCGCGGGTCTGAACGGAAGACGCCACGCGTGGCGTCTGAGGAATTTTCCTTTCCGCGAAGCGCTTCGTAGTCCCGCCGCAGCCTTCGTGCTTCCGTAAAATGGGCCTGCTGCACCTGATTAACACGCGACAAGGAATCAAAGTAGGCCGCGAGCCACCCGTTGTCTTTGGACAGCAACTTGACGACAAAGTCGCCCGGCGAGTCCGCGCCAGCGCCAACCAAGTCTTTCCAGCCGGCTTCGGCCTGCGTTCCTCCGGGGACTTGGACCCGTCCTGAGCGAATGCGAATGTGACTTCCGTAGAAATCCAGAACGGCGGCGACAGGATATAGCTTCTTAAGCCCCGGCGATTGATGCAAAGAAGCTTGGGTTTCGCGGTCGATTCGTCCCATGCCCCAATAGAGGCGCGCCAAAAGGGGATCGTGAATCAGCGTGTCGATCAGATCTTTGGGTTCGTTGGTTTTTGCTTTTCTTGCCGCCGCAGCCCAATCCGCTTCCGTGAACAGCAGCGGGACGCGAGAAGTTGGGACGGAGTACGCAAACGGTTTGCCCTCCTGAAGGACCTTTTCCAGCTCCGGCAAGGGGAATCCCGAATCGATGGTCAAAAATGCCCGCTGGGGATCTACCGTTTCGACGTAGGTACTTTTTTGTCCGCAATCGGGCCGCGCCCGATACCCCAATATCTGCAACAGAGGTTTGGCATCCTCGCAATTTGATACGTGAACCACGCCGGTGGGCCCGGCCAGTGCCACCAATTCCCTGGCTTGCTGCACGTACCGATTCAACAGGATGAGATACTCGGTTTCGCGAGCTTGGCTCTGTGGTCCTTCATAGCCCAGCAAAAAGATGTTGCGCGCTAGCAGTGGCGTGATCTCTTCGGGGGAAACTTTCTGGCTGATCGCAGCCATGCGTAGGAACGAACGAATCGGACCGGGGATCGCAATGGTGCTCGACGCTGGCGACGATTGAACCACTGCACCTTGTGACGAAGAAGGACCAGGAGGGGCTGCGTCTTGAGCTCGAACTTCCCGATATGATCCCAGACAAAAAGAAAGAAACAAAACCATCGGCAGGCAAAGAAGAGATTTCATAGCCGGAACCCCCGAACCCTTAACACATCCCACAAAATTTTTGTACTGATGACGCCAAAATCAAGAAAGTTCGCAACACACCCGCACAGCTTCAGCGAACCGACCGTCGAGACCCGCAGAATTTATCAAACTTCGCGGAAATCGACGTCGCACCGGACATCTCAGGTCCAGGGCATGGGACGGCGCCAAACGATAGATCATCGTTCGACTGAAGCCAAGTCCTTTTATGTCCCAACGCGGTCACGGAATTGTCTCAACCGGGGGCGGGGAATCCTGGAGACCCATTTCGGGAGTTCGCGACGGCTAGGGCCTGCCCGGTACCTTTCCGTGCCTCCATATAACCGCTAACAGCCCTTGCTGTCTAGTGGATTAAAGTACCGGACCCGAATGAACGAATTTCGCTAGTCGGTTTGAGCTACAGCGGGCGACGTAGCTGCATGAGCGCGGGAGCGCTGAATCCAAGTCTGCAGGCGGTCCATGTAAAGATAAACGACCGGCGTGGTGAACAGCGTGAGCATCTGGCTGAAAATAAGCCCGCCCACGATAGTGATGCCGAGCGGCCGGCGAAGCTCGGAACCCATACCGGTGCCCAGCGCCAACGGAAGAGCGCCGAGCAACGCAGCCATGGTGGTCATCATGATGGGCCGGAAGCGCAGCAGGCACGCCTGATAAATCGCCTCGACGCTTGACTTCCCTTCCTCGCGCTCCGTCTGAACGGCGAAGTCGATCATCAGGATCG
>Ga0210401_10008477_pt1 | contig 10199 bp, 8 predicted proteins | sample IncBWH32MmetaG_FD_150866 | JGI IMG/M metagenome (GOLD analysis project Ga0210401, IMG submission 150866) | Forest soil microbial communities from Barre Woods Harvard Forest LTER site, Petersham, Massachusetts, United States - Inc-BW-H-32-M | ecosystem: Environmental > Terrestrial > Soil >... | reverse complement strand
GCGGGCTGTCCAGGGCCCCGCGCGAAGGCAGACATTTTCACTTTAGAAGGGGAAACTCGGCGTTCAAACCCGCTCGGGGCCGGCTTTCTTCTTGGCGTGGCACTTGGAAACAATGGCAGAGCGCAGCCGGGTACGCAGGTCCTCAGGCAGTCGGTAGAGTTGCGAGTCGCGATAGATTTCGATGGTCTTCTTGGTGGTATCGCAAACCACGTAGCAATTGTGGCACCAGGCGAGATGGTCTTCCAATTCGGCCTTTGTACGGGCGTCGATGACCCCATCCAGGTAGTCTGTAAGCTCCTGCAAAAATTCAGAGCACTTCACTGGTTACCATCTCCGCTTGCGTTTTTCTGCTTTCCATTGCCGCCCTCTCGTCTTTGAAAGAAACGGCTGAGCCGCTCCCGCAACTGCAACCGCGCGCGCAGCAGTCTCGACTTCACCGCCGGAATACTCAAATCCAGAGCCTCGGCTGTCTCTTCGGTAGAAAGACCTTCCACGTCGCGCAAAACAAAAACCGTGCGAAAACTCGCCGGCAACCCCTGGATGGTGCGGGTCAAAATGTCCCGCAACTCCGCCTGATTGTACTGCTGCTCAGGGTTTGGACTCCAGTCCGCAACTTCGCGGGGCAGCGAGTCTTCTTCTGTCTTAACTTCTTCGTCCAGCGACACCATGCGCTCCGGCCGGCGGCGCCGCAACTTCATCAGCGCTTCGTTGACCGCGATCCGCACCAGCCAGGTGTAAAACTTCGACTGCCCCTGAAACTGTTTCAGGTTTCCGTAAGCCTTAAGGAACGCATCCTGCACCACGTCTTCCGCGTCTTCGCGGTTTTGCGTGATGTGCTGAGCGATGCGAAATACGTTCCGGTCGTAACGCTTAACCAGTTCCTCAAAGGCCCCGACGTCGCCGCCCTTGGCCGCCTGCACCAGTGACATTTCGTCACTGACAGGTTCACTCACTTTGGGTTGGATGGTACTCATTGTTCGTCCGATGCAACTATTTTCACGCTTGAGCCAGAAGGGAAACAAGTATTTTACTTGGGAATCGGCCCTTGCGCATAACTGTTTTGACGTTTCTTGGCGGCCCTGGTTTTATGCGGAATCGTGCTTTCTTTGCAACCGTGCCCTGGAACATTACTTCCGTCACCCGGAACCTCAGTCAACCCGCCCTATAATCAGGGCTTTGCGGCACAATAGTCGTGAAGGCTGTGCGGCCGCCCCCACGCTAAGGCAAAGATGGCAGAGAACACCCCAGTCGAGCAGATTGTCGAGCAAGCTGTTGCCCAGGCACTGGACGCTCAACTCCCACAGCTTCGAGAGAAGCTAGCTCATCAGGTGATGAGCGAGATTCGTCCTTATCTTGGAGGCGGGTCGGGCAGCGGCGCGGGTGATCTGTTGAAGGCAATCGCCGTTATCCATGCAGGATCTACACAAAAGGAAATTTTGCGCGCCCTGCTGGAGGGCACTTCGGGCTATAGCGGACGCGCCGCGCTTTTCGTTGTAAAGGCTGGCTCGGCTACTGGTTGGCAAGGCCGCGCATTCGATAGCGACGGCATCAAAGACTTCGCGCTGGACGTGAGCAGCCCGGCGCCGGCCAACGTTTTGCAAAATCGTACGCCAGCGAACACCAGTGTTTCCGAAATGGATCCCAAGTTTATTTCCCAATTTGGAGCGCCGGTTGACGATCATATTTTGCTGCTCCCGCTCCATCTGAAGGACAAAGTTGCGGCACTGGTTTATGCCGATGCCGGCACCGACGCTGGCAGCAAATTTGATGCTTCCGCTCTGGAACTGCTGGTGGCTGTCGCGAGCGCCTGGCTGGAAGTAGCTTCTCTGCGCAAGCAGGCCGCGAAAGATGGTGCCAGCGAAACTGGCAGCAACGAAAGAGTTGAAAACCCCACGCCTGCGGCGCCGGTCGCACCAACTTTTTCGGATCCATTTGCCGGCCACGCGCCGAAACATGCCCAGCCCGCTCGCGAGGAAGAACCCGAGCCAGTTGCCGCCGCTGCCGTCGCCTCTGCCGCGCCTGCGGCCATGGCGACGGCCGCAGCCACAGCTCCGGCCCCGGATGCTTTTGCGCAGATGTCAGTAGCTGACGCCGACGTGCACCGCAAGGCCCAGCGCTTCGCCCGCCTGCTGATGGATGAGGTCAAGCTTTACAACCAGGCAAAGGTCGCAGAAGGCCGCAAGCACAAAGACCTGTATGATCGGCTGAAAGAAGATATCGACAAGAGCCGCAACACCTACAACAAACGCTACGGCAATACCTCCGCCGCCACCGCCGACTACTTCAACCAGGAACTGATCCGCAGCCTGGCAGAAGATGACGTTACGCTCTTGGGTCCAAACTTCCACCGCTGATCGAAAATAGAAGATAATTCAAAGAGTGGTTGGTCATCGTGGACAAGTAATTGCCGTGCTGGCTTGGTCGCTGTTGTGCGGCCCGGCGGGGTCAAGTTCGTTTGTAGTTGCTCAATCTACTACTCAGTCGCCACCGGCCGCTCCGAAAAAGAAACCCGCGAAGACAGCTTCCGCCCACAAGAAACCCGCGTCGCCCCGCCTGCGCCGTATGCGGCAGGCATTTGTGGCCTCCGCCACTCTCAGGCCCATGGCCCGGCAACTGTTGCAGGACCGCACTCCTGCCGCCTACGCCGGCGTACAAACCTTCGCTGTGAAACACGCGAAGGAGGATGCCGGCGCACTCGCCTGGCTGGTCATTGGATACGCTCACATTCTTGACAAAGACTATGCCAAAGCTATCGACCCCTTGAATCGCGCCAAACCTCAGGCTGGCGATCTGGGAGATTACGTCAACTTCTACCTGGGCAGCGCCTACCAGCAGACTGGGCGTTTGGCCGAGGCAGTTGCGACTTTTGGCGTTTTCGACAAGGCGTACCCTGAGTCGCTGTTGCTACGCGATGCTCATGTCGTCTATGCCAATGCCTTGGTGGCGGATGGCCGGGCGCCAGAGGCGGCAACCCTGCTTGAGAACGACCGGCAGCCCATCCGGGCCGATCTCGAACTCGCGCTAGGGCGCGCTTACGCGGCCGCGAACCAGCCGGCCAAGGCGCTGACGATTTTTCGCAATATCTTCTACACCATGCCTACCAGCTGGGAGGCAGGCCAGGTGCAGGGCGACCTGAACAAGATCGCGGCCCTGATCCAGGCCCCACCGGTCGGCCTGGAGGCTCGTCGTACCCGCGCCGATCTTCTCATAAAGGGAAAACAGTTTGGCGAGGCTGCCAACGAGTACCGCAGTCTTGCGGATGCGGTGCTTCCCGCTGATCGCCCGGCAGTGGAAATCACGCTGGCCGACGCGTTGCGCCACGCTGGGCAGGGCCGCGAAGCCCGCAAGATTCTGGAACGGGTACCCACGTCGCCACCTGAACTCAATGCCGAGCGCATCTTCAATCTGGGGGAGATCTCCCGCAGCAGCAATGACGACGATGCTTTCCTGCGCACCCTGGATCAGTTGCGCCAACTAGCGCCAACCAGTACGTGGCTGGAGCAAGCGCTATTCGAAGCGGGAAATATCTTCTTGTTGCGCCATGAGTATGACCGGACCATCGATGCTTTTCGCGAATTGCAGCAGCGGTTCCCTAATGGTGGCCGTTCCTCTTACGCCCATTGGAAAGCCGCGTGGCTGAGCCTGCGACTGGGACGAACGGTGGAAGCAAAGACTGCCTTTGATAACCAGATTGCCCTTTATCCCACCTCGGCCGAAGTTCCGGCTGCGCTCTACTGGCGTGCCCGGCTGGCAGAGGAGGACAACGATGGTGCACTGGCTCGGGCTTTCTACCTCAAGCTCTCGCAGCGCTATCGCAATTACTATTATGGCGATCTGGCGCGCCAGAGACTGACCAAACTCAAGAGCGAGGAAGCTCCGGTACACTACGCCCTGCTGGACCGTGTTCCGCCGATCAATCTTTCGCAGAAGGCCACCATCGACGAACTGCCCAGCGACAATCTGCGCGTGCAAAAAGCAGAATTGCTGGCCAACGGAGCTCTGCTCGACTTTGCGATTCGTGAACTGCGCGCCGCAGCCGAACAAGAGAAAGGGAACTGGCTGGCAGTCGAAATCGCCCGTCTCTATCAGGATGCGGGACGCTATGACGCCGCCATCGAAACCTTGAAACATGCTGTGCCCAACTACTTTGCTCTCGATCTGCCCAGTTTGCCGCGGCCTTATTGGGAAGGCCTTTTCCCCAAGCCGTTTTGGAGCGATCTGAAGAAATATTCTTCCACGAATGCTCTGGACCCGTATCTGGTGGCTTCGCTGATTCGCCAGGAGTCCGCATTCAATCCCAATGCGGTCTCCCGCGCCAACGCCGTGGGACTGATGCAACTCCTGCCCAAAGTAGGTAAAAGCGTAGCAAAGCAGGAGAAACTGCGGAAATTCACCACTCAGGAACTTTTTACCCCCGGGATCAACATGCAGCTGGGGACGCGCTACTTCCGCATTATGGTCGATAAATTCGACAGCTTTGAGTACGCCTTGGCCGCCTATAACGCCGGATCAGACCGCGTGCAGGACTGGATGGGGCAAGGGAAATATCGCGATCCACAGGAATTCGTGGAGTCAATTCCGTTTACTGAAACTCGCGAGTATGTGCAGAACATCATCCGCAACGCGAACGTCTACCGCCAGTTATATGGAGCGCCGTAGGCAGGGTGGTTCGCTGTGGGCCTCTGTATGTTCTTATGTGGTCAACATCCTAAGCGGATTTTTCGGGTGCCGGAGCCTTTGCGAAAAGAATTTCGATCACCAGCAAACCTGCGCCACACACGATTGCGCTGTCGGCGACATTGAACGCAGGCCATTGATACTGCCCCACATAAAACAGCAGGAAATCCACTACTCGGCCGTTCATCAGCCGATCCCACAGATTGCCCACCGCGCCGCCAAGAATCAGGGCCAGGCCGATGCCGGTGCTCGTCATGGCGTGGCTGTTCCGCCACAGCAAGGCCAAAACCACAATCAGCGCCACGATCGAGAATAAAACCAGCATAGCGATCTTCCACTGCGCCGGGGAGTCTGCGAACAAACCAAAGGCCGCACCGCGGTTCTCCACGTGCGTAAGCCGGAAGAAGCCCGGGACCACCTGAATACTGTCGTGCAGCGAAATGTCTTTGGCCACCATCAACTTCGTGACCCGGTCCAGACACACTACGATCAAAGCAATCACAAAGTGAAACCGGCGCATGACGTGGGGCGCACTCATTTGCAAATCTCTGTTCTTCGCTGCGATCTTCGCGGAGATTCTCCTCCGAACTCCGCGTTATGCCTATCTCTCTTAGATTACCTCACCGCCGCTGCCGCTTCGATCTCTTTCAACACCGCGCTGCAGCGCTCACATACCGTGGGGTACACCGGATCCTCGCCAACGTGCGTCGAGTAGTTCCAGCAGCGGTCACACTTCTGTCCTGCAGCCTTCCCAACCTGTACCGCGACGTTGCCGTCGCCATTTCCGGACGTGCCCTGCTCCAGTGCAACCGCCGACACGATAAATAAATACCGCAACTGGTCTCGGTGCCGTTCCAAAACTGAGTACACCGGCTCCGCCGCTGCAATGCTTACCTGCGCCTCCAGGCTCTTGCCGATCAGTTTGCCGTTCCGCGCCGTTTCCAGCGCTTTCAACACCTGGTCTCGAACAAGTAGAAGCGTGCTCCAGTCTTCGAGTTGCTTCGGATCATCCGCCACCCCGCTACCGCCCAGCACCTCCGCACGGTCGGGAAATTTAGCTGTGTGCACGGTTTGCGTCCGAGTTCCCGGCAAATACCCCCATACTTCCTCGCAGGTAAAGCTCATCACTGGCGCCAGCAGTCGGACCAAGGCTTCTCCAATTCGCCAAATGGCAGTTTGCGCCGCCCGTCGCCCGGGCGAATTGGGGGCATAGGTGTACAGCCGGTCTTTGATCACGTCGAAATAAAAAGCACTCAGGTCTACGGTGCAGAAATTCAGCACTCGCTGATAGACCTTGTGGAACGCGAACTCTCCGTACCAGCGCTCGACATCAGTCGACAGCGCCGACGCCTGCCGCAACATATATTGGTCGAGCTTTTCCAGCTTCTCGAACGGCAGCGCGTTCTTGGCCGGATCAAAGTCGTACAAATTTCCCAGTACATAGCGAAACAGATTGTTGCGAATCGTTCGGTAGTTCTCTGCGATGCGTTGCATCAACTGCTCAGAGCCGACCACGTCTTCGCGGAAATCCACCGATGCCACCCACAGCCGCACAATCTCTCCACCCAGGCGCCCTGCGATGTCGACGGGATCAACGTCGTTTCCCCGTGACTTCGACATCGCCTGGCCATTTTCATCAAGCGTCCATCCCACCGTGGCTACCCCTTTGTAGGGAGCATGGTTTTGCGTGCCAACGACGCACAGCAGCGAAGAGTGGAACCATCCGCGATGCTGGTCCCCGCCTTCGAGGTAAAGGTCGGCGGCGGGAGGATACTGGGGCTCGGCCGCGCGCAACGTCAGATAGCTGCATCCCGACTCGAACCATACGTCGAGAATGTCCATTTCTTTCTTGAACGCAGCTCCACCGCATTTCTGGCATTTCTTGTCTGTCGGCGCGAGTTTGTCGGCCTCGGGCGTGTACCAGGCGTCCGCGCCGGCACGAGCAAACAACTCCACCACTTTGCGGCTGGTCGCGGGGTCATTGAGTGGCTTGCCACATGCCGCGCACAGGAATACGGCAATCGGCACGCCCCAGATCCGTTGCCGGGAAATGCACCAATCCGGCCGGGTGGCGATCATGTTCGAGATGCGTTCTTCGCCCCAGGCCGGGTCCCACTTTACTTTCTTGATCTCATCCAATGCCCGGCTGCGTAATGTTCCGCCCTCCATAGGAGTTTCCATGGAGATAAACCACTGTTCCGTCGCGCGAAAAATAATGGGATTGTGGCAGCGCCAGCAGTGTGGATACGAATGCTCAATCCGGTCCTCGTGTATGAGCGCACCGCGCTCCTTCAGCAGATCGATAATCGGTGCATTCGCCGCGAAAACTTTGAGACCGTTGTATTCGGGCAGACCATTGCGGATAATTCCCGCTTCATCCACGTTGCTGGTCAGTTCGAGCTTGTATTTGACTCCTGTGTTGAAATCGTCGGCGCCGTGCGAAGGCGCAGTGTGCACCACGCCGGTGCCAGTGTCCATGGTGACGTAATCCGCCAGCACACCCAGAATGTTGCGGTCCAGAAACGGATGGCCGAAATTCTTCCGCTCGAGCTTTTCTCCGGCGAAACGAACCACTTCGCGGGGATCATCCAGTCCGGCATGCTTCGCGAATTCCGCCGCCAGCTTCGCCGCAACGATGTAGACTTCCCCGTTGGCTTCTAACCCCACGTACTGCTCATGCGGATGGAACGCCACCGCCATTGACGCTGGCAGCGTCCACGGAGTCGTGGTCCAGATCACGGTGAAAACCTTCTTGCCCGTCAGCGCCGAATCCACGGTCCCCGGATCGTCTTTCAACGCATACTTCACCCAGATCGCAGGGCTGCTGTCATTCTCATATTCGACCTCAGCCTCGGCGAGCGCAGTCTTGTCGTGGATGCACCAGTACACCGAGCGCAGACCCTTGTAGATGAATCCCGTCTCCAGAAACTTATAGAGAGTCGCTACCACCACCGACTCATATTGCGGATTCATCGTGACGTACGGCTGCTCCCAGCGCCCAAACACGCCGATGCGCTTAAATTGCGAAGTTTGCAGATCGAGGAACTTCTGCGCGTATTTGCGACACTCCGACCGCACGTCAGTTGCTTTCATCTGCAACTTCTTGCCACCCAGCGCCTGGTCCACTTTGATCTCGATGGGCAGCCCGTGGCAGTCGAACCCCGGCACGTATGGAGCGTCGAACCCCGCCATGCTCTTCGATTTGACGACGAAGTCCTTCAAACACTTATTGAGCGCCGTGCCCAGATGGATAGGCCCGCTGGTGTAGGGGGGGCCATCGTGCATCACGTACATAGGCGCCCCGGCCCGGGCTTCCCGAATCCGCTGGTAGATGCCCATTTCCTGCCAGCGAGCCAGCATTTTGGGCTCGTTCTGCGGTAAATTGGCTTTCATGGGAAAGTCAGTTTTGGGCAGGTTGATTGTGGATTTAAGCTCGAGCGGCACTCGTTGTGATTCTCCCAAATGATTGATTTTTTTCATTATAGGGAGCATCGGGGCGAACGTCCATTGACTCCCGAAAGTAACGGCGCGTGACCGGAAATCCGCTGTGGGAAAAGCGCGAATAAGAGTACAATTTTAAGTAACAGTGACGTTTCCAGAATCCCGGCATCTAAATGGGAGTTGGCGTGCAACTTAGCACGCATTGCAGTCATCAAGTTTAGGGAGGTTGGGGTAATCTGTGGACCCAAAGCTGGGTCATCTATGGCGACGGCCGACATCAAAACGCAACCCGAACCAGAACTGAATCTGCTGCTGTCCAAGTCCTCGTTGCAGCAGTCGCTGTGGAAATCCCTGTTTCAGAACCTGGACGACTACTTTTTCCCCAAAAAACAGGCGCCTCTCGTCCTGACCTCGAAACCGATCCCGGTTAAGGATATTTGGGGCTTTTACGATTACAAGAAGAACGGTGCGATGTTTTCCACCGTGGTGCATGTTCTTGCATTGACGGTAATTATCGTGGGTACCATCCTGGGTCGTCGCGTCGTCCAGCAGATCGCGAAGCCGCAGGCCACGGTGACCCTGGTCGCGCCGGATGACATTCCACCCTTGCCGCCCTCGAAAACTGCTGCCGGCGGTGGTGGTGGCGGCGGTGATCGCGACATTCTACAAGCTTCCAAGGGCGAGCTTCCCAAGTTTGCCATGCAACAGATCGTGCCGCCCGCCGTGGTGGTACGCAACGACAATCCGAAACTGACTGCTGAACCTACCGTTGTGGTTCCACCCCAGATTCACCTGGCCAGCACCATGCCCAATATCGGCGATCCCATGGCTATGCCGGCGCCGCCTTCAAACGGTACCGGGTTTGGCGGTGGCATTGGTTCAGGCGGCGGCGGTGGAGTGGGTTCGGGTAGAGGCCCGGGTGTCGGCCCTGGCGAAGGCGGCGGCATCGGTGGCGGCGTATTCCACGTAGGCGGCGGAGTTTCAGCTCCAAAGCCAGTCTACTCGCCTGATCCGGAGTACTCAGAAGAAGCTCGCAAAGCCAAGTACCAGGGCGTGTGCGTCCTGTGGATGATCGTGGGGCCGGATGGCCGGCCGCGCGAGATCCGAGTGCAACGCACGCTCGGTTTGGGGCTGGATGAAAAAGCCATCGAAGCTGTGAAAACCTGGAAATTCGAGCCCGCCATGAAGGACGGAAAGCCCGTTTCGGTTGAGATCAGCGTTCAAGTTGACTTCCACCTCTACTGATAAAGCTCTATTTCCGCCAGCGTTCGTAATACCCGCATTTACCCGGAACCAGGGTCCGCCTTCCTCCGTACAACCTCCCAGGTGAGGTGTATGTGAAACGCTGGGCTCCATTCCTGCTCCTGCTAATCGCACCGGCGATGCTCTATGCGGAGGACGGGCGTCCGGCGGCCACTGTGCAGAAGAAATTCGTCACCGGGGGTACGATTCGTCTGCACCTCGAAGCTGGCGGCTACACCATCAGCCCCTCAGATTCCGACAACATTACCGTCACCTATCGCGCCAACTCTGAATCCCGGCTACGAGAGGTCAGAGTAGAAATCCAGGCCTCCGCCTCGGATGCTGAGGTGTACATCACCAACACTCCCAACAACAAATTCGAGGCCACCATTGAGGTCCCTCGTCACTCCAACCTGTGGGTACGGCTGACGGCCGGGGAATTGGACGTTGAAGCTGTCGAAGGCGACAAGAACCTGGAACTCCGGGCAGGCGAGCTTCAGGTGGAAGTCCCTCACCCCGACGAATACGGCCATCGTGACGCCTCGGTCACCATGGGTAGCCTGGAGTCGACGGCGTTTGACGTTTCCAAGGGAGGTATGTTCCGTTCCTTCGATCAGCAAGGCCCGGGCAAGTATCGCTTGCATGCTCACGTGCTCACAGGCGACATCGACCTGCGTGGAAGCAACTAGAGAAGCAGTTGCGGAATAGCACTGATCCGGACCCTTGCACTCGTGGAAATCTGTGCCGGGCTTGGGCTAGCGGGAAAGTAGCGCGTACTTCAGTGATAATCGCTTCCTGAAGCCCAGTCGCTCGTACAACGCTATTGCGCGTACATTGTC
>Ga0210401_10008476_pt1 | contig 10199 bp, 9 predicted proteins | sample IncBWH32MmetaG_FD_150866 | JGI IMG/M metagenome (GOLD analysis project Ga0210401, IMG submission 150866) | Forest soil microbial communities from Barre Woods Harvard Forest LTER site, Petersham, Massachusetts, United States - Inc-BW-H-32-M | ecosystem: Environmental > Terrestrial > Soil >... | reverse complement strand
AGAGGTGGTGTCACTTCTGGAGGACCCCGAAAGAAGAACTCACTTAGGTGAGTACGCCTCTCGTGTAATGAAAGAGGAGTGGGACTGGAGGGTTAGGGGGCCATTGATTGAATCGCTCCTGGAATCTCCGAAACGCTCGAGCAAGAAAGATGTAATCGGTTCCGGTCCGGCGCTCGTTAGGCATGGTGCAGGACCATCCCAGCGAGTACATACCCTTAGCGGCTCATTGAAGACGCGTGCCAATGACACGAGGCAGTCAAAGAGGTCGCAAAAATGAATCGCCGGACTCGAAAGGACTCTCTATTCTCGATATGTGCAGTGCAAATCAGTTAGGTTCGGAAATTTCTTCGTTCGAACTGCTCTCACAAAACTGAGGAGTTATGGACGAAACTACCAATTCAAGCGGCGTGCCGATGAACCGTCCGACGCCGTTTCTGGCGGGAGCTCTGGGTCCTACGCAAGCGGGGAGATTCAGTCACCAGCTCGCGGCGACTCGCTGGGAAGTCGTGTTTGCGGTTGTTGCCCTCGTGATTTCGACAGGGGCGTTTATAACGTTGCTTCCTGGAGATTACTTCGCCATTGAGGACGCAGCGCGGGGAGAGAGTGCCGCGCAGTTTATTTGGGCGGGAATCTATCTAATCATACTTGTCATGGCTTGGAACCGCCGCCATCAGCTCTGGTCACTTTGCTTGCGCGACAAAGGCCTCCTGGCTCTCACCGGTTGGGCGTGCGTATCCATTCTTTGGTCAGGCCTGCCGGCAGTGACCGCAAGGCATGGCATCGCATTAATAGGTACCTTCGTGTTCGGGGGCTATTTGGCCCTCCGCTTTAACCCTAAGGAGTTGTTACGCCTAATTCTCTGGACTTTTGGGATAACCATCGCAGTGAGCATTTTTGCCTGTTTTTTGTTTCCGAGTTACGGAGTCTTCGTTGATGACCTGGCAGGCGAAACTGCCTGGCGAGGTGTCTTTTCAGGCAAAAATGATCTTGGGCGGATAATCGTCTTTGCGATAATGACTCTCGCTATTGTAACCGCAAATCTCAGAAAGTTTTGGTTCTTCACTGCAGCGATTGTGGGTTTCTGCGCTGTGTTCATGACCAAATCCATGACCTCACTGATTTATTTTCCTGTAGCGCTGTTCATCGTATTTTTGGTCAGAAGATATCAGCTTTACAAAAAGTCTCGAAAGAAGCTCATTCTTCTGACCGTCAGTCTCGTACTCCTGTCTGGATTTATTCTTTACAATCGGTGGGACAGCTTCACGGAATCGCTCGGAAAGGACCCCAATTTGACGGGCCGGACGATATTGTGGACGTTATCTGTTCCGCACATAGCATCACGGCCGATCCTGGGCTACGGTCTGGACAGTTTTTGGTACGATCCCGCCGGGCCGGCCAAAGAGTTGCGCGATGCTTCTGGGTGGTACGAAGCGCCAAACGCTCACAATGGCATTATCAACCTGTGGATAGATATGGGTCTAATTGGTGTCCTTTTGTTCCTTTGGAGTTATGTTGGGTCGCTCAAGAGTGCATTTCGACTCCTTCACACAAGTCGATCATCAGAGGCGATATGGTATCTAGTGTTTTTCATATTGTTATTTCTCTACGGCCTAACAGAAATAAGTTTTGTGATTCGAAATGACATCTTTTGGGTTCTGTATATCTCCGCGGCTTTAGCCGTACGTGGCCAGGCGGATCGTATTCTTGTTTTTGCGAGCAGCACGTAGCACAGCATCTTAGGGGGGCAATAGTGTGTGGTATCGCCGGATTCGCGTCGCGGCCTGATTCAAAAGTGCAGGTGGAACGAGAAGCACTCGTCGGAATGTCTCGCGCACTTGTGCATCGCGGGCCAGACGATGAAGGATTCTATTTCGCACAAAGTGTAGGACTGGCAAGTCGGCGTCTGAGCATCATTGACCTTTCTCAGGCTGGGCGTATGCCGCTGTTTAATGAAACAGGCACAGTGGCTGTCATACAAAACGGAGAAATTTACAATTACCGCGATCTGCGAGAGCAACTCGTCAAGAAAGGTCACATTTTTCGAAGCACTTCGGATACGGAAGTCATCGTCCATTTGTACGAAGAGGAAGGCGAAAATTTCGTGGCGAAGTTGGAGGGTATGTTCGCCATTGCCCTATGGGATAACTCGAACAGGAAGTTGCTTCTGGCTCGTGACCGCTTTGGTGAAAAGCCTCTCTATTTCTTCGAGGCTGCAGACGCGGTCGTATTCGCTTCTGAGCTTCGTTCTCTCTGCGTCTTTCCGGGTTTCACGGGTGAATTGGATTGGGATGCGCTAGATCAATTTCTGACACTTGGGTATATCCTTGCGCCGCGGTCGCCCTACCTAAGAACCTCGAAAGTGCTACCGGGCCACTACCTCGTATTCGAGCAAACGTCCAACCGGGTGCGTTGTCACCGTTACTGGTCTCCTCCACTACTTAGTGAGCCGTTGAGCCTTAAACGCGAGGTCGACTACCTTGACGAGTTCCAAGAGCTTTTCTTTCGGAGTGTCGAAAGCCGGCTTGTTAGCGACGTACCGATCGGAGCCTTCTTGAGTGGCGGCATTGATTCATCTCTGGTCGTCGCATCCATGTCGCAGATTACAAAGAATCCGGTACGAACCTTTTCGATAGGGTACTCGAATTCTAGCTCGAAAAATGAGAATCCTGTGGCGGAGGGTGTTGCCAAGTCCTTAAGGGCGGAACACCACTCGATTCAAGTACGGCTTGAGGATTTCAAACAGGTAATGGAGCGCTGGCCGGACCTTTGCGACGAACCTTTGGGTGATCCAGCCTATGTAGGAGTTTATCTTATTTCGAAACTCGCAAGAGCAAATGGTGTTACGGTAATGGTTTCCGGCGACGGTGGCGACGAATTGTTTTTGGGTTACCCCATTTTCAATTGGATCAAAACTCTGGAATACGCTTACGGCTCTTCTTCGTTTTACCGCTGGATCGGTGCGAGTGCCATGGACGTGGCCAGTCGGGTCGTCAGAAACAGTCGCTGGGATAAGGGAAAAAGGGCTTTAGGGCAACCGGATCTTGCGGAAGCCGCATATTACCTTGCCGGTTACGGCGCTTGGTCATTACAGGAATTGTGCCGTTTGAAACTGACACCGACTTTGTCGCTGCACAACGAAGGGTTTCTTTCAGCCTTCGGTAACGGCAACGGTGAAAGAAGCTTGCAAGACCGAATGTATAGAGCCCTCCTTGTCACTTATTTGCCGGACAATAATTTGGCACGCATGGATCGAGCCTCGATGGCCAATTCAATCGAAACGCGTACGCCGTTCCTTCAGCCGGAAGTGGCAGAGTTTGCCGCCCGTTTACCAGTGAACCTAAGATGCGAAGGTGCCTTGCGCAAATTGATTCTTCGCAAGTCTCTCGCTAAATATGTAGCCCGTGATGTTTGGCAACGGCCCAAAAGTGGTTTTGACGCATTCCCAATGGCGCGCTGGATGAGGGCGGAACTCAATTTTCTAACGGATGAGTATCTGCGCGCGGATTTCCTAAGAAGGCAAGGAGTTTTCGACGGCGCTTTGGTAGCCGAACTCATGGCGCAGCACCGAAAAGGCGGTCGATTTAATCATTGGTGGAAACTTTGGCTTTTGCTGGTACTTCAAATCTGGTTACAACGTTGGGGACGAAGCACAACTTTTACACAGTCGTCCACGGCGTATACTGTGCCTGCAGGTGCTTTCAAGGCGGCAACATGAATGGCCGACGAATCGACGAGAATCCCTGTCTGGGACCTGCGATCGGGACTAAAGATCTTCCGAAGATCCCGGTTCTGTTGGCCCAATCTGCCCTGCCGTACACTACAAATCCGGCGAGGATAGCCTTCGTCACCAATTTCTGTCCGCACTATCGCGTACAAACGTTCGAGAAACTCGCTCAAAAGTACGATGTGCGCTTTTACTTTTTTTCGCAAGGTAGTGAATGGTACTGGCTTAAAGAGCTTGGAATGCGCAAGGGCGACTTCCATTGCGAATATCTCGGTGGATCAAATAGAGGCAAAGCCAAAGTCGCTTTCGATCTGATTCACAAAATGTGGCGGTTTCCTTGCGATCTGTTCGTTAAGTGTATAAACGGACGGGTCGCTCTCCCCGTTACCTATATCATTGCTCGGTTGCGCGGCAAACCCTTCGTGCTATGGACAGGCGTTTGGCAAAGTTTGCATACGCCCTTTCATCGCCTGATCTTTCCTATTACTCGATTCGTATACCGTCATTCTGATGCTGTCGTCGTTTATGGGGATCATGTAAAGCGATATCTGGTAACACAAGGGGTCGATGAACGTCGTATCTTTGTCGCGCCCCATGCGGTTGTCAATGAACAGTACTCTCGTCATGTTCTTCCAGCCGAAATTACCGCATTACGGTTAGTACTCAAACTGGCGGAAGATGAACGCATTATCCTTTATGTGGGTCGACTGGAAAGTCTTAAGGGGATTGATTTTTTGTTGAAAGCATTCGCGGAGATGCGAATGCCTAAGATCACTCTTCTTCTTGTTGGTCAGGGGAAGGAACGTGAGAAGTTAACCTCGCTGGCTAGCGACCTAGGGGTCGAGGAAAAAGTTCGCTTTGTTGGGTATATCCCCCCCGAAGACACTGTCACGCTATACGCCATGAGTTACGCCCTCGTTCTCCCTTCGATTTCAACACCGCGGTTCCGTGAACCTTGGGGATTAGTGGTAAACGAAGCGATGAATCAGGGATTGCCTGTAATTGCTACGGATGCGGTGGGAGCCGCCGCGGGAGGACTCCTACGTGACGGGTACAACGGCTTAGTCGTCCCGGAACGGGACCCAACAAGATTGACGGGGGCTCTCCGAAACTTGCTGGAGTCGCCTCAGCTACGCGAGAGAATGGGGAAGGCTGCACTGGAATCGATCAGGCCATGGGACAACGACAAGATGGTCGATGGCTTCAGTCAAGCAATTGAATTCGCGTTGCATTTTGTAAAAAACGAGTCGGCCCAGGCAGATAGACGATGAGTACGAGTTATGCAATCGCCGGCGTCCGAGAAAAACTGGGGAAATCAGCTCAGTTGCTGCGTCTACTGACTAAGAATCCGGCTGAATTTATCGACCGGATCGCGGCGGTCTGTGACGGGCGATTGCAATGGCTATACGGAAAGCCGCCCGCATACTCCTCCGTTTCTACGACCGCCGACGGCATTGAAGTGCTAGATCGTAAACTCAAAATAAACGGAATGCCTTTTCTCAGCGAGACCAACTTTGAACGATTTGAAAGCAGAATGGCGTGCATCCAGCAATTATTGCCACACGATGCTCCGATGGGCCGCTTTCATAACGGAGATCACTGCCTCGCTCGCGTAGTGTACGTGCTTGCCAGAGCAACTCGGCCTGAACGAATCGTGGAGACAGGTGTTTGCTATGGTGTTACCACCGGGTACTTACTTCGCGCGCTGCATGAGAACGGGTCTGGCCATTTACACAGTATTGACCTCCCTCCCCTGGGTGAGAACGCTGATTCGTTTGTCGGTTCTCTTGTGCCAGAGGAGTTAAAAAACCGCTGGACTTTATATCGTGGGTCGAGCAGGCGTTTATTATCAGGTATTGTTCAAAAACAAAGGAATATACAGATGTTTGTGCACGATAGTTTGCACACCCGCGCGAACATGCGGCGTGAGTTCGCCACGGTATGGCCATTCATGAGTTCTGGTTCCGTTTTGGTTTCAGACGATATCGAGGGTAATTCGGCCTTCGCTGAGTTGATCTCGATGCCTGGGATCAAGTATTCAGCGGTCCTGGCGAGTGATAAGAAAAAAGCCTTAGTAGGGGTAGCTCTCAAATCCTAAGTCACGAGTGTCATGAGGCATGTTGATAGGGCAGCAGATCAAGAACTCGATCCTAAGAAATCTTAGGTGGCATTTCTCGCCGCCTCGAGTCCAATGCGCTTGTGAGTTGTTGCACCTGGGCACCAGCTATGGTGGATACCACGTTGACCCTAGCCAAATTACACCGCAGTCGGTTATATATTCCCTCGGAGTTGGACACGATGTCTCATTTGACCTTTGCATGATCGAGCGTTTCGGGGTGACCGTACACGCGTTTGATCCGACGCCGAGTGTGACAGATTGGCTTTCAAAGCAATCACTGCCCGCTCGGTTTCAGTTTCACGATGTAGGAATCGCTGCCTTCGACGGCGAGGCTCGGTTTTATCTCCCACCGAAATCTGAATACATTTCTCATTCCATTGTTCATACAAAACAATACAGCTCAGAAGCGATTTCGGTCGCAATGATTCGGCTGGTAACAGCCATGCGGCAATTGGGACACACCCGCATCGACGTTTTGAAGATGGATGTGGAAGGTGCGGAATATTCTATCTTGCAGGACATGGTGGACACGAATATTCGGGTTGGACAGCTGCTTATCGAGTTTCATCATCGGTTGTCTGCAGTCGGGATATCCAAGACTCGAGAGGCAATCGAGTTGCTGAATCAGCGGGGAATGAAAACGAGTCATGTATGTGCCCGCGGAGAGGTCTTCACATTTACAGATGGGCTTCAATCATGAAGCTTTCACTGTTTAATGTCTGAGGATTTCCATGAGACTGGTCGTTGCGCACAACAAATATACTCAGGCAGGTGGAGAGGACGAAGTTTTTCGGAATGAGACGTTGCTCCTGCGTGGAGCGGGATTCGAAGTACATGAGTATGTGGAGGACAATGCGAGAATTAGCGAAATGAGTCTGGTGGCTGTCGGCCTAAATACGATTTGGAGCGAGTCGAGCAGGCTAAAGCTTCGCAGCGAATTGCAGAGAGTTCGGCCCGACCTAGTTCATTTTCACAATACGTTTCCACTCATCTCGCCAGCGGCCTATGCTGCATGCGCCGATGAGCGGGTGCCGATAGTGCAGACTTTACACAACTACCGGCTGCTATGTCCCGCGGCCACACTTTTTCGAGATGGAAGTGTTTGTCAAGACTGTCTACACCAGAAAACTAAGTGGCCGGCAATATGGCACCGCTGCTACCGCGACAGCCTTTTTGGCACATCTACGCTAGTCGCGATGTTAGCAATCCATTCATGGCTGAAGACATACCAGAAGCAAGTAGCTAGATTCATCGCCTTGACTGAGTTTTCCCGCACAAAGTTTATTGAGGGAGGCCTCCCGAGTGCCAGGATTTCGGTGAAACCGAATTTCGTTATAGCGGATCCAGGACCTCCCGGTGGGCAACGGAAATTTGCGCTCTACGTTGGCCGTCTGGTCCCTGAAAAGGGGCTCCGCCTTCTCCTTGAAGCATGGAAGAAATTACCCGACAACATTCCACTCCGGATCATTGGAGAGGGCCCGATGAGGGAGCAACTTGAGGCTGAGATCAGTGCGCTCGACCACGAAAGCATTCAGTTGGTTGGGGGCTTGCCCAAGTCTGAGGTTATTGCGGCAATGCATCAGGCACGGTTTCTAGTATTTCCGAGTGGCTGGTTCGAAGGCTTTCCCATGACGCTCGTCGAGGCATTTGCTTGCGGTCTCGCGATTATTGCTTCGCGTTTAGGCTCGATGGCTGAAATTGTGACAGACGGCGTGACCGGTTTACAGTTTACGCCTGGCGACGCGAACGATCTGGCAGATAAGGTCATATGGGCATGGTCCCATCCAGCGGAGATGCAGGAGATGGGAAACGCAGGCCGCCGGGAGTACGAAACTAAGTACACCCCAGAACGTAATCTTGAAATGCTTTTGAACATCTACAGAGAAGCAATGAATACATCTATCATGCCCGCGGCTCATGAAGCAGCGATTTCTGAAGTTTAGTGCACGGGCTAACCGATCACAAATGAGGGTTTATGGATCAATCGAAGTGCGCTGCCACCGAGCTTAAAGAATTCTTTCCGGGGTCTGATGTTGCATTTGCACTGCTCGGAGATGGCTACTGGCGGTGGGAGAACGGAATTGAAAAAGGCCAAGAGCGCTGCGGTGTCCAATGAATCTGAGTCGCAAGGGAAACGTTTTAGGAGTTTTAGTCGATGTAATTGACTATGACGCCACAGTGGAATCCGTGATGCATGCCGCGAGGGAGAGACGACCATATGCTGTTACAGCCCTTGCCGTTCATGGTTTGATGACTGGTGTTCTTGATGCCGAACAGCGCTTCAGGTTGAATTCTCTTAACCTAGCGGTCCCCGATGGCCAGCCAGTGCGGTGGGCACTGAACCAATTGTTTCATGTCGGTCTGCGCGACCGAGTGTACGGACCAAAACTGACGTTGGCGATATGCGAGCGCGCCGAAAAGGCAAAACTTCCCGTCTTTTTTTACGGCGGGACGCCTGAGATATTGTCTAGCCTTCGGAAAAATCTATTAAACAGATTTCCGCAACTGGAAATTGCCGGTACCCAACCGTCGAAATTTCGTAGGCTCTCAGTTATTGAAAAAGCCAGTTTAATCGATAAAATTCGGGAGTCAGGCGCCGCGATCGTCTTTGTCGGATTGGGATGTCCTCGCCAGGAGATCTGGGCTTATGAATATCGCGAGTCTATTAACGGACCGATTCTCGCCGTAGGCGCTGCTTTTCCTTTTTTGGCGGGAATGCTTCGTCAGGCCCCGGGCTGGATGCAAGAACGAGGCTTGGAATGGCTGTTTCGGCTTTGGACCGAACCGTGGCGACTCTGGAAGCGTTATCTCCTCCTGAACCCCCTGTTCCTGCTCCTGTTGCTGCTGCAGCGCTTGAAGATTGCTCGGTTTGAAGATCCAGGAAAATGTCCTACTAAAGAGTTGTTGTTCGGCTAATCTTGCATTCTTGACGCCGATGATGATTTCTTTTCAAGTGCGCTTATCCTGATTAGCTGGCGAGTGGGATCGACTCAATATCAAAGTTTCTAGCCATAGGAAAAGTAGGATTCCACACGCGAAATGAACTAGCGCAAACCGGTTGGTCCTTTCGGATCCCGTTCCGATTCCCAGAAATGAATAGGTATGGTGGAACGAGGCTGCCGCACTAATTGCAATGAAAAGCGGAAACGCTTGTCGCCAAAATTCGGTCCCCAAGGTTGTATAAGAAAAGACAATACCGACAGCGATTAGCAAGGGAGGAAGTGCCAACAAGACAAGACGAGTGATGTCGCGACCCGTCACAGCTGGCCCACCTAGAATGGGCTGGGACGCGACCATCGCTGCGAAACCTAATAACAGTCCCGTCCGCAAACGGTCTTCTCGGGACCACTGTGCGATGCCTTTATGCCAAGGCAAGGTTGCAAGCAATATTGCAATCGGTAAGGCTAAGCCTATAAGACCTCGAAGACCGAATTCTGCGATAACCCTAAGGTTCGGAGACCCTCGTAGCCAGACCAAGAGCCCGGTGACAGTCTCGATGGACACCGTGGTGCCAGCTATGTGTACGGCCACACGAGAAGTTATCTCATAAATGAGCAGCACAATTAGGGTGCCCGTTACACCTGTCAAAATCGCGCCTCGCCTTTTGGTTTTCGGCCATAAAATCGTGAGCCATACCAACATCGGCGGAAGCAAAAGCAAGGCCGTTTGTCGGCTGCAGACTGCCACACATATTCCTAATAACGAAAGCGAAACGGATTCCTCGAGAAGCCCCAACACCAATATAAGCGATCCGACCTGAAAAAAAATATCGTTGAGTAGGAATGGATTTGCAATGTATATCCGGAACGAATAGGGATTTAAGATCTGCAACGCCACAAGCCAAAGGCTATGAAATGGCGACAGTTGCGAAATCTTCGCAAGAACTGTAACCAAAAGGCCCACGATCAGCAGTATCCCGGCAATAGCGAAGACCCTAAAAGAAATGTTCATCGAAAGGCCGGTCACTTTTGAAAACCCGCCTGCCAGATAGGGGAGCACAAACCGCTGTACATGATGAGCAGAAAGCACCGAGTTTGGCGCGGGGAGCCTCGGGAAAGCAGTTGCTATACGAAGATAGTTATAGCTGTCGATCGACAGAACGTCTGAATCTCGTACGGAAAGATATCGATTCGTCAGCAACAGCAAAACTAAAAGGAACGCTGCAACGAACCAGCGGTACATCATTGCCCCGTTGAATTGAGAATTCATTGAGTCCAGTTGATTTTAAAAGTATAGCTTAGTCTGCGACAGCTTGTGCTCTGTCGTTTTGGGCGATTCCGCCAATACACTTCAGTACGTACTTGCGAGGATAATCCAAAAGGCGCAATGCTAGCTGTCTAGCTGTCTAGCTGTCTG
>Ga0210401_10008473_pt1 | contig 10201 bp, 6 predicted proteins | sample IncBWH32MmetaG_FD_150866 | JGI IMG/M metagenome (GOLD analysis project Ga0210401, IMG submission 150866) | Forest soil microbial communities from Barre Woods Harvard Forest LTER site, Petersham, Massachusetts, United States - Inc-BW-H-32-M | ecosystem: Environmental > Terrestrial > Soil >... | reverse complement strand
AGCGCTACCATGTTATCAAATACTTACAAGGACTCTAATCACACATTGCTCACACCATGTCCCTAGTCTTCTGGGACTTTGGCGTACTACATACGGGTTTTTACGCCCGTTAGTTAAAAAGAATGGTAGACCACCAAAAGCAGCGCCGTGCGGAGAGGATTAGATCGAGTTGAAAAAGCTCCGCGCCTGATGGAACGGCAACTTCTCGCGATTAGAGGCCCAATCCTTTCAAGAGAACTTCGACCTGTTGTTCTATCCTTTGCCGATCGTATGCGATCAGAGTCGCCCGCGACATGCCTTGTACGTAGGTGATTATGATTTGCGCAACCGCTGCAGGATCGAGTTCCTTGGGCAGCTCGCCGGATTCCTGTGCAGATTTGAGAAGTCCGGCGAGGCGGTCCCCAGATGCCGCGCTCTCGCCCACTATGTATTCGCGGAGATCCTCTTCGTCGAGGACATCGCGAGAGATACTGCCCGCCATCAGGCAGAGGCCAGGTCTTTTGGGATCGTCCATCTGGTCAAGGACCGTCTTGAAAAGCGCTCGGATCCCCAACTTCGCGGATTTCTGCGAAAGTAGTGCAGTCTGGCGTTCGCCGATCACCGTAGCGCGATAATGTTTGAGACACTCCAGATAGAGGTTTTTTTTGCTTTTGAGGGTGTTATAGAACGATCCTTCGCCGATCTTCATCGCTTTCAGCAAATCGCGCAGGGAAGTGTTTGAGTACCCCGTTTTCCAAAACACACGAGTGGCTCTGTCGATAGCCTTGTCGTAATCGAATCCGATACCGCGCCCCATATCCGCACACTATCACACTTGTAGCAGTCGATAAAGAATTGTCTTGACTTCGCAAAGAAGTGGCGTTATATCTGTAGCAGATGCTACAACTACTGGCGGGCGAGAACGGAGCCGCTGCTTTGGAGGCCCCGGAATTATGCGGTCGGGAGTGAATCGAGTGAGTGCCATATCGAGTTCTCCCGCAAAAGCCGACGAGACCGCCCTCGACGCAGGTTTGCTGCGGACCGCGTTCGTTGTCGTTCTTGGCAGTCTCATGTCGAGCCTTGATACAACGATCGTCAACGTAGCGATCAATGATCTCTCAAAGAGATTTGACGCGTCCCTCGCAATCATCCAATGGGTTGCGACTGGATATATGCTCGCGCTGGCGACCGTCATTCCGTTGACGGGATGGGCCGCAGATCGGTTCGGCACCAGGCGACTCTACGTCGGTGCAATCGCGCTGTTCGTCGCGGAGTCGGCTCTCTGCGGAATGGCATGGTCCGCAGGATCGTTGATCATTTTCCGGATTCTTCAGGGCCTGGGAGGCGGGATGATCATGCCCGCCGGCATAACGATTCTGACTCACGCGGCCGGGCCGCGCCGAATTGGCCGTGCCATGGGCATCATCGGCGTACCGATGCTGCTGGGTCCCATCTTCGGTCCGATACTGGGCGGCTTCCTGGTCGATGACTTGTCCTGGCGCTGGATATTCTTCGTTAATCTTCCTATCGGCGTAATTGCTATTTTCGCGGCTCTGCGCATCCTTGCACTTGACGTTGCCGAGCCTCACCAGCGGCTCGACTGGAAGGGATTGCTGATGCTTTCTCCGGGTCTGGCGGTCTTCGTGTATGGTCTGGCCGATCTGGCATCAGGTCATGGCATTGGCTCCGCGAAGACCGTGATGGGCGTCGGCTTCGGTCTCGCGCTTATACTTGCTTTCCTCAACCACGTGTGGCGGCGGGATGGCGCCCTGATCGATGTCAGGCTCTTCACCCGCCGCGCCGTGGGCGCGTCGGCGATAACCAACTTCCTCTTCGGAAGCATGTTCTTCGGCCAGTCGTTCCTGATGCCGCTGTACGTCCAAATCGTGCGCGGTCAGTCGTCGCGGCAGATGCTTCACAGGGACTCGCTCGTCGTGCAGGCTCGTACGTCCATCACGGAATCGCAGATGCTTCGCTTGCCGAGGCGCAGCGTGGGGGACGTACAATCCAACCCGATAGTATTGCTCCCTCGAAGGTATTGAACCTGGCCGAGGCCGCAGCCCTCGTCAGGTGCTCCCGCGCGCATCTCTCCAATGTCGTCAATGGCAAGGTCCACGGGATTCCGCGGTTGCCAGCCGTGCGCATTGGCCGCCGAGTCCTCTTTCGTCGGGAATCCCTCGAAGCGTGGCTTCAGCAGATTGAATTGATAACTCCACTCCCACACTCGCGTTAGCAGGCCGACGCGGCCCGGAAACGGTGCTACGATGCAAAACGAACCAGGAACAGCGCCGGAGATGCCGGAAGGGAAAACCGTGCGTCGAAAGCGATTTCAGCGCGGCTGTATTCGGAAGGTGAAACACGGCCGTCGATGGGTATGGATAGGAAAGTATCGTGAGAACGGAGAAGGGAGAACAAAGGTCCTCGGTCACTGTGCGGATCTAACGGAGGGAGGAGCATGGGCAAAACTCCAAGAATATTTGCAACCCCTGAACGAGCAGGCTGGGCGGCGACAAGGCTTGCCAACGAATTTCAGGGTGTATGTCACCAACGTCTACCTCCCGCAGCGCCGCAAGAAGTGGAAGGACTCATCGGACCAGACGACAACGGAACGAATTCAAACACACTTGTTAAAGGCGTTCGAGGACGCCGAACTGACCGATCTCAGTCGGGATCGCCTACAAAAGTTTCTCGATCAGAAAGCGCGATCACTGTCGCGAAGCGTGGTCAGCCACCTAAGGTGGGATTTGAACGCCATCTTCAAGATGGCGGCCGAGGACGCGATCATCGAGGGCAACCCGGCAGGTTCGCTCGTTACGCCAAAAGAAGCGAAAACGCGAGCGAAACGCACCATGACCAAAGAACAAGTTTGGCAGGCATTGTCCGTCTTGGATCTGAGGGAAAGGGTGATTTTCCTGCTCGCAGTATTGGTCGGGATGAGACCTGGCGAGATCTTCGCTCTACGTTGGAGCAGAGTTGATCCGCAAATGATCGAAGTCGCTCAGCGCGTCTACAGAGGGCTCCTCGATGACCCGAAGACTGATCGGGGGAAGCGACAGGCTGCTTTGCCACCCGACCTTGCGCAAGACCTCGCCGCCTGGCGCGAGATCTCGGTGAATACGGCTCCTGACGCCTTGGTGTTTCCATCCGAACGCGGCACCTACTTGTCGCGTGACAATTTTCTGCGTCGGAACATTCAGGGCAAGCTTGAGGAGATCGGGCTTGGATGGGTCAACGTCCAAGTGCTCCGCAGAACTCAAGCAAGTCTTGGGCACAAGGAGGGAGTCGATGCGAAAGTTGCCGCCGATCAACGGGGGCACGCCATCGGGGTCGCGATCGATACGTACACTGAGAGCGACCTGGAAAGCAGGCGGGAAGCGGTAACAAAACTTGAGCGGGCTTTGACTGGTCACAAACCAGCAGAACGGGAATCGAAAACTGAATCTCGAGCACAACCCAGTTTTCGAGGTAAACGCGGTAAAACAGCTTAAGGTGTTAACCCTTAAGCTGTTGAAAAGATGGAGCGGGAGACGGGGTTCGAACCCGCGACGTCCAGCTTGGGAATTTACCCAGCGATTGGAAATACAGAACTTATGCGTCCAAGGCGCTGAATCCCGACCATCTGGAACCACGGAAAATCAACTACTTGCGATATGCGGGAAGCTTAACGCAGTAATCGCAGTGACGATTTTCGGCGCGGAGCGACGCCCAGCGAATCAGGCTGAACGTCGCCTCTCGGGATACCAAGTGTATGGGATACGGGGTACGCAGAACGCGGGCGCAAAAACCCCGAGCATTACCTAGTGCAAAGACATCTCGCTCCAAATCTGTCTTTCCGCCACCCGAATCAAATCTGACGGACGTTACGCTTGTGGAACAACAGAAATCTTCAAATTCTAAAGTTGGAAATTTTGGGTATGGGAAATTGGCCCCAGCGGGTTTTATCTGCGTCCAGGGCAGCCGCGAAAGCCGTCAGCTGCAGCATTTTGCCGCCGCCATGCGTTCAATTACAGGTGGACTGCATGATTCGTCCACCGCGCCGCGAACGCGCCTTGGGCTTCAAGACGCGAAGTTCAAAGAATGCTTGAAACGGAACAGACGAGATATGGTTTCGACCCCGCCCTGCCGACTGCGCTTAGTAAATTAGCGTAATCAATAACTTAAGAATTACTGGGGACCTCCGAGGGAGCGCTTCGACGCGCGAGGCGTTGTTCAGGACGTGTTCAGTATTCGCGAGTAATGTCGGAGATTCTTGGACGGAACTGGAAAATCCCGGAAGCGCGGGCCCTACGAAGCTCTCTTATGGCTGTCGACCTGTCAAAAACAAATAGAATTCGTCCTTTCCAAATTCATCTTATTAATACGGGGAGGGTTCTTTTCGCCAGCGTAGGAATTCGGGACAACTTGGATAGGCACGAATTGGTCGGAACGAAACCCTGCAAACCCGAGATAGGTGCCAGGTTCGTGACAGAACATCCAGAGTGCGGGCATGAAACTCAACTTGTAGACCGGGAGGATAAGTGTCAGCTTGTTCCTAACCGGTTGCTGCGCGAACATGCAAAGTTCCCGTTCGGCAAAATTGCTTTTTTCCAGTACCTGATTGTCGGAAGCTTCCTGTTCCTGATCCACGGCTTTTGGAATCTCCAAATCCGGAACCCCGACATGTATAAGCAACGTGCCGAACGGAACAGAATCAAATCTATCCCGGTTCTTGCGCCGCGGGGCAAGATTCTCGACCGTGACGGCAGGGTGATCGTCGACAACCACTCATCCTTCAGTCTCTATCTTTCCCGCGAAGACTTGAAGGTCGAGCACCTCAAACCGATCGCGGAGGGGCTGAACCTCGATTACGATTCGCTCGCCGATCGCGTGCGGAATTTTCAAACAGGCGTTATGGCTCAAGACGAGCGGATTATGATCAAGGACGAACTGACGCCAGCGGAGCTAGCCTTCGTCGAATCGCACAAGGATCCCGGCACCTTTCCTGAGCTTGAAGTCATTCAGGTGCAGCGACGTCTCTACCCACGGGACAATGTCGCGGCACACGTCATCGGCTATGTCGGTGAGGTGAGCGAAGATGAGCTCAATAGTGCTGAGTTCGCGCAGTTCCGCCCAGGTGACAAAGTCGGCAAACAAGGAATCGAACGCCAGTATAACGATACCCTGATGGGCGTCGATGGGCAGCGCTTCTTCGAAGTGGATAGTATCGGGAACCAGCGCCACCTGACCGATGAAGACAAAGAAGCGCTCCCGGGCGCCAATCTACAGCTCACTATAGATCTGGACCTTCAGGCGGTTGCCGAACTAACCATGGAGAACCGCCGCGGCGCCGTCGTTGCGCTCGATCCGCGAAATGGGGAAGTACTCGCAATGGTCAGCCGCCCGGCTTTCGATCCCAATCTGTTCACCGGCCACATCCACGCGAAAGACTGGAAGGATCTCATCGACAATCCCGATCATCCCCTCATAAATCGAGCGATCCAGGCCCAACAGGCGCCCGGTTCCACCTTCAAACCGATTATGGCCCTCGCGGGACTGGAAACTGGCGTCATCAATGATAGCTTCCACGTCACTTGCGGTGGCGGCGCCACGTTCTTCGGTCGATTCTTCAAATGCTGGGGCAAGCACGGCGGCGTTGAGCTGCATCGCGGCTTAGTCCAATCCTGCGACACGTTCTTCTACAACGTAGGTAATCGCATGGATATCGACGACATAGCCCGATATGCGGAAATGGTCGGCTACGGGCACAGAACCGGGATTGATCTTCCACACGAGGCAGAAGGCGTGATGCCGTCGCGGCGCTGGAAGATCCATAACTTCCGCCAAAAATGGTATCCGGGCGAAACGATCTCCGTATCCATCGGCCAGGGCGCGACCACTGTGACCCCGCTCCAGATGGCGGCCGCTATCGGCGGAATTGCCGTCCGGGGAGTGTGGTATCCGCCGCATTTAATCAAAGATGCAGCGAATCTCCCGCCCCCGCGGCGGGACGACCTGAACCCCGAGAATATTCGGAAGGTGATTTACGGAATGTATGGCGTGGTGAACGAGGGCGGTACGGGTGTACGGGCCAGCATACCTGGGATTAACGTGTGCGGCAAAACGGGAACGGCGCAACTGGCCTCCAACGAGGTCCTCAAGGGTACCAAGATCGGTCAGACCATGAGAGACAACGCATGGTTCGTCGGCTTCGCTCCCATGGAATCGCCGGAGATTGTGGTTGCGGCGTTGTTCGAGGGCGGTCAGCATGGCCAGCTCGCAGCCCCCATTGTTCGCGACGTCCTGAAAGCCTACTTCGACAAGAAGGTTCGTTTAGGCCAGCGCCTGAAAGTCGCGGCTGTTCCACAGCGCATACTAATGCCTCCCAATCGGCCCCTCGTTTGGTCGCCCCAATAAAAGGACACCCGCCAATTGGCGTGATCCCTGGAGCAGTAGCCCCAACAGGTTAATCGTTGAATGATTTCTTCCGAAAATTACTTTCTCAAGGATTGCGGGCCCCGTCGAATAGGTTATTTTGCCGCAAACGACAGCCCGATGACCGCCATGGCGGTTCCCGCCTGCGAAATCCACTGGTCGTGCTCGTAGGGGAAGCCACTCTGGAAGTAAGGCTGGAATCCGAAGGAGCGGGAGACAACGTGCCAGGTGCCATCCTCTTGCTGCGTGCGGAGGAGGAAGTCCACTCCGCGGCGGTAGACGGGATCGGAAGACGTCATGCCGGATTCATGCAGCGCCCAGAGCGCTTCGCCCGTAGCGAACGCGTCCGACTGGTGGTAGTCGGTCTGGCCCCAGCCGCCATCAGTGCGCTGTTTGCCGACGAGTTCTTTCACACGGCCAGCGGGGGCGGTGTGGCCAGCCCAGACCAGGCCGAGGATCTGCATCGTCCGATCCTCCGTGGTGAGCGGTTCGGCCTTTTCCACCCAGGCGGCGGCGCGCTGAATGCGTTGCTCGAATTCGTCTTTTCGGGCGGGAATCGGGAACGAGCGTAGCGCGCGGATAGCCCGCGCGGTCTGGCCGAACTCGCCGCTTTCGATCGGGGGCCGGCCTTCGAAGGTCTGCCAGTCGCCTTCTTTGCGCTGCATGGCGGCCATGTGGTGAACCATGGAATCGATCACCAGGGATTGCGGCACGCCTGCGCTCGCCAGCTGTAAAAGGGCGAACCCCACTGCCTCGCTGCTATCGCCTGGTTCTTGCGCCTGGAAAAATGCCTCCTGCACACTCCCGAGCAGGAGTTGGGTGGCGCGGGTATCGGCGTTCTCCAGCGCGGGCTCGGTTTTCACGCCAGCCGACCTGGCGGCACCCACCGCCATTCCGTTCAGATATTGGGAGTGGCAGGAGGAGCAGCCGCCGTTATGGAGAAATTTCCCCGCCACCGGTTGCGAGACGGCCAGTGCACGCGAGATGGCTTCGCGCGGGTTGGTGCGGGGTCGCTCAATCCATCGAAGGGGGGCGAGAAAGAGGAGTGCGCGCGAGATGACTTCGCGCGGGTTGGTGCGGGACTCGGCGGCGGACGCGGCGGGCGACGACGGCGTTGGCTTCAGCCCGAACAGGGGCAGAATCGCCGGGTTCTGGTTACGCCACGCCCATTCGCGCGCCATGACTTTATCGGAGCTTTTCGCCAGCAGCAGTTGCACCACCTTAGGGTTCGGGTGATCGACCGCGACCGCGAAGACCAGTGCGTTGGCGTCGCGGACATCCATTGCGTTGGGGTCTGCGCCCGCCTTAAACAGCGCCTCGACGGATTCGTAGCCGCCCATCTGCGCCGCATCCATCAGAGGTGTGATATGTCCAACCGCGATCGGTCCGTGAAACCCCTCTCCGGAAGTGTCGTCGCTCTTGGCGTTCACCGCGGCGCCGTGTTCCAGCAGAAGTTTCACCAGCGCGCCGCCGCGATAGGCGTTGGTCGCGGCTCCATGCAGCGGAGTGAAACCGGCGTACTCCGCAATGTTGACATTCGCGCCTTTGGCGAGCAACATACGCGCCACTTCCAGGTTGTTAACGTTCGCCGCCTGGTTCAAAACGGTGACGCCGCTCTCGTCGCGCGCATTGACATTGGCACCCTTTACGATCATCAGCCGGGCCGATTCGACTGCGCCGTCATAGGCGGCGGCGATGAGCAATGGCGTGCGGCCCAGCTTTGACCTGGCGTTGACCTTCGCGCCTTTGGCCAGCAGCAGCTTCACCTTGGCTGCGTCACCGGCGCACCACATGAGAGGCGTGGCGCCTAATTCGTTGGCGGCGTTGGGATCGGCCCCGGCATCCAGTAGAAGACGCAGCACGTCAGGTGTGCCGAGCGCCGCGGCATACATGAGCGGCGAGTTGCCTCGGGCATCGCGCGCTTTCGGCCCGCGTGTGCGGAGAAGCTCCTTCAGTGCCGCAACATCGTTGTTGCGAATCGGCAGGTAGAACGGGCTGACGTCTGTGGCGAAACTAACGAGGCAACCGGCGAACAGGAGAAATGCAATTCGCCACAACCTGGCCGGGAGAACGAAGATTGCGACACGACACACTGCGACGGATGGCATGCTCATACTCCTCCGTTGTCTCGGGCCCAAAACAGGCCCGAAACCGCACCTTACTTTCTCCAAATGTCACGATGATACGAAGAACTCTAGCGTCGTAGAGAATAGAGTGAAACCGTCGGTTCATAGCCTTGTCTGTAGCCAAAACGGGAATCGCAGAGGATGGAACTCTGCGAACCAGTCGTCGCGGTTCACTGCGTGTCTGCCGTTCCTGACTGAAGCTGGGCAGCCCGGGAATAGCCGCCATATGGCGACTGATCGTTACTTAGATCGGGCCAAGAGAACCCGCTGGCGCGATTTGACTGACTGAGGGCTCGAAAATTAGCAAGAAAGATCAAGCCACTCTAAAGGTCCGTGAATTAGACTATCCCTAGTGCTTCGCAGCGTTTTGTCGGTACTAGCTGGAATTGCTATCCTAACGGCGGCCTCCTTCGCCATCGAGGCGGTTGTGAACCCTCTGTTACTTCGGGCATTCCCGCAAGCCCTGCCGAGCCCGGCGGCACTTTCATCTAATCAATGGGTCAGGATGTTAACGTTTGCGTATGGGCTTACATGCGTGGCCGCCGGAGGATACGTCGCAGCTCGAATTGCACGGCGGTTACCGATCAAGCACGCGGCTGCGATGGGGATTCTTCAAGCTGGTTTGACTATCGCCGCGATGCTGTCCCCGGAAGCAAACCATGCTTCACGAATGCAATGGATCACGATCGCTATGCTGAGCGTACCTGCTGCACTGGCGGGCGGATTTCTTTACAAGGAAAAGAAACTCAATGAGGGATTGGAAAAAGCTCCAGCCAGCACTTAACTTCGCCAGGCAAAATCTTGGCAAGAACGTCGCGCTGGCAGAATTGGCTGCCAACACGGAACAGTCCGTATTTCACGCTCATCGAACCCTTCGTGTGGCCCTAGGAGAAACGCCCAAGCAGTTCACGCTGCGGCTGCGTATCGATCACGCCGCCGCCGCTTTGATCAGTTCGCGGGCCTCGATCCTGGACATCGCGCTAGAGTGCGGATTCGAGAGTCACGAGGCTTTCTGCCGTGCATTTCGCCGGCGCTTTGGGCTGAGCCCGAGCGCCTACCGAAAACGTGGACTAATAGGACCCAGCACCCGGTCGCACGCAGACTTGGTGGACAAAATCGGGCCTTGTGTAGGGCTCTACCATGTCGGCTTAGGAGAAAGGCGTTCGGAAGAATCCATGGAATACAAAGTTACGAGACAGGAGCTCGCGGCTCAGCCGGTCCTGGTGGTTCGGCGGCGGGTACGACGAGCTGAGATTGCGGCGACAATCGGGGCAGCATTGCCCAAGGTGTTCCTTCATGCGCAACAGCGCGGCCTAGCCATCGCTGGCTACCCGATTACCCGGTACCTGGAAGCCAGCGTCGGATTAGTAACGTTCGAGACTGGGATGCGCGTTACAGCGCACGGCGGAGACTGGACCGTAGCCGACGGCCAAGGCGAGGTTTTGGCCGAAACGTTGCCTGGTGGGCCTGCTGCGGCGACGATTCATTTCGGACCGTACGATCAACTCCAAGACGCTTACGCCGCAGTCGAGGAGTGGATTGCTGCGAACGGATTTCGCCAGAACGGCGCGCCATGGGAGGCATACTTGAATGATCCAGCGGATCATCCAAATCCCCAGGACTGGAAGACCCACGTCTATTGGCCTTTTCAAGCTTGATCGACGCGCGCATCCGTTGCCGCATGC
>Ga0210401_10008471_pt1 | contig 10203 bp, 12 predicted proteins | sample IncBWH32MmetaG_FD_150866 | JGI IMG/M metagenome (GOLD analysis project Ga0210401, IMG submission 150866) | Forest soil microbial communities from Barre Woods Harvard Forest LTER site, Petersham, Massachusetts, United States - Inc-BW-H-32-M | ecosystem: Environmental > Terrestrial > Soil >... | reverse complement strand
CTCCGCCGACAAGGTGCTGCACGACGTCGCCCGCGTCTACAACCTGGTCGGCTACTTCGACGGCGCGGTGATGCACGTCGTGCCTGCGAGCGAGCTCGCGACCAGGACCTTCGCGGTGCCGCGCACGATCGCCGAGCGCGCGCTGCGCGGCAGCTACGAGCTCGGACTGCCCGATGCGCGCGACACGGTCCACGCCACCGCCGACGGCGATCTGGTGGCGATCGGCACGCCGCGCTTCATCGAGCAGATCGAGGACCTGGTCCGCGCCGCGCAGACCGCGCAGGCGGCCGCCTCGGCGCCGCCGACGCCGGGGATGCTCGACTTCCAGGTGTTCTACCTGCGCTACGCGTGGGCCCAGGACACGACGGTGACGTTCGCGGGCCACCAGATCGTCGTACCGGGCGTTGCGTCGATCCTTCGATCGCTGGTCGGCGCACACGCAGCCGGCGCCGCGATCCAGGACATCGCGCTGCGGCCATCCCGGCCGAAGCTGAAGGGCCAGGGCCTCGCCTCGCAGGGCGTCTCGGCCGCTGCCGACGCCGCGCATCCACGCAACGGCGTCGACACGCTGGTGGCGGCGCTCAGCACGGTGGCACAGGCGGGCGCACCACCGCCCGCCCCCGACAGCGGGCCTGCGCCGATGGCGTTCGATCCGCGCCAGGTGTCGATCGAGGCCGAGCCGCGCCTGAACGCGGTGATCGTGCGCGACGCCCCCGATCGATTGCCGCGCTACGGCCAGCTGATCGCCGCACTCGACGTCGAGCCGCAGACGCTCGAGATCGAGGCGACGATCATCGACGTCAATATCGACCGGGTGCGGGACCTCGGAGTTAACTGGAACTGGAACAACGCGCGGCAGGACATCGGCTTCAGCGGCACGGTGCCCACGACAGGGCCGGGCGCCGTCGCCTCGGCCGTGCTCGGCTCGCTCGCGCAGTTCACCGCGAGTATCCGGGCGCTCCAGAGCGACGGCGCAGCGCGCATCGTTTCGAGACCGCAAGTCGTCACGCTGTCGAACGTCGAGGCCGCCTTTGACGACACTTCGACGTTCTACGTCCGCGTCGCCGGCTCCTACGAGGTTGATCTTTTCGACGTCACGGTCGGCACTTCGCTGCGCGTGACGCCGCACGTGTTCCGCGACCGCGACGACACGCGGATCAAGCTGATGGTCAAGGTCGAGGACGGCTCGCTCACCGGGCAGACGGTCGACCAGATCCCGGTCGTCACACGCTCGACGATCGATACGCAGGCGCTGATCAACGAGGGCGAAAGCCTGCTGATCGGCGGCATGGTGCGCGAGTCGAACTCGTCGAATGTCGACAAGGTCCCCGGCCTCGGCGACATCCCGGTTCTCGGCAACGTGTTCAAGAGCCGCCAGAGCGACGACGGACGCGTCGAGCGGATCTTCCTGATCACGCCGCGCCTGGCCGCGGCGAGGCCGGGCGCGACCGGCACCGGCCTCGTGGCCAGCGCGGCCGCCCCGGTCAAGCGGGCATCCGTCGTGCTGGATCTGGACACGCTGCCGGTGGCGCCGGCCAACGCCGCGCCAGCCGCGGTGCCCGCGCGACCCGAAGGCGACGACTTCATCGCCCCGGCGCAGCAGCCCGGGGGGTCGCCGCCTTCGAATTCCCCGCCGAGGAGGAACTGACCATGGATGGCTTCAGCCCCGGCGGCAATGCGCCGCCCCGTCTCGGGCCCGTGCTCGATTCCGCGGTCCAGGCCGCGCTCGAGCTGCGGATCCTCGATGGCCCGCAACGCGGCGCGCGCGCCACGGTCGAGAGCGGCGTCCCGTTCGTCGTCGGCGCGCTGCGCGACGGCGACGATGCCGCGGCAGGCTGCGACATCGTTCTGAACGAGCCGGGGGCGCCGGATGCGGCGGACTCCTCGGGGCACGCGCGGGCGCGCGTCACCATCGACCGGCGCGACGCGCTGCTCGAGGTGCTTGACGGCGAGGTCGAGCTCGGCGGCCGTCGTCACGCCGCCGGCGGGCAGGTGGCCTGGTCGGTCCATGTGCCGCTCAGGATCGGCGCTGCGACGATCGCCTTCGGCCGCGCAGACATCGAGCGCTGGCCCGTCCCCACCGACACCGGATCGAACGGTATGCCGGCGCCGGCACCCGCCTGGGCGACGCGACCGGCGCGCCGCGCCCCGCTGCTGCGCCGCGCCGAGTTCTGGCTCGCCGCGACCGGCGGCGCCGTGCTGCTGGCTTGCACGGGGTCGCTCCTGGCCGCGCATCGGATCGCCGCGGCGCCGCCAGCGGACCCGAAGCCGCTCGCTGCCGCGCTGCATGACAGCGGCTTTCACGGCGTCAGCGCGACCGGCGGTGCGGACGGGCTGATCGGACTTCACGGCCGCGTCGCCACGCAGGCCGAGCGCAGCCGCCTCGACGCGTGGCTCGCGCAGCATCACGTGCAACCGCCGCCGCAGCTCGACCTGGACGTCGACGAGGAGGTGCTGCGCGACGTCATCGAGGTGTTCCGCGTCAACGGCATCCCGGTCCAGGCGCGGGTCGCGGCACCGGGCCGCGTCGAGGCCGAGGCCGCCGAGCGCGATGCCGATCGGCTCGCGCGTGCCGAGGAGGTGGTCCGGCGCGACGTGCGCGGCCTCGAAAACCTGGAGGTCTCCAACACCGTACCCGCGGAGCCGCCGGGGCCGCCGCCGGTCGGGGACGACCCGAACAAGCGGATCGCGTCGCTGGTCCCGGCACCGGCGCAAGGCGGGCCCGGTTACATCGTCACGGCCGATGGCGCCCGCTACTTCGTCGGCGCGCTGCTGCCCTCCGGCTACCGCATCGCGCAGATCGAGCCGCAACGGCTGCAGCTCGAGCGCGACGGCCGCCAATCGACACTGAACTTCTGAGCCCGTTGCTGCAACCCACCTCGAAAGGAGAACACGATGGCCACCTATTCCACCACCCCCACGACGCTGTCCACGCTCGCCGCCGCACCGATGGCAAGTAAACCCACGAGCGCGAACAACGCCACGAACAGCTGGTTCGACGCGATGGCGCAGGCGTGGGGCCAGGCGCTCGACAACCAGGCCAACGTGCTTCAGCAGGATTCGGACGCGATCAGCAACGGCGGCAGCGATTCGCCTTCGGCGATCACCACCCTGACGGCCGAATCGCTGAAGATGACCTTCCTGTCCGACAGCTCGCACACGTCGCTCACGTCGGTCGGCGACGCGCTCGAGGCGATGGCCCGCAAGCAGTAGCCCTCCCCGGAGACGCGTCATGACGATCGCGATCGCCGCCCCCGCGGCCAGCACGATAGCTCCGGCCGCACAGGCAAGCGGCGCGGCCGGGCAGGCCGGCTACAACCTGTCGCTGGGCGACCTGAACCACTTCGAGCAGGCGCTCGCGCGCGCCGGCGGACACCTGGAAGCGCAGCCGGTCCGCGCGCCGAGCGCGGCGGCCGAGGCGATGTTGCGGCCGCTCGACCATATCAACGGCGAGGCGGCCCGCCTGTCGAACGATGCCCAGCTGGCCCAGGCCGCTGGCCGCGAGATGAGCCCGAGCGAGATCGTCACGCTGACGGTCCGCTGCCAGGAGTTCATGTTCCATTGCCAGCTGACGTCGAACATCGCGAACCGCACGGCCGACGGCCTGCAGCAGCTGTTCCGTCAGCAATCGTAGGGAGCCCGACGATGACCTCGGTTGCCCGGTTTTCGAGACACCTGGCGCCGCTCGCGGTTGCGATCGCGCTGCTGGCCGGCTGCGCGAGGCAGGAACTGTATTCGCAGCTGTCGGAGCGTCAGGCCAACGAGGTCGTCGCCGCGCTGCAGGCCGCTGGCATCGACTCCGAAAAACGCTCGCAGGAGGGGCAGTTCTCGGTACTGACCGCGAGCGACGACTTCCCGGCCGCCGTCGGCACGCTGAGCGCCCAGGGGCTGCCGCGCGAGGCATTCGACAGCATGGGCAGCGTGTTCAAGCGCGAGGGTTTCGTCTCGACGCCGCTCGAGGAGCGCGCGCGGCTGCTGCATGCGATGTCGCAGGAGATCTCGAACACGCTTTCGGGCATCGACGGCGTCGTCACCGCGCGCGTCCACCTGGTCGTGCCGGAGCGCAGCCCGCTGTCGGACAAGCCGCAGCCGTCGGCCGCCGCCGTGTTCATCAAGCACCGCCCGGATCGCAACCTCGCGGCGCAGGTGCCCCAGATCAAGGCGCTCGTCGTCAACAGCATCGAGGGTCTCGCGTACGACAACGTCACCGTGGCACTGTTTCCGGCCGACGCCCGTCCCGCCGGAACCGGCGCGGCGGCTCCGGCTGCGCGACCGCTGAAGGCCGAAACGCTGTTCGGCGGCTCGGTCGGCCTGCTGGCCCTGGCCGGCGGCGGCCTGCTCTGGTGGCGTCGCCGCGACGGTGAAGGCGCGCGATGAGCGCGACGCCCGGGTTGGAGCGGCACCGCCGCCGCGCCGCGATCGCCACACGGCTGCTCGAGGCGGCACCGGATGCCGCCGCCGCCCTCGACTGGGATGCGCTCGATCGCGGACCGGCGTGGCTGGCGGTCCCCGACACGGAACTGGCACTCGAGCAGCGCAGGATCGGTGCCACCCTGAACACGGCGGCGATCCGCCTGTGGATCGACCGGCGCAGGCTCGCCGCGGCGCGCACCGCGGTCGGCGAGGCATTCCTGCGCGCGCTGCTCGCCGATCCCGCCGCACCGGACGTCGCGCCTCATATCGTGGTCGCCCCGGATGGCGGCAGCGACATCGCCGAATGGCTCCGGCAGGCGGGCGCTGCGGTGCAGGCCGCCGCGATTTCCGACAGTCCCTTGGGACAGGCCGCGGCGATTGCGCTGTGCGGTCGCGCTGGCGGTGCGCTGCAGCTGGCGGCCGAGGCCGCGCGCGGCCTGATCGAGCACGCCAGGCGGATCGGCGCGACGCTCGCCACGGCGGCGCCGGAGACGCAATGAGTTTCCTGCTCTGGCAGCGCGACCGTGACGTCGCCATCGCGTCGCGCCGACGTGTGTTGACCGCGGCCGAAGTCGGGCCGCTGCTCGATGCGCAAGCGCTGTGCCAATGCGTCGCGGACCTGGCCGCAAGCCGGGCGGCGAAGATCGACGAAGCTGCCGACGCAGCGCGGACCGCGGCGCGCATCGAAGGGCTCGAACTGGGCCGGCGCGAGGCACGCGAGGAGATCTCGACGACCCTCTCGTCCCTCGCCGCCACAGCCGCCGCCGAACGGGACCGGTTGCGCGGCGAGGTCGGTTCACTGGCGCTCGAGGTCGTGCGCAAGATCCTCGGCCAGTTCGCCCCCGAGGTGGTGCTGGTCGCGCTCGCCCGGTCCGCGCTGGACGAAATGCTTCCCGCTCCTGCAGTGACGCTGGTCATCCATCCCGACCGTGTCGATGCGGTCCGCGAAAGCCTGGCGGACGAACGGGTCGGCGATTGCGCCAACGGCGCGTGCATCGAGGTCCGCGCCGATCCCGGCTGTGCGCCCGACGACTGCCGGATCGAGACGGCACTGGGCGTCGTCGATGCCGCGCTCGCTGTGCGGCTTGCCAGGATTGCGCAGGCCTGGGAGACCGCATGAACCTGGCCGACGCGATGCCCACCGCCCGGCTGCAGCGCGCGCTGCAGTCGGCGCGGACCGTCGCCGAACTGGGGCGCGTCGTCCAGGCAGCCGGCACCGTGCTGCGGGCGACCGGACTGCACGCGCGCATCGGTCAACAATGCGAGGTGTTCGATCCAGCGCAGACCGACGGCGGTACGACGCTGTCGGCCGAGGTCATCGGTTTCAGTGGCAGCGAGATGATGCTGGCGCCGTACGGGTCGCTGCGGCAGCTTCCGGTCGGCGCCGCGGTCCGCGCGCTGGCCGACGACGCGACCGTACCCGCCGGTGAAAGCGTGCTCGGTCGCGTCGTCGACGCGTTCGGACGACCGCTGGATGGCGCGCCGCTGCCGCAGTCGAGCGTGCGCCCGAACCCGCTCCACGCCCCGGCTCCCTCACCGCTCGCACGGCGCCCGATCGCGTCACCCTTTCCGACCGGGGTGCGGGCGATCGATTCGGCGTTGACGGTCGGCGAGGGCCAGCGGGTCGGCATCTTCTCGATGGCCGGCGGCGGCAAGTCGACGCTGCTCGGAATGCTGGCGCGCCAGGCGCGCGCCGACGTCAACGTGATCGCGCTGGTGGGCGAGCGCGGCCGTGAGGTGCGCGAATTCCTGGACGACTGCCTCGGCGAGGCGGGTCTGGCGCGCTCGGTCGTCGTTGTCTCGACGTCCGACCGGCCGGCGCTCGAACGCGTGCGCGCCGCGTACGCAGCGACCGCCATTGCCGAAGGCTTCCGTCGCAAGGGCCTGCGCGTGCTGCTGCTGGTCGATTCGATGACCCGGTTCGCGCGCGGGCTGCGCGAGCTCGGCCTGTCGGCGCTCGAGCCGCCAGTGCGGCGCGGCTATCCCCCGTCGGTGTTCGCCGAGCTGCCGCGATTGTTCGAGCGGGCCGGCAACGACACGGTGGGCTCGATCACCGCGTTCTACACGGTGCTTGTGGAAGACGACGACGACCCGGTCGCGGAGGAGGTCCGCTCGATCCTCGACGGCCACATCGTTCTGTCGCGCGACCTGGTGCAGGCGCACCACTATCCGGCCATCGACGTGCTGGCCAGCGTGAGCCGCGTGTTCACGCGCGTCGCTTCGCGCCAACACCAGGACAGCGCAGCCGCGTTGCGCGAGCTGCTGAACGCCTATCGCGAGGTCGAGTTCCTGCTTCGGATCGGCGAGTACCAGCCCGGCGGACCGAATCGGGCCGCCGACCGCGCGATCGAGCGGATCGATGCGCTGCGGGCGTTCCTGCGACAGCGCATCGACGAGGCGAGCGATTTCGACGCCACGGTCGCGCGCCTGGCGGAGATCGTCCAATGAGCACGGCCCTGCCACTGGGCGACGTAGACGTGCTGCGCCGGATCCGGACCCTGCGCGTCGAGCGCGCCATGCGGCTCGTTGCCGGCGCCCGCGCAGCGGTCGACGCGGCTGACGCCGTTGTTGCGCAGCGGCTCGAGCGGGTGGAGACGATCCGCGCGTCGCTCGACGGGTTGCGCGAGGCGATCGGCCCGGCGCTGGCGCCGGAGCTGCCACGCTGGGCGTCGTTGATCTTCACGCGGCAGCAGCAGCTCGCCGACCAGCTCGAGCGCGCGGAGGATAAGCTGTTGACCGCGCGCGAAAGACTCGACGGTGCACAGAAAGCGTTGCAGCGCGCGCGCGCCGACCTCGCGAGCGCTCAGCGGCGCGAGCAGGTTGCCGATGATCTTGCGCGCCGCGCACGGCGCAAGCTGGCCATCGAGCGCGAGCGCAGGCTCGAGCGCGAGGCCGAGTCGCTGCCCCGAGGCGATTGGAGGGCGCGATGATGGTCACCGGCGATCGCGTCGCAGCGCGGACCCCGCCGCGCGGCGCGGCCACCGCAGCGGCCGGATCGCAGCCCGAACAAGCCTTCGCGCGCGCGCTGCACGAAAAGAGGCTCGCGGCCGACGACGCCGGGGCGGGAGATGATGCCGGCGGGCAAGACGGCGCCCCGGGCAACGGCAGCAGCCAGGCTTGCGCGCTCGCCGGCCCGAACGCACCGCCAGCCGGGCTGTCCTGGCCGCCACCCGCGCCGTGCGGGGACGGCGGCGACGGGCCGACGGCCGGCATCGAGGCGACCAGCGCGAGCGCCGCAGCGGCGGCCGCGGACTCGATGCTCGCCCCGACAGCCGTCGACGCCGACCCGAGCGCTTGGGAAGCCTCGATCCGCGACGGCAACGGCGTCGCGCTCGATCTGCGTGCCGAGTCGGCACCGCCCGGGCCTGGCCAGAGCGCCGCATGGTCTGTCACGGTCGTCTCGCCGGTGCTCGCGGCCGAGATCCTTGCACAGCATGCGCCCGAGCTGACCGACCGCCTGCGCCGGCGCGGCATCGCTTCCCGCGTCCGGATCGCCGGGGCGCTCGAAGATCGCGGTGGCGACGAATCGACTTGAACGAGCAGCGCGCGAATTGCAACACAACGGTGACGCTCCGCCCGGACCGCGCGTCGCGGCTTGGGGCCGAAGGGAGGATCCGACCGATGACTGCACGTACCGTCTACATCGTTGACGGCAACTCCGACTTCCGCGAGGCGACCCGCGCCCGGCTTTCGGGTGCCGGCTTCGACGTCACCGCCTGGGGCGACGCCGGCGAAGCGATCGACCAGCTCGCAGCCGGCGCGCGCCGCCATCATGGCAATTGCGCCTGCCTGCTGCTCGACCTCGGGATGCCGCCCGTCTCCGGCCTCGTCGTGCACGACGCGCTGCTCGAGCGCGGCGCCAGGATGCCCGTCATCTACGTCACCGCCGACGCCGACGTTCCGGGCACGGTCCGCGCGATGCAGCGCGGCGCGCTGACGGTTCTCGAGAAGCCGGTCGACGCCGGCGAGCTCGACGCCGCGCTTGACTCGGCGTTCGCCGACCGCAGCGCGTGCGCATCGGTACCGGCGGCCAGGCCGCCTGCGCCGTTGTTGAGCGACGAGCGCGTGCAAGCGCAAGCCCGTTACCGCGCACTCGAGGCCAGGCTCGCGCCGCGCGAGCGCGAGGTTCTCGGCTACGTGATTCTGGGCGTCTACAACAAGAACATCGCCGACCGGCTCGGCATCTCGATCAAGACCGTCGAGCTGTATCGGGCGCGCGGCATGACGAAGATGCGAGTCCGGTCAGTGGCGGAGCTGACCCGCGTCATGATCACGCAGCAAGCCTGATATGGGCGCGGGCGCCCACGCGACGCTCGGCTACGGCGCGGCCGCCGCAGCCTGGTTCGAGGCCACGACCGATGCCGGGCTGCTGCGCTTGTCGATCCGCACGCCGGTCCGGCATGCGGCCGATGCCGCGATCGTGCTCGCCGACTGCAATGCGCTGCTGGGCGCGCTCGACGCCTGGTGCGGCGCGCCGCTCAACTGGCGCTGGGTTGGAAGCTCGCCGGCGCGCCGGACCGCCGCCGAGGTCGCCAGTGCAAGCTGGTCGCCCGCCGGCGAGGAGTCCCTGCCGGCAGCCTCGCTCGAGATCGGCTGGACGCTGCTGCGCAGCCGGCCGGCGCCGTCTGGCGAATTCGCGCACGCGCTGCGCTGGGCCCGCGTACCGGCGGTGCTGGCGATTTCGCAGCAGTCGCTCAGCGCGGACGAGCTGGCGCTGCTCGAACCGGGCGGAGTGGTCCTGCTTCCCGAATCGCTGTCGTCGCCGTGGCGCGGGCGACTGCGTTCTGCGATCGAGACGGCGCATCCCGGCGCCGGCGTCCCCGTCGAGTTCCTGCCGCCGCACGCCGTGCGCCGGCCCCCCCTCGAACAGCGCGGCCCGGTGCACGCCATCGTGGATTCGACCCACGAGGTTCAGATGCGGATGGTGGGCGTCGTCGGCTGCGACCGGCTGGCCGGCTGGTTCGACGGTGGCATCGGGCCGGTCAGCCCGGCCGCCGCCCTGTGGTCGCGCGGGGCGCCGGGGGCGTCAGCCCGCTGCCTTGCACAGGGCGAGCTGGTGCCGTGGGGCGACGGCTGGGCGCTCGCGATCCGCACCAAGAATCCTTGAACCTTCCGCCTTCGCGCGCCATGCGGCCATGGACCTGACCCAATTCTCCCCATCGTCGGCACTGCTGACGGTGATCGTGCTGGCACTGGTTCCGTTCGTCGCCGTCATGGTCACGTCGTTTACGAAGCTGGTCGTCGTGCTGAGCCTGTTGCGCAATGCGCTCGGCCTGCAGCAGGTGCCGCCCAACGTGGTACTGAACGGCCTGGCGCTCGTGCTCAGCATCTACGTGATGTATCCGGTCGGCGCCGAGATGAGCGCGAAAGCGCAGGGAATCGACCAGATCGCCTCGAGCACGAAGAACATGCTGGCGGCAGCCGATGCCGCCAAGGAGCCGCTGCGCGCGTTCCTGCTCCGGCACAGCCGGCCGCTCGAGCGCGCGTTCTTCCTGAAGACGGCGCGGCAGGCGTTGAAACCCGAGCAGGCGGCCCAGCTCGACGAGCGCGATTTTCTCGTCGTCGTGCCTGCCTTCACGGTCAGCGAGCTCTCGGTGGCCTTCGAGATCGGCTTCCTGATCTTCCTGCCGTTCCTGGTCATCGATCTGGTGATCTCGAATGTGTTGATGGCGATGGGGATGATGATGCTGTCGCCGACCACCGTATCGATGCCGTTCAAGCTGCTGCTGTTCGTGCTGATCGACGGCTGGGTCAAGCTCGTGCACGGCCTGGTCCTGACGTACTCGTGAC
>Ga0210401_10008470_pt1 | contig 10204 bp, 10 predicted proteins | sample IncBWH32MmetaG_FD_150866 | JGI IMG/M metagenome (GOLD analysis project Ga0210401, IMG submission 150866) | Forest soil microbial communities from Barre Woods Harvard Forest LTER site, Petersham, Massachusetts, United States - Inc-BW-H-32-M | ecosystem: Environmental > Terrestrial > Soil >... | reverse complement strand
AGGGCTACAAGATGCCTGGCGGCACCCCGTCCAGCCCCGCGCTGGCCGGCGTCCTTCCGTCGTTCCCGGCGCTACTGAAGAAGCAGCTCAAGGGTGCGCCGATGCCTGCGCCGCGGGCCATCCTGGACGCGGCCGTGGAGGGCGCGCAGGTGGACTTCGATACGGCCAGCCGCATCGAGAGTCGCTACTTCACGTCGCTGGTCACCGGCCAGGTCGCCAAGAACATGATCCAGGCGTTCTTCTTCGACCTGCAGCACATCAACGGTGGCGGTTCGCGTCCGGAAGGCATTGGCAAGACGCCGATTAAAAAGATCGGTGTGCTGGGCGCGGGCATGATGGGCGCCGGTATCGCCTACGTATCGGCCAAGGCCGGATACGACGTGGTGCTCAAGGATGTCGACCTCGAGGCCGCGCAGAAGGGCAAGGGCTACTCGGAAAAGCTTGAGGCCAAAGCACTTCAGCGTGGCAAGACCACTGAGGAGAAGAGCAAGGCGCTGCTGGACCGCATCACGCCTGCCAGTGACCCTGCCGACCTCAAGGGCGTCGACTTCGTGATCGAGGCCGTCTTCGAGAACCAGGAACTCAAGCACAAGGTGTTCCAGGAGATCGAGGACGTCGTTGAGCCCAACGCGCTGCTCGGGTCGAACACCTCGACGCTGCCGATCACCGGTCTGGCGACCGGTGTGAAGCGGCAGGAGGACTTCATCGGCATCCACTTCTTCTCACCGGTCGACAAGATGCCGCTGGTTGAAATCATCAAGGGCGAGAAGACTTCTGACGAGGCGCTGGCCCGGGTGTTCGACTACACGCTGGCCATCGGCAAGACCCCGATCGTGGTCAACGACAGCCGCGGCTTCTTCACCAGTCGTGTCATCGGCACGTTCGTGAACGAGGCGTTGGCGATGCTGGGCGAGGGTGTGGAGCCCGCCAGCATCGAGCACGCGGGTTCGCAGGCCGGCTATCCGGCGCCGCCGCTGCAGCTCTCCGACGAGCTCAACCTGGAGCTGATGCACAAGATCGCGGCCGCGAGCCGCAAGGGCATCGAGGACGCGGGCGGCAAGTACGACCCGCACCCCGCCGAGGCGGTCGTCGAGAAGATGATCGAGATCGGCCGGCCCAGCCGCCTGAAGGGTGCTGGCTTCTACGAATACGTCGACGGCAAGCGCACCGGCTTGTGGCCGGGCCTGCGGGAGACGTTCAAGTCCGGCAGTTCGGAGCCGCCGTTGCAGGACATGATCGACCGGATGCTGTTCGCCGAGGCGCTGGAAACCCAGAAGTGCCTTGACGAGAACGTGTTGACGTCTACGGCCGACGCGAACATCGGCTCGATCATGGGCATCGGCTTTCCGCCGTGGACCGGTGGCAGTGCGCAGTACATCAGCGGCTACGAGGGCGCGCACGGCACGGGTAAGGAAGCCTTCGTCGCGCGGGCTCGCGAGCTGGCAGCCAAGTACGGTGACCGTTTCCTGCCGCCGGACTCGTTGAGCTGAGTTCGCGCTACGGCTTGCGCTGTAACAGGTAGCTGCGCGCCGCGAATCTGGGCGCGAATGTGCTGGCGAGTCTGCCCTGAGGGATGATTTGTTCATCGGCCGCCGACAGTAGCGTCCAAGCGGACGTGAATCGGCGCTCGATCTCTGCCTGGTCGATGCCCGCCGGGCCGACCCCGCCACCGCGTGTGAATCCGGCGATCGCTAGTCGTGCGCTCGGGGCTGCCGCGGCGGTGATCTCCTGGACATAGAGGTCGCGGTCGTGGTCGCTCATCCCGTGCAGGCAGCCGTTGTCCACGATCAACTCGAAGGGTCCCCTGATCCCCGCCTGGCTCAAATGTGTTACGTCAGCGTGGATGAAGTCGACCGCAGCGCCTGCGGCGCGGGCCTTGGTGCGCGCTTTTTCAAGCGCCTTCGGGGTGAAGTCAACGCCGGTGACGTGCCATCCGCTTTGGGCGAGATAGATCGACGTGTCTCCGGTGCCGCATCCGACGTCGAGTGCGGATCCCGGCGAGCGCCTGTCGGATCCCTCGACGAGTTCGCGCAGCGTCGCCGACCGCGGATGACCGTCCCACGGTGTAAGCCCGATCCCGTAGAGGATCCGAAACAATAACTGTCGAGAAGCCATTACCTCACCGTATTCCGCGGCGGTTTTTTACCGCTGATTAGTTGACAGCTCTCGCTGACCTAGGCGGCGCGCTGGAAGAGGTAGTACCGCGTCGGCGTCTTCTCGCGGTCTAGCTCCTGCTCTTCGCCGGCGGACACCAACGTCCAGCCGGACGCGAAACGCCGTTCCATCTCGGTGCGGTCGATGCCCCGCACGCCGAATCGTCCGCCGGGGATGAACGCCACGATCAGCAGCCGTGCATCGGGCGCCGCCACTGCGCTGACCTCGCGGACGTACGAGTCGCGGTCGTCGTCGTTCATGTTGTGCAGGCAGCCATTGTCGACAATCAGCTGCATCGGGCCGTTGATCCCGGCTTGACGTAAGTGGCGGACGTCGGCGTGGATGAAGTTGACGGTGATGTTGTCGACGCGTGCCTTGGCCCGGGCCTTCTCCAGCGCCGAGGGCACGAAGTCCACCGCCGTGACCTGCCAACCTCGCTTGGCCAGGTAGATGGAGGTGTCGCCGGTACCGCAACCAAGTTCGAGTGCGGCGGCCGCTGCCAACGCGGGCGAGCCTTGGGAGTCGTTGCCTTCGACCAGGTTTCGGAGACTCTGTGCCAGCGGGTGTCCGTCCCAGGGCGTGAACCCAAGCCGGTAAAACAGCCGGAAGAGGGTGTGCTTGGAGCCCAGAAGGTCAAGTTTCATGTTGGCTATGTTGCCAAACCGCGGGAGTAATCGGGCACCCGCATCGAGTCGTGCATCCGCAAGCTCTTGGTGTTCAACTTCGCGACCGTTCTGGTCAGCGATGCGGGCAGCATCGAGACCAGCTGCACGGCCTGGCGCATTGCCCAAGCCGCGGCACGGGACGAGGGAATGAGGCTTTTGGCGGCCCCGCGCGCAAAGGCGCGACTGCGCAGCACGGGTTCACGCATGGTGGATTCGTAGGCTGCGAACGCCGCCGCGTAATCGCCGCGTGCGCGGGCCAGTTCGCCGGCCAACACGTACGCGCCCACCACCGCGAGGCTGGTGCTCCCACCCACCGCGGGTCCGGGGCAGTACCCAGCGTCGCCGACCAGTGTGACCCGCCCGCTCGACCAGGTGTCGAGTTGCAACTGGGTGATCGAGTCGAAGTAGAACGACGGTGTCCGGTCGAGCTCATCCAGCCACCGGTTTACCTGCGGATCCATTCCAGTGAACGTGCCGCGGAGTAACTCCTTCTGCCGCTGAACATCTCGGTGGTGATACTGAAGTTCGTTCTTGCTGCGGAACATGAACAATGCGCGCGCGTCGTCCAGGTGCTCTGCGCTGTAGATCCCCGCGAGCCGGCCGGCGCCAAAGTGGACGACCATCTCGCCGTCGACCGAAAGTGCTTTCGGCGCCGACAGCACCGCCAGATACCCCCCGATGAACCGGGTTAGCCCGGCCTCGTCGCCGAAGACCAGGCTACGAACGTTTGAGTGCAACCCGTCGGCGCCGACGACAACGTCGAATTTGCGGGCTGCCGCGTGCTCGAATGTCGCATCGCCGTCAGGGGAGATGGCCGTGATCGAGTCGGCGAACAGATACTCGACGTGGTCGCGGCCGGCTTCGTAGTAGACCTCGCTGAGGTCGTCGCGCATGATCTCGACGTGCCGATCAGACGCGGCGCCAACGATCTTCGTGAGATCGATCCGTGCCGGTCGGCGCCCGCCCTCGCGGTACAGCCTCAGCGTGTCTGTTCCGGTGGCGAGCGCCTCGATGCGCGGCAAGACGCCCATCTTCGCCGAAATCTCCATCGACGGGCGGAACAGATCGACGGCATGGCCGCCGGTTTTGCGTAAGGTTGGTGCGCGCTCGACGACGGTGACGTCGAAATCGTTCCGGGTGAGCCAGTAGGCCAGCACCGGCCCGGCGATGCTGGCACCGGAGATGAGGATTCGCATCGCGTACCTCCCTGCTTACTTAACGATCGGTAAGTTTAGCACCGTCAGCTTACCTACCGGTAAGTCAGATAAGCTAGCGAGGTGAGTAGACCTCGCTCCGACACTCGCGAGCGCATCCAGGGTGTGGCCCGTGAACTGTTCGCGAGCCAAGGTGTGCAACGCACCAGCCTTCAGGACATCGCGGACAAGCTCGGAATCACCAAGCCGGCCTTGTACTACCACTTCACGTCCCGGGAGGACCTGGTCCGCAGCATCGTGCAACCGCTGATCGACGAGGGGGAGCGGTTCATCGCCGACCACGAACGCGCACCCGATGCGACCCCACGTGAATTGCTCGAGGGGTACTTCGACTATCACTATGCGCACCGCGGTGATCTGGTGTTGGTGGTCGCAGAGTTGACCACCCTGGCCGATCTCGGCCTGATCGACCAACTGCTTGCCTGGCGTGACCGGCTGGGGAAGCTGGTTTTCGGTCGGCGTCCCACGCTCGAGCAGTCAACCCGCGCGGTGATCGCCTTCGGCGGCCTGCAGGACTGCTGTCTGCAATTCCCCGACACACCCTACGAGAAACTGCGTCGCGCAACCGTCGACGGAGCGCTGGCCGCCCTGGGAATCGACCAATCGTCGTCGGGCTAGAGTCCGTAGCTATGCGATTCGGACTCTTCATTCCACAGGGTTGGCGGATGGATCTGGTCGGGATTGACCCGGCCAAGCACTGGGCGGTGATGCGGGACCTGGCGTCCCACGCCGACGACGGCGCGTGGGACTCGTTGTGGGTATACGACCACTTTCACACCGTGCCGATGCCGACCGGCGAAGCCACCCACGAAGCGTGGTCGCTGATGTCGGCTTACGCCGCGACCACGTCGCGGATCAAGCTAGGCCAGATGTGCACGGCGATGAGTTATCGCAATCCGGTGTACCTGGCCAAAGTCGCGGCTACCGCGGATATCATCTCCGGTGGCCGGATCCAGATGGGCATCGGCGGCGGCTGGTACGAACACGAATGGCGCGCTTACGGATACGGCTTCCCGTCGGCCGGGGTGCGGTTGGCTCGGTTGGACGAGGGCGTGCAGATCATGCGCGACGCCTGGCGCGACGGCAAGGTCAGCTTTGACGGTAAGCATTACCAGGTCGACGGCGCGATTGTGGCCCCCAAGCCTCTGCAGGACAACGGCATTCCGCTGTGGATCGCCGGCGGAGGTGAGAAGGTGACGTTGCGCATCGCCGCGAAATACGCGCAGTACACCAACTTTACTGGCGAATCCGAGGGCTTTGCACACAAATCCGAAGTGCTTGCCGGGCATTGCCGCGACGTGGGCACCGACTTCGGCGCGATCGTGCGCTCGGCCAATGTCAACGCAACCCTCGGCACCTCCGAGGCCGACGTCAAAGACCGGCTGCAGCGCATCCGCGACCGGATGATCGGCTATGTCCCCGAAGCGGCGGCCGATGCGATGATCGCCAGTGGCAGCGGACCGGATTCGGCCACGGGGACAACGGAACAGGTGGTCGAGCGGCTGCAACGTCTGCGCGGTTTGGGCTGCGAGTACGTGATCTGTTATTTCCCGGAGGCCGCCTATGACCGTTCCGGCATCGAGCTGTTCGAACGTGAAGTGATTCCCGCGCTGAGGTAGTCGGCGTGTTCAGATGTCGGAAGGCTCGTACCGCGTCTTGACACCAGGCGCGGCGAGCAGGGGAGGCAGCTGCGTGATCTTGCCCTCGCCGGCACGAAACCTGCGGTAGGCCTCGTCGTGCTCGACGCTGTCCCAAAGTTCGTAGATGAGCCAATGCGCTTCGTCGTCCTCGTCGATAAGCACGTCGGTTCCCAGGTTCCCCTCGAACGCTCGGGTGTCTTGCAGCACCCGGCCGAAAAGCTCGCGCGCCGCGGCGACTTCGTCGGGCTTGAACCTGAGTTCAAGTATCACGGTGATCGTCATAGTCGTCTCCTCGCAAAGGTCACTTCAAGCTGCTCACCGCGAGCACACTGTTAAACCTACGGTCGACCCACTTGGCGAAGTCGGGCGCCTCTGGAATCTGGTCGGCGGCCGCGAACAAGTCGGCGAGCCGTTGTTCGGCCGCCACCACATGGTCGTCGAGCGGGATTGGCAGCCGCCGCAGTCGGCTCTGCGCGAGCTCGGCAATTCTGAGGTTCAGATTCACGGCGGCGGCATACTTTCTGGCCCACTCCGAAGGATTGTCCCTTGCCCATTGCGCTGCTCGCTCGTAGCGGATCAGCAATTCGGCCAGCGCGGAGTTGCGTTTCGGATCGGTCAGCGCCCGGACGGACGCGCTGCCGAACTGGTAGCCGTTTTCGGCGGACCCGATACTGCGTACCTTCAGGGTGAGATTGGCCTGCGCCGTGTATGGATCCCAGATCACCCAGGCGTCGCCCTGTCCGTTGGCGAACGCCGACAGTGCATCGGCGGGCTGCAGGAAGACCAGCTTGACGTCTTTCGGCTTCAGCCCGGTGTCGGCGAGGTGCTCGAGCACGTTGGCGTGCGCGGCGCTGCCCTTGGCCACCAGAATGGTCTTACCCAACAGATCGTGAACCGTGGCAATTGATGAATTGGTGCGCACTAAGATCTGCTCGCCGGTCCCCGCGCCGTCCCACGCCGAAACCACCCTGGTCTTGGCGTTGGCCGCCGCACCGAAAACCGGCGGAGTATCGCCAGTCACGGCAAAATCGATTTTGCCTGCGGCCAACGCCTCGATCTGTGGCGGCCCCGAGGTGAATGTCGAGAAAGTCACCCGGTAGGGCAAGTTGTCCAAGGCGCCGGCGGCGCGCAGCAACGCTTCGGTGCCGCCCTTCTGGTCGCCGACTTGCAGGGTCACTCCGGAAAGCTCCGACAACGGCACCGCCGCCGGCACCCCTATCAGCTGTGGTCCCAGGGACCGTGACACACATGCCGACACACTGGTCACGAGCGCCAGCGCCAGGACGACGTGAAACGCCATCCGAACGGCGGTGCGGTGTGTAGCCGTCAAAGCCGAACACCGAGCTTGTCGAGAAGGTCAGCGCGATAGTGGTCGTGCCGGGCAGTGCGCTCCGACGGAGCGGGCCGCGGGGATTCGACGGTGATGGAGTGGGCAACCCGGCCGCCCTCGAGGACCAGCACCCGGTCGGCGAGGTCGATTGCCTCGTCCACGTCGTGAGTAACCAGCAGCACGCCGAATCCGTGCCGGCGCCATAGGTCGAGCAGCAATGCGCGCATGGACAGCCGGGTGAGCGCATCCAGCGCGCCGAATGGCTCGTCGAGCAGCAACAGTTGCGGTTCGGCCACCAGCGCACGGGCCAGCGAAACCCGTTGTGCCTGACCGCCGGAAAGTGTGAGTGGCCATGCGTGCGCATGGTCGGCAAGCCCGATCTCGGCCAAAGCCTGCTCGGAGCGCCGCCGTGCCGCATCGTGCGACAGCGTGGTGCGGTTGAGCCCGTAGATCACATTGGTCAGCACATCGCGCCAGGGAAATAGTCGCGGCTCCTGGAACGCCATCGCCGGTGCGCCGGTGACCTCACGCTTGCCGGTGTGGTCCGGGGAAAGCCCGGCCAGCACCCGCAAAACGGTCGATTTGCCGCATCCGCTGCGACCGACCAACGCGACGATCTCCTGAGTGCGGATCGCCAAGGAGATGTCATCGAGGATGTGGCGTGTGCCGTACCACTTGTCGACGTTGCTGAGCCTGCCGACGATGACGGCCTGCCGTTCCGATGTCAAGGTCATGTGCGGTACCTCAGAGCCCGGTGTTCCAGCGCTCGGACGACGGCGTCGGTCGTGATGCCCAGCAGCGCGTAGACGACCAAGCAGAAAATGATGATGTCGATGCGCAGGAAATCGCGCGCGTTGTTGATCAAAAATCCAATGCCTTTGTCCGCGTTGATCTGTTCGGCGACGATCAGCGTCAACCACCCGATCGCCAACGACTGTCGAAGCCCCACCAACACCTGCGGTGCCGCGCTCGGCAAGATGATGATGCGCAGTCGTTGCCATAACGAAAAGCCGAGAACGTCCGCAGTTTCCAGCAGTTTGGGGTCGACTTGCCTGATCGCGGAGAACGTATTGAGGTACAACGGAAAACTGACCCCGAGCGCAACCAGCAGTACTTTCGGCAGCTCGCCGATACCGAACCAGAGGATGAACAACGGGATTAACCCCAGGTGTGGAAGCGCGCGCAGCATCTGCAGCGGCGGGTCGACGGTGGCCTCGAACCATTGCGACAACCCGACGGCCACACCCAAGGCGATCCCGATCAGGCCACCCAGTAGCAGGCCTTCCACGACGCGGAGCCCGGACACCGCCAGGGCCTCGACGAGTTTTCCGTTTTGGATCAGTTGTAACCCGGCGTCGAAGATCAACTGTGGCGCCGGCAGAACATCCTGCGGTATGAGGCCGGTGGCACTGAGAAGCTGCCACAACACAACGAGCACCACCGGAGATGAGAGCCTGATGATGCTCCACCGATGGGTTTCCCAGACTTTCGTGACTGCCGATGTCGGCTCTGATCGGGCGACCGTCTGGCCAGCAGTGCGCACCATTATTCGACGAACCCCTGAGGTCAAGCGGACATGCGCTAACGGGTCGGCGGCGGCATTGCCCTTGAAGACAGTAGGTGGACTTGGCCGTCGGGCTGAAGAGTTTGGCTCCGGGTGAAGGGAAAACGGCAGGGCATCAGTCGCCTCAAACAGCGCGAGAACGCGGTTTCCACTTTGATGGAATGCTGTTGTACCTTTTAGTGAGCGCATTACCGCAGGCAGAGACCAAAGGATCGTTCGATGCAGAAAGCACTCGCCCCCGACATCTCGACTTGGCCCGACGACAGCCCGCAGCTGATCGGCAGTCGATGCGGTGACTGTGGCGCCACCACCTTCCCAGTGCAGCAGCGGTGTCCGCGCTGCAGCGGCGGCGAGATGAGTGAGTTGCTGTTGCCCCGCAGCGGAACCTTGGTGGCATGGACCACCCAGGGTTTTCCGCCCGGAGCTCCCTACGCCGGCCCGACCGGTGATGATTTCGTGCCGTTCGGCGTGGGCCTGGTCCAGCTTGGTGACGTGATCCGAGTCGAGGGCCGGTTGACCGAGAATGACCCGGCCAAGCTCGAGTTCGGCCAGCAGGTCGAGCTCACCATGGTGCCGTTGACGACCGACGCTGACGGCAACGAGATCGTCACGTTCGCCTTCCAGCCGGTCTAGTGGCGATCGCGAGCGCGGCGGGAGCCGCGTGAAGCGGGTCGCCACCATCTACCTAAGAGGAGCCAGCGGCATGAGTGACATGAGCAACCAAGTAGCCATCATCGGCGTGGGCCTGCATCCCTTCGGCAGGTTCGAGAAAACCGCGATGCAGATGGGCGCCGAGGCCATCCAATTCGCGTTGACCGACGCCGGTGTGGACTGGAAGGACATCCAATTCGGTTTCGGCGGCAGCCACGAGGTGTCCAACCCCGATGCGGTGACCCGCCTGGTCGGGCTGACCGGCATCACCTTCACCAACGTCTTCAACGCCTGCGCCACCGCGGCCAGCGCGATTCAGCAGACCGCCGACACCATCCGATTGGGCAAGTATGACCTCGGCATCGCCATCGGCTTGGACAAGCACCCCCGCGGCGCCTTCACTGATGACCCGGCCAAGCTGGCGCTGCCGCAGTGGTATGCGCAGAACGGGCAGTTCGTCACCACCAAGTTCTTCGGCATGAAGGCCAACAAATACCTGCACGATCACAACATCTCCCAGGCCACGCTGGCCAAAGTGGCCGCGAAGAACTTCCGCAACGGGGCGCTGAACCCGAATGCATTCCGTCGCAAGCCGATTCCTGAAGATCAGATCCTCAACTCGACCGTGCTGAACTACCCGCTGACGCAGTACATGTTCTGTGCACCCGACGAGGGTGCCGCGGCGGTGGTCATGTGCCGAGCCGACATGGCGCACAAATTCACCGACAAACCGGTCTACGTGCGAGCCACCGAGATCCGCACCCGCCGCTACGGTGCCTACGAGGTGCACGCCACCTTCGCGCCGTTAGACGAAGATGTTTCGCCCACCGTGTACGCGGCCAAAGCCGCCTACGAGGCAGCGGGTATCGGACCCGAGGACGTCGACATCGCCCAGCTGCAGGACACCGACGCCGGCGCCGAGGTCATCCACATGGCCGAGACCGGTCTGTGCGCCGACGGCGAGCAGGACAAGTTGGTGGCCGACG
>Ga0210401_10008466_pt1 | contig 10206 bp, 8 predicted proteins | sample IncBWH32MmetaG_FD_150866 | JGI IMG/M metagenome (GOLD analysis project Ga0210401, IMG submission 150866) | Forest soil microbial communities from Barre Woods Harvard Forest LTER site, Petersham, Massachusetts, United States - Inc-BW-H-32-M | ecosystem: Environmental > Terrestrial > Soil >... | reverse complement strand
TATCGTGGCCTTCAGCATTGCCCGCACCGGCGCGCGACGCCGCAGGCGCAGCCGCCCACAGCGCTCGACCCGCGAGCACTCTGCGCTCAACCGAATAGATTTCTCCGCACGAGAGACGCAAATTACCTTAAGATTGAAATTCCATTCGAGGTGAGCGATGCGGCGAATCTTGTTTGTGGTGGCAGCGACCTCGCTCTGCGCTCTGGGCCTAAGCGCCCAACAACGCAACATTGACACGCAAGAATCCACCCTGACGATCCACGTCGGCAAGACCGGCGCCTTCTCCGGCTTCGGACACGAGCACGAAGTGCGCGCCCCGATTCACAGCGGCACCGCGGACACCGGTGCGCATCCCGCCGTGGAAATTCACGTGAACGCCCGCGAACTGCGCGTGATGGACACCGACGCCTCCGACAAAGATCGCGCCGAAGTGCAGGCCACTATGCTCGGACCCGAAGTCCTCGATAGCGACCAGCACCAGGAAATCGTCTTCAAATCCATCGCCGCGGAATCCACCGGCGAGGGCCGCTGGACGCTGCACGGAAACCTCACGCTGCACGGCCAAACCCACCCGGTCACAGTCCAAGTCACGTTGAAAAATGGCCATTTCACCGGCGAGTCCTCCGTGAAGCAAACCGACTTCGGCATCAAGCCCCCCGGCAAAGCCGGCCTCCGTGCCAAAGATGAAGTCGCCATCCACTTCGACGTGCAGCTAGCGAGCTAAGCCGCAGCGCGCGCCGCACACACGGCGGCCGGCGCCAGAACCGCTTCCGTCGCGCGATCCGCTCGCGGCGAAAATCAAACCACCACCGAAAAGCATTTCCGATTGAACGTGCGACCGGCCTGGGAGTAGACTCCCTGCCGGGGGGAGTATCAATGCTGGCTAAATAGACTATTAAAGGAGTAGCTAAATGAATCGAATCAAGCAGCACGCAACTGACCGTTCCCTGTTTGTTGCACGCAGTCTCGCCGTACTTGCCATCCTCCTGGCAGCATCCTTCGGGCTGCCCATTTCGAGCATCGCCGCCACCGTCACCGCAGTCACTGTTCCACCAGCATCGTCCGGCCATCCCGATTTTGGTTCGAACGTTTACGTCTTCAGTCCCAGCACGCCACAAAGCACAATTCAGGCGACCGTTGACGCCGTGGCCAACACCCAAGTCTCTAACCAGTTTGGCACGCAGCGCTATGCCTTTCTATTCGAGCCCGGCACTTACGGATCCACCACCAACCCACTCATCTTTCAGGTGGGCTACTACACCACCGTCGCGGGCCTCGGCCTTTCTCCGTCCGACGTCATCATCAACGGCGCAATCAATGTCTCCAACCAATGCATCAGCGGCAGCTGCACCGCGCTCGTAAATTTCTGGCGCTCGTTGTCGAACCTCACCATCAACGTAGTCACCGCGTCAGCCTGCACTTCCAGTGCCGAGTTCTGGGCGGTATCGCAGGCCTCGCCCATCCGCCGCGTTCAAATCAATGGCAACCTCTTTCTTTTCGACTATTGCAGCAATCCGGCGTTCGCCAGCGGTGGGTTCATCGCGGATTCACAGTTCAGCGGCGGCGCTATCATAAACGGCGGCCAGCAGCAGTGGATCATTAGGAACAGTAACGTTGATAGCTGGACCAATGGCGTCTGGAACCAGGTATTCTCCGGCGTCGTCGGCGCGCCCGCACAATGTTTCCCTGAGGTGGCGCCATGCAGTGGACCTTACACCACCCTTGCCACCAGCCCGGTCACACGCGAGGAGCCTTACCTCTACGTGGACTCGAGCGGAAACTACAGCGTCTTTCTGCCGGCAGTGCAACGCAACTCTTCGGGCGCCTCATGGTCCACCAGCCCCACGCCCGGTTCGTCCGTCCCGATCAATCGCTTCTTCGTTGCGGAGCCCACGGACAGCGCCGAAAAAATCAATTTGCAATTGCTGCTCGGCAAGAACCTGATCTTGACCCCTGGCATTTACAACCTGGACCGGGCCATCGTCGTCCCGTATCCCGACACCGTCGTGCTCGGTCTGGGCATGCCTACACTGATCCCGGAAAACGGAAATGTGGCCATGAGCGTCCTCACCTCCAAGGGCGTCCTGGTCTCTGGAATTATTTTCGATGCGGGCCCGAAAACTTCCCCGGTCCTGTTCGAAGTCGGAACTTTCCTTTCCTTCCTTGCCGACGACCGCACGGCCTCCGACCCCTCCGCCATTCAAGACGTCTTCTTCCGAATCGGCGGCGCGGCGGCCGGCAGTGCCACGATCAGCCTGTTGGTGAACAGCAACAACGTGATTCTCGACGATATCTGGGGTTGGCGCGCTGATCATGGCACGGGTGTGGGCTGGACGATCAACACCGCTCACACGGGCCTCGTCGTCAATGGCGACAATGTGACCGCCTACGGCCTCTTTATCGAGCATTATCAAAAGTACGAAATAATCTGGAACGGCAACGGCGGCACCGACATTTTCCTGCAGAACGAAATGCCCTACGACGCGCCGAGCCAGGCGGCCTGGATGGACGCTCCCGGCGTGGACGGCTACGCCGCGCTCAAGGTCGCGAACCACGTCACCAGCTTCAAAGGATACGGCCTGGGCAGCTACAGCTTCTTCGACCAGGGCATAAACATCTTCGCGGCAAACGCGTTTGAGGTTCCCAGCACGCTTCCCGCGGGGAGCACGAATGATTTGCTGACGATCTTTCTGAATACGTCGGGGTCAGGAGGAATCTTGAACGTGATCAACGGTACCGGCGGCTCGTCCACCATCGCCAATCCGGATACTCCGGTCACGGTAGTGAGCTACCCGTAATGCTGGACGCATCATCTAATGCTCGTGCGTTCGCTTGATCGCGCGAGCATCTGACCATCTGAGCACAGACCGTCAAGCCTTGCGCAAAAGGCGGGGCTTGACGGCCTTTCACGGGCCCGGAGCTTCCTGAGACTGGGCCTCGCGCAACGCCCTGAACACGCGCTGAGCCTGCGCCCGCGGAACTTCCGCCGCAAGCTGCTCCAAAGTAAGTTGCCGCAGGTGCGCCACGCTGCCGAACCGCAGCAAAAGTTTTTGTGCCGTGCGCGGTCCCACGCCGCGTATTTCCGTCAACGCCGTGCGCAATCGTCGGCTCGATCGCCGCTGCCGGTGGAACGTCACAGCGAACCGGTGTGTCTCGTCGCGAATTTGCTGGATCAAATGCAGCACCGGCGAATGTCGCTCCAGCACCACCGGCTCATGCTCGCGTCCCAGCACGTACAAAATTTCTTCCTTCTTCGCGATGCTCGCCATCGGCTGATTGATGATCGCCAGCTTGTCCAACGCCTTCGCCGCCGCGTGCAATTGGCCGATCCCGCCGTCAATCAAAATCAAACTGGGCATCGGCCTCTTCTCCTGCTGCAGGCGCCGATAGCGGCGTTCGACGGCTTCCTGCATGCTCGCGAAATCGTCGCGCAGGATGCCCGCGGATTTTTCGGCGCCTTCGAGCATAGCTTCGCCGCGAATGATGAATTTCCTATAATCCGCTTTCTTCATCCGCCCCGATTCCCACACGACCATCGACGCCACTGTGTCCGAGCCCTGCATATGGGAAATATCAAAACACTCAATCCTTTTCGGCGGCTCCGGCAATCCGAGCGCCGATTCCAGCGCATCAACGATCGCTGCCGAGCTGGGCTTCAAAATCCGGAAGCGCTGAATAAACGAATGTTGCGCGTTCTTTTCCACCAATTCCAAAAATGCATGTTTCTGCCCGCGCTGCGGATTCACAATCTCGACGCGATGGCCGGCCCGCTCCGTCAAAACTTCCTCGATCAGCCCACAATCCTCAAAATTCATCGGCGTGTGAATGTAGCGCGGCAAGTAAGCCGCATCCAGGTAGAGCTGCTTGATCAACGACGGCAAAAATTCTTCGGGATTGAATTCCTCCATGTCCTCCCAGTAAAAGTCCCGCCGGTCCACCACTTTCCCGGCGCGCAAGTGGAATAAATTCACGGCCACCTGTGGCGGCTCGGCGTACCACGCCAGCACGTCCGTATCGTCGCCCGAAGCCGCGGCAATCTTCTGCCGCTCCTCCATCTCGTTCAACGTGCGCAGCAAATCGCGATACCCGGCAGCCTCTTCGTAACGCTCCGCTTCCGAAGCAGACTGCATCCGATCCTTCAGGCTCTGCGCCAGATCGCTGCGCCGTCCTTCCAGAAACAGCCGCACGTCGCGCGCCGCTTCCGCATAGCGCTCATCCGTCACCAACCCCGCCGCACACGGCCCCAGACAACGATGAATGTAATACTGCAAACACGGCCGTGGATGTGTCCGCGTCAAATCCACGGTGCACGAAGGCACCAGAAAATGTTTGTGAACCAGATTCACCATCGAATACGCCAGTCGCGCCGGGAAGTACGGCCCAAAATAAATCGATCCATCCTTGTTCAGTCGCCGCGTCACGTACACCCGCGGATATTTCTCAAAAGCGGTGTAACGAATGTACGGATAAGTCTTGTCGTCGCGCAGCAGCACATTAAATTTCGGCTTGTGCTGCTTGATCAGATTGTTTTCCAGCGCCAGCGCTTCCTTCTGATTGTCCACGACGATGTAATTCACGTCGGCAATCTCGCGAACCAGCGATCCGGTCTTCGCGTCCTGCCAGTGCGATTCGATGAAATAAGATCGCACCCGGCTGCGAAGTGAATTGGCCTTGCCCACGTACAATATTTTCTCGCCCGCGTCCAGGAACATGTACACCCCGGGCTGCGTAGGCAATTGCGCGACTTTTTCGCGGAGTTCCATGGCGGCGAGTTACAATATCTGAGTCTGACGATGGCCCAAGTGGCGCCCACGTAGCATTTGACGCGCCGGGCCGCGTACAACATTCATGATAGCAAACGCTATCTAATTGCAGCAGGAGCCTGATGCACCGCAGCGTCCCAAAATTCGTTCTGCTCGTCACTCTAGCGGGAATTTCACCGCTCGCCGTGCTGTTGCTGTCGGCTCCCGCCTGTCATGCTCGACCACAAAATCAGCAAGACCAGCACAATCAACCAGGCCAGCAGCCCGCGCAACCACCGGCCACGCCGCCGCAACAACAGCAGCCGCCGGCCACCACGCCTCCGCGTCCGAACACAGACCCCGACGCCCCCCAGGAATCGTCGTCGAAAAAAGCGCTGCCTCCCGACGATCCCGCGCCAACTCCTAAAGAAGACGCGAAGAAATCCAAACCTGGCGTGCTTCCGCCCGAAGACGATCCCGCCTGGGACCCCTTCCACGCGCAACAGGATATTGACGTAGGTATGTTTTACCTGCATAAAGGCGACACGGACGCCGCCATCAGCCGCTTCGAAGATGCCATCCGCCTGCGCGCCAATTTCGCCAAGCCGCGCCTGCTGTTAGCGGAGTGCTACGAGAAGAAGAACGACTCATCGGAGGCCCTGCGCTACTACAAAGAATATCTGCAAGTCTTACCGAACGCCCCCGACGCCAAAAAAATCCGCGAAAAAATCGACAAACTCTCCAAGAAGTAATCGCAGAAAATCTCCGCTTTCACAACGCAGCAAGCCTCGTATGGAGTGCGGGAGCTTGCTCCCGCTTTCGTCGATCCTGCTCGTGAGGCAACAAAACGCGCTAGACGAGGCTTGCCTCGCCATCCTTTGGTTTTGACGTTGTAGCGGCGTTTTTTGACCGCGATCGTTCCGAAGGGCACCACTGCGGACGCAGTAAAGCGGATCGCAATCAAGTCAAAATCGACGCCTGGGAACGTCAACGCGTGGGAAACCGATTCAGAAACCTCATAGCCCGCTGATAATCCCCAAATTTCTTCTCTTCGCGCCGAAATTCCGGCCCATGCGATTCCCGCCGGCACCGCGCAAATTTCATCGGATGCTTCACATGCAACATCTCGTGATACATCACATAAGCCACCACAAATTCCGGCACAACATCGCGGTCCAACTGCCGGTTAATCACAATCTGTTGCAGCGCCGGATCAAAACACCCCAGCATGCTGCTCCAAACTCGCCGGCTCCAACCCAATCGCGGCTTGCTAAGCTCCCCAGAAAAATATCGCGCATTAAGCCGTTCAAAAAGCTGATCTAGATCGTGATGCGTCCCAGCCGGACGATGCTCCACCCGCCGCGCCCGCCTCTGCCGCAAAGCCAGCAATCGCCGCCGGGTAGCCCCCGCGTACGAAAATTCCCGATAAGTCTGCAGCAATTCCTTCGGCGGCTCTCGCCGGTACAATCGCCCCAGCAAAATCGCCGCGGTAGCTTCCACCACCGGGTGCGGCGCATCGTCCAGCGCGTCTGACAAGCGCACATAGGCCGTATCTTCGCGCAAACGAATGGTGTGCGTCAGGTCCGTGTAAGGATGGAACTCGACAACAAAATGCGGCGGCCGCCCTTCGCAACCCAATCGCGTATAAATCCGCTGAAATATCCGCTCGCCGCCCGGCACCAAATTTTTCGCGCGCCGTCTCTTCACGAAGGCTTCCTCCGCACCGGAGCGGGATTCAATTCCTTCAGCGCCTTATCCACGTCGCTCAAAGCGTCCTGCGTCCCTTCGATCGCATCCTGCAGAGTATCCTTATAAATGTCGTATTCCGGCCCGCCCTGATTGATTTTCTGCAAAGCTTCCAGAAATTCCTTGCCCTTCGTTTGCATCATCTTCAATGAAGCACGAATATCCACCTGCTTCTCGCGCGCCACTTCAATCTGATCCGCCGCGTCGTCAATGCACCCTGCGTACGCGTTCAGCAACCCATTCAAAATCTCCCCTCGCCGGCCTTCCGGCACCGTCCGCGTCAGCTCGTACTGAAATTTCTTCAGCCGATCATCCGCAAATGTCACAAAAAGTTTCATCCGCTCCGGGGGAGTCACCGCATCGCGTATGCGGTCACCCTCCGCATCTGTCAGATAATCCTTCTTCTCCTCCTGAGCCAGAACGCGGCGCGCCGAAAGCATCATCGTCGCGGCCGCCGCCACCAGCAACATCGTCCAGATCCCGACCCTCCGTGCCTGCGGCCACATCGTGCGCTCCTAGCTCTTCGGTTTATCCGCGTCCGGCGCGGGCGTTGCCGCCGGCGCAGCTTCCGGCCGCTTCGGAAAAAGTTGATGAATCATCTCGCGGTCCAGCGTCTCAAGTTCCGCCCGAATCTCCGCCAACGGTTTCTGATCGTCCTTCGCCAAGCTCACCATAATATCGTCCAGCCGCCGGATGGATTCGCGTACCGAAATTTGCAGTTGCTTGTAGCCTTCTGGGTGCGCCTCCACGTCGCGGCTCTTCTTGTCCAGCGATTTCTTGCTGGCCTCGGCCTCGTCGCGCACCTGCCTCGCAATTTCCGCCGCTGCCTCTAAGTCCCCAGCGTTAATCTTCTCGTGCATCTCCCGAAATTCCGCATCCGCCAACGGCGCCACCAGTCGCGCCTTTCGCACCGGGTCCTGCTCCTTCTGAAATCGCGCGCGCAACTCCGCCGTGCGGTCCTGGGCCGAAAGCGAACCCGCAACCAGCGTCGCCACTAAAACGGCCATCCAAAAACTTCGACGCACCAGCAATGTACTACCTCTTCTTGTTCTCGAGCTCGCGCGTGAGCGTTCGAACGCGTGCGGTTGCCTCAAAATACGCGTCGCTGTTCTCGTCTTTGTTCATTTCCAGAAATTTCTTGTAGGCCTCCAGCGCCGGGGCCGCTTGCCCCAGTTTATCGTAACAAGTCGCGCGCACGAACCAGCTTCCCATCGGCGGTGTTTCCTTTTGCGCCAACACATCCAGCCCGTGCAGCGTCGCCGCATAATTCTTGTTCAGATATTCCGCCGCCACCAAATCCTTCAGCACGTCAATGGACTGCTGATTCATATTCAGCGCTGCCACCAGCACGGGCACCGCATTCGCGTAATCTTTCTTCTCCAGGTACGCGTGTCCCAGTTGCGCGGGCAGCTCCGGGTCCTGCGGCGCCAACGCGATGGCCCTGGTCAACACCGGCACAGCGCTGTCATATTGTTTCTTGTGAAAATAAATCAGCGCGCGCAATTTCAACGCGCGCAAAGATTCCGGTCCAGCACTCGCGGCCTTATCCAATTCCGCCAGCGCCTGATCATCTTTTCCCGCATCCACCAGCAGGGAAGCGTGCTCCAGCTCCATGGGCGCGTCGTGAGGATGCGCCGCTACATAAATTCCGAGTTCCGTCGCTGCCTCGTCATTTTTCCTCTGCGCCAGCAGCGCCTGCAACAATCCCTTGTGCGCTTGATCGGCCGCCGCTCCCGCAGGTTGCCCCGCAGGTAGCAGTGAGAGCGCATCGCGAAATGTAGTCTCAGCCTCGCCCGCTCGTCCAGTCCTCAGCAGCGCGAATCCCAGCGAATTGCGAATCTCGACATTCTTCGCGTCCAGCTTTGCCGCAGCTTGATACCGCTCGATCGCCTGCGAGTCCTTCTTCGTCGCCTCCAGCGCGATGCCCAGCAGCCACTTCGTCCGCGCGTCCTCCGGCATCAGCTCAGCCGCGTGTTGCAGCGGTTCGATAGCCGCCGCAGGATCCGTAGGAATCAACGTCACGCCCAGATTCTGATAAGCCGCGGCCATTTTCGGATCGAGCGCAATCGCCTTCTCATACTCGCTCTTCGCCTCCGCGGGCCTCTGCAAAGCTGTGTACGCATAACCCAAATCGTAATGCACCACGGCATCGTCCGGCTTCTTCGCCAGATAATCCTGATAATCCTGCGCCGCGCTCGCGTAATCGTTCTTACTAACAGCATCCTGCGCGGCAGAAAGCAGACGATTCAATTCAATTGCAGCAGGGTCCTGAGGAATTTTCGTTCGAGAGGTTCCAACGACCTGCGCCGATGCCGCGCCCGTAAATGCCAGCAGCACTGCGCCCAAGAAGACGCCCAAAGCGCCAAGCACCAGCGGCTTCATCAATAGGCACTCCGCCGTTTCATTCCGTCGGCAAATCGGGCACAACAGCGTCCGCCGGCGCCGCCGCATGATTCCCATGATTCGCGCCATTGCCATTACCGTTGCGCGCGCCGTTCAACACACGCGCCAAATATTTTCCAGTGTGCGATTGCTGATTCCGCGCTACCTGCTCCGGCGTCCCCGCCGCCACCACGCGCCCGCCCTCGTCGCCGCCCTCCGGACCCAGATCAATCACCCAGTCCGCCGATTTGATCACGTCCAGATTGTGCTCGATGATCAGCACCGAAGCGCCACCCTCGATCAATTTGCGAAACGCCGTCAGCAATTTCTGAATGTCGTCGAAATGCAGCCCGGTCGTCGGCTCATCAAATATATAGAGGATGCCGGTATTTTCCTGCCGGGTAAGATGCGCGGCCAGTTTCAAACGTTGCGCCTCGCCGCCCGAAAGCGTCGTCCCGGATTGCCCCAGCCGCAGGTAGCCCAGTCCCACTTCGTCCAGCACACGCAATTTCGATGTCACTTTCGGCTGCGCCGCAAAAAAAGTAATCGCCTCGCGCGCCGTCATCTGCAGCACGTCGTGAATATTTCTATCCTTGTAACGCACGTCCAACACCGCGCTCTTATAACGCGTCCCGCGGCACTCCTCGCAAACCAGTTCAACGTCCGCAAGAAACCGCATCTCCACCGTCACAGTCCCGTCACCTTGGCAAGCCTCGCACCGCCCGCCCGGAATGTTGAATGAAAAATGTCCCGCCGTGAATCCGCGCTTCTTCGCTTCGGGCGTCGCCGCAAATACCTCGCGTATCGGATCGAACGCCTTCAAATAAGTCGCCGGATTCGACCGCGGCGTCCGCCCGATCGGCGACTGGTCCACCATCTCCACGCCCGCCAGCAAATTATCGCCTTCCAAACGGTCGCAGCATTCCTTCCAATTTCCGCCGGCGCGTTTCGCCTGCAGCGCTTTGTAAAGCACGTCGTACACGAGAGTCGATTTCCCCGACCCCGAAACGCCCGTCACCGCTACCAACAGCCCCAGCGGAATCATCACGTCCACGTCTCTCAAATTGTGGCTGTGCGCCCCGATAATCTTCAGGAATTTTCCCGTCGTCTTGCGCCGCCGCGCCGGCACCGCGATTTTCAATTCGCCGCGCAGGTAACGCCCCGTCAGCGAATGTGCATCCGTCAGCATCGCCTCGCGCGTCCCCGCGAAAATCAATTTCCCGCCGTGCTCGCCCGCTCCAGGACCCAGATCCAGCACGTAATCCGCCGCCATGATTGTGTCCGGATCGTGCTCCACCACCAGCAAAGTATTTCCCAGGTCGCGCAATCCCTTCAA
>Ga0210401_10008465_pt1 | contig 10206 bp, 9 predicted proteins | sample IncBWH32MmetaG_FD_150866 | JGI IMG/M metagenome (GOLD analysis project Ga0210401, IMG submission 150866) | Forest soil microbial communities from Barre Woods Harvard Forest LTER site, Petersham, Massachusetts, United States - Inc-BW-H-32-M | ecosystem: Environmental > Terrestrial > Soil >... | reverse complement strand
GAACGATATTTTGTTCGCGGAGGATCACGCGTATGCGGAAGGAGAATTGCCGCCGGTGAGACGGTTCAAGTTTGTGTCGCCGGGATTTTTGGCGACGATGGGGACACCGTTGATGGCCGGACGCGATATCACTTGGGATGATACTTATCAGAAAATTCCGGTGGCGATGATTTCTGAAAATTTCGCGAAGGAATATTGGCATGACGCGCGGAATGCGCTAGGCAAGCGAATCCGCGTTGGCAATACGGACGACTGGCGCAAGATTGTGGGCGTGGTGGGAGACGTGTACGAGCGCGGGGTGGACCAGCCCGCAGGGACCTCGGTTTATTGGCCGGTGATGATGGACCGGTTCGAGGGGGAAAAAGAGCAACTGCGGCGGGGGATTGCTTTTGCGATACGCAGCCCGCGAGCCGGGTCGCAAGCGTTTTTGAATGAGGTGCGGGAGACGGTGTGGTCGGTGGATCCGAATATTCCGCTCGCGAACGTGCACACGCTCGGTTATTTCTATACGCAGTCCATGGCGCGGACTTCGTTTACCTTGGTGATGCTGGGAGTGGCGGGAGGGATGGCGCTGTTGCTGGGGATCGTGGGGATTTACGGAGTGATTGCTTATTCGGTGTCGCAGCGGACGCGGGAGATCGGGATACGGATGGCGTTGGGCGCGCAGAGGAAGGCGCTGGTGGGGATGTTTGTGCGGCAGGGATTGTGGCTGACGGGCGTGGGGATTTTATGCGGGCTGGTGACGGCGTTTGCGGTGATGCGGTTGATGTCGTCGCTGTTGTTTAAGGTTAGCCCGGTGGATCCGGTGACCTATGGGGCGGTGACTTTGGGCGTGGTGATTACGGCTTATTTGGCTTGTTATTTGCCGTCGCGGAGGGCGGCCACTGTGGATCCTGTGGATGCTTTGCGGGCGGAGTAGTTTGTGAAGGCCCCTTGATTGGCGGGAGCAATTCGGTTAGCTTTGCTGGGCTGAACGAGGGGCATCGTGAATATCGGTATTCGCAAAGCGGGGCGCGCGACGATTTTGGACCTGGATGGGCCACTGAAATTGGGCGACGCCGAGGAAGCGTTTCGGAATCAGGTGCAGCAGTTGATTGACGCGGGGTCGCTGCACATAGCGGTGAATCTGGCGGGCGTGACGGAGCTGGATAGTTCGGGGATTGGGGCTTTGGTGCGAGCGTTCACGACTTTGAAGCGGGCTGGGGGGAAGGCTACTTATTTTGCGGCGAATAAGCGGGTGATGATGCTGTTGAAGATGGTGCGATTGGATTCGATTTTGGATTTGGCTGAGGATGAGGCTACGGCTTTGACACGGATTTAGTAAGTTTCTTCTCTTTTTGGCGAAAACTTTCCTGTCGTGAATTCCGATTTAAGTGGGCTTTAGGAAGACTGCTGTTTTCGTACAGCAGGCATAGGCGTGTGAGCGGAGAGAAAGGCGAGTCGGCGATGAAGTTGACATTGTGGCAAGCTGGGGCGCAGCAAGCAGCGCCCCGGGTATCAGCGAACGTTAACGGGTGACGCGATGAAGCGCCAAACTGGAGGTTGGCGTGCCCAGGGGCGGCTTGTGGCACGTTAACGTCTATCTAGGGCTGGGTGGCGGACGTCGCGGCCTGCTACGAAATAGATTACGTCTTCGGCTATGTTGGTGGCGTGGTCGCCGATGCGTTCGAGATTTTTTGCTACGAGGATTAGCTCGAAGGCGGCGAAGACTTGGGCGCTATCTTCCATCATGTAGGTCAGCAGCTCGCGGAAGAGCTGGTCGCGGAGGCGGTCAACTTGATCGTCGCGGCGGAGGACGCTTTGGGCCAGGTCTTGATCGCCACGGACCAAGGCGTTGAGGCTGTCGCGGACCATGGCTTCGGCTAGTTCACTCATGCGGGGCAAATCCACATAGGGTTTGACCTGCGGGTGGCGGAGGATGCGCGTGGCGGATTGAGCGATGTTGACGGCCTGGTCGCCGATGCGTTCGAGGTCGCCATTGATGCGCGACACCGCGAGGAGGAAGCGCAGGTCCGCGGCCATGGGTTGCTGGGTGGCGAGGAGACGCTGCACGCGTTCGTCAATTTCGATTTGCATTTCGTTGATGGCGTCTTCTTCGGAGAGAACGACTTCGGCGAGATGTTCTTCGGCGTCCAGGACGGCGTGGACGGCCTGGTGGACCGCGCGCTCAGCGAGGCTGCCCATCCAGAGGAGGCGTTGTTTTAGTTCTTCGAGATCGTGATCGAAATGTCGTTCCATGGTTCCTCAGTTCTTGTAAACCCGCATAGCCTGGCCCCCGCGCGATCCGCTCGATTAACCGAACCGGCCGGTTATGTAGGCTTCTGTGCGCGGATCCGTTGGCGTCGTGAAAAGTTTGGATGTTTCGCTGTGCTCGATTAGGTGGCCGTCGAGCATGAACGCGGTGAAGTCGCTGGCGCGGGCGGCTTGTTGCATGTTGTGGGTGACGATGGCCATGGTGCAGCTGTCTTTTAGTTGGAACATCAGCTCTTCGATTTTTGCGGTGGTGACGGGATCGAGAGCGGAGCAAGGCTCATCGAGGAGCAGGACTTCGGGATCCACGGCTAGCGCGCGGGCGATGCAGAGGCGCTGCTGCTGTCCGCCGGAAAGGGCGAAGGCGGATTTTTTTAGATAGTCCTTCACTTCGTCCCAGAGAGCGGCGCGGCGCAGGCTGTGTTCGACTAGATCATCGAGGCGGCCTTTGTAGCCGTTGATGCGCAGGCCGTAGGCGACGTTGTCATAAATTGATTTTGGAAACGGATTGGGGCGTTGGAAGACCATGCCGACGCGGCGGCGCAGGCCGACGACATCGAGCGAGTGAATGTCCTGGCCATCGAGAAGGACTTGGCCTTCGACGCGCGTGTTGCGGATGGTTTCGTTCATGCGGTTGAGAGTGCGCAGAAATGTGGATTTGCCGCAACCGGAAGGGCCGATGAGCGCGGTGACGCGGTTGGTGGGAATTTTAAGATTGAGCGCGAAGACGGCCTGCTTGGGGCCGTAATAAAAATTCAAATTGGAAATCGTCAAGCGCAGTTTATGCTCGATCGTTGGTGACGTAGTTTTTTCCATAGGCACCGGATCTCTGAAGGCTTTGACTGAAAGCGCGGGTTGAGGTGCTCCACTCACAAAGTTTTCCTTCGTTTCTGCAATTTCCATTAAACAGCTTTGCTGCGCGCCAGGATGAAGCGGGCGCCGAGATTCGAGACGAAAACCAAACCCAACAAGATCAAGCCCGCGGCCCACGCCTGCCTATGCCAATCATCGTACGGCGCGACGGCGTAGGTATATATCATAACCGGAAGTGAAGCGATGGGCTGGCCCCAGCCCTGGCTCCAGAAACGATTGCCGAAGGCGGTGAAGAGCAGCGGGGCGGTTTCGCCGGCGACGCGCGCCAGGGCCAGCAACATGCCAGTGAGAATTCCGCCGCTGGCAGCGGGTAAAACTACGGTAGCGATTGTTTTCCACCTGCTGGCGCCGAGGGCCATGGCAGCTTCGCGCATATTGCCGGGAACGGCGCGCAGGAATTCTTCGGTGCTGCGCACGGTGATGGGGATCACCATGATGCCCAGAGCCACGCCGCCAGCAAGCGCTGAGAAATGCTTTACGGGCAGGACCACGAGCGAGTACGCGAAGATGCCGATGACGATGGAAGGGACGCCGTTGAGCAAGTCGGTGGTGTAGCGGACGACGAAGGAAAAAGTTTTTCCGCCGAATTCGGCGAGATAGACGCCGGCTAGCAAGCCTACGGGCAAGCCCATGATCGCGGCGAGGAAAAGGAGTTTAAGACTGCCGACGATGGCGTTGGCCATGCCGCCGCCGGTTTCGCCGACGGGTTTGGGGAGCTGCGTGAAGAAATTCAGACTGAGCGACGTACCGCCGTTCCAGATCAGGTATCCGAGGATTAAAAACAAGACCGAGACGACGGCGAAGGCGGCGACACCGGTCAAGGTGAGCATCACGTAGTTCAAGGACTTGCGCCAGATCATGCGCAGGGCACTCATGCGGGGCGGCCTCCGCCACGTTCGGTGGCGACGATCAGAATTCGCGCGAGACCGTTGAGGATGAAGGTGATCAGGAAGAGAACGAGTCCTAGTTCGATCAGGGAACTCAGGTATAAATCGCCGGTGGCTTCGGTGAATTGATTAGCGATGGTGGAGGCAATGGTATCGCCGGGGGCGAGCAAGGAGGCTTTGATGGCGGCGGCGTTGCCAATCACCATGGTGACGGCCATGGTTTCACCGAGCGCGCGTGCGAGAGCGAGGAACACCGAGCCCATGATGCCGGTGCGGGCCCAGGGGACGACCACTTGCCAGGTGGATTCCCAGCGGGTGGCGCCGAGGGCCATGGCGGCTTCGCGCTGTTCGCGCGGGACGGTGAGGAGAACTTCGCGCGAAACGGAAATGATGAATGGCACGACCATGATGGCGAGAACGATTCCGGCGGTGAGAAAGCCGACGCCATAATTTGGTCCGCGGAAAAGTACGCCGATGTAGGGAACGTTGCCGACGGTATTGATCAGCAGCGGGCCGATGGTGGTACGCATCAGCGGGACGACGATGAAAATTCCGAGCAAACCGTAGATGACGCTGGGGACGGCGGCGAGAAGGTCAATCAAGAACGAAATAACGTCACTGATATTTCGCGGAGCGAGTTCGGAGAGAAAAATCGCGCTGGCCAAGCCGAGGGGCAAGGCCAGCACGAGCGCGACGGCAGAGGTGACAATAGTGCCGTAGATAAAGGGCGCGGCGCCGAAATTATCGAAGTTGGGGTCCCAGACTTTGGTGAGGAAAAATGCCCAACCGAATTGGGCGCGGGAGAGATGCGAATTCACCCACAGCTCGTACACGAGCATGGACGTGAGCAAGAGAATGAGGGCAGCGAAGGTGAGGGTGATGAGGTGCGCGATCTCGTCACCTTGACGGAGGCGATGAAGAAACGCACGAGGTCCCGCCTGTGGGGGAACCTCGTGCGCGATGGTGGAGGCGGCTGCGGACATTTATTTGGTTACTGGATCAGCGAGATCGCTTTGGTCTCCCTGGTGATGACATCCTTGGGAAGCTGCGCGTAGGACAAAGCTTCGTTGAACTTCTGACCGTCGGTAAGCATCCACTTCAGGAAGGCCTTGATGGCATCGCGCTTGGCGGCGTCTTGAATTTGCGCGGGAATTAGCAGCCAAGTGAAACTCGATATGGGATACACATTTGGCCCAGGCGCATTGGTGATGGAGACGCGGAAGTCGTCCGGAATGCTCTTGGCATCGGCGGCCGCCGCGGCCGTGACGCTTGCGAGGTCCGCCCTCACGAATTTTCCGGCGGCGTTCTGAACTTTGCCGTAAGGGATGTTGTTTTGCACGGCGTAGATTAGTTCGATGTAGCCGATGGCGTTGGGGGTTTGCTTGACGAGGCCGGTGACGCCTTCGTTGCCCTTGCCGCCCAGGCCGACGGGCCAATTCACGGACGTGGCGGCCTTGCCGACTTTATTTTTCCAGTCGTCACTGACCTTGGCCAGGAAATCGGTCCAGATGTAGGTTGTGCCGCTTCCGTCGGAACGATGCACTACCACGATATCGGCGTTCGGGAGATTCACACCAGGGTTGGCTTTGGCGATTTCCGGATCATTCCATTTCGTGATGGTGCCCAGGTAAATTCCCGCCAGAGCTCTTTGGGTGAAATTCAATTCTCCGGTCACTCCTGCGATGTTGTAGCTGGGCACGTCGGCACCAAGAACCGTCGGAAAATGCAGGACCTTGAATTTGGATTGCGCGAGCTGATCGTCGCTCATGGGGCCATCGGACGCGCCAAAATCAACCGTGCCGGCCTGCAACTGGCGGATGCCGCCGCCCGAACCGATCGACTGGTAATTGATTTCTACGTCGGGATGAGCCGTGTGATAAACGTCGAACCATTTCGAATAGATCGGATATGGAAAGGTGGCGCCAGCGGCGTTGAGCTTTACGGCGCCGCCCTGCGCGGCGGCGATCGCTGCGGTGAGCGCCATTGAGAGCATCATGAGCCACACAACCAGCAAGGTCTTTTTCATGTCCAGGGATTCTCCTCTGTACCATTTTTTGACTGCAATGTTACAGGCGTGTTACATCGGCGCGAATTGGGAATGAAATAAGCGCGCTGCATTTGGAAGTGGGGAGGCGCGGCCCCGGGGGTGTGGTCGAGCCGCGCCTCGCGGGTGGTTGGGACGAGGTGTGCTGCTTCCGGCGCCAAATGCTGGAGCGCAGGAACTTATGGGTTCTGGGTTCGCCGCCGACCGTTTTCGGGGACGCATTCAAAGAGCTGGTGCGACGACGATGTAACTCGCGTTCCAGACCGCAGTCATCTTAATTGGCACAGTTGAACCGCAGATGACCGGGCTGTGAAATATCAACTACTCCCCTGCTGATGCGGCGGCACTATTGGCGTTGAGTTCCATTTGCTTGGCGCGACCGTGGCGGACTTCGAGGCCGCGGACCCAGAACAGAATGTCTTCGGCGATATTGGTGGCGTGGTCGGCGATGCGCTCGAGATGGCGCGAGGCGAGAACGTAGTGGAGATTGGGCGCGGCGAGTGCGGGATTTGCGGTCATGCCGGCCAGCAGAGCTTCGAATACTTGATCTCGATATTGGTCAACCACATCGTCGCTTTCGAGCACCTGCGTGGCTAAGTCCACGTTTTGATAGATGAGAGCGCCGAGGCATTTGGAGACCATGGCGCGGACCGCAGTGGTCATGGGTTCGAGTTCGACGGGAATGTGAACTTCGCCCATTTGGGAGAGGGAGATGGCGCGTTCGCTGAGATTGACGGCGAGGTCGCCCATGCGCTCGAGGTCGTTATTGATTTTGAGGGTCGCGACGATGAGGCGAACGTCGGAATCGAGCATTTCGCCCTGACGCAGCATGCGGATGGCGTGCTCGTCTATCAGGATTTCCATTTCATTGATGCGCGGCTCGGTGAGGAAGACTTCGCTGGCGAGACGTTCGTTGCGTTCGAGCAGGGCCCAGAGAGCGCGATTGACCGAGGCCTCGACCGTGCGGGCTTGGGAGACGAGATAATTCACCAACACGCTTTGAAAGACACCGTCCGCGCTTGTTTTAGTTGACGCCACTTCGGGAACCTCCTGCAGCGTGTTGGCCTGCTTTAGTACCGGCGTTTACAGGGTGCGTGGGGGAGATTGCAAGGGCATAAATCGCTGGTAAATATATGAAGACAAGGCGGAAGCTGCGCGGTGGCGGGCTAGGCGTCCAGGGGGAGGGAGAAGAAAAATTTGGAGCCTTGGCCTACTGTGCTTTCTACCCAGAGTTTGCCGCCGTGGGCTTCGACGATGTGTTTGGCGATGCTAAGGCCTAGGCCGGTGCCACCGGCTTCGCGGGAGCGGGCGGCGTCCACGCGGTAGAAGCGTTCGAAGATGCGTTCGGAATCGGCGAGGGGGATGCCGATGCCGGTGTCGGCGACGGTGATGACAGCTTCGCGCGGTCCGGCGGAGGCGACGACGGAGATGTGGCCGCGGGGCGGAGTGTACTGAATGGCGTTGTCCAGGAGATTTTGCAACACGTCGCGGAGCAAGGCGGCATCGCCACGCACAGCGGGAAGCTGCGGTGGGACGGTGATCTCCAGGGTGATTTCCTTGCGGTTGGCTTTGAGCAAAGTGGTTTCGGTGCAGGCTTCGATGAGTTCGAGCAGGCCGACGGAGGAAAATTCCAGTTCCATTTTTCCGGCTTCGATGCGGGCCAGCTTGAGGAGATCGTTGGTGAGGCGGGCGAGACGCACGGCGTGATTGCGAATGATTTCGAGGAAGCGGCGATTGTTTTCGGGATCGTCCAGGGCCCCGGCGAGAAGCGTTTCGGCAAAACCCTGGATGGCGGTGAGCGGCGTCTTGAATTCGTGGGAAACGTTGGCGACAAAATCCTGACGCACGCGCTCGAGTCGGCGGAGTTCGGTGACGTCGTGAAGGACGACGACGGCGCCGGAAGGTTTTCCTTCAGGGGCGCGGCCGGATGCGGAGACGTCCAAAGCTTTTACGGGCGCGGCGGTGATGGAGAAACTCTGCGTCTGGGTGATGCCCATGGTGATGTCGCTCTGCAGACCTTCATCGCCGCGCAGGGCGCGACGAATCAGGCCCACCAGTTCGGAATTGCGCACGACTTCGATGAGCGGGCGGCCTTCGGCGCTGGCGGGGTCCACGTTCAAGATTTCTGAAAACGCGCGATTGTAGAAAACGAGGCGCTCTTCGGCGTCAATCACGGCGACGCCTTCGACCATGCTGCGCAGGATGGCGCTGGAGCGATTGCGTTCGCCGCTGAGGAGGCGAATTTCGCCGTCCATGCGGGCGGCGGTGACGTTGAGCGAGTCGGCGAGGTCGGAAAGCTCGTCGCGGGGGCCTTCACGGAGCAAGGGACGGAAATCACCTTCGGCGATGCGTTGCGAAAAGCGCTGCAGCCTTTGCACGCGCGCGGCGAACATGCGCGCGAAGGCGAAGGAGACCAGAGCGCCGATGAGCAGCACGACGAGGGTGGCGACGAGCTGACGCTGGCGCAGCTCGACGAGCGAGAGATCGATTTGCGAAAGAGGCAGAGCGAGGCGGATAACGATCGGGGAGCTGCCGGCGCGGTCGTAACGCTGCGCGCGGTAAACCAATTCGCGGTCGAGCGTGGTGCTGCGACGCGCGGCTTGGCCCGTGCCGCGCGCAAAGGCTTGTTGAACTTCGGGGCGATCGGCGTGGTTTTCCATTTTGTCCGCGTCGGCTTCGGAATCGGCGAAAACGCGGCCGGTATTGTCAATGACGGTTACGCGCGCGCCGCTGCGGGATGCCCAGGCGGTCCAATTGCGGAGTTCGGAGGGGTCATCGGATTGCGGAGGATTCGCCAGGGCGAGACTGAGCAGCGAGGCGAGTTGATCGTTAGCTGAGCGGATGGCCTGGCTGCGGATGACGCGAGCGGAATAAAGCTGGACAGCGAGTAGAACCACCAGGAGCAGCACGCCGTAGGTGAGCCCAAGCTTCCAGAAAAGTCTAGCTCGCACGGGTTTCGAAGAGGTATCCAGCGCCACGAATGGTTTTCATGAAGACAGGGTGCTGCGGATCGGTTTCGATTTTTTCACGGAGGCGGCGGACGTACACGTCCACGCTGCGCGGGGTGACGAAGCGCTCGGTGCCCCAGACGGCATCGAGCAATTGATCGCGAGTGAAGACGCGATTGGGACGAGCCGCGAGAAAATAGAGCAAACGAAATTCGAGCGTGCTCATGGGCACGGGCTTGCCGGTGCGGGTGACGCGGTACGCGGCTGGGTCAATGCGGAGAGCGCCAATTTCTACGGGCTTTTCCGAGGGAGTTCCCGGCTCAGCGCGGCGAAGTAAAGCTTTCACGCGCGCGACGAGCTCGCGCGGGCTGAATGGTTTGGTGACGTAATCGTCGGCGCCGAGCTCGAGGCCGACGACGCGATCGGCTTCTTCGCCTTTGGCGGTGAGAATCAGAATCGGGATACGGTTGAGCGTGACTTCTTTGCGGACTTCCTTGCAGATTTCCAGGCCGGAAAGTTTCGGCAACATCAGATCGAGAACGAGAAGATCGGGCGCGGCTTTGCGGATTTGCGCGAGGCCTGTGGAGCCATCGCCGCTGGAGGTGACCTGATAACCGTCTTTTTCCAGGTTATAGCGCACCAACTCCACGATGTCTTTGTCGTCTTCGATAACCAGAATACGTTTCATTTGGTTTCTTTCTTGAGGATCGCAGACAAGATACGGGAAAGGGGGCCTCGGAAGCAAGGAGAGAGGAGGCGTTGTGGATTTTTTAACACAGTATTAACAACATGTCACAGCGGTACTCTGCTCCCCGGTTGAAACATTAATTCCGCATTCGGCTTGCGAAGCGGTAGGACCCAAGGCAGTCATTCAATTGATTACAGGAGATTTGTTCTGGAATCGCGGTGCGAACTTTGGCCGCAGGTCTGCGGGCCTAATGCTAGCATGGTTTGAGGTCTGGGACTCGCCGTCGGGCGGTGCCGGAAGGCCGGCTGGAGGGTTGGCAAAATGAACGCCTCTGTGGAGCGCCAGTTAGATCCGGCACGCCGGAGTATCGAGTCGCGAGATTTTGAAGCCGGGCTGCGGCGGAAGATCGTGGGCCAGGACGAAGCGGTGCAGGCCGTAGTGGACTTGTACCAAGTGTTTCGCGCCGGGTTGAATTCACCGGGGCGTCCGGTGGGGAATTTGCTGTTCTTGGGGCCG
>Ga0210401_10008461_pt1 | contig 10208 bp, 6 predicted proteins | sample IncBWH32MmetaG_FD_150866 | JGI IMG/M metagenome (GOLD analysis project Ga0210401, IMG submission 150866) | Forest soil microbial communities from Barre Woods Harvard Forest LTER site, Petersham, Massachusetts, United States - Inc-BW-H-32-M | ecosystem: Environmental > Terrestrial > Soil >... | reverse complement strand
GGCTCCATCATCTCTATCTCGCCTTGCGGGAAAACAATAGTGAACTGGTTTTTGCCGCGTCAGAAGAAGGCGGAATGATTGTCAGCGTTTGCGTGGCTTCCGCGACGTTTTGCTCTCAGCTTGAGAGGCAGGCGTTCGAGCAACCCGAACCTGGCCGCACCGGGGCGGCGCGCCTCAGTACAGGCGCAAATGAGGCGGAATCTCCCATCGCTCAGTACAGCGACAAACCACCGGAATCATCGCCCGTGGCTTGGTCGGAAATAGAGATCGCCTTTCTGAGTGACGAACGGGTTGGGATTTTCCGTGGTGCTGACAGAAACCGGGAAACGCTCAATTACAGCGAACTCGGGTTTGAGGATCGAAGAAGCGGGAAACCGAATCGCGCATGGGTAACGCTGCGCGAGATAGCAAAACAAAGCGGCGCCATGCTACAGCCGTCAGCGGGGAGAGAGCGAGCAATGATCCAAAAGCGTATAGAAGAAATACGGGAAAAGCTGCGTGACCACTTCGGAATCCAAGCTGATCCCATTCCCTTCAACGGAAACAGGTATCAGGCGAGTTTCAAGATCGACTGCAGGCCATCCATAGAGACGTAAGGCAGTTCTCCGAATTTTCGACACTCCGCCAAGAAAAACTTCAAAACCTTTTCCTCAGCAGAGTCAGCCACTTACAGGACATATTGTCGAATTTTCGACCCTCTCACCGAAATTTCGCCGGATAGGGGTGTAAAGACTGTTCCACTCAGAGGTGAATCGCATGACGAAATTGCTTTCGGTCAAAGAAGCGGGCGAATTACTCGCACTCAAACCCGCGACGATCCGCGCGTGGCTACTGCGAAGAAAACTCCCGCGAGTGAATTGTGGGCGAGCAGTTCGAATCCCCGCCCAGGCGATAGCAGAGTTTATTGAACGCAACACGATACCGGCACGAGAGCCGCGCCAATGATGGTCGCCGAACTATCGGAGCGGTTCCGCATTCCACCCGAGCTTCTCGAAGACGCGAACGTCCGTTACGAGACGGATGCACAGGTGCGTGAATTGTTAGGTGCTCATGGACGCGCGGGTCAGGACCTCAGTGGGATTGTTTTCCCATACCGCGATCCGCGCGGCGGTCACTTGCTGAGCCACCGCGTGCGTCTCGACTTCCCACTCGCGGATGGGCAGAAGTATCTTTCGGAGCAAGGCTGCCGCACTTTTTTCTTCCCGCCGATTCGTGACAACGAACTGACCGACATATCGTTCCCGGCTGTAATCGTCGAGTCTGAAAAAGCCGCCCTTGCATTGACGGCGCTTGCCGACCGGCACGGGCGAAAGTTGCTGGTTGTGGCAATCGGCGGCGTATACGGCTGGCGGCGAAGGATCGGGGTCGAATCGACGCAGGACGGTGAACGCGAGGCCGTTACCGGCCCAAGCCCGAGTTTCGATTGGGTTGTGTGGGAAGGCCGGAAAGCAATCGTCGCGTTTGATTCAAACGTGGCCGGTCGCCGCGATCTTGAAAAAGCGCGGTCTGCGCTCGCAGAGGAGCTGCGAAAGCGGGGAGCACAAGTCTTCATCGCCAGCGTTCCGAAGCGCGGTGGCGTAAACGGCCCTGACGACCTAATCGCTGTCGCTGGTGATGTGGCGGCACTACATATGCTTGAAAGAACTGCGCCGTTCGCTCCGGTCACGGCGACCCCTTCGGTGCGGACAGCCTTTGTCCTGACACGGCTGGGTGACCTTCTCAATAAACCAGACGCGCCGGTTGATTACGTTCTCGAAAACGTGCTCATTGCGGGCGGGGTTTCGGGGGTCTTTTCAAAACCTAAGGTGGGTAAAAGCACTTTTGCCAGAAATCTCTGTTTGGCAGTCGCCCGTGGCGAAGATTTCCTGGGGCTAAAAACTAAAAAGGGTGAGTGCATATACCTGGCGCTAGAAGAACGCGAGGAAGACATTCGCCACGATTTTCGCGCGATGGGCGCGAACGGCAGCGAGCCTATTTATGTCCATGCCGCGAGTGCCCCGGCTGAGGGAATCGCTGCTCTCTGCGATTTGGTTCGGGAGCGGAAACCCGTTCTTGTCGTGATTGATCCGTTGTTTCGACTCGCGCGCATTCGAGACGAAAAGGCGTATGCGGAGACTTACACAGCCTTGGGGCCGTTGATTGACGTGGCCCGTGAAGTGGGCACCCATGTCATGTTCTCCCACCATGCGGGTAAAGGCATCAAGGCCGACTCCGTTGACTCACCTCTTGGAAGTACAGCCATCGGCGGAGCGGTTTCGACGTTGCTTATCCTCAAGCGGACAAATAACCGCAGAACTATCGAAACAGTTCAGCGCGTCGGCACGGACATTCCCGAAACCGTCCTGGAATTCGAGTCCAACACTCGGCGGCTCGCGATGGGTGGAACTCGCTTTGACTCGGATCGTATAGCGTGCGAGGCGGAAATCGTCGAATTCCTCAAGTCGGCGAGTGAGGCGCAAACGCAAGAGCAAATCAGGGATGGCGTCGAGGGGCAAACGAGAGTCATTCGAGCCGCCCTGACCGCGCTCGTTGCCACTGGAAGAGTAGACCGGACCGGTGACGGGAAGAGAGGGAAGCCATTCATGTATGCGTCCCCAAATTCTGGTTCCGAATATATAGCGGAAACCAGAAAACCAGAATCCGAAAATTGCAGTCAAGTCGCTGAAAAGAATGAGCGCATTCCGGTTCCCGAGAATTCACAAACTTCGATTGTGGTTCCCGGCACCGAACTCGACGACGAGACAGTGCGCCTGTGACCCAGGCATCCGAAATCCTGAGCGAGCTTTGCTGCCGCGGGGTCAGTGTGACAGTCGAGGGTGACATCCTGTGTCTGAGACCGAGGCGTGCATTGGACGATGGGTTGTTGGCACGGGTGCGAGATTCGAAGCCTGCCATCTTGGAAGTCTTGAGACAACGTGCTGTGACTCCCGCAGCAATCCCAGCAGCCACAACCTGCTGGCATTGTGCCGGATCGGGCGAGTGCAACTGCTCGACCTGCGGTGTGATGAAACCGTCGGTCGTGTGGGCGGCGGGAAAATGCGTTGCTTGTAAGGCACGGAAACCTCGCGTGCAGTGATCCCTGACGTCTATCGTCGAAGGATCGAAAGGCATTCGAACGATGGCCAGGATTTGCAACAGAGAAGGCTGTGGGAAACGAATCGTGGCGAAGGATGGCAGCCCAGACTATCGGAAGCATTTCTGCGGTTCGGCGTGCCTGAAAATCGATAAGCGGGAGCGGCTGGAGGCCAAGAGAACCAGGCTGACAGGTAAGCGGTGCTCAGTTTGCGGACGGAAGCCCGTGCTCGCTGATACCTCGCTGTTACCAGCGACGTCTGAGGAGGTTGAGAGTCATCGTTCGATGGCCGTGTGAAGCTTCACCATCCGCCAGGCGGTGCGATCGAGATGCCAACCGAGGTGAATGCCGAGACCGCCAACCGCGTGCTTGAGAATGCCCGCAATGCGAAATTCGACTTGCGCCCGTCAACGAGAGCATGAGCAAAAACAGGACCCAAGCGAAAAACTTATTGGCAAGTTGCTGCGATGGCATCCATCTCTATAGGATTTTCCTAAATCATTAGCTTTTCTTAACAGGACGTTGCAAATATGGGCGGATACGGAAGTGGCACCCGAAGCTTACGAAAACTTACCGTAGAGGAGTGCCGCGCCTTGGATATTGCTCGGCTCCGCGTAAGCGAATTCGTCAGGCAGTCACATTGGCCGACGACAGTGACATGGACCAACTACGCGGGCGAAGTAGTTGCCAGCGTAGGGTACACATGTGAACCGTGCAACAGCAGCTCAGCGGTTCTGCACTTCAGATACGCGGTAACCCATGGTGGGGAGAGGTCCGAGATCGACGAACCGATCCGAGTCGGTACAACTCTGCCCTACTTTGGGGGAGTTCGTTGGTGGTTCATCTGCCCGCTTACAGCCAACGGCAGAATATGTCAGCGACGCGTACGAAAGCTCTACCTTCCGTCAGGCGGTAAATACTTCGGCTGCCGTCTGTGCTACGACCTGACTTATGAGAGCGTCAGAACGCACGACAATCGCATTGGGTACCTTGTCAGAAATCCAACTGCTCTACTCCAAGCCGTGAAATCCAAGAATCAGGCCATGTCGTTTCTCGGGTTGAAGGCGTGCTTCAAGGTTCGAGGATTGCTTTGAATCACAACTATATGTGGGTAGACCCGTTGTCGCATTTTGAGATAGGTGGTGATAAGAGGATTTCTCGACACCTATCTTCAGCGATGCCTCACTAATACTAGCCGAGCTGCTGCTTGGGGCCCCCAGCAGAACAGTTGGTAATGGGACAAAAAGATTTGCCAGCAGCAGAACGCCAGAGATAAACTGAGCGCCAAGAATAAAAACCCATGGAAGCAGTGACGCGAAAAGCCTAAGGAGACCTTCAGTCGGGGGTGCCGAGCATTGAGTGTGCGCCTAGGCAATTCGTGGCGGGTATCCGTGCTGGGTGTCGTTTTCTCTCTTGTCGTCCCACCCTACTTGGCCGGTAATCAGGCACCGAAGCAATCGACTCGGCATGTCCCAGTCGTCGAGGAGCTGGTCCAACTGTTGCAGGCGCGACCAGACCTGCGAGCGGCGCTCGAAGGCGCGATTCGGACGGCCGACCTCAAGGGCCTTGGGGACATGGACTTGTTCCTGACCTACCTGGACGGCCTCGTCACTTCCTTCCCTACCGAACACGAGTCGTCCATGGCGCTGGGGTTCCGCTACATTCTCAAGCAGGCGCCGGGGGATCAACTGAACCGCGATAAGAGCTTCTGTGCCTGGATGAAGAAGCTTGCCGAGGCTTGGGGCCAGTTCCTGGATACGCCCGCGTCCGCGTCGGGCATCCCATCGTTTGTGGCACTACCGAACTTCAACATCGGCGACTACATCGTGGAACCGAGCGGCTGGCTCACCTTCAACCAGTTCTTTGCACGTGAGGTGAAGCCCGGCAAGCGGCCGATCGCAGAGCCCCGCAACGATAGGGTGATCGCGTCGCCTGCCGACGCCACATTCGCAGGCAAGTGGGACATCGACGCGAACTCGAAGGTCACGGTCAAGGGCGTCACGTGGCCGGTCGCCGAGCTACTGGACGGCAGCCCGTACCAGGATGCTTTCAAGAACGGCATCTTCACGCACAGCTTCCTAAACGTCGGCGACTACCACCGTTACCACGTGCCCGTCGCCGGTGAGATCAAGGAAGTACGCAACATCCATGGTCGAGTGTACTTGGATGTGATTCGGCGACCTGACGGCACTCTCTACCCAGTCGATGGTGAGACGTACCAGGTTGACCAGGAGCGAGGATTGATTGTCATCGACTCACCCGAGGTGGGGCTCGTGGCTGTGCTACCGGTCGGGATGGGCGCCATATCCTCGGTTAAGCTGACGCCCGAGGTAGGCGCCAAGCTGCAGAAGGGCGACGAGTTCGGCTTCTTTCTCTTCGGCGGCTCTGACATCGTGATGCTGTTCCAGAACAAGAAGGTCGTGATCGACGCTGAGGTTGGGGGGAAGTATCTACAAGGGCAGCGCATCGGCGAGATCCGTTAACTTCAAGCTGGTGTGGTTCCCCCTGGACGAGTCGTTGAGCCACCTAACCAACTGCGAGCCATTCGTTCTGCGTATTCGATGTATAGCACGAATGATTTTGAAGACGATTAGAGTCCGCATGGCAACCACGCAATATCTGAAGAAGGCGCACTTTTTCGGATAACTGTCGCGAACAGGGATTATCACCACCTATCTCAATCTGAGATAGCTGGTGCGAAGCGGATTTATGAACATCTATCCGGCGGATCCCGAGGGCCGCAGATTCTAACCGATTTTGCAGCTTTGCTTGTGAGACTTGCCTTGCTGGGAGGTCGAGATGACGAGGATCCGGCGTTTTCAAGAGATCAAGAAAGTAAGCCCGAATCGCTAGACTGTTGGACCCATCATTGTGCTGCTGTGCTTGACTCGCGCAAGAGGACCACGTCGGATTCGGAATGGTTGCGAAGGACCGCGAGGGTCTTGCCGTCGGGCGAGTAGTTATACCAACGAAATTCATCCGCGTTAAAATTTGTGAGCCGGCGCCCGCCGCCACCGGGTCCCGCGCCATCAATCGGTTGCAGCCACAGATTCTCAACGCCGTTTTCGCGGATCCCATAAAATACGGACTTGCCGTCCGGTGAAAAGCTTGGAGGCTTCGATATCAGCGGGTTTGGGTCGAGGATACGCCGCGAGGGCTGCGGTCCCGCATCGAGCGCCAAGAGCACAATCTTCTGCTGAGTTTCCGCTCCCGAGCGAGGTGAAATCGTCGCGAGGAACGCCAGCGTCCTGCCGTCGGGAGAAATGTCGAAATAGGGCGAGCCAACAATTCCGCCGGGAACATCGACGCCCGGCACAGCTTCCGGCTTTCCCCCCTCGATCGAAACACGGTTGATTCGGGTTGTTCCTGCGATGTAGTAATAAACCCATTTGCCGTCGGGAGAACAGGTAGGACTGAAGTCGCTCTTGGTGTTGGAAATTTCTTTCGCATTGGTGCCGTCCGCATCCATCCGCCAAACGCTCCGCCCGTCGATTCCGGACGGTGAGTGGTGGCTGGCAACGAATACAATCGGGTGTGGCTTCGGCGCACCAGAACCATCCCCACCGCAGCCCACCGGCTCGGTAACCGATTGATTCAGTACGACAACCCGATTGTTTCCGTCGGGTGAAATCCGCACAAGTTTACCCGGCTCCGCCAAATAAAGTTCTCCGCTGGCGCTCCACCCGAAAGTATCCACATCCTTCTCCTGCGTAAGTGCCGGGCTCGGAAGCTTGCCCGTGATTCCCGAGCTTGGTAGAACAAAAAAAGTGCGGATATCCTTGCGAAGAACCACGGCAATCGTCGTGTCGTCCGCCGAGAGGCTCAGTCCGCTGTAGTTATTTATGTCGTTGGTAATCGAGTACATTTTCGCGTTGGGAAGCGAAACGAACGCGAGTTGAGAATGAAAATCGAGCGAATCCACTCGCGTCAGATTCACGAACGCGCCCGCGCCATTCACCGATGGAACAAGCTCAGTCAAGAGCATGTCGTTGAAATTAGCTACCATTTTCGATCCGCCGGAAGCCACATCAAAAGTCTCGAGCCCCGCCAGCGATCCACCCACCTGGAGTGTTGTTCCCATGAGGCTCTTCCCGTCCGGCATCCATTGAATGAATCGCGGAATTTCCCGAGCAGTCCCGCCGGCAATCATTTTTTCGTCGCTGCCGTCGGGATTGGCGGTCAGAAATTGAAATTTGCCCACTTCCGGATCGTTGGCACGCCCGTAGGCGATGCGTTTTCCATCGGGCGAAAACGTGATATTTGTGTCCACATCATGCGCGATCGCTTTCGGCGTCCCGCCCAGCACGGGAGCGCGATAGAAGTCGTGCACGTCCTCAACGGTCCCAGTAGGGCGCCGGAAATAGAGGTAGCTTGCGTCCGGAGAAAACGCGAGCCTCGAATAGTGCGTGGCTTCCGGGATAACCACCTGCGTGTCGCTGTTTGTTTCCACATGACGAAGCCAGAGGCTTTGCTTGCCGGCATCCGCAACCACGCTCAAAATATATTTTCCGTCAGGCGAGAGCGCCGCTTGAATGGACTTCCCGTTGTCGGTGACTTTCGTAATCGTGAAATTTCGGAACGGGATCGCCGCAGCCTTACCACGCAAGAGCGAATAGACTCCGTAGCCCGCTCCCACTATCAGTAGGGCTACCACCGCTGCAACCGCGATTAGTTTCCCCTTGTGCTCGTGCGCCGCGGCCGCAACCGCCGAACTTCCCGACTCGCGCGTTGTCGCGGGCAAAATTCCTGACGCGCTTGAGGCCGCAGCTGCAGCTATGCGTACTGATCCCGACCTTCCCGACTCCGTGTCGCGCTTCAGCCGCTGCAAATCCGATCGCAAATCGGAAGCGTGCTGATACCGCAGCTTGGGATCTTTCTCGAGCGCTTTCGCGATTACGCGTTCAAGGTCAACGGGTAGCTCGGGAACCACGCGTGTGGGCGGCGGCGGTTCGCGCTCCAAAATAGCCGCAAAAATCACGCCGGAAGTATTTCCCTTGAACGCTTGCTGCCCTGTCGCCATTTCATATAGCACCAGGCCGAAAGAAAAAAGATCCGAGCGCGCATCCAAATTCTCGCCGCGCACCTGTTCGGGCGACATATAAGCCACCGTGCCGAGCGCAGTCCCCGGGCTTGTTAGATTCGGGTCCGTGCCCATGGTCACGCCGCCCGCCGTTACCGTCTCGCCTACGTTCTTCGCCACCAGCTTTGCCAGTCCGAAGTCGAGCACCTTCGCCTGCCCGCGATCGGTCACAAAAATATTCGCGGGCTTAATGTCACGATGAATGATCCCCTCGCTGTGCGCCGCCTCGAGCGCGTCGGCAACGTCGATGCCGATTTCCAGCAACGCATCGAGGGCTATTGGCCGGCCGTTGATGCGATGCTTCAGCGTCATGCCCTTCAGCAATTCCATGGCGATGAAAGGCACGCCCGAGTCCTGGTCAATGTCGTAAATCGTGCAGATGCTAGGGTGATTGAGCGCAGAGGCCGCTTGCGCCTCGCGCTCGAATCGTTCGAGCGAAGACTTGTCAGCCGAAGAATCCTGCGGAAGGAATTTCAGCGCAACTTGGCGTCGGAGCTTGGTGTCCTCCGCGCGGTAGACCACGCCCATCCCGCCGCCACCGAGTTTTTCTATGATGCGGTAATGCGAGACAGTGCGGCCGATGAGAGGCTGGGAATCCTGCATGGCTCGCGCATCTTAGGATGCATATCGAGGCAAGTCAATGAACACCGGCTGAATAACCCACGGGGTACGCCCTAATTGGATGAGTGTCGATAACCGGGATTGTCACTGGCTATCTCAGTCTGAGATAGCTGGTGGTAAGAAGATTTATCGACATCTATCCAACTTTCTGCCGGGATCAACCTAGACTACTTGAGTTGCCGACCCACCCGGAAGTTGGACCACTCAATACAAGCGCGTTTATCGGGACTGATCCTGGTCCGCTTCGGTCGATTTTTGGTCCTTCAAACCACGTCTGAGGTATTCACCAGGATTAGCCCTGACAACTCGCTTGAACGCTTTACTGAATGCGGCGTCGGACTCGTAACCGACCAATCGAGCGACTTCTGGGAGCTTTTTGTCACGCCGTTCAAGTAGCTGTATCGCCTTCTGCATCCGCCACTCGGTTACGTATTTCAGCGGCGTTTGTCCGAGTAGCTCTTTGAAACGTGCTGCGAATGCGGAGCGAGACATGCCCGCCGCTTCGGCCAGGGATTCGACCGTCCAGGGTGTATTCACTCTGTCATGAATGACACTCAGAGCAGCGCCTATTTGAGGATCGAAAATTGCACGAAGCCATCCTTTGTTGCGTTCTGGCCTCGACGCGATATGCGCCCGGAGTACCTGGATAAACAGAACCTCGGCCAGTCGACTCGCGACGACTTCAGACCCCGGCGCCTGTTCTTCCATCTCTGACGCAAGCGCCTGCACTGTGGTGTGAAGAGCAAGCGTGCGAGCCTGATCGGCCTTCATCAAAATAAAGTTCGGCAATAGCTGAGTGATCGGCCGCAGGCTGGCGCGATCGAAACTCAAGGATCCACAGACAATTGTCGTCGGTGAGCCACCGCCACCACAAAGAGCGACATTGCCGTTGGCCTTGGCCCCGATCTCGCGGAAGCTCCACCTCGGACGTGTTCGCAGGCTGTCGCGCAGAACAATCGAAGTCCCCTTAGCCAGTAAAAAGCAATCACCGCCGGTGAGGGGAATCGGCTCCGCAATCCCTTCCACACTCAGCCAGCAGTTGCCGCGCGAAAGCATGGCGAAGTGCGCCAAATCGGTGGGTGACGTCTTTTTGTCGGAAGGCGTGACTTTTTCTTCGGTCTGGTTTTCCTGTTTTATGCCCCATGGGGCTGTGGCTTCGAGCCTGTGCAGACCGAAAGCCGTTACGTGCATCGTTCTAAAGATGTCCGTTATCGAATCCAACTTAACTTCTCTCTTCTGGACGAATAGACAAAATATTAGGACTCCCGAGCAGTTCTCGTCCACCGCCAAAGAATCTACCCTAGTGTACCGAATACGAAGGGAGTCATTATGGGAGAGCTTGAAGGGAAAGTTGCAGTAATCACAGGCGGAAGTAGCGGGATTGGCCTGGCTACAGCCAAACGCTTCGTGGAAGAAGGTGCCCTCGTAGTAATC
>Ga0210401_10008459_pt1 | contig 10209 bp, 10 predicted proteins | sample IncBWH32MmetaG_FD_150866 | JGI IMG/M metagenome (GOLD analysis project Ga0210401, IMG submission 150866) | Forest soil microbial communities from Barre Woods Harvard Forest LTER site, Petersham, Massachusetts, United States - Inc-BW-H-32-M | ecosystem: Environmental > Terrestrial > Soil >... | reverse complement strand
AGCTTCGACTTCAATGGGATAGGATTTGCAGTTTACCTGCAACGTCGCGGGGACATTGGCCGGTGCTGGAGAAGCTGTGGGAGCGGGTTTCGGAGGTTCTGCTGTTTTGTCGCCCAGAACCGTGGCCGGTAACGCAACCGTAACTCCGGCAGAAGCAAGCCTTCGCAGAAAGGTGCGGCGGTTCGTCGGGGACAATCGCTTGAGCAGGTTTTCAAGCGCGTGGCCGGGATCGGAAATCGGTTCGTCAGGGGGTTGCGCGGCCATTAGAAATAAAGTGTTCCAATCTCAAAGGTTTGACGGTTCTATCCTCTCACCGATATACATCTCGTTTTAGCGGGCCGGCTCGCTTTCAGGATACCCTGGCTTAGATAAGCTGCACCATGGCGCCGATCCGCTCTATTCCTATATTAATGGGCTTCCAGAAAGGCTGCTCCCGGTTGCTTGGGAAATCAAGAGGCGATCGGGTGTTTGGGGATTTGTCCCCATCGGTAGGGATGAGCTCCCGCTCATCCAGGTCTTGTATCAAGGCTACGGTGAAAACGTGGTCGATGCGCGGGAAACGTTCGGATGAGCGGGAGCTCATCCCTACCGATGGGACGGTGTAATTCGACAGACTAGAGAGGGCATTTGTCACGCGTAACGGTTCAAATCCGCCGCGGACTCGCCGCTTACGGGTGACAGCGCCCTTGGCGCGCCGAGATTTTCGCCCTACCGGAGTTCGGTTTCGCCTCACTCCACGGTCACACTTTTTGCAAGATTGCGGGGCTTATCGACATCGCAACCGAGATGCACCGCGAGATAATAGGCAAAGAGCTGGAGCGGGACGACCGTCAGAATCGGCGAAACAAAGTCTGGGCATTTCGGGATGTAAATGACGTCATCCGCCAGGCGGGCCAGAGCCTTTTGGCCCTCCGTAGCAACGGCAATCACTTTCCCTTTACGCGCTTTGATCTGCTCCAGCGTGTTGATGTTCTTTCCAAGAACGGCGTCGTCCGGGGCGATGATAATAGAAGGCACTTCCGGGCGAACCAAAGCAATCACCCCATGCTTTAACTCGGCGCTCGGATGGCCTTCGGCAAAGCGGTAACTGATTTCCTTAAGTTTCAAAGCCCCCTCGAGCGCGATCGGGTAATTGTATTGCCGGCCAAAGAAAAGGAATCCAGCCGAGTCAGCATACTTGATGGCTAACTCGCGAATAGTGTCGACCTCAGCCAGAACCTGCCGGACTTTGTCCGGTAAACTCTCTAATGCCTGGATGGCTTCTATCCCTTGGGCGCTAGACAAATGCCGGATCCGGCCTAACAAAAGTGCCAACAGTGCTAAACAAGTAATCTGGGAGGTAAAAGACTTCGTCGCAGCGACTCCGATCTCCGGACCGGCATGCATGTAGACACCCCCATCGCTTTCTCTGGCAATGGTGCTTCCCACATTGTTACAGATCCCGAGCGTACGGTGACCTTTTCGTTTGCTCTCCCGGAGCGCAGCCAAGGTATCGATGGTTTCTCCACTCTGACTGATGGCAAAGACTAAAGTGTCTTTGTTCATGGGCATGTTCCGGTACCGGAACTCACTGGCGAACTCACATTCAGTGGGCAGATGTGCCAGGTTTTCTAACAAGTACTCACCCACCAGCGCCGTGTGGAAGGCCGAACCACAGGCAGTCAACACAATCCGTTCGACCTCGCGCAGCTCTCTCGAGGACATGTTCAGGCCGCCGAGCTTTGCCGTGGAATCCTCGGACGACAGACGCCCCCGCATCGCATCCCGAATCGCGTTGGGCTGCTCAAAGATTTCCTTGAGCATGTAGTGCGGGTACTCTCCCAGATCGGCTTCTTCGCTGGTAAACTCCACTTTGCTGACTTGGAATTTCGCGCCCGTACCGGCCAAAGAGGCGATATCAAAATGATCGCGTTCAACCGTCACCAGGTCGTAATCGTCCAAATAAACGACATCACGAGTGTGGCCGACGATGGCGCTTACATCGCTAACGATAAAGTTTTGTCCCTTGCCAATGCCTAGAATCAGCGGACTGCCTCGCCGAGCAGCTAAGATCACATCGGGTAAATCCAGATGGATTAACGCTAAGCCGTAAGTACCGTTGACCTGCTTGAGAGCTTGGCGCAGCGCTTCCAGCAAGGTCTCTTTCGACCGCGGACCGGGCAGTCCATCGAAAATGTGCCCCACCAGATGTGCGAGAACTTCGGTGTCCGTTTCGGTGTGAAACTGATGTTTCTGGGCCAGGAGCTGGTCTCGAAGCAACTGAAAATTTTCGATCACTCCGTTGTGAATCAACGCGAGCTTACCGGACTGATCGACGTGCGGGTGCGCATTCTCATCGGTCACCCCACCGTGGGTAGCCCAACGGGTGTGGCCAAGGCCTACGGAACCGCGCGGCGGTTCCCTTTGGATCAATTCGGCCAGACTGCCAATCCGTCCGGCGCATTTGCGGATCTGCATCGCTCCGTTCGCTACCAGGGCGATCCCAGCCGAGTCGTATCCCCGGTACTCCAGCCGTCTAAGTCCATCCATCAAAATTGGAGTAGCTTCGGCTTGTCCGATGTAACCGATGATTCCGCACATAAGAATAAAAGAAACTGCATCCTGGCAAAGATTCCGGGAACGCGCAAGCCCCAGGGCTCGCCCTAGGCTCGCGGAGTGATGAAGGGATGGAGTATTGGAGTATTGCGATCCGGGGCTACTTACCTGCGGCGCCGCTCCATCGCTCCATTACTTCATAACTCCATCACTCCGTTCTTGTCATACCTGAGCTTCAGGCGAGGGTATAGGAAGCCATGGATCTATCCTCCCTCAAGAACAAAACGTTAGCGATCGTCATGGGCGGTGGCGCTGGAACCCGCCTCTTTCCATTGACCAAGGATCGGGCGAAACCGGCTGTCCCTCTCGGCGGTAAATACCGCCTAGTGGATATTCCCATCAGCAACTGCCTAAACTGCGGCCTTAGCCACATCTATGTATTGACCCAATTCAACAACACCTCGTTACATCGGCACATCCATGCGAGCTACAAGTTCGATAACTTCTCGAACAACTTCGTAGAGATCCTCGCCGCCCAACAAACGCCGGAAGGTTCGCGTTGGTATCAGGGAACGGCCGACGCCGTCCGCCAGAATCTCCGCTATTTCCTGGAAGGCGAATTCGAGTACTTCCTGATTTTGAGCGGTGACCAACTCTATCGGATGGATTTTATCGACCTGTTGAAACAGCATATCGATACCGGCGCCGATATTACGTTAGGGACTACCCCGGTTGATCGGAAAGCGGCGTCCTCCTTCGGTATCATGCACAGCGATCCCAATCGCCGCATTTTCCGGTTTGAAGAAAAGCCAAAAGAGCCGGCGCTGCTCGATGAATTGATGATCCCGGCGCCGCTGTTAAAAGAGCTGGGGTTACCCGAGGATGCGGAGCTTTATCAGGGCTCCATGGGTATCTATGTGTTCAACCGGGAAAACCTCATCCAGGCGCTCAATAACGACATGGACGATTTTGGTAAACACATTTTGCCGCAGGCTTTGAAGGTCCGGAAAGTGATGGCTTACATCTTCCAAGGTTATTGGGAAGACATCGGGACGATCGGCGCGTTTTTCGAGGCCAACCTGGCTCTCACGGATACCATCCCCCCTTATAATTTTTTCGATCGATCAGCTCCGATTTATACGCATCCCCGCTTCTTGCCGGCCAGCAAGATCAACGCGGCTACCTTGAAGCACGCTTTCATCGCTGACGGCTGCATTATCTCGGATGCTCATATCGAGCGGGCAGTCATCGGCCTTCGCAGTGTAATTGAAAACGGCGCCACCATTCGGAACTCTGTGATCATGGGAGCGGACTTCTACGAAGGCGATCATCCGAAGCCGACCCCAGACGCGCCCCCGCTGGGCATCGGCAGGAACACCGTGATCGACCGCGCGATCATCGATAAGAACGCCCGGATCGGGGATGGAGTGGTCATCACTCCCGACGGGAAAGGGCCCACCGAGGATGGCCCGAACTATCACATTCGTGACGGTGTCATAGTAGTACCCAAGAACGCGGTTATCCCGAGCGGGACGTGGATCTAGCCAGCCTGCATGGCTTTCAAAGGTATATGCCCTTTGGAAGCCATGCAGGCTATGGCAGACGCAGGCTCCGGCTGTCGCCGGAGCCTGCGTCTGTGTGACGAAACGGTAGGGATGAGCTCCTGCTCATCCGAATCCGGACGAGCAGGAACTCGTCCCTACCGGGGTCAAAAAATATCCCGTAAGTCACAAAAAGCAGTAGAATAGTCCTGCTCATAAGGACTATTCTACTGCCGCAGCTTGCATTGCCGGCAAATGGCTGACCATTTGCCGGCAATGCAAGCTTTCCAGATCCGGCGGAAAGTGACGGCTGCCAGCGGGTTTGCCGAGCTCGGCCTTTATCAGGAGGCCGTCGAAGAGCTCGAAGACCTTCCCGCCGCCACCAGGGACGATATCCCGGTGTTGGCTACTTGGTTACAGGTCTATCAATCGTGGGGAAAATGGTCGGAGGCGGCGGCGGTCGCCGAACGATTGATCCAAAAAGATCCGGACGAAGCAGATTGGTACATCGCGTTGGGTTTTGCCATCCGGCGTGCCCAAAGCCTAGCCGCTGCCGAGGTAATTTTGTCGGCTGCACTCCAGAAATTCCCGGGTAACGCAACCATCTATTTCAACCTGGCGTGCTATTACACCCAACTTAGCAACCTAGACAAAGCCCGGTCATATTTGGAAAGAGCGATCGCGATGGACGAGAGCTTCAGAAAAGTCGCGTTGACTGATCCTGATCTCCGGGCGCTGCGGGACTAGGGAAGAGACAGAAAACGTCGCAGCGCGGCACACGGATGGGACCTATGGGACTCATAGGACTTATGGGGTCCATTCACGGACGTTCTGAGGCTGCATAGGCGGAACACGCCCCGTCCCATAAGTCCTATTGGTCCTATAGGTCCCATCCGTGTGCCGCGCTACAGTTCTCTTCTCTTTGCGACTTGAGGCCCTCGAGTGAGACTATTCTTCCTCTATCACGCCAGGCGTCGCCGGAAGAGCCACGTGGCCAACGTCAACGTAAACACCGCGATAATGGCCATTTGCCAGGTATTATTCAGGATCTCCATGGGCGGCATATCTTTCAGAAAGACGCCTTTCATTACTACCATGATATAACGCAACGGATTTGCGTAGGTTAGCGGCTGTAACCAATCCGGCATATTGTCGATGGGCGCGGCGTACCCCGAGAGAAGCGTTGCCGGCAACAGCGTTGTCATTATGCCTAACATGGCTTGCTGCTGGGTTACGGCGATGGACGAGATACTCAATCCGATGCCAATCATCGCAACGATGAACACGGTGAGACTGAGGTACAAGAACAGCACCGAGCCGTGAAACGGGATGCGGAAAACGAAAACGGTGATCAAAATGAAGATCGTCACTTCAATCAACGCCAGGATCAGCGCCGGGATACTTTTGCCAACCATGATCTCCAAGGGTCGAATGGGCGACACCAGCAATTGTTCGAACGTTCCCATCTCCCGCTCCCGCGCGACCGACATCGCGGTAACGTTCAAGCAGATTTGCAATGTGATCATCACCGCCAGCGATGGCAGGGTGAACCAAATATAATCCAGATTCGGGTTGAACCACGTTCGTTCCACTACCTGCACGTTGGGCGCGCTGTTGTCAGTAGTCGCTTGTTCGCTGACAAATTGGTTCACAATCTGGCTGACATAACCCTGGGCGATTTGCGCCGAGTTTGATTTGCGGCCGTCGGCGACCAACTGTAAAGGCGCCGCGTGATCCTCAGAAAACTTCCGGGAGAAATCCGGGAGAAAGCTAATCGCCAGCATTACCCGCTGATCATCGATCATCTGCTGCAACTCCCGGCGCGAGTGCGCGAATTCCACGTGTCCAAAATTCGGCGAAGCGCAAAGCCGCTCAATCAGTTCATTGGCGACCTGTCCATAGTCCTGGTTCCAAATGCCGAGTGCCACGTGCTTAACCTCAAGCGTGCCGGTAAATGAAAACAGGAAAAGCTGCAAAATCGGCGGAATAACTAGCGCCATCCGATTCCGCGGATCGCGCAAAACCGCTAATACTTCCTTCTGAATCAGGGTAAGAATTCTGAGCCACATATAGACCTCCTTCCAAGCACCACAGAGAGAGTTCAACCGCGGATGAACGCAGATATACGCGGATAAAAGACAGGAACCGCGAATGGAAACGAATAAAGACAAATTGACCACAGAGGCACAGAGAGCCCAGAGACTTCTTATGATCCTCCCTGAAAGTCTCGCTCCGTGGTCTCTGTGTCTCTGTGGTGAATCTTTTCATTATTCGTGTCCATTCGCGGTTACTTTTGTCCGCGTATATCCGTGTTCATCCGCGGTTAAGTTCTGGGGTTTTTAAGCTAAACGTTTATGGGTAACTCGAGCAGTTAATATAAAAAAGAGGGTCGCAAAGCCGGCTAGAACCACGGAGTTAAACACGACAATTCGCCAGACGTCGCCGGCCAGAAAGATCGTTTGCAGCGCCTGGACAAAGTAGCGGGCCGGAAAAAGCCAGGTCAGGAATTGCAGAATCTTCGGCATGCTGGAGATTTCGAACAAAAATCCGGACAACTGGAAGCCCGGCAAGAAACCCAAAATGATCGCAAACTGACCCGCTACAAACTGGCTCTTGGAAAGTGTCGATACCCAAAGACCGATGCCTAACCCACAGGCCAGGAATAAGGATGTCACCAAGAACAACGATAGGATCGATCCACGTAACGGTGTATGGAACTCGAAGACGGCAACGATCGTGCAGAAGAGCATTGAACCTAGGCCCAGTAAGAAATATGGAATCAATTTTCCCAGAACTAATTCTTGAATCGCCACCGGTGTCGCCATCATCGCTTCCATCGTTCCCCTTTCCCATTCCCGGGCTACCACCAGTGCGGTTAACAAAGTGCCGATCATGGTCATAATTATCGCGATCGAGCCTGGCACCAGGTAGTTCTTGCTTTCGAGAGATGGATTGAACCAATTCCTTGTCTCCACATCGATCATGCTGTTAACTGGCGTCCCCGTTTCCATGCCGCGTTGTTGCAGCCAAATCGTAACCACCGCTTTCAGGTACGACTCGGCAAAAGCCGCTGTGTTCGGCTCGCTGCCATCCCCTATTATCTGCAACGGTGCCGAATTATCTGTCGATTGAAGCCGGCGCGAAAAATCGATGGGAACCACTAAGAGCGCCCTTATCCGTCCCGCCACCATTTCCCGTTCGAGGAAACGCCGGTCGAAACTCGCGGTGACATCCAGATATCTCGAGTTTCGCAAACTAACCAGGAGATTTTCCGACTCGGGCGTTCGTCCTTCTAGCGCCACGCCCACTCGGACTCGGGTCGAATCTAACGAAACCGCATACCCAAAAAGAAACAACAGCATGATCGGCAGAATAAAGGCGATCAGGATACTGCTCGGGTCATTGACGATCTGAATCAGTTCCTTACGTACCAATGCCCCCAACCGTCTCCAACTGAACCGCCGATTCTTTGCGTTCATTGCCACACCTCCAAGTGCCTACCCGCAAACCAACACCCGAAAATCAACCGCGGATGAACGCAGATGGACGCAGATAAAAGACCAACCGCGAATGGACACGAATGGACGCGAATGAAGGCAAATCTGATCCGCAGATTACACGGATTACGTCCTGTGATGGGATCGCGTCGGTGAGCAGGAGAAATCGTTCCGCCACCCCGAAAGTTCCTAGCTAGCTGGTAGCAATCGATCCGAAAAAGTAATCTGTGTAATCTGCGGATCATTCTAGTCTGCTTTCCTCGTCGCTCATTTATGGTTCGGATTCTTTATTCGCGTCCATTCGCCGTATCGAAACGTTGAATGATTCGGATGAAAGTCTCTTCCATGGTGGGATCCGATAGGTCAGCGGACTGAACACTGCGCTTCAGGGCGTCAGGCGTATCGAGCGCAATAAGTTTCCCGCGATAGACTAACCCGATGCGGTCGCAGTACTCCGCCTCATCCATGAAGTGGGTTGTCACCATGACGGTTACGCCTTTCTCGACCAGACCGTTGATATGCAACCAGAACTGGCGCCGGGTAATGGGGTCAACGCCGGAAGTCGGTTCGTCCAGGAACAATACATCCGGTTCGTGCATCAAAGCGCAGGCCATGGCCAGACGTTGTTTGAAACCTAGCGGTAATTGTCCCGAGGCGTTGCCTAAATGATTCTCCAAACCGAACGCATGAATCATTCGATCGATGGACGAGCTTCTCCGTTTACCTTGCAATCCGTAGACACCGGAGAAGAAGTCGAGGTTCTGTTGCACCGTTAAATCGCCGTAGAGCGAGAATTTCTGTGCCATATAGCCGATCCGATTCCGAGCTGCGCTTCCTGATTTCCGAAAGTCAATTCCCGCTATTCGAGCCGTTCCGGAAGAAGGCTTTAACAAACCACATAACATTTTGAAGGTGGTCGACTTCCCGGCGCCGTTAGGTCCAAGCAGACCAAAGATCTCGCTTCGGTTGACAGAAAAGGTCACGTGATCCGTCGCTACAAAGTTGCCAAAGCGTTTAGTTAAATCGTGCGCATCGATAACACTGCCGCCATCGTGCTCAAGATGCGGCATCGTACTGGCCACGAGCGATTCTTCCTTAGGCAAGCCACCAAGGGTATCGACAAACGCATCCTCGAAGCGCGGCGCTACCGCACGTAGACGCCGATCATCCGCGAATTGTTCGATCCCTTCTTGAGAGCTACCCTCCTTCAGCACCAGGCGGATATGATCTCCCTGGACGACACCATCCACCACTGCCGGTGACCGCAATGCGTCGGCCAAGATCTTCCGTCGATTACTAGCGACTAGTAATTGGAAAGTTCGTGAGCGTACCCGGTCGGTTAGTTCTTTCGGTGGTCCATCAAAGATTTTCTTGCCTTCATGCAGAAGGATCACCGCATCACAGAGCTCAACCTCATCCAGGTAAGCGGTACTCCAGATAACCCCGATACCCTCTCCAACCAGGTCTTGTACCATCTTCCATAGATCTCGCCTGGATATCGGGTCGACACCGACACTCGGTTCATCGAGTAACAACAGATCAGGTTTACTCACGAGCGCGCAGGCTAAACCCAGCTTTTGCTTCATTCCTCCTGATAAGGCGCCCGCTTTCCGTTCCTGGAAACGTTTCAAATCAGTAAAAGTGAGCAACCGCTCAAAGCTTGCTTCTCTCTCCTCGCCAATGATCCCGCGCAGTTCCGCGTAGAGCTGAAGGTTCTGGATCACGCTTAGATCTTCGTAGAGACCAAACCGTTGAGGCATATACCCAATCCGCGACCTGATCTCCTCTGGCTGGGTTGTGGGATCAAATCCAAGGACCCGGATACTTCCGGCCGTCGGGAGTAGTAAACCTGCTAGCAACCGCATCAGCGTCGTCTTTCCGGCGCCGTCAGGTCCTGCTAGCCCCGTGATCGCGCCTCCCGCTACCCGGGTATCGAGATGATCTAAAGCGGCAGGACCCCCTTCCCTGAAGGACTTAACTAATCCCTTAGTTTCAACGAGCCAACGATCATCCGGTAGGGACGAGCTCCCGCTCGTCCGTTCCGTTGTCCGCAGATCGGCATTTCTCGCCCCATCCTTCTCGGACGAGCAGGAGCTCGTCCCTACCGGGACGGTGTCAACTTCTGGGCTGCTCTGGTTCATGGTGTTCATCCACCATTCGCAGGGTTACCGGCATTCCTTGCCGGAGATAGCGATCGGGTTTCGCGATGATAACTCGGAGCCGATAAACCAAGTCTGTCCGCAGTTCACGAGTCTCGACATTTTTCGGCGTAAACTCCGCTACCGGAGAAATAAATCCGATTTGTCCAACGTAGGGATGATTCGGATCGGTATCGTTGTATACCAACGCCTTCATTCCGGGGTAAATCCGGCCAAGATCGCGTTCATCGACGTAGGTGCGGACCCAGACCGGCTCGTTTTGACAAATGGAATAGATAACGGAGCTAGTGGAGACGATCGTCCCTGGTTCGACTGCCCGGGTTATAATCACGCCGTCAACCGGCGCGAAAAGCTTGCAATCATCTACGTTCTGCCGAGCGGTGGCCAAATTCGCTTTAGAGTTCTCGAGCTGCGCTTTAGCGCTGTCGATGTCTTCAAAGCGATTACCCGCCAACTCCAAATTGAGGTTAGCTTGAG
>Ga0210401_10008458_pt1 | contig 10209 bp, 10 predicted proteins | sample IncBWH32MmetaG_FD_150866 | JGI IMG/M metagenome (GOLD analysis project Ga0210401, IMG submission 150866) | Forest soil microbial communities from Barre Woods Harvard Forest LTER site, Petersham, Massachusetts, United States - Inc-BW-H-32-M | ecosystem: Environmental > Terrestrial > Soil >... | reverse complement strand
TCATTATTTAACTCCCAAAAGGCCCGACTGCCGAGCAGTCTACCGCATATCTCGGTTCACAAGCGGTTTCGTTCTCAAGTGACGTTAACAGGCCGTTACACTCAAGTTCCCTCCAAGGGAAGATAAGCGTTGTACGGTACACTTCTTCGGAAGGCAGCACACGAACCGGGATGCCTCAGATCAACACCGAACTTGTCCATGCTTTCCCAGCAGCTTTGCGGGATGATGCAGCCCTTGCGCTGTCCGCATTCCCCGAAAATCCCTTACCTTCGGGAACCTTCTCGGCACGGGTCGCCGACGAGAATGTCGTATTGCCCTACCGGATATATCACAACCCGGCACTGATCGACACGGTTCCGCTCAACGGCCTTCAGAAGGAACTGGTTGACTGCTTATTAACACGGCATTACGATGGCCTCGTTCGTGAAGAGCACCTGACCCGAATCATTTCTTGCAATCATATCTGGGTTCCTCCGTTTGTCCTTCAACTCGTGGGGGAGTATGTCATCGCAATACTTCACGTCATACGGCAAAACTTGAATCTCTTGGACACGTCGATTTACCGTGAATTCCTTCAGGAAAATCCGGAATTCTTCGCTATAACAAAACAACGTGTCGATAGCTATTGGGACTGCTATTACCGCAATTTTAGAAGGGAAGAATATGTTGGTTTCGAGCTGATCAATTTCCTTCAGACTCTTGTCGGGAGGTCTTGATGTTCACTGGCGTCATGGTGATAACTTACGAAATCAGGCGATTAGCTCAGGACTCCGGATTCTGAGTTTGGGGGGAATTTGCGGACCGCTACTGGGAACGACTGGTCTTAGGACGGCAAAACTAAAAACCAAGCGCTTGCATTGTCGTTCTTAGGACCTATGTACTCGATCTAGACGCCCGCACCACACCCCGTCAGTCTGTCGCCTTCAGCTTTTCCATCACGCTCTGGATTAACTCTTTCGCATCCGTCAAATTCTTCATCACCATCTGAATATCCATCACCGGACGCCCCGGCCAGCGCTGGCTCTGGCAATAGACCCCGTGCTGTCCGACCAGCGCCATGGCATCGGTGATCATGTCCATAGTCACGGCCAGGCGTCCGCGGGGCACGCCCATCATGGTTTCGTAGTGTTCCAGTTCTTCCTGCTTCTCGTCGAATACCGGCATGGTGAGATTGTACCGGCTGTCTGACGTGGCGCATAATTGTCGGGCTTGCTGTCCAAATTGTTTGTCGGTACGTCAAAACACATAGCAATTGGCATTTGCCGGTCTGGCTAAATGCTAACGGCCAAGTGCTAAATGCTCACCAGGAGAAACTATGCGAAAGTCACTTATTTTTCTGACCTCACTGTTGCTCGCGTTCACGACACTCGGCTCCGCCCAGGACAAGGGCAAGCGTCCCAGCCCGCCAGCCCAGGCGCAATGCAAGTTCTCGGATGGCAAGACGCTCACCATCAACTATTCCAGCCCGCGCGCGAAGGGCCGCAAGATTTTTGGCGATCTCGTCCCCTATGGCCAAGTCTGGCGCACCGGCGCCAATGAAGCTACGACGTTTGTCACGGATGCGAACCTTAGCGTGGGGGCGAAAGATGTGCCCGCTGGCAGCTATACGATCTTCACCGTCCCCAACGCCGACAAGTGGACGCTGATCGTCAACAAGAAAACCGGCGAGTGGGGCATTCCCTACAAGTACGAAGCAGACGAACTGGTGCGCACAGACATGAAGGTTTCGTCCACACCGTCAGCCGTGGAGAACTTCACGATTGCCCTTGCACCGATGGGCGGAAGCTGCACCCTGAATATCAGTTGGGAGAACACCCAAGCTTCGGTGAGCATCAGCGAGAAAAAATAAACCTAACACCCTTAACCACAAAGGACACAAAGTTTCACAAAGGTGGCGTTCGCGCGGATCTACCTTTGTGCACCTTTTGTGTCCGGAGCCTGCCCTGAGCAAAGCCGAAGGGTGGTTGATGTTTTATTGAGCGGGCTTCCACCGCAGCACGGGTTTTCTGGCAGCGGCGGTTTCGTCCAGCCGCGACACCCGAGTAGTGTGAGGCGCGGCCAGAACCATCTGCGGATCTTCTTCGACCTCTTCCGCAATCGACTTCATGGCTTCAATAAACAAATCCATTTCTTCCACGGACTCGCTCTCCGTCGGCTCGATCATGAGAGCTCCCGGCACGATCAGCGGAAACGCCGTCGTATAAGGGTGGAAACCGTAATCGATCAGCCGCTTGGCGATGTCCATGGTCTTCACGCCTTTTTTCGCCTGCACTTTGTCGCTGAAGACTACTTCGTGCATGGTGGGCGTGGGATAAGGCAGATCGTAGACTCCTTCGAGGCCCTTGCGAATATAGTTGGCGTTCAACACAGCGTCTTCCGTAGTCTGGCGCAAGCCGTCAGGGCCATTGGCCAGCGTGTAAGCCAAAGCGCGAACGAACATTCCAAAGTTCCCGTAAAAAGCGCGCACCCGCCCCACCGACTGCGGACGGTTATATTCGAAGCCCAGAGTGCCGTCGGATTTGGTGATGACGACCGGGGTGGGTAGAAACGGCTCTAATACCCTCTTGACCGCCACCGGCCCCGACCCCGGTCCGCCGCCGCCGTGGGGCGTCGAAAAAGTCTTGTGTAGATTCAGGTGCATCAGATCGACACCGAAGTCGCCAGGGCGAACCTTACCAACCAGCGCATTCATGTTGGCGCCGTCCATATAGAGTAGCCCACCCTTGGCGTGCATAATGTCTGCGATCTTATGAATCTCCTGCTCGAAAACGCCCAGAGTGTTGGGGTTGGTCAACATCAGCGCGGCTACTTCTTCATTCATCTGCGATGCAAGCGCAGCGACGTCCACCATGCCACGGGCATCCGACTTCAGATTTTCCACCGCATAGCCGACCATGGCGGCGGTGGCCGGGTTAGTGCCGTGGGCAGAGTCCGGAATCAGAATCTTCTTACGGGGAGCGCCTTTCGATTCGTGGTAAGCCCGCACTAGCAGCAGGCCCGTCAACTCGCCGTGCGCGCCGGCGGCAGGCTGCAACGTGATTGCATCCATGCCGGTGATTTCGATCAGGCATTCACTTAAAGTCTGAAGGATGCGTAATGCGCCCTGCGAAACCTTCTCCGGCTGATATGGATGTCCGTTGGCCAGTCCGTCCAGACGCGAAACCACTTCATTTACCCGAGGGTTGTACTTCATGGTGCACGAACCCAGCGGGTACATGCCAAGATCAATGGCGTAGTTCCAGGTCGACAGACGCGTGAAGTGGCGGATGATCTCGATCTCGCTCACCTCGGGCATGTTGCCGAGATGCTTTCTTTCCGAAGGCCCAAGAAGCGCTTTCGTATCCACTTCCGGCACATCAAGCGGAGGCAACTTCCATGCCGCTTTGCCTGCGGATGACTTCTCGAAAATCAGGCCTTCATTCTGATTGGTGTGGCGGGTGGCTTTGCGGATGATCTGCGTCATCGCACTACCTCCTGCACATCCTGCTCGGTTGCTGACTTGGCCGAGCCTTCGCTTGCGCCAACCAACCCAACCGCGCTATCGATCGCCGTGCGTGTAGTCATCTCCGTACAACACCACAGCGCCGCGTTACCAAGTTCGGGGTAAAACTTCTTCAGCGGAAGCCCGCCAACGATCTTGTGTTCCAGAAGCTGCCGGTTGATCGCGTAAGGATCTTCGTTGGTCTGCACTACGAACTCGTTAAAACGCGGCGCGCCGCAGAACAATACTTTCGTGTGTTTGCCGAACTGCTGCGCTGCGTATGCGGCCTTTGCCAGGTTCTGTTTTGCCAGTTCCCGCAGGCCGACTTTCCCGTAGATGGTCATAAAGATATTGGCCATCAACGCAATCAACGCCTGGTTGGTGCAGATATTCGAAGTCGCCTTCTCGCGCCGGATGTGCTGCTCCCGCGTAGCCAAAGTCAGCACGAACCCGCGCTTGCCGTTTCTATCCGTAGTCTGCCCCACAAGTCGGCCAGGCATCTGACGCACATATTGCTCGCGGGTAGCGATCACGCCGCAATAGGGCCCGCCGAAGCCGAGAGGCACACCAAACGATTGCGCTTCCATAGCAATGATGTCGGCTTGACGAGGCGGTTCGACGATACCCAGCGAAACCGCCTCCGCAATCGAGACCACCAGCATCGCGCCGCGCTTGTGCGCGATCTCGGCGATGGCGTCCACGTCCTCAATGGTCCCGAAGAAATTCGGCGACTGAATCAGGACGCACGCAGTGTCCGCCGTGATGGCTTTTTCCAGTTGGTGCAAATCCAGCCGGGCATTGTCGGTGAATGGCACGACCGCCAGCGGCATTCCCTGATGGTGAGCGTAAGTAGCCAAAACTTCCCGGTATTCTGGATGAACGCTGCGCGCGATCGCCACCGAGTGTCGTCCGGTCAACCGCGCCGCCATCATCACGCCTTCGGCCGCTGCCGTCGAACCGTCATACATCGAAGCGTTGGCGACTTCCATGCCGGTCAACTCGCAGATCATGGTCTGGAATTCGAAGATGGATTGCAGCGTGCCCTGAGAAATTTCCGCTTGATAGGGCGTGTAGGCGGTGAGGAACTCGCCGCGCGAAATGAGCGAATCGATGATCACTGGACGATAATGGTAGTAAGCTCCGGCGCCGAGAAAATTTGCATAGCCATCGGCGGTCTCGCGGGAACGCTCGCGGAACCAGTCTACGATTTCGGACTCGGCCATCTGCCGCGGAACTTTGAGATCCCGGTTGAGCCGGTACTCAGCCGGGATGGGCGCGAACAAGTCGTCGATCGATCGCGCGCCAATGGCTTTCAGCATGGCTTCGCGGTCGGCAGGAGATTTAGGCAAATATCGCATAAGAGTTAGATGTAAGTCGAAGTCAGGTCGATGGTGATCTCCAAACCAAAGGCACCAACCACAAAGGACACGAAGGTTCACAAAGGAAATCGATGGCGGCACGACTCGAACTTCTTTTGTGCACCTTCGTGTCCTTTGTGGTTCAAGCCCGTGCTGGTGACACCAAACTATCCGCCTTCTTCCGCCACGAACTTCTCGTAGTCGGCGGCGGAGAGCAAGCCGTTCAACTCGTTCGGATCTTTGAGCGTGAGTTTGATCATCCACGAGCCATGCGCATCTTTATTAATCTTTTCCGGAGCGGTTGCCAGTTCGCCGTTCACTTCGGTCACGGTGCCCGAAGCGGGAGCGTACAGGTCCGATACTGCCTTGACCGACTCGACCGAGCCAAACGTCTTGCCCGCGGCAATGTCCGCCCCAGGCTTGGGCAGGTCGACGAAAACGATGTCGCCGAGCGACCCCTGCGCATGATCCGTGATGCCGATGGTCGCGCTCTTGCCATCGGTTTTGATCCACTCGTGCTCTTTGGTGTACTTGAAATCGGTTGGATAGGGCATGACTTAGCGTTTAGCTCCTGGCTCTTGGCTTCTGGCTTGTGGCGTTCTAACTCTTCTTCGGACGCTTATAAAATGGTGTTGGCACAACCTGTGCCTTCACGCCCTGGCTGCGGCACTCCACTTTCAACGTCGATCCTACGTTCGCGAACTCGGACGGCACATATGCCAGGGCAATATTCTTCTTTAGAAATGGCGCGTAGGAACCGCTGGTTACGTAGCCAATCTCGCGGCCGCCGTCATCGAAAACCTTGTAGCCATCGCGGGGGATACCGCGCTCAATCATTTCGAGCCCGACCAGTGTCCTTTCCAGGCCAGCGGATTTAGCTTGCTCCAGCGCTGCACGACCGAGGAAGTCCGGCTTCTCCATCTTGCAGAAACGATCGAGTCCCGCTTCCCACACATTGATCGTATCTGAAATCTCGTGTCCGTAGAGCGACAAGCTGCCTTCGAGCCGCAACGTGTTGCGCGCCCCGAGGCCGCACGGCACCACTCCGAATTCTTTTCCCGCTTCGAGCACTTTGTTCCAGACCATGGCGCTCGTAGCTTCGTCGGCAGGCACGTAGATTTCAAATCCATCTTCGGCGGTATAGCCAGTGCGCGCTATTAGAATATCGCGGAGCCCGCAGACCGTCCCGCGCGTCACCCAATAAAATTTCACTGCGGAAAGATTCGCATCGGTGAGCTTTTGAAGCAGATTCACACCCTTGGGGCCCTGAATCGCGATCTGGGTAAAGTCGTCCGAAAGATTCTCGACCGTGCAATCGAACTGCCGCGTGTTGTCGCGCACCCAGTCGAAATCCTTCTCGCGCGTTCCGGCGTTGATCACCAGCAGGTAATCGTCTTCGCCCAGACGATGCACAATCACATCATCGACAAACGTGCCCTGCGGATAGAGCAGCGCCGAATACTGCGCCTGGCCGACAGCGAGCCGCGACGCATCATTCATGGAGATGTGCTGAACCGCGGCCAGCGCCTCGGGCCCTTGCAGCCGAATATCGCCCATATGCGAAACATCGAAGATGCCCACGCCGGCGCGAACCGCATTGTGCTCGGCAATTATGCCCCCAGCCGAGGGGTATTCGACCGGCATATCCCAGCCATTGAAGTCGACCATCTTCGCGCCCATCTGGCGATGGACGGCGTTGAGCGCGGTCTTGCGAATAGTCGGCGTGGTCGATTGAACAGCGGACAATGGTCCCTCGATCAGAGCAGCGGCTGCTGGGATGGTGAAACTCATTACCCTAACATGCGGATGGCAAGGGCATCAACCGGAACGGAAACAGATCGTGTCCGAAGGGCCTGGTTGCCACCGGCGTCCGGGAGCACCTGTTACCGGCGCCGAAAATTGCAGGCGCGCGGAGGCGGTCGGAATTAGAATATGGCGAACTGAGCAGCCATAGCTTAGCAATGGAGGAACATATGCACCCTTGGTCCTGTGCGGCCCTTATCGTGATTGCCGGATCTGTGGGAGGTTTCGTCAATGCTTTGGTTAGCAATAACGGCTTTGCGCTGCCTCGCCGCGTGAAAGGCGTTCTGTGTCCAGGTGCGCTCTCAACGGTATTCATTGGCGCGTTCGCTGCGTTTGCATCATGGGCGTTCTACGGCTCCGGGGCAGACTTAGATGTTACGGACGCAAACGCTCTGATCCACTTGCGCTTCTCCGCCGTCGCTGGAGCATTTCTTGTGGGCGTGGTCGGCGCCAAGTGGATAACGAATGAAGCCGACAAGCGACTCCTCAGAGAAAGTGTTAACGTGGCAGCCGTAAAGAACATCTCTGCGGATCGAGTGCAAGAAATCGTTTCAGGGTCACCTCTTCAAGTGTTAGAGAACGTTACGAGCGCATAATTACTTGAGTCGTAACGGAGCTTCTCTTGAACCCTGAAGGTCCTCGTCCTAAGAAAAGCAGGGCTTAGGACTGCGGGGCGTCCCAGGTTCGCGTCCAACGAACTAAAGAACCCCGCCCTCTGCAAAGGGCGCGAGAAGGACGGGTACCCGGCGGTGCCACCTTAATTTCAGCCGCCGTCTCCCCGAAGCCCCGATCAACTATTTCGCCTCCCCGTGACGGTTTTCCCTGTGGCTTTGCGCAATGCGTAGTGTAGGCTGGTTTCGGGAAGGGCCCTCCAGATCCCCGCTGGGGTGGGTTTTCCTTGTCCGAAGATAGCCAGAGAACCCAGGCCAGGCATGGCCTTCACCGCAAGGAGAATCTTGATGACGATACTGCGAACGTTCGCGTCGTGTACTCTGCCGCAGACGCAAGGCCACAACGAGACTTTTCTGAAAAGATGGCAATGGGCCTGCGCGATTCTGGTGTTTTGTGCCGCGGCCGCCGTTCCCCCGTCCGCCCAAACCCTCACAACCCTGGCGAGTTTCACGGGGACCGATGGGTCGCAGCCTTATCTGGCGAATCTGGTTCAAGCCACGAATGGGAACTTCTATGGGACCACACAATATGGCGGCACGAACAAGGGCACAGGCTGTGTCCCCGACTGCGGCACGGTATTTGAAATCACGCCTGCAGGCAAGCTGACCACGCTCTACGACTTTTGCGCCCAAACCAATTGCACCGACGGATCCGTTCCGAACTCCGGGCTGGTACAAGCCAGCAACGGGCTCCTTTACGGGACAACAAACCTGGGCGGGGCCAACGGCTTTGGCACGATATTTGAAATGACCCTGGCGGGCAAACTGACCACGATCTACAGCTTTTGCTCCGTGACAGCCTGTACCGACGGAGCGCGCCCGGGTGCGGCGTTAATTCAAGCCACCAATGGGAAGCTCTACAGCACCACTTCGGAAGGCGGCTCCAGCTTCCTGGGCACTGTTTATGAGATTACGCTGGCGGGCAAACTGACCACCCTACACAGCTTCGACGGTACTGACGGAGAGCTCATCAACGCCGCGCTGGTGCAAGCCACTGACGGAAATTTCTACGGGACAACGACTCTGGGTGGAACCAGCACCGCCTGCTCCGGCGGCGGCTGCGGCACGGTTTTCAAAATTACCCCCGGCGGCACCTTCACCAGTCTGCACAGTTTTGACGGCACTGACGGAGATTACCTTTATGCGGGGCTGGTGCAAGCCACGAATGGGAACTTTTACGGCGTAACGTATCTTGGAGGGACCGCCAAATATGGCACGGTCTTCGAAATCACTCCAGGAGGCACCCTGACCACGTGGCAGAACTTCGATTTCACTGATGGCGGGGAGCCTTTGGGCGCGCTGGTGCAAGCCACGGATGGAAACCTCTACGGAACAACCTCCGCGGGCGGAACGACTGGCGCAGGCACAATCTTTGAAATGACCCCCGCGGGCACTCTGACCACGCTTTACAGCTTCTGCTCACTTTCGCAGTGCATGGATGGAAAAATCCCCGAGGCTGGGCTGATACAAGGCACCAATGGAGACTTCTACGGGACGACGATCGGCGGCGGCGCGGGCGGCACCGAGGGCGATGGCACGGTTTTCAGCTATGCCACGGGGCTGCACCCGTTCGTCGAGACCCAGCCCACTGCCGGCAAAGTGGGAGCGAAAGTGATCATCCTCGGAAACAATCTGACCGGAGCGACCAGCGTCACCTTTAACAACACGACGGCGGTGTTCAAGGTGGTGTCAAATTCCGAAATCACAACCACTGTTCCCACTGGCGCAACCACCGGCAAAGTAAGAGTGGTTACACCGAAGCGCAAGCTCACCAGCAACGTGAACTTCCGGGTGCTGAAGTGAGCCCTGCCCCATCCACGATTGCCATCGCGTCACTATTGTCATTCCGAGCGGAGCGAGGAATCTGCTGTTTGTTTGGAGCCACGAGAGTGCAGAGTCCTCGCAAACTCTTCTGTTCATCTCATTTATGACGATGCAAGATTCTGCCCATTGACTCCGCGCTTCCGCGCAATCATAATAGGCAGCCGACCGGCAAGGAGAGAAGCAATGACTGCTCCAGACTCTCCGCGGGGAGACGCACGACCGGCCCCAGCTCGCCTGGGATCAATTCTTGAGAAAAACCTGCTAGCCTACGCCGCTGCCGCGAGTGCTGCGGGAATCGGGATGCTGGCTTTTTCGCAAACAGCCGAAGCCAAAATTATCTACACCCCTGCTGACCAGAAGCTCCCTTTCCTGACTCCACTTTTTATTGACCTGAACCACGACGGAGTCAATGATTTTGCCCTGTATTTCTGGTTCGCATCAAGATGGTCGGATTTGTTCGCTTATCCGGCGAACCTGGTGGACCCGGGGGGCGGCATTATCGGCTACAAGAACTTTCAGGGTTTACATGCATCTGCCTTGCACGCCGGCGATCGCATTGGACCCGGACTCCGCTTCCAGCACGGCAAGGCTTTCATGGCAGGCTTTTCGGAGGTTTCTTCTTATTCGATCGCGTCCGCTCCATGGGTGAACGTCACTAACCGCTATCTGGGCCTCAGGTTCAAGGTGGATGGCAAGTATCACTATGGCTGGGCTCGGCTTAGTGTCCAGGCAGACGACGCCGTGCTAACCGGCTACGCCTACGAGACCACGCCCAACAAGTCTATTTCTGCGGGAAAGGAAAAAGGATCCGGCAAGGACGAGCGACTGAGTGCTGCTGAGGCTGAACATCCCGCAACGTTAGGAAAGCTCGCGAGGGGAGTTGCTGCCCCGATTCCCGCGAAGTAAGGAGCGTCGATCGCATGGAAAACAGTCTTACCAATCCAGCTGCAAATTCCAAGCGACGTGTGCTCGCAGTGCTGATCTCCGTTGCGTTGTTTTCGATCACATCAGTTCAATCGGCACCAGCGCAGACTCTTAAGGTTCTCCACAGCTTCAATCGGCTGGGCGATGG
>Ga0210401_10008457_pt1 | contig 10209 bp, 12 predicted proteins | sample IncBWH32MmetaG_FD_150866 | JGI IMG/M metagenome (GOLD analysis project Ga0210401, IMG submission 150866) | Forest soil microbial communities from Barre Woods Harvard Forest LTER site, Petersham, Massachusetts, United States - Inc-BW-H-32-M | ecosystem: Environmental > Terrestrial > Soil >... | reverse complement strand
GCGGCACTTGCGCGATGTCTTCATCACCGAATACGGCATCGCTGATATCAGAGGCAAATCCGATGCCGACGTGATCGAGGCGATGCTGGCCATCACCGATTCGCGCTTCCAGGAAGAGCTCGCGCGCACCGCCAAGGACGCCGGCAAGCTGCCGAGGGGTTATGAAATTCCCGCCGCCCATCGCGAGAATCTGCCCGAGCGCATCGCCGCCGCGCTCAAGCCGGCGCGCGAGGCTGGCCTTCTGCCGTCGTTCCCGTTCGGAAGCGATTTCACCGAGGTGGAGCAGCGGCTGATCCCTGCGCTCGAGATATTGCAAGCCGCGCAGCATGAGCCGTTGCGACTGGCGCGGCTGCTGTGGCGCGGCATGACGCACCCGGGAGGGGCGGCGGTTCAGGAATGCCTGGGGCGGCTCGGGCTCGACAAGCCGACGACGTTTGCGGAGCGGATGTATCGCGCGCTGGTGACTGCGGCGTTGGCGGAGAGTCGGGCGAACTAACTCCGCCGTCGCCCCAACTACCACCGTCGTCCTGGCGTTCGCTAGGACGACTGCAATAAAAATTTGCCCGCTACCTGTTCTTATTCACCGGCTTCCGCTTCTCGATGAACGCCGCCATGCCCTCGGAGCGGTCTTCCAGCGCAAATGTCGAGTGGAACAGATTGCGCTCGACACTCATGCCCTCGGCGAGCGTCGTCTCGAAGGCGCGGTTGACGGCTTCTTTGGCCATCGCCGCCGCGGGCTGCGACATCGCGGCGATCTTTTCGGCGGCCGCCAGCGCTTCTTCCATCAGCTTGTCGGCAGGCACCACGCGCGAGACGAGCCCAGAGCGCTCGGCTTCCGCCGCATCCATCATCCGCCCGGTCAGGCATAGGTCCATCGCCTTGGATTTGCCGATGGCGCGGGTCAGGCGCTGGGTGCCGCCGATGCCGGGGATGGTGCCGAGCGTGATTTCCGGCTGGCCGAACTTGGCGGTGTCGGCGGCAATGATGATGTCGCACATCATGGCGAGCTCGCAGCCGCCGCCGAGCGCATAGCCGGAAACCGCGGCAATGGTCGGCTTGCGGCAGCGCGCCACGCGGTCGCCGCCGATCGCGGCGAAATCCTCAGTGAACATGTCGATGAAGCCCTTCGGTTGCATCTCCTTGATGTCGGCGCCGGCGGCAAAGGCCTTTTCGCTGCCGGTCACGACAATGCAGCCGATCTTGTCGTCAACCTCGAGATCGTCGACGGCAGCGGCGATCTCGCGAAACACGCCGAACGACAGCGCGTTGAGCAGTTTCGGCCGATTGAGCTTGATGATGCCGACCGCGCCAACGCTTTCGACTATAATGTGCTCGAACGTGCTCATGACCCACCCCGCTGGCTAACCTTAGGTCAGCAATGTGCCTGCTGGCGGAGGGGGCTTCAAGTGGCGGGCGCATGATCCGGGATCATGCGCAGCCGGGAAGCAGGCGGAGTTGCCTTACGCCATGAACATGCGTGCGGCGGAAGCCACCGTCAGCAGCGTCCCGAAGCCGATGAAGATCTTTCCGATCAGCGAGGTTTCGTCCCAGCTGGCGCTCTGGCTGCCGGCGACGGCCGGGCTCGGGCGCACCGACGACGTGTCGGGCTGCTGGCTCTGGGTCACAACCACCGGCGTCCTCACATCGTCCGGCTGCGCGGCGCGATCGCTGGCGCTCAGTTGGTCGCTCGGCGCAGCTTGATCCGCCGGCGCGGCCTGCTGAGGATCAGCGGGCGCCGTCACGGCTGTTGCGTCCGTTTGCGGATCGGCGGCCCAGGACGGCCCCGCGAAACCCGCCAGAAGACCAATGGCGAGGATGAAGGCGGCGCGCCCGGTTGCTTTGTTCGTCATGTTGGCAATCTCCCCGATGTACCAGCCAAGTGTTCCAGTAAGTGTGCCAGTACGTGTGCCAGTCCCTGTCCCGGCGACGACAGAGACCTCGCGGCATGACGACAGCGGGGCAAAAAAAGGGAATCTTTGACCTACACCGGGCGAAACCTTGGCGGTCCCCGATTCACTTGTGAGAACAGTTGAGCTGACGCGCTCAAATTCGCTTATGGAATCAGCGCGACCGTGTCAGCGCGACGGTTCAATGCTATGAGCGCCCGACAACGGTGAGATGCAGACACTGCGTATCGCTGTGGGTAACCTCCAGTAGCTCCGGGGGGCGCTATTATCACGACTTCGTGATTAGAGGTTTGCTGCGTAACAATCTGATAGATCGGGCGAAATGAACTTCAGGAGCGTGCGTGCGCGAGCGTGAAGACGAGTGGACCGGCCTGATGCGGTCGGCCATTTCAGGAGACAGCGCGGCATATCATCGGCTGCTGAAAGCGATCACGCCGGTCCTGCGTGCGGCCGCGCGGCGGGGCCTTGCGCGTGCCGGTCAACCCGTCGATCAGTCCGAGGACATCGTGCAGGACATTTTGCTGGCGGTGCATTTGAAGCGGCATACCTGGGACGCCGACGCGCCGTTTGCGCCCTGGCTGTTTGCGATCGCCCGCAACAAGCTGATCGATGCACTGCGCCGCCGCGGCAGGCGCATCTTCGTCAATGTCGACGATTTCTCCGAGACGCTGGCCGATCAGGTGCCTGAGGAGACGGCGTCGCCCGGCGAGGTCGCCGCCCAGCTTCAGACGCTGCCGGCGCGCCAGCGCGAGGTGCTGCAATCGATCGCGGTGGAGAGCGCCTCGATCAAGGATACCGCCAAGAAGTTTTCGATGAGCGAGGGCGCGGTGCGGGTTGCGCTGCACCGAGGCCTGACAAGCCTCACCGCGAAGCTGAGGGAACAGTGAGAATGGATACCGATCAGCTCATCAAAACCCTTGCCGCCGACAATACGCATCGCGCGCGTCCGGTCAGCCTCGTGCTGGCGCTGGCGCTGCTCGCGGCGGCGCCGGTGTCGATCTTCATGTTCATGGCCGAGCTCGGGGTGCGGCCGGACGTCACGACCGCGATGCATAATCCGTTCTTCGATTTGAAATTTGCGGTCACGCTGGCGCTTGCGGCAGCCGCTGTCACCATCAGCCTGCACCTTTCGCGCCCTGAGGCCTCGCTGCGCGGCTTTGTCTGGCTGCTGGCAATTCCGGCCGGCCTTCTGGTCGCCGGCATCTCCGGCGAGATGATGATGCCGCAGCGGCTGCCGATGATGACGCGGCTGGTCGGTCACAATTCGAAGGTCTGCATGACGGCGGTGCCGCTGATGTCGTTGCCGCTGCTCGCGGCCGCACTCATTGGCCTGCGGCACGGCGCGCCGACCCGCCCCGCCGTCGCCGGCGCCATGGCCGGACTATTGTCGGCCGGCCTTGCCGCGACGCTCTATGCCTCGCACTGCACCGACGACTCCCCGCTGTTCGTTGCGACCTGGTATTCGATCGGAGCCGCTGTCATCGCCGCGCTTGGCGCGTTGATCGGATCAAAGGTGCTGCGATACTAGGACGATCCGACGGCCACTCGTGCTGCGCTGCTAAGTGGCTTCCGGCTGTGCGTGGCTCGCATCGGTGTTGTACTCGGCCCAGGCCTGCCTGAGGATCTGCACCGAGGAGGTCAGGAAGATTCCTGCCATCACGGCGGCGACCGCAAGGTCGGGCCATGCCGTTGCACTGCCCCAGACGCCGAGCGCCGCGATCAACACGATGACATTGCCGATGGCGTCGTTGCGGGAGCACAGCCAGACTGAACGGACGTTGGCGTCGCCATCCTTGTATGGGAGCAGGAGCAGCACCGATCCCAGATTGGCCGCCAGCGCCATCATGCCGATCAGACCCATGACCTCGGCTTTCGGCAGGCCGAGCACCAGCGTGTGGTAGAGGGTCGAGCCAAATACCCAGAGCGCCATGGCGCTCAGCGACAGGCCCTTCAGAAGCGCCGCCGAAGCTCGTCGCCGCAGGCTGGTGCCGATCACGGCCAGGCTCAGGCCATAGGTGACGGTGTCGGCCAGGAAATCGAGCGCGTCGGCTTTCAGCGCCTGCGAGCCGGCAAGCTGCCCGGCAACCATCTCCGTCAGGAACATCGCGCCATTGATGCCGATCACGGTCCAGAGGATACGTTTGTATCGCTGGCTCATGCCGTCGAAGACAGGCACGCCGCCGCTACAGCAGGATGCGGCTTGCGTGTCCGTTGTCGGAGCAGGTTGCGCCGCGCGCGAGCGGGGCGGCAATACGAGAGCAGGGGGCTCGCAGCAGCGCGACGTCTCATGCTCGCAGCAGGGTTCGGCCATCGGATGCTTCCTTTCGCCTCCTATAAAACCGCCAATCGGAATTTGTTCAAGGCTTCGCCGCCGCGATTTAGGGCCGCAACACCGGCTCTAGCCAGAGCCAACGCGACAGCACCACGGCGGATCGAGGGGGCTGCGGTTTTGAAACTGCGTAGGACGGGTTTGCGTGGCGTAACCCGCCGCGTTTCTGCATCACGCGATGCGCTGGCTATCGCGGCCGGCCTTCCAATTCATCCGACATGGCGATGAGCGCCGCTGCCGTCTCGGCCGGGTTCAGTGTGGGATGCAGATGGGTGCCGTGCAGCCGGGCGACCGGCCAGCCTCGCCGTTTCGCCTCGACGGTGGCGTGATCATAGATGGCGGAGGTCTGGATGTAGCCGGCGGGGACGCCGCTCCAGTCGGCGAGTTCAATGGCGTCGTCGAACCAGCCGGACGATAGACGCGGCAGTCCGCTTTCGAACTGCTCGAGGGCCGCGGCATCGCGCGCGAGCGCATCGACGCCGACAACGCTTGCGCGGTGCGGATCGCCGGCAAACCATCTTGACCAGATCGGAAGCATCCCGTCGGCCCCGGCGAGCCCTTGGATGAAATCCCGCAGCGCGGGTCGTACCGGTCCTGCCGTGCCGCGCAACGGCGGCACGTCGCCGTCGACGATAATCACACCGCGGCAGGGTAGGCGGGTGGCCAGATCGGCGACCAGTGCGCTGGCCGAGCTGTGACCGACCAGCAGCGTGTCGCCACCGCAAGCGACATGTTCCAGAAGACAGGAATTCCAGTCGCGCCAGGCCGGCGGCGGATGATGACGGGCGAGCACATCGGGTAGCTCCACACGATGGCCCGCCTCGCGCAGATGCTGCGCGGTCGGCTCCCAGCTCGACGCGCGGACCGGAGGTCCCGCCACAAGGACAAAATCAGAGTTCATGCGTGTAGAGCGATCGGCGGAGGAGTAAGGAGGGGGCCTCTCATGACGTAGAACGAAGCGGCGCACAAGAGCGCCGGCAAAGTCCGGCGATCTTTTGCAGACCTACACATCGCTGCCGCTCATACGAGTGCTGAGGTGTTAGGCCGGCTTGGCCTGCTGTCCCCATAGCCAGCCCGAGAGCGCCACGGCCAGCGCAGCTCCGACGAGTTGCGCGGCAATGAATGCCAGCACGCCGCCAGGTGCTATCCCTGCAAACGTGTCCGACAGCGAGCGAGCAATCGTCACCGCGGGATTGGCGAACGAGGTCGAGGCGGTGAACCAATAGGCCGAGATGATGTAGAGGCCGACGGCGTAGGGGACCGCACCCGGCGTGCGAGCGACACAGCCGAAGATGGTGAGGAGCAGGCCGAAGGTGGCGACGCCTTCGGCAAACCATTGCCCGACGCCCGTTCGCACCGTGAGCGAGGATTGCAGGAGCGGCAGCTCGAACATCAAATGCGCAGCCCAAACGCCGGCAATGCCGCCCACAATTTGCACGGCAATGTAGAGACCGGCATCCGCCCACGATAGTTCGCCGCGGCAGGCGAAAGCCAGCGTTACCGCGGGGTTGAAGTGCGCGCCCGAGAGCGGGCCGAAAATCAGGATCAGCACGACCAGGATGGCGCCGGTCGGAATGGTGTTGCAAAGCAGCGCCAGCGCGACATTACCGCCCGCAAGCTTTTGCGCCATGATCCCGGAGCCGACCACCGCGGCGAGCAGGAACGCGGTGCCGAGCCATTCGGCGACGAGGCGCTGGCCAAGCCTTTGCATCACAAGCCGTGGCATCAGGCCGCCGCCGGATTTCGCGGATCGGCCACGCGCCCCCCGTCCTCCTTGGCGAATACGCCCCGCTGCGGTGGTAGCAGGTCGATGACCTTTTCGGAGGGACGGCACAGCCGCACGCCGTTTGGCGTCACCACGATCGGGCGATTGATCAGGATCGGATGCGCCATCATGGCGTCAAGCAATTCGTCATCGCCAAGCCTTGGATTGCCAAGCCCGAGCTCATGAAACGGCGTGCCTTTCTCGCGCAGCAGATCGCGCACGGAAATTCCCATCCGCGCGATCAGCTGCTCAAGTAACGCCCGCGACGGCGGCGTCTTCAGATATTCGACGACATGCGGCTCGATGCCGGCATTGCGGATCATGGCCAGCGTGTTGCGGGAAGTGCCGCAATCGCCGTTGTGATAGATGACGACATCCATTGGCGGGGTTCGCGCTAGCAGCAGGCCGTGGTTTTCGCGGCGGGCGAGGGCGCACAACATGCGCTCTGCTTCTCACTTTGTTTCTCATGGGCAATGCGCGCCTGGTTTTCGCCGCTGCCGTCGCCATAGACCGTGCTTTCGCCGGTCGTGTGGAAGGTTTCCCACGCAATCCCGGCCGGATCGTCGATCCACGATTTCTCCGATTTGGCATAGCAGCAGGTGGTCTCACCCTGCTCGATGACATCGCCACCGGCCTCACGCAGCCGCGCATAGACTTCCTGCAACTCGTCGGCGTTCTCGACCTGGATGCCGAGATGATCGAGCCCGGGTTCGCGCCCGCGCGTCGAGATCGCGAAATTCACGCGCGGATCTTCCAGCATCCACTTGGCGTAATCGGATTTCACGACCACCGGCTGCGCGGCAAACAGCGCCGAGTAGAAGCCGACGGAATGGCCGATATCCTCGACGGAAACGTGGACATGGAGGCGCTTCATGGCGTGTCCTTATCAAGCAGGTATTTTGCTGCGCTTGCGCGCGGGTTTGCATTCGGCCGCGGGCGCGCAGGGAACGCCGCCGCAGCAGTTATCAGTGAGAAAGCCGAGAAGATCGTTCATCGTCTCATATCGCGCGGCATAGATCATTGAGCGGCCTTCGCGCCGCACGGTGACGAGGCCGGCGCCGCGCAGCCGGTCAAAGTGGAAGGTGAGGGTGTTGGGCGCAAGGTCGAGCGCTTCGGCGACGGCGCCCGCCGGCATGCCCTCCGGGCCGGCCTGAACCAGCAACCGGAACACATCGAGGCGGTTGTCCTGCGCGAGAGCGGCCAAGGCTGTGACGGCATCTGTCTTTTCCATATTTCAACGAATATAGAAATGATGTAGAAGCGTCAAGATGCTTCTTTGGGGGATGCCATTTTGATCAGGAACGGTTCGTTACGCGTCGTGCTGGCGCTTGGCACGGCGCAGACGCTCGCCTGGGGATCGAGCTACTATCTGCCAGCCATCCTTGCCGATCCGATCGCGCACGATCTCGGGATTTCGAGCAACTGGTTCTTCGCCGCATTCTCCGCTTCGCTTGTGATCTCCGGACTGCTCGGTCCTCGCGTCGGACGACAGATCGACCGCGTAGGCGGCCGGCAAGTCCTGTGCGTCTCCAATCTCGTGCTCGTCGGCGGGTTGGCTCTCCTTGGTGCATCGACCTCGATATGGATGATGTCGGTAGCATGGCTGCTGCTCGGCATCGGGATGGGACTCGGCCTCTATGATGCAGCGTTTGGCGCGCTCGGACGCATATATGGCAAGGATGCGCGAGGCGCGATCACGGGCATCACCCTGATCGCGGGCTTTGCGAGCACGGTTGCGTGGCCCTTGAGCTCGCTCGGCCTTGAGACGATCGGATGGCGCGACACCTGCTATGCTTGGGCGTTGGCGCATATCGTGATCGGTCTGCCGCTCAATCTGTCGCTGCCGCGCGCCGAACCGGCGCCGGTCGTCGAAGGACCGGTCGCAAAGCCCTATATACCGATCGACCGGACGATGGTGCTGTTGTCGTTTGCCTTCGCCGCGGCATGGACCGTGACCTCGGCGATGGCCGCGCATCTGCCGCGAATCGTGGAGGTGTTCGGAGCGACGCCGGCGCAGGCCATTTTTGCCGGCATGATGATCGGGCCGGCGCAGGTCGGAGCGCGGTTGATGGAAGCCAGCCTGCTCAAACGGTTTCATCCGATCGTCTCGACTCGGCTTGCCTGCATTACGCATCCAATCGGCGCATGCGTGATCGGAGCCTTCGGCGGCGGTGCCGCAGCCGCCTTTGCTCTGCTGCACGGTGCGGGCAATGGCATCCTGACGATCGCGCGCGGAACGTTGCCGCTTGCGATCTTCGGACCGGAAAACTACGCCTACCGGCTTGGCCTGATCGGCGCCCCATCGCGCATCTGCCAGGCGCTGGCGCCGCTGGGCTTTGGGCTCCTGATCGAGCCGATGGGCCGCTTGGTGGTCGTGGTGTCGGCCGGCCTCAGCCTCGCGGCATTGGTGGCATTGATGTTTTTGCGAACGCAGCCTGAAGCGTCCGCTGCGACGGCTGCAGCTGAATAGTCGATGTATTTCAATGGGATGATCCAAGGTGATTTGCCCGACGGGCTGATTTTCCGAATTCGAGTCAAGTCTTCCCATCAAAAATATTTCTCTTTTTCAGAAGTGCAAATCAGGTGTATGGATGCCGCTATCCCGCCTCCGTCAGAGCAACTGTGTTGTGAGGTAGACCGGTGATCGGCCGGCCTCAAGGCTGGCACTTGCGCGCCCCCGCCTTCGGCGGCTGACGGCCTTGACCCCGTCCGCTCACCGGTCTGTGGCTTTGCAAGCGCTCGGTCGGGGACCGAGCGCGATCTGGAGGCGCTCGTTAGGTCAAGACGTGACGGCCGGGATCCCATTTCTGCCGTCTTGCGATCAGGGTGTTGAGGATGATGATCAGCTTGCGCATGCAGGCAACGAGTGCGACCTTCGGCGCCTTTCCCTTGGCAATCAGCCGGTCATAGAAGGCCTTGATGACGGGATTGTTCTGCGTGGCGGCGCCGAGGCAAGGCATGTAGATGGCGTTGCGAATCCAGCGGCGACCACCCTTGATGTGGCGCTCGCCACGTCGCCGGCCGCTATCGTCGTCATACGGAGCAAGGCCGATTAAGGCGGCGGCGATGCGATCGCTTACATGGCCAAGCTCTGGCATCGCAGCGACGAGGTTGGCGGAGGTTGTTTCAGCGAAGCCTGGTACGCTCTCGATGATCTCGGCGCGTTCGGCAAAATCTGCTGTGGCCTTGATCCTGGCTGCGATTGCAGCCTCGAGCTTTTCGATTTCGGCAGCCAGGCTCTTCAAGATGCGTGCATGCGCTTTTCGAACCTGTCCTGGCGCAGCATGTGCGTCCTGGCTTTGCAGTCGGGTCTTGAGCTCGACCAGACCTATGCGTGCTTTCACCAGCGCCACTAGTTCCTCGTGTGCGGCATCGTGCGTCTGGCTCGGTGCCTCGTTAAATGTCTCTGCAAACCAAGCAATCATCTCCGCGTCGATCGCATCGTTCTTGGCCAGCTGCCCAGCCGACAGCGCGAAGTTGCGGACCCGCTTGGGGTCGACAATCCGTGCCTCGATGCCGGCCTTGTGCAGCACTTTGCGCCATTCACGCTCGTAACCGCCGCTTGCCTCCATCACCGCCAGGCTCACTTTGTGCTTGCGAAGCCAGGCAACCAGCTTGCGGTGCCCTTGTGCAGTGGCCGGGCAGGTCTGCCGCAATGCCAACACGCGAATGCACGCGTCCACCTTGTCCTTGGCGACATCGATGCCCACGACAACGGGATCGTTTTCTGCCATCATCCACTCCCTTCCTTGCTCGGTACGGGCTCGAAGCCCTTGCAACTGTTCGGGTTGAGGAAGACACCGGAGCTGTCCCTCGCTCTGATACAGGCTTATCGCTTTTGGGGCGTAACGGGCTCAGTTCCAGCAACGGGCGGTTTTGCGAGAACCGCCCGTTCGCACATCCTGCCAGATTTCCTGGACACAAGGGGCGTATCGCGATCGTCACGGACGTGGGGTGCGGGATGCGATGGACGCTTTGGCCGCAGCAGACGAGCGCGGCCCAAGGCGGACGGCGAAGCCGTGTGGTCTCGACACCCCGACGCTGGTGTCAAGTCTTGCAGGATTGGCGATGTCGGCCCTAGCTAGCGGGCCCGACACGCCGTGATCCCGCGAGGCGACGGAGGCTATCAAGCCCGGCACTCCGGGGAGAGCACGGAATAAGCCCGTAAACCATCGCGCAGGGAATGCCGGACTGTTTCGGCGAACCTG
>Ga0210401_10008454_pt1 | contig 10210 bp, 4 predicted proteins | sample IncBWH32MmetaG_FD_150866 | JGI IMG/M metagenome (GOLD analysis project Ga0210401, IMG submission 150866) | Forest soil microbial communities from Barre Woods Harvard Forest LTER site, Petersham, Massachusetts, United States - Inc-BW-H-32-M | ecosystem: Environmental > Terrestrial > Soil >... | reverse complement strand
CGCCATGCCGGGCCAAGGCTGCTTGATGACGAGGTAGCCGCCGGAACCGTCGGGAACCGGCTTGCCATCCATGGTGACAACTTCAGGCACGACGCCGGGGAGCGGGCGAGTAGCAGAGCCGGGCTTGGTCGCGATGGCTCCAGGGATGGGGCTGATCATGATATTGCCGGTTTCGGTCTGCCACCAGGTGTCGACGATGGGGCAATTTTCGTGGCCGATGACCTCGCGATACCACATCCAGGCCTCGGGATTGATAGGCTCCCCGACGGTGCCAAGGAGGCGCAGGCTGTTTAGTTTATGTTTGCGCGGCCACTGCTCTCCCCATTTGATAAAGGTGCGGATGGCGGTGGGCGCGGTATAGAGAATGTTGACCTGATGGCGGTCGATGATGCTCCAGAAGCGGTCCGGCTCCGGGTGATTGGGCGCACCTTCGTACATCAGGCTGGTGGCGCCGTTCTGCAAGATGCCGTAGACGATGTAGCTGTGGCCGGTGACCCATCCGATGTCGGCTGTACACCAGTAGGTGTCTTCGTCTTTGAGATCGAAAATCCATTTAGAAGTGAGGTAGGTTCCGACGGAATAGCCGCCGGTGGTGTGGACAAGCCCTTTGGGTTTACCGGTGGTGCCGGAGGTGTAAAGAATATACAGAGGATGTTCCGAGTCGAGCGGCTCGGCGGGGCATTCGCCGGAGACGGAAGCCATGAGCTCGTGCCACCAGTGATCGCGGCCAGGCTGCAAATGGATCTTCGAGCCGGTGCGCTGGTAGACGACCACGCTCTTCACCGATGGACATGACTTCAGAGCTTCTTCGACGGCGGGGAAAAGTTTGACTTCGGCGCCGCGGCGGTAGGCGCCGTCTTGAGTAATAACTGCAACTGCCTGTGAATCGTGGATGCGATCAACCAGGGCGTTCGAGGAAAATCCGCCAAAGACGATGGTATGGGTTGCGCCGATGCGGGCGCAGGCCAGCATGGCGATGGGCAACTCCGGGGTCATGCCCATGTAAATGGCGACACGATCGCCTTTCCTGATGCCCAGCGATTTGAGGACGTTGGCGAATTTCTGAACCTCGCGATGAAGTTGCTGATAGGTAAAAGTGCGGACTTCGCCGGGTTCGCTCTCCCAGATGATGGCGGCTTTGTTTTTGCGATGCGAATTTACATGGCGGTCGAGGCAGTTGTAGGAGAGATTGAGTTGTCCACCGACAAACCACTTGGCCCAGGGGTGGTTCCATTCGAGGACCTTGTCCCATTTCTTGAACCAGTGGAGTTCTTCGGCGATGCGGCCCCAGAAGTTTTCCGGTTGTTCAATCGACTCGCGATAGAGGCGGTCGTATTCTTCCGCGGACTTGATGTGGGCGTGCCTGCGAAAGTGTTCTGGGCATTCGAACTTGCGCTGCTCTTGCAGGACGGAATCGATATTGGTGGTGGGATCCGCGGCCATGAGGTCTCCGTTTGAACTGGCAGGAAGATTCTAATGGGAAGCGGGGAGTTCGGGTAGGGGTGGGGGTGTGGCCGCATGCCGCGGTTGTCAGGGAGTCAGCTTAAAAACAACGCCGGCACTATAAGCCCCGCCGCCGAACGTCGTTCCATAAAGATTGCCCGCAGAGTCGCGAACTAAAGCTGCCTGCGGGTCACCGCCATCTGCACCGCCCGTGAAAGCGTAAAGCACAATTTCATTGCCCGAGCTGTCGATCTTGAAGACAGTACCGTTTCCTGAGAAACCGGACGAAGTGGTACCGTACAGGTCGCCCGCGCCGTCGGTGATGAGACTGGCCCAAGGCCACCCTCCTTCGCTACCTCCAACGAAACTGTAAACAACTGTCTCCTTTCCCGTCGCGTCCACCGAGAAAACAGTCCCATGGCCATAAGCGCCGCCGTAGTAGGTGGTGCCATAAAGCTTTCCATCAGTGAAGAGCAGCGCCGCATCCGGTTGCGACCCATCGGGTTGGTCCGTAAAACTGTGCACCACGGTCTCTTTGGCGGTTCGTGTGACCTTGAACACTGTTCCAATATTGTCAGTACCGCCATAGACGGTTGTGCCGTAGAGATTGCCAGCGTTGTCCAGGACTAAACCCGCCTGCGGCCACATCCCGTCCGACCCACCGGTGAAGTTGTGTAGGATGGTTTCCTTGCCCGTTGTCGTACTTATTTTGAACACTATTCCATCGTTCGAACTACCACCTTGGTACGTCGTACCGTAGAGATTTCCCTGAGTATCGGCTACGAGACCCGCGATAGGAAATGCACCATCTCCCCCGGGTCCGGCAAAGCTGTATACCGTTTCTCTGCCAGCCTTGGTCAACCGATAAACGGTGCCGTAGTTGTAGTCTCCACCCTTGAATGTTGTTCCGTAGAGGGTTCCGTTACCGCCGTTGACCAAGCTTCCCTCCGCTTGTGCCCCGTCTGGGGACCCACCAAAGGCGTGTAGTATGGACTCTTCGCCGGCGCTGTTCAGTTTGAACACCGTTCCCCAAAATTCCTGCCCTCCGGCAGTGGTGGTGCCGTACAAATTATCCGCAGTATCAAGTAACAAAGGTCCGAAGGGCTCTAAGCCGTCGTCTCCATTTCCAAACGAATGCAGCACCGTATAATTTTGGGCGTGCACCAGACACGGCGAAATCATACTGAATGCAAGCGCGCCAAAGAGTACAACGGCGAATCCGAACGCGGTCGAATGCGGCTTACAAAAACTCATTAGCAAACTCCTGGAATCTTGAAGCGAGGCCAATCTCCGGTCCCGCAAATGGCGCTTTATTGTACATCCAGTCTTGTCTGCGATGTGATTATTTCGTCTAACCCAGGCTCGAGCACGGCTAGGAAGAAAAGGCCGCAGACGAGTTCCAGGCGCGCAGTCAAAAGCGAATCGCCCCCGGCGGGGACCCGGGGGCGGCTCAGCCACAGATCATCAGCCACAGACCGGGGGATCAGAATTGAGCTCCGCCCACCTCGTCCTGGGAAACGTTGGTTCGCATGTCCATCCAGGCCGCGAACATCGTGCGCCCATTGAACACGTGGCATCGGTAATCTCCCATGAAGCCACCGCCAAAGCCATCATCCAGCGGATTGGACATAGTGGTCGAAAGTGCGCCGCTCTTGAAGGTTGCACCCCCGTTCGTGGAAACGGCGGCAAAGGGCTGATATTTTAGGTTAGAAGGATCATTACGGCGATCCAGCCAGGTCACGCCAACGGCGCCATTCGCGGCCACATTAACCCATTGAAAGAATTCGTCACCTTTGCTCGAGTTGCTGACTCTTACCGGCGTTCCAAATGTATTACCGCCGTCCGTCGAGGCAGCCACAAATACCTGCATCTGCGAACCGCTCCAGTTGTAGAACGAGACGTAAACTTTGGCGGTGGAACCGCTGCCAAACACTGCATTCGTGACAATATTGCTGACACGTTCGTCGGTGTTGGGCAGGGAGCCATAGAAGGCGCAACCGCAGGAATCGGGAACCAAGGTTGGTGTGGCAATGGTGACGGGAGCGCTCCAGGTGTTGCCGCCGTCGGTCGATTTCGAGAGCAGCAGCTTGGCTACGGTCCCACCGCAATCGCCGGCTGCGCCGTCGGCTGCACAGCGCTGCCAACTGACATAGACCGTCCCATCGGCGCCGACTGCCAGGTCACTGAACTGATCCACGCTAGTGGGATAGAACTGTTTAGTGTCCACTACTTTCGTCGTCCAGGTTTTGCCCCCATCATTGGAATGGGAAACCGAGATCTCGCTGTCGCTCGAACCGTCAAATTGCGTAATCGAGACATACAGGGAATTGACGAATGGACTGTTCGGGTTGGTGTCGACCTCCAGCCACGGTTTATCAGCGAGAGAGCCGAGCAGCGGAGTGCTTACGATGACCGGCGTTCCCCAGGTTTGGCCATTATTAGTAGAAGACGAGAGAACCACGTTGGAGTTTTGGATGCCGCCGGCATAGGCAACATTCTTCAGATCGTATCCGACGATCGGATCCCCGTCACCACCGCTCCCGGGAGAACAGGTGCGCGTCCAGGTAGAACCACCGTCCGAGCTGGAATAAAAGCCCTGGATATTCGAGCAGTTGTAATCATTGCCCCCGGTGAGGAGTTGTTGGGGGTTCTTCAGATTTGTAGCAATAGGATCTTCGTTCACCGGCTGTCCGCCCCCGGATGCCTGCACGTTGGGTAGCGCACAAGGAGTGGGGCTGCAGGTCAGAACCTGGCCGCTGGGAAGGAGACGGTTCGTTTCCACCGGACGCAACAATCCAGCCCGGTACGCGCGGGCCGCCAGCACACCGCCCGAGATCGGGCTCTTCGGCAGGGTTTGCGCGTTTAACAGGGCTACGAGTTGAAGTAGTACAACGAGAGAGACCACGCAGGCGAGCACGCGAAAATGTTTCAAGGATTCCTCCAGGCTAAAGGTTTTGCGATCTTGTACCGCTTACACTAGCGACATCAGCAAACTTGAACGACGCAATACGGGGCTGTGACAATTGCAGGTCCTCTTTGGGAGTGCTGCCGAACCGGCAGCAGCATGCTATCAGAGAAGTGTGGAATCTACTATTCGAAATAGTTGATGGGTCGGCGGCGCCTCCCTTTGGTGGGGTAAAGTTATCCGGCCGCGACAAACCATGACATTGGCGTCGTCCGCCAGGATCGGAGAGCTTGTAAATCCGCTGGCGCAAAGGACGGAGAGCGTTCACAAAGGTCGGAAAGACACTTTCAGTTTTGAATCAGCGAGAGCCGTTGGTGTGGTAAGCGAGTTCCGGAATGTATTCTTCAGGAGTTCCCTTCTCCAGCAAATAGACTCCCGGGCCTTGCTGGCCGCGGACGGAGCGGCAAAACTCGGCGACGAAGAACCCGGATTGCAGCGCCTCGGTGAAAGCCCAGCGGGTTTCGAGACGCCAGGCGCGGGCCAGAGCGGGATCCTTTTGTTCGACCGAAAGAATATCGCTGGGAATCTCGATGGCGATTCTTTGACGAAGCAGGGCGGCGGATAAGTCGGTTCGCGAAGGCTCACCGCTCGCGCTGAACTGGATGAGGGGTTGCAGGGTGCGAAGCGCGTCCAGCATTTCGGCGCGAGGATCTGTTCCCTGAAGGCGGGTTTGCACGCGGCGGCTGGCGAGCGGCCATTTCACCCACAAGCGATCCGTGCTGTTGCGATGCAGAGGGCTGGAGGTTTCCGGGCCGTAGAAATCGACCTTATAACTCTGGGAAATCACCCCCAGCTTGGCGAAATTGAGATGGGCATTCTTGCTCTGCAAGGGATCGAAGGTCCAAGTGATTTCGGTGACGCGGGAGTGATTGATCCGCATGGCAAGAACGCGTTCGCGCTGCGCGAGCTTGAGCTTGAAGCCAAGATCGGAATTACGGCGGGGAGCGCGAACCGCCAGCATGTGAGAGTGAAGGTTGAGCCGGCCCTCCTCGACACCCAGAAAGCCGAAGGCGAAGCCGACCAGTTCGGTTCCATCAAAGGCGCCCAGCCAGAGATTGCCGGCCTGCTGGGTGGCGACAGCAAGTGTGAGAGGGGTGGTATCAAGATCGGAGAGTTCCCATACTTCTCGCTCCAGGGCTTCGACCTGTCTGAGATCGTCGAACCCTTTGAGATCGCGAATCACGATTGCCGTTTTGGACTGTGGCTGCGACATGGGAGCAAACCGCGACACACTATAACCGAGAGCGACTCCAAGGTAAAAGTTTGTAAAGGTTTTGGGCCATAGGGAAAGGAGGAATAATATTGATTCTGTAGGAGTTCTGGGGCCCAGCAAAGGACACGGGGCGGAGTAAAATCAAGTAGCCGCAGGCAGGGTTGCAGCGTCTAAAGCGTAGCGGTGCCAGACCATAGGATAAGTGTGAGTTCTTTATATCTTCTTCATAAACGAGGCCCATGCATGGGGCAGACGACAACTTCGGAACACAAATTAGTCGGGAGCGGTTCAAAGTTCGCCGGGGTGAAGGCGCTTGCCGCTCTGATCCTTCTGCCGTGCCTGATGTGGCTGGGATGCGGCGGGGACCCGAAACCGAGTTCGGCACGCGCGAACACGGCGCAGGCAGTGCCAGTCTCGGTGTCCCCGGCACAAAAGCGCGACATGCCTTACTACCTGACAGGGCTGGGATCGGTTTCTGCGTTTTACACGGTGAACATCAAGAGCCGGGTGGACGGCGAACTGGTGGCGGTAAATTTCAAGGAAGGCCAGTTCGTAAATAAGGGCGACCTGCTGGCAGTAATTGATACGCGTCCCTACCAGGTAGTACTGGACCAGTCGCAAGCCACGCTATTCCGCGATCAGGCGCTGCTGCGCGATGCCAAACTGAATCTCGACCGCTTCAAAAATCTGCTGCAGGTATCGGGTGCGATGTCGCAGCAGCAGGTGGACACCCAGGCCTCCCTGGTGGACCAACTGGAAGGCACGGTGCGAAATGACCAGGCGACGATTGAGAATGCCAAGCTGAACCTTATCTATTGCCACATTACTTCGCCGATCAGCGGGCGGGTGGGGTTAAGGCTGGTGGATCCGGGCAACATGGTTCATGCGACCGACACCAATGCTCTATTGGTGATCACCCAGCTTCAGCCCATCGCGGTGCTCTTTACCCTGCCGGAAGACAATCTGCCTGAAGTAGCACAGCAAATGGCGAAAGGATCGTTAGAAGTGGAAGCGTACAGCCGTGACGATCAGACCAAACTGGACACGGGGAAGCTGGAGACCATCGACAACCAGATTGACCAGACCACCGGAACCGGGAAGCTGAAAGCGGTATTTAACAACAAGGGCAACGCGCTTTGGCCAAACCAGTTTGTGAACATCCGCCTGCTGCTCGAAGTGAGGAAGGACAGCACGGTGATTCCGGCAGCGGCGATCCAACGCGGACCGCAGGGAACGTATGTATTCGTGGCGAAAGCGGATAACACCGCCGACATTCGACCGGTGACGGTGGCCTTCACGCAGGATAATTTGGCGAACATCGCCAGCGGAATCTCGCCGTCTGAAGTAGTGGTGACTGATGGCCAGGACAAACTGCAAGCGGGCAGCAAGCTCGAAATCCGGCAACCGAAACCGGCCGGCACACAGCAACCAACCCCTAGTAGCGCGCCCTCCGGGAAGCAAGGTTCAGGAACTCCGACGTCATGAATCCGTCACGGATTTTTATTCTCCGGCCGGTGGCCACAGCTTTGCTGATGGTGGCCATCATGCTGGTGGGATGGGTGGCGTACCAGCAGCTGCCGGTTTCTGCCCTGCCTGAAGTCGACTATCCGACCATCCAGGTGATGACGTTTTATCCGGGGGCGAACCCGGATGTGATGGCGTCATCGGTGACCGCGCCGCTGGAACGGCAATTCGGCCAGGTGCCGGGCCTGAGCCAGATGACTTCGACCAGTTCATTTGGCAGTTCGGTCATCACACTGCAATTTGGGCTTGATCAGAATATTGATGTGGAAGAACAACAGGTGCAGGCGGCGATTAACGCGGCCACTACCTACCTGCCTACGGACCTGCCTAACCCTCCGATCTACAGCAAAGTGAATCCAGCGGATTCGCCGATCATGACGCTGGCTCTGACTTCGAAAAGCCTGCCGCTCTCCAAGGTTGAGGATCTGGCTGACACGGCGATGGCGCAGAAGATTTCGCAGGTCACCGGAGTGGGGTTGGTCTCGCTGAGCGGCGGGCAGAAGCCGGCAGTGCGAATTCAGGCGAATCCCACAGCATTGGCTTCTTACGGGCTCAGTCTGGAGGATGTACGGACGGCATTGGCAGCGGCCAATGTGGACCAGGCGAAGGGCACGCTGAATGGGCCGCGGCAGTCGTTCACGATTGGAGCCAACGACCAGTTGTTGTCGGGCGAGCAGTACGCCCCCATCGTTATCGCCTACCGGAATGGGTCTCCGGTGCGCTTGTCGGACGTGGCAACCATCACCGACGGGATTGAGAACGTGATGCAGGCGGCGTGGATGAATTTGGATCCGGCGGTCATCATGAACATCCAGCGCCAGCCGGGTGCGAACATCATCCTCGTGGTAAACCGCATCAAGACACTGCTGCCGCAATTGCAGGCGGGGCTGCCGGCAGCGGTCAATGTGTCGATTCTCACCGACCGGACGGAGACCATTCGCGCATCGGTGAAAGATGTACAGTTCGAGTTGATGTTGACCATCGCACTGGTGGTGATGGTCATTTTCCTGTTTCTGAGGAATCTCTGGGCGACGTCGATTCCGGCGGTGACCGTTCCGCTCTCGATCGTGGGCACGTTCGGCGTGATGTATGTGCTGGGATACAGTCTCAACAACTTGACGCTGATGGCATTGACTATCTCGACCGGCTTCGTGGTCGACGATGCCATCGTCATGATTGAGAACATCGACCGCTATCTGGAGGAAGGTGATTCGCCGCTGGATGCGGCGCTGAAGGGCGCGGGACAGATTGGTTTCACGATTGTTTCGCTGACCGTGTCGCTGATTGCAGTGCTGATTCCACTGCTGTTCATGGGAGACATTGTCGGCCGACTCTTCCGGGAATTCGCGGTGACGCTGGCGGTGACGATTCTGGTGTCGGCGGCGGTCTCGCTCAGCCTTACGCCCATGATGTGCGCAAAGCTGCTCAAGGCGAAGGATCCTGCCCACCAGACGCGGTTCTACAAGTCCACCGAGATTTTTTACAACAACGTCATCGCATTTTATGGCCGGACGCTCAAGTTCGTTCTGAAGCACCAGCCGACAACCCTGCTGGTCACGGTGGGGACACTGGTTTTGACGTTGTTCCTGTATGTGGTCGTTCCCAAGGGATTTTTTCCGGTGCAGGATACCGGCGTGATCCTGGGGATTTCGGATGCACCGCAAAGCGTGTCATTCCAGTCATTGGCAGACCATCAGCAGGCTTTGGCGCGCGTGATTTTGCAGGACCCGGATGTGCAAAGCCTGTCATCGTTCATCGGCGTTGACGGCACAAACCTTACGCCCAACAGCGGGCGCATTCAGATCAACTTGAAGCCACGTGATGAGCGCAAAGCGACGGCGACGGACATTATCCGGCGACTGCAGCCGAAGTTGGCGCAAGTCGAAGGCATCACCTTGTTCATGCAGCCGGTGCAGGACCTGACGGTGGAAGACCGGGTCAGCCGAACCCAATTTCAGTACACGATGGAGGACGCCGACCAGCGGGAACTGAACCGGCTGTCCGGACAACTGGTGGCGAAGCTACGCACTCTGCCCGAATTGCAGGATGTGGCCAGCGACCAGCAAACCGGCGGCTTACAGGCGGACCTGACGATTGACCGCGATACGGCGTCGCGGCTGGGCATTCTGCCGGCGCAAATTGACAACACGCTCTACGACGCATTTGGGCAAAGGCAAGTCTCAACCATTTTCACCCAGCTGAACCAATACCACGTGATCCTGGAAGTGGCTCCGCAGTTTCAGCAAAACCCGGGGTCGTTCAAGGATCTATATGTCAAATCGGCCACGGGGCCGCAGGTACCGCTGACGACATTTACCCAGCTCGCCACGTCGAATGCGTCATTGGCGGTCAATCACCAGGGACAGTTCCCGGTAGTGACGTTGTCGTTCAACCTGGCCCCAGGAAAATCGCTGGGCGATGCCACAAAAGCGATTGATAAGGCCGAGCAGGAGATCGGGATGCCGCCGAGCGTGCACACCGCGTTCCAGGGCACGGCGGCGGCTTTTCAAAATTCGCTCTCCACCGAACCGTGGCTGATCGTTGCGGCCATCGTGACGGTGTACATCGTGCTGGGAGTTTTGTATGAGAGCTACATCCATCCCATCACGATTCTCTCGACGTTGCCTTCGGCAGGTGTGGGGGCAATTCTGGCGTTATTGGTGACGGGCAACGATTTAGGCGTGGTGTCGATTATTGGAATCATTCTGCTGATTGGAATCGTGAAGAAGAACGCGATCATGATGATCGACTTTGCGCTGGAGGCGGAACGCGTGGAACACAAACCGCCGGAGGAAGCTATATTCCAGGCCTGCCTGCTGCGGTTCCGGCCCATCATGATGACGACCATGGCGGCTCTGCTCGGTGGTTTGCCACTGGCGCTGGGCACAGGCACGGGTTCGGAGCTGCGGCATCCGCTGGGCATCACGATTGTGGGTGGGTTGCTGGTCAGCCAGGCACTGACTCTATACACGACGCCCGTGGTTTATTTGTGGTTTGACCGGCTGGCGCGGAAGTTTGAACGGTTTGGGATTGGCAATCCGGTTGAGGAACCGGCGACGGGAGAC
>Ga0210401_10008453_pt1 | contig 10211 bp, 6 predicted proteins | sample IncBWH32MmetaG_FD_150866 | JGI IMG/M metagenome (GOLD analysis project Ga0210401, IMG submission 150866) | Forest soil microbial communities from Barre Woods Harvard Forest LTER site, Petersham, Massachusetts, United States - Inc-BW-H-32-M | ecosystem: Environmental > Terrestrial > Soil >... | reverse complement strand
TACTGGATCGAAGACGGTTACGGCGGTGGCGGCGGCTTTGGCTTTCCCGGTGCTGTGTTTGGCGGCGGCAGCTACACCAACTGCGCCGACCCGACGCAACCCGGCGTGCAGCCGATTTTGAACTACCTGGCTTCGCTGCCGCGGCCGATCAAGCCGAATTGCGATCCGGGCCACTACTACCTTCTGAACAACTATGCTCCCGGATATTTCAGCGACGGAACCGACGCGTACATTGACCACAGCACGAACAACACTCCCTTTACGATTCCGCCGACATCCCAGCGCAGCATCGGCGACGTGTTGATCGAGAATCACGTTTCCTGGAAGGGTTACAACGATCAGTGGGACGCCTATCTGAACGACAAGTATCAGTTGAACTACGGAGTCGTTGGCCCCAACAGCGATCAATACTGCAACATCTGCAACGGGTTCAACTACCAGACGCAAATCATGACCAACGCGCAAATTCGCAACAACAACCTGAAAGACACGACGGACCTCTACAGCGACATCGCGGCGGGGACCTTGCCGGCGGTTTCGTTCGTAAAGCCGAGTGGCTGGGTAGACGGGCATCCTGCTTCCTCCAAGTGGAACCTGTATGAAGGGTTCGTGAAGAAGATCGTGGACGCGGTGCAGTCCAACAAAGAGCTGTGGGAAAGCACGGCGATCTTCATCACAACAGACGAGGGCGGAGGCTACTACGACTCCGGATATGTGCAGGCGCTGGACTTTTTCGGCGACGGGACGCGCATTCCGATGATCGTGGTGTCCAAGTACACGAAGCCCGGACACATTTCCCACCAGTACACAGACCACGTTTCGGTACTGAAGTTCATCGAGCGGAACTGGAACCTGCCGACGGTGAGCGGACGCAGCCGCGACAACCTGCCGAATCCGAGGACGGAAGAGGAAAATCCCTACGTGCCGACGAACACGCCGGCGATTGGCGATTTGTTTGATTTGTTTGATTTCGGCGGTGGAGATCACGGAGGGCGGTAAGCGAACAGAGCAGTTAATAGCGGACAAAGTTAGAGAAACCTCCGGCGCCGGGAGACTCGCGCCGGAGGTTTTATTTTGCGCAGAACATCTGAACATTGCCTCCGTGGTGTGGTTGACGTTGATGACAAGTCTTAGCCGGTGGGTAGGAGGCAAGCCCTACGGGCCTGTACGTTATGAGAACTTGACAAGTCGGTTAGTATGCTCATAGGCTTGGCGTGCGATGGAGCTGGAAGCTTCCCTCTCTTGGCTGGCGATGACGATGACGCCGGGCATAGCGGCCCGACTGTCCGCACGATTGCTGCGCGAGTTTGGATCGCCGGAGGGAGTGTTCCGGGCGAGCTTGACGGCGTTGGAAGCGTGCAACCTCCCGACTCCGGTGGCGCAAGCGATTTTCAAAAAGCAGAACTTTTGGCGAGCGGAAAAAGAGGTGGCCGCGCTGCGGGCGGTGGGCGCGAAGCTGGTGAACTGGACGGAGCCCGAATACCCGCAATCGCTGCTGCAGATTTACGATCCGCCGGTGATGCTGTATGTGCGCGGTGACGCGCAGATTCTGAATGAACCGACGATCAGCATCGTTGGAACGCGGCGGCCGACGGCGTACGGCACACAGATGACGGAGCGGCTGGCGCGGGAGCTGGCAAAGCGCGGGCTGGTGATCGTGAGCGGACTGGCTCGGGGCGTGGATGCGCTGGCGCACCAGGGGACGATAGCGGTGGGAGGCCGGGCGATTGGAGTGATCGGGACGGGAATCGACGTATGCTACCCGAAAGAGAATAAGAAGCTGTACGAGAAGGTGCTGGAGCGGGGAGCGATTCTGAGCGAGTTGCCGATGGGGACGCCTCCGATGCCGGAGAATTTTCCGGTGCGCAACCGGATTATCGCGGGAATGCCGCTGGGGGTGGTGATTGTGGAGGGAAAGCAGTACAGCGGCTCTTTGATCACAGCGCGGTTGGCGATGGAGTTTGGGCGGGAAGTTTTTGGTGTTCCGGGAAACGTGACGCAAGAGATGAGCTTCGCTCCGAACCAATTGATTAAGCAGGGAGCGAAACTGGTGACAAGTGCGGAAGACGTGATCGAAGAGCTGCCGACGCCTGTTCGGTCGATCCTGGTGCAGGCAGAGGTGGTGGAATCGGAGCAACGGAATCTGCTGGCCGAAGAAGGGCTAAGTGGCTCACAGAAAACGATTTACGAACTGCTGAACGTAGAGGAACCGCGGCCGATTGACGACATCGTGGAAACCAGCGGGTTGAATTCGAGCGTAGTTCTGGCTACGCTATTTGACTTGGAGATGAAGGGGATGGTTCGGCAGATCCCCGGAAAACAGTTCAGCAAAGTGTTGTTGTAAACGCGGGAGTTAGCGCGCCGCAGGGATCAAAATGCACCCAAAGGGCGTTAGCGAGCATCATTTGCAAGCGTAAGAGAGCGCCGAGCAGGATATATATAAGGTAGCGAGAAGGACACAGACCGCCCGGGTAGGCCCTTCCAAACGCAGCATCACAGGTTACAAAGGAAATCATGGCACGTTCATTGGTTATCGTTGAGTCGCCGGCAAAGGCGAAGACAATCAATAAGTATCTCGGGAAGAATTACACGGTGAAGGCTTCGATCGGCCACGTGATGGATCTGCCGACGAAGACGATAGGGATTCGTCTGCCAATCAGCGAAAAGGAAATCAACGCGAAGAAGAAAAAGAAGAAGAGCAAGCGCGGGGGGAAGTCCGCGGCGCCGAAGCCACCGCTGAAACCGATCTATCTGGACGACGCCAAGATTTTCGAGCCGACGCTGCAGGTGATTCCCGGCAAGGGGAAAGTGATTAACGACCTGCGGAAGAGCGCGGCCACGGCGGACGCCGTCTACCTGGCGGGCGACCCGGACCGCGAAGGAGAAGCGATTTCCGCGCACCTGGCGATGGTGCTTTCGAAGCCGGCAAAGTTTCTGATTCCCGAGGACGAAGAGGACGCGAAGAACGGGAAGAAGGACGCGGAGAAAGAGGCGAAGGAAGCGGAAGCCGCAGCCGCGTCAGGGAAGAAGGGCAAGGGCAAGTTTGCCAAGAAGGCCGCCGAGAAGGACAAGATTGAGATCGAGCCGATCGACCCGAAGAAGATTTTCCGGGTAACGTTCAACGAAATTACTCCCAAGGCGATTCGCGCGGCGTTTGAGAAGCCGAGGCAGGTAGACGCGCAACTGGTGGACGCGCAGCAGGCACGACGCGTGCTGGACCGGATTGTGGGCTACAAGATTTCGCCCCTGTTGTGGGACAAGGTGCGGCGCGGATTGAGCGCGGGGCGCGTGCAGACGGTGGCGTTGCGGCTGATTGTGGAGCGGGAGCAGGCGATTCGCGCGTTCATGCCGCAGGAATACTGGACCATCCACGCGATGCTGGACGCGAGCGAGGCGCCGATTTTCGAGGCGCGGCTGACGAAGAAGAAGGGCGAGGACATCGAGGTCACGAACCAGGAGGCGGCGGAGGCGATCGTCGCCGCGGTGAGCAAGGCGAAGTGGGAGGTGGCGAGCGTTACGCTGAAAGAAAAGCGGAGGAACGCGCCGCCGCCGTTTACGACTTCCAAGTTACAGCAGGCGGCTTACAACCGGCTGCGCTACACGGCGAAGCGCACGATGGCGTTGGCGCAGCGGTTGTATGAAGGCGTGGAACTGGGCGCAGAGGGTTCGGTGGCGCTGATTACGTACATGCGCACGGATTCGGTGCAGGTTTCAAACGATGCGTTGGAACAGGTGCGAGAGCTGATCCCGGAGCGGTTCGGCAGCGCGTATCTGCCGGAGAAACCGAACTTCTACAAGTCGAAGAAGGATGCCCAGGGAGCGCACGAAGCGATTCGGCCGACGGAGGTTTCGCGGGCGCCGGAAGACGTGCGGAAGTATCTGGAGGACGACGTCTTCAAGCTGTACCAGTTGATCTGGCAGAGGTTCGTGGCTTCGCAGATGCTGCCGGCGGTCTCCGACCAGACGACGATTGACATCAATGCGGGCGATTACACGTTCCGGACCACGGGATCGATCATGAAGTTCGATGGATTCCTGAAGGTGTACCAGATACCGGTGGCGGGCGCGGATCGCGAAGACGATGAGAAGGACGACGAGGGAGAAGGCAAGGCGCTGCCGAGGGTGACCGAAGGGCAGGTGCTGAAACTGGAATCCATCAAGCCGGAGCAGCACTTTACGGAGCCGCCGCCGCGGTACACGGAAGCGACACTGGTGAAGGAGCTGGAAGAGGACGGCATCGGGCGGCCTTCGACGTACGCTTCGATCATTTCGACGATTGTCGAGCGCGAGTATGTGAAGAAGGATCAGGGGCGGTTCACGCCTACGATGTTGGGCGAGCGCGTATGCGTGCTGCTGATCAAGAGTTTTGAGGATGTGTTCGACGTGAAGTTCACGGCGCGGCTGGAAGAAGAACTGGACGAGATTGAAGAAGGCAAGCTGCCGTGGCGGGAATCGGTGAAGGAATTCTGGGAAAAATTCGTCGTGGACCTGGATAAGGCCGGCGACGAAATGATTTCGTACAAGGCCGGAATTCCGACGGGAAAGAAGTGCGAGAAATGCGGCCAGGGCGAGTTGCTGGAGCGCATCAGCCGGCACGGATTTTTCCTGGGATGCTCGCGGTATCCGGAATGCGATTTCATCCAGGACATGTCGGAAGAGATCCCGGAAGACGCTGAAAATAAGGTTGAGTATTGCGAAAACTGCGGCAAAGAGATGGCGCTGAAACGCGGCCGTTTTGGCGCGTTTCTGGCTTGCACCGGATATCCCGATTGCAAAACCACGCGACGCCTGGTAGCCGGGACGCGGATTGCGCACCAGCCGGACGAACCTCTGGACGAGAAGTGCCCACTGGATGGAAACGGGCTGGTGAAAAAACACGGGCGGTTTGGAGAGTTCATTGGCTGCTCGGGATATCCGAAGTGCAAGTACACGCGGCCGATCACCATGGGCATCAAGTGCCCGAAGTGCAATGAAGGCGAGTTTGTGAAACGCGGAAGCATGGGGAAGGGCGGGCGCGGAAGATTCCGCGTCTTCTACGGCTGCTCGCGTTACCCGGATTGCGATTTCACGACTCCATTCATGCCGATGGCAGAGCCATGCCCGAAGTGCGGCGCGCCGTTTATCGTGGAGAAGAAGACGAAGATCGGCACCGTGCGCGCTTGCCTTAAAGAAGGATGCGACTGGGAGAAGCTGGCTCCAGAAGAGAAACCGGCGGAAAAACCGGCCCCGACACTCACGGAAGAGCCGGCGCCAGTCGGCGTGAAGGGCTGAGCAAGCTCGGGTAGAGCCGCAGCAGGGCCTGACCTAATAGGAAACATCCCCACCTGGAAAACCAAGCGCACGCGGAAGTGTATCTATACTTTAGGGAGCAAGCGCGAGCCGGGATGAAAACGACGATTCAAAAATATATCGAATACATGCGCTCGGTGCGGAACTCTTCACCGCACACGCTGGTGAATTACGGGAATGACCTGGAGCAGTTTGTGGCGTTTCTGACGCCTCCGGGAACGGAAACGCCGAAGCTCGGCCAGGTGACCCACCACGTGATCCGGGAATATGTGGCCCACCTGCACGATACGGGGCTGGAGAAGAGTTCGATCGCGCGGAAGCTGGCGGCGCTGCGGTCGTTTTTCAAATATTGCGTGCGGGAAGGCCGGCTGAATGAGAATCCGGCGCGGCTGGTGGCGACCCCGAAGCTGCCGAAGCGCGTTCCGGCGGTGCTTTCGGCGGAAGAGATGAATGGGTTTTTGAACCAGCTTTCCCCAAGTGGGAAGAGAGCGGACCGCGATGGCGGACGGAAGCGACAACGAGATGCGAGCGGGATTGTGGTAGTCAAGAGGCCTGGAACTTCACCGGGAATTCAAGAAGACGGGCTGCTGCTGCCGAGGGACCGCGCGATACTGGAATTGCTATACGCGGCGGGGTTGCGCGTAAGCGAATTGACGGGGCTGAATCTGGCCGATATGGACCAAAAAGATCAGATGCTGCGGGTGCGCGGAAAAGGCAACAAGGAGCGCATAGTGCCCTACGGACAAAAGGCCGCACAGGCGTTGAGGGCGTATTGGCCGGTGCGGGATTCGTTGTTGGAGGCGAGCGAAGAGTCGCCACGCGGAGCGAACTACAACGCAGACGCCGTGTTTCTGAATTACCGGGGACGCCGGCTGACGCAGCGGAGCATTGGGCGGATCTTGAAGAAATACGTGAAGCTGGTGAATGTTAATTGGGATTTACATCCGCACTCGCTGCGGCATGCGTTCGCGACGCACCTTTTGGCCGATGGCGCGGATTTGCGGGCGATTCAGGAGCTGCTGGGGCACCAGTCGCTTTCGACGACGCAGAAATATACGCATGCGTCGATCCGGCAATTGATGGATATTTACGATAAGGCGCATCCCCACGCCTGATGCCTGGCAGCCGGACCACATAAATAAAAGATTAAAATTGCATCTCGGAAGCTTTATTCCACATCTTATGGGTCTTATATGTGGTTATTCTAGGTATGTTTCCAGAGGAACCGGATGAAGCGAAGCTGGATTTGTGCGGCGGCGGTGGTTTTCCAGAGGATGGCTGGTGGTCGCAGGGTAAGATCGGCACGCACCCCGGTCGCTTTGATCCTTTTTGTGGGGATTGCCCTTTTCTTCTCTCAGACGATCAGGTCGCAAACGATCAAGATGCGTTCGCACGATGTTAAGAATGGCGAGCGCCTTTTCAAGTCAGGATGTATTACCTGTCATGGAGCCGACGGCAGGGGCGCACCGCAAACGCTGACCGAGTTTCAACGTCCCAACACTTTTCCCGATTTCACGCGTTGCGATCAGACCACTCCCGAGCCCAACTCGGTGTGGAAAGACGTGATTGTCCATGGTGGACCGTCGCGCGGCTTCTCGCAAATCATGCCGGCTTTCGGCGAGTTGCTTACGTCGGACCAGATCGATGACTTAATCACCTACCTGCGGAGCTTCTGCCGCAACAATCATTGGGCCCGCGGCGAACTCAATTTGCCACTTCCCCAGGTCACGGAAAAGGCATTTCCGGAAGACGAGGAAGTGTTGACCACCCAGGTGAACACTCACGGCGCCCCCGGAGTGTCCACCCACATCATTCACGAACAACGCTTCGGGATGCACAACCAGCTCGAGGTAGACGTCCCATTTCTGTTCCAGGACGAGAAGCATACTTGGTATGGAGGAGTAGGGGATGCGACGCTAGGCATCAAACGCGAAATGTGGTCCAGCCTGAGGACCGGATCAATCCTCAGCCTGTTTGGCGGGGTGATCGTGCCCAGCGGCAACAGGTCCCGCGGCTTCGGCTCTGGCACCACAACGTTTGAGACTTTCGCCTCCTTTGGCCAACTGTTCCCCACCAATACCTTTATCCAGTTCCAAGCCGGCGCTGATTTGCCGCGTCATACGGATATCGCGCCGCAGACGGCTTTTTGGCGCACAGCGTTCGGACAGACATTTGCTGCCAATCACGGCCTGGGCCGCCAATGGTCGCCGATGGTCGAGTTCGTCGCCGATCGCGATCTGGTGGACAGAGCAAGGAACAACTGGGACGTGGTCCCGCAGATGCAAGTCACGATCAGCCGCAGGCAACACATTCGCGCAAGCCTCGGTTATCGCAAGCCGTTCACTAACGTCGCGGGCCGGCCGAGCCAGGTTGTCTTCTACATCCTGTGGGATTGGGGCGACGGAAAGCTGACTGAGGGCTGGTGATGCAGAAGACTACCTGGGGTTTGGCCGCGATTCTGACATTATTTTTGATTGCTTCTCCCCTCTTGATATTTGGGGGAGACGGGCGTTCCTCTTCCACGCAAAATTTTCAGACCTCCGACCGCTGCGTGGCTTGCCACAACGGCATGAAAACAGAGGCGGGAGCAGACTATTCCATCGGGCTCGATTGGCGCGCAAGCATCATGGCCAACTCCTCGCGCGACCCTTACTGGCAGGGGAGCGTGCGGCGGGAGACGATTGACCATCCCACGGCGGCAGCGGAGATCCAGGACGAATGTTCGCATTGCCACATGCCCATGACGTACTTCGACGCGCACGCGCAGCAAAAGAAGGTGGATGTCTTCTCCCGCCTTCCGTTCGACGCGGATAAGAAGGACAATGCAAAATCTGCGGACGGCGTTTCCTGCGCGGTGTGTCACCAGATCTCCAAACAGAACCTTGGCACTCCAGCCAGTTACGTCGGCAATTTCGTAATCGACCCGCCGGAGGCCCCGAATCGGCGCCCCGAGCATGGGCCTTTCGTTATCGATGCAGGCCATCAGCGGGTAATGCAGAGCTCCACCGGAGGCTTCCTTCCTGAAGAAGGCACGCAGATTCGCGATTCGGCTCTTTGCGCGACTTGCCACACGTTGTACACAACTGCTCTGGGGAAGGACGGTAAACCCACGGGGCGACTGCCGGAACAGGTGCCTTACCAGGAGTGGCAACACAGCGATTACGCCGGCAAAGGCAGTTGCCAGTCGTGCCACATGCCCGAGGTGAAGGAAAAGACCCCAGTAACTTCTCTCTTCGGAGAGTTGCGCCAGGGGGCGAGACATCACTCCTTTGTTGGGGCAAACTTCTTCATGCAGCGGATTTTCAGCAACTATCGCCAGGACCTGAGCGTGGCTGCGCTGCCCGCTGAGCTCACCGCCGCGTCACAGCGGACCGTCGATTTCCTTCAGTCGCAGAGCGCGCGTGTCAGCATCCAGAATCTCGAAACAGGTGATGGAAAGCTGCGCGTCGATGTCTTTGTCGAGAACCTTACGGGGCACAAGCTGCCGACAGCTTATCCTTCACGGCGCGCGTGGTTGCATGTGGTGATCCACGACCGCAACGGGCGGGCTGTGTTTGAGTCCGGCGCGCTAAATAAGGACGGCTCCATCCAGGGAAACGTGAATGACACCGATCCTTCGCGCTTTGAGCCGCATTTTCGCGAGATCACGAGCGGCGATCAGGTGCAGATCTACGAGCCGATTCTGAAGGACCCGGAGGGCCACGTCACCACCGGTTTGATCACTGCCGTGGGATACATCAAGGACAATCGCCTTCTTCCCCGCGGGTTCGACAAGAGCACGGCGGAAGCGGACATAGCGGTGGTGGGAGATGCCGCTGACGATCCCAACTTCAACGACAAAGGAAGCGTGGTGCGCTACTCACCGGCAGTGGATCCATCCGCGGGTCCGTTCCACATCCAGGTTGAACTCTGGTATGAGCCCATTGGATTCCGCTGGGCCCACAACTTGGGCACGTATCAAGCGGACGAGCCGCAACGCCTGGTGAGCTACTACGACTCGTTAGCCTTAGGTGCAGCGGTGATACTAGCAAGGACCGAAGCGACGAAATAGCAGACGAGAGTGTGTGGAAACTAAGGATGTTGATATTTCAGCTCGTGGGAATTTAAAATTTGTATTTGTTCCCCGCTACTGAAGTGCTGGATCTGATTTCGCAGCAGGCCGCACTTCGAGTGTGAAGTGAATCAACCCATCTTCTGATGCTGTGAAGCTTCGAATAAAGCCACATTGTTGCCAGCGTGGAGTTGCCTGGATCAGATACCCGTCCGCCGGTCCATTCGGAGTAGAGTGAAAGGTTTTGTAATCAATCTTATACAACTTTTCCGCCTTCGCTTCATAACTTGAGGATGAAATCTTTGGCAGGTTTAGAGGATAGCCTTCGTGCGGATGTTCTTTTCTGTAGGATTCCGTTTCCTTTGCCAGGTTTTTCAGGCGCCCAACTGCTGAAGATTCCCCGCGGCTATTGGGAAGCTGTCTACGTTCAGGGAGAAAGCAAAAACAAAGATGCTACATGCAAGGAGAATGAAACGACTGCGGTTGCTGTCGAAGAACAGAAACAGAAGAAGCCAGACCCAAATCAGTACTGTAATCGTCCGAATCGACTCTTCACCATTCACAACTCGTAAGCAAGGATTGTTCGCCTCGACCATCCATCGTATGAGTGCCGTTAAGATTGCACTCCAGAATACAGACCAAGCGAACGCCTTCCAGCGAAAGTGACCTCGGTTCTGGGCAATAGGCATGGTCTGGAGTTTATATCAGCCATTTGAAGGTTTCGTAGCTGGCTCGTTTTGAATGGGCTGGAAGAAAGTCGATAGGATCCAGGCGGATAGAGCAGATAAGAAGCGCGTTGACGGTACTGGGAGTGGGCAAGTATAATTATGGTTTGCCTTTAGGCTTTGGAGGAGAGATGTACGCCGTTATA
>Ga0210401_10008451_pt1 | contig 10212 bp, 10 predicted proteins | sample IncBWH32MmetaG_FD_150866 | JGI IMG/M metagenome (GOLD analysis project Ga0210401, IMG submission 150866) | Forest soil microbial communities from Barre Woods Harvard Forest LTER site, Petersham, Massachusetts, United States - Inc-BW-H-32-M | ecosystem: Environmental > Terrestrial > Soil >... | reverse complement strand
TTGACGCAGATCAAGCAGCGGAAATCCCTTCGCGGAAGTCCTCATCTGCTATCCTGAATTTGCTGTGCGGATGATCTGGTGGTTCCTGATCTTGGGTTTGAGCACATTGGTCGTGGTGTGCGTTGCGATCGCGCTGTATATGCGGTTGCGTCGGCACCTGCAGGTCGCCCATGCCACCCGGGTCGGAAGTCCCAACGGAGCAGATGAGCATCGCTCGGGCAGCCTCGAGCAGTGACGTATTGTAATTCTGGAGAAGGTCCATGGAAAAGGCCACGAGTCAAACATTAAGAAGCCAGGAGCATTTTCTAGCTGGTGAGATTGCGCGGCAGATCATGCTGGTAGCAGGCGCAAGCTTATTGGTAGCGGCGTGTGCCCGGATCGCGGTTCCTTTGCCCTTCACGCCCGTTCCTCTGACGATGCAAAACTTCGCCGTGTTGCTGGTGGGCCTTTCACTGGGGAGCAAGCGTGGATTCGCGGCACTTGCACTGTACCTGGCTGAAGGCGCCGTGGGCCTTCCGGTTTTCAGCCCGACCGGACCCGGAGGAATTGCACAACTGCTGGGTCCGACGGGCGGATTTCTGCTGGCCTACCCACTGGTTGCGTGGCTGGCCGGTTACGTGATGGAGCGCGGCCGCAAGAATTTTACCCGCGCGGCGGTGGGCGGAGTTCTCGCTGAAGTGTTGCTTTTCACGGGCGGATTGACCTGGCTCGCCTTCCTGACACACTCGGTGGCGCAGGCTTTTCGCTGGGGGCTGTATTGGTTCCTGTTTGCGGAAATCATCAAGATAATGATGGCTGCCGGCATTGCGACGCGCTGGCAGCGTAGTTCTGGAAAATAAGCCCGGGAAGATCGCAGCGGTAGTGGGAGTTGTCAGATGAGCATAGTTTCGGATCAAGAGACGAAATATTCCAGCGGCAACGCGTCGTCGCAAACGCGCGAGATTTCGATCGCGCACAGCCCCGACTCGGACGATGCGTTCATGTTTTATGGCCTCGCCACCAGCAAGGTGCGAGTGCCGGGATTGCGCTTCACGCATACGCTCTGCGATATCGAGACCTTGAACCAGAAGGCGCGCGAGGCGGTTTATGATGTGACGGCCATTTCTTTTCACGCCTATCCTTACATTCAGGACTTGTACGCGCTCATGTCGTGCGGCGGTAGCGTGGGCGAGGGTTATGGGCCGATGATTGTTTCGCCGCGTCCCTTCACGCAGAGCGAGATCAAGGAAAAGCGTATTGCGGTTCCCGGCACTCTTACGACTGCGTATCTGGCACTGCAGCTTTTTGCTCCGGGAGTGCAGACAGAGGTTGTGCCGTTCGACCAGATCATTCCGCAGGTGCTCGAAGGCAAATACGAGGCTGGACTCATCATCCACGAAGGCCAGTTGACCTATGACAAGGCCGGGTTGCACCGAATTGTCGACCTCGGCCGCTGGTGGCAGAAAATGACAGGATTACCGCTCCCGCTGGGCGGGAACGCCATTCGCCGCGCACTGGGGCCGCAGCTTATTTTGGCCGTCAATGGTGCTTTGCGCGAAAGCATTCAGTATGCTCTTGATCATCGCGAAGAAGCTTTGTCCTACGCCATGCAGTTCGCGCGCGATCTTGATTCGCAGACTGCCGACCGGTTTGTCGGCATGTATGTGAACGAGCGCACGCTGGACTATGGGCCAGAAGGGCGCGAAGGCGTGGTACGTTTGCTCGACATGGGCCATAAGGCCGGAATCATTGGGCCGGAAGCAAGAGTGGACTGGGTATAAGCTTTGAGCCATGAGCTTCGACCTTCAGCCGTTACAATCGACCGTTGTCTGCTTGTAGCTCAAGGCTCATAGCTCGAAGCTTCTCGGAGTGTTGACAGCGAGATGCCAACGCGGGAAACCTTGCCACCCCAGACCCTTCTCATCGACGCCGACGACACGCTCTGGGAAAACAACGTCTATTTCGAACGAGCCATCGCGAAATTTATTTCATTCCTGAACCACCACGAGTTTTCTCCCGAACAAGTCCGCGAGGTTTTGAATGACGTGGAGCGCGAATGCATTGTCAAGCATGGCTATGGCTTACACAGTTTTTCGCACGCGCTGGTGGACACGTTTGAGCGGCTCAGCGTTAGTCCGGTGACGCCAGAGTTGCGTGCACAAATCACGAGTTTTGCGCACTCCGTGTCTGATCATCCGATAGAACTTTTGCCCGAAGTCTCTCAAACTCTGGAGTATCTGACTTCGCGGCATCGCCTGATTTTAGTCACCAAAGGCGCCGTACCTGAGCAATCGGGAAAGATCGAACGCTCAGGATTGAAGAGCTATTTCGCCGAGACCGAGATCCTCGCGGAGAAAAACTCTGCGGCCTATGAAAAGCTGATCGAGAAACACAGACTCGTTCGCGAAACCGCATGGATGATCGGCAACAGCCCGAAGTCGGACATCAATCCTGCGCTGGCGGCGGGGCTGAGCGCAGTTTTCGTGCCGCACGGCGATACGTGGATTCTGGAGCACGAGGAGCTGAATGCCGCGCCCCCGTCGCAGCGCTTGCTGATGGTGGGCGGCTTCGCGGAATTGCGCGAGCACTTCTGAAGTTCCAGAATCAGGCAGAATCAGAGTCGTCACCTCGTTTCCCCGCGCCAGCACTGCACCAAACTAACCAACAACGCTCACTCGCCGCTCCTGTTGCTGCGTGTTACGCTCATTTTGGCTCAGCGTTCTCGCGCCGCTATCGTGACCGTGGAGACCAACAATTTCCGCAGGCTGTTGCGTACCGTGGAAGCTCTCTCCGAACTAGGACCGGAGCTTACGGCGGAGCGCGAATTTTCTGACACGGCGCGACGCATGCTCGCGGCTGTGATGGAAGCCGCGGGCGCGCGCGAAGGGGCGCTTTTTGTTTTCCACGACAAGCCGACGATGCTGACCTCCGTGGCAGCGGACGGCTTTGCGATGCTGCCCGAGCCTGCTCTCATTCCTCTGCTGCCGAAACACGTTCACGCTCTGGCTGCGGCGCGAGGGCCCATCGTTCTTAACTCTTCCACCTATTCGATTTTTCTCAGCTCGAATGGCAACGTCGCACCCGAACTTTTCAAATGCCTTGCTCCTCTGAAAGCAGCCGGCAAACTGGCCGGAGTGGTGGCGCTCGGACGACGTCCGGGGGATGTGCCATACGAAGCCGCAGAACTCGATGCGATGGAATTACTATGCAACTACATCGGCCTGGCCGTACAAAACCATGCGCTGACGCAAACGCTGGCACAACGCGTCACCGAAAATCTGCGGCTCATGGCTTCCCTGCACGGCTTCTACGACACCGCGCTCGAGGCGTTCGCAACCGCGATCGATGTAAAACACGTGAACATTCACGGCCACTCGCTACGTGTGGGCCGCTATGCCGCAGCGATCGGCGAAGCGATGGGCGTCGACCCCGGGGAAGTGGCCGCCCTGCGGAGCGCGGGATATCTGCATGACATTGGAAAAGTCGCGGTCGACCGGAGGCTGTTCGGCAAAGCCACTGCACTCAATCCGGAGGAATTTCGCGAAATGGCCGATCACACGGTGGTTGGCCACCAGATTGTCAGCAGCGTGCAATTTCCCTGGCCGAAGATTCACGAGTCTGTGCGCTGGCATCATGAGCGTAGCGACGGTTCCGGTTATCCGGACGCACTTAGCGGCGAGGAACTCCCGCTCCCTGTGCGGATCATGGCTTTAGCCGATACATTTGACGCCATGACCAGCAAGCGTCCTTACCGTGAATCGCTTTCACTGGGAAATGCGCTTAGCGATCTGGTCCGCTTGGCTCCGCAAAAATACGATCCGAATGTGGTGCAGGCTCTTTTGATCCAGGTACGGCGCGACGCCGTAGGCAGCAACCGGAGCCCTCTGCTGGCCGATCACATGACGGTCAATATTGCTCCCGCAGATGTAGATCAGCTGGCCGCGACCTTGCAGCACAAGGTGTCGCACGGCAAGCTGTATCTGACATGAAAAAGGAGCACTGGTCGCGGGCGTTCCCACCCTTATCGATCCCAGCTTCTTTGAGTGCGCATCAGGCAACTTTCTATCCCGGTTTGGGTTGATAATTAAGGAACTTGCCCTTCCTTGGGTGCCGGCATGCGTCTGGGACGTGCGAAATTCGTCATCTTTCTTCTGTCGCTCAGCGTGACGTGCACGGCTCCGTCGCTGTTGGCTAAGAAGAAACAAGACAACGACGCAACGGCGACAACCGATCCGAAACGAGCACTGCATGCGCTCAACCGGCTGACCTTCGGCCCCCGCCCCGGGGATTTGCAGAAAGTGATGGCAATGGGTGCCAATCAGTGGATCGATCTGCAACTTCATCCGGAAAGAATTGACGATAGCGCGATCAATACCAGGCTGGAGCCGCTCCGCACGCTCCGCATGAGCACGAAGGAAATCGCGCAAGAATTCCCCGACCCGCAAGAGATCAATCAGGTGATGAACGGCAAGCGGCCAATGCCTTCGGATCCCGCACGACGGGCGATCTTCGAAGTGCAGTTGGCTCGCCTTCAGGATCGCAAAGAGAGAGCAAGAGAAGAGAAAGATCGCAAGCAAGATGCGAGCAAGAATGGAGACTCGGCAGCCGCGCCAGGGAAAGCGTCTAATGACGGGTCTCCGATGAACGGTGGAATGAACTCGGGATCAGTGAGCAACGAGGCCGCCGGCATCAATAATTCCGGCGACAGCGAAAACACAATGTCGGCCACAGCGGCACCGGCCAAACTTAGCCCGGAGGAAGAGGAGCAAGCTCGCCGTCGCGAGGAGCAGCTTTATACCGACCTCGAGGTTCAGCAATTGCCGAGCCTCTCTCCAGACCAGCGGTACAAGAAAATTCTAGGAATGTCGCCGGCCGCGCAGGTTGCCGTTGCCGATAATTTGCGCGGGGGAAAAGGACAGGAATTTCTCGAGGGCATGGCACCGAAACAGAAAGAGACGCTGCTCGCCATGAACAATCCGGGAGGTGTAATCACCAGCGAACTCGTGCAGGCAAAGCTCCTTCGCGCAATTTATGGCCAGCGCCAATTGGAAGAAGTGATGACCGACTTCTGGATCAACCATTTCAATGTGTTTGTGGATAAGGGTCTCGACCGCCTGATGCTCACCAGTTACGAGCGAGATGTGATCCGCCCGCATGCGCTCGGAAGATTTGAAGATCTGTTGGCGGCTACCGCGAAAAGCCCCGCCATGCTTTTCTATTTGGACAACTGGCTGAGCGTGGGACCGAACTCGCCGCAGGCTTTGGGCCTTCCGGCGCATCCGTCCGGACGCTACTATCCTCCGAGGCCGCGGCCTAATCAGGGAAAGCGCACCAGTGGCCTGAATGAGAACTATGGCCGCGAGTTGCTGGAGCTGCATACACTCAGCGTGAACGGCGGCTATTCGCAGCGCGACGTAACTGAAGTCGCCAAGGTTTTTACGGGATGGACGATCGACAAGCCGGCAGAAGGCGGGGGCTTCAAGTTCGATCCGCGCACGCACGAACCTGGTCAAAAGTTCATACTTGGCAAGCGAATCAAGCCGAAGGGCGAACGAGAGGGGTCGGAATTGCTTCACCGGCTGGCCACAAGCCCGCAGACGGCGCACTTCATCTCGCTGAAACTGGCGGAGCGTTTCGTCTCAGATGAGCCGCCACCGGCTCTGGTCGATCGCATGGCGAGAACGTTTTTGAAGAAGAAGGGGGACATCCGTGAAGTGCTGAGCACTCTCTTCCATTCGCCGGAGTTTTGGGATGACGCTGCGTACCGCGCTAAGGTGAAAACTCCTCTGGAATTCGTAGCCTCCGCGGTTCGAGCCACCGCCGCGGAAGTGGACGACGCTCTCCCCTTAACGAGGCAACTCAACAACATGGGCATGCCGCTCTACGGCGCGCAGCCACCGACAGGCTATTCGATGAAGGCGGATACTTGGGTGAGTTCTTCGGCATTGTTGAATCGCATGAACTTTGCCTTGGCCCTGACGGGTGGGAAGGTGAAAGGCATTCGGCTGGATGTGGCCCAAATAGCCGGCAATAATCCCGCACCTGCGGATACGGCTTCCGCGCTCACGACTCTGGAAGAAAATCTTATCGTCAGCGGCGTATCCAAACAGACGCACGACTCGATCGTGGCCCAGATTGAGGAGGCGGGAAAGAATGCCGCGCCGGCGAAGTTGGAGAACAAGGCGGGGATGCGCAAACCTGACAATGTAACTCGTGCCCCGGATGCTAGCGCGATTGCAGGTTTGCTATTGGGTTCGCCAGAGTTTCAGAGACGATAGCTCTTGGCCTTTGGCTCTTGGCTGTTAGGCTCTTGGCTTGAATCCTAGGGGTCCAAGCACGAGGCATAGTCCGGAAGTTTTAGCATTAAGCTAAGAGCTAAAGGCTAAGAGGCAGGAGCGGTTTTTATGTCAATCACGCGTCGCGTTTTTCTTCGGAATGGGGCACTCACCGTTATCGGAACGGCAGCCGTGCCGAGTTTTCTTGCTCGTGCCGCGTGGGGAGCAGCGGATCCGGGTACGCGCACCAAGCGTCTTGTAGTGATCTTTCAACGCGGTGCGGCTGACGGTTTGAACATTGTGGTGCCTCACGCCGAAGCACAATACTATGCTCTCCGGCCGAGCATCAATATCCCGCGCAAGGCTGTGATCGATCTCGACGGATTCTTCGGGCTGCATCCTTCGCTCGCGCCCTTCCAGCCACTATGGAAGCAGCGTCAGCTTGCGATTGTGCATGCCGCGGGATCGCCCGACCCCAGCCGGTCGCACTTCGATGCGCAGGATTTCATGGAGGCAGGCACTCCCGGCGTGAAAGCGACAGAAGATGGATGGCTGAACCGCTGCTTGCGCAACCTGCCGCATCCGCAGCAGAAATCGCCGTTCGAAGCCATTGCCATGGGCCCGTCCATCCCGCGAATTCTGAGCGGACTGGAACCGGCTATCGCCATGAACAACGTCAACGACTTTTCTGTCGGCGGCCGCAATCCCAAAGCTTCGCCGGCCGCGAACGCGTTCGAGTCCATGTACGATCACTCTGCCGACAGCGTGCTTCACGGTACGGGCGAGGAAACTTTTGACGCGGTCAAGATGCTGAAGTCCGCCGACCCATCGAAGTACAAGCCTGCGCCCGGCGCCGATTACCCCAAGGGACGCTTCGGCGACAGCCTCCGACAGCTTGCGCAACTCATCAAGGCGAATCTGGGCGTGCAGGTGGCGTTCGCCGACATCGGCGGCTGGGACCATCATGTGAACGAAGGGGCGACCGAAGGGCAGATCGCCAACGTACTGCGCGACTTCTCGCAGTCGCTGGCCGCCTTTTGGACCGACCTAGGCGACCTCGGAGAAGATACGGTGGTTGTAACCATGTCGGAATTCGGGCGAACCGCGCGCGAAAACGGCAATCGCGGCACCGATCACGGCCACGCCAATGTGATGTTTGTGCTGGGCGGGCCAGTAAAAGGCGGGAAAGTCTATGGCCGCTGGCCGGGACTGGATCAATCACAGCTTTATGAAGGGCGCGATCTGGCATTGACTACGGACTTCCGGCAGGTGGTCGGCGAGGCTGTTGCACGGCACCTGGGGAATAAGAATCTACCGGCGGTATTTCCCGGATACGAGAATCCGCCGGGAAAGTTCCTGCACTATCTCGGGTGAACTGACCACGCAAACGCGCTACCCGCGGCGAGTCGATTCAGCTATGCCGGCCTGCAGGGCGCGATGCCGGGTGTAGTCGATCCAGGTTTCCCCTGCGAAAAGTGTGATCGTAAATCCCAGCCAAAACGCGACGCCGAAGAATTCGTGCGGCGAGAGCTTGCGGAAAGCAAAAAACATACCCACAATTGGCCGGGTCGTGGCCACGCCCAGGCCAATCGCAAAAGCGCGAATCATCCACTCGCGATGCTGGGCCACTTCTTTGCGGCGGATGTGCCGGTAAGCTTTGATAAGACAAAACAAGAACAAAATGGCGAACAATGTGGTCGCCGCGGTTTCATTCGGCCCGCCAATATTCATCGTGAAGCTCATCACCAGGGCTGAAACTCCAATCACCAATCCTGTGACGACCAGAATTCTTCCCATCCAACGATGAACTTTCAGATGCCTGGCTCGGATACTGGGAACAAACTGCAGCAGAGCGAGCGCGAGAAATAGCGCGCCCGGAATGATATGCACGAAGGTCAACGCCATGTGCCGGGCAAATCCTATATCCAAGGCCGCAGCAGGCGGATATTTGCCAGCGAACACTTCGGGCCAGAGCAAGACCAGCGTCCGCCGCGTTGCGGCTGCAATGCCGATCAGAACCAGAAGAATCACTCCGATCCAAACAAAGCGAGTCGCTCGTTGTCGCGGCGCCATGAGTCCTCCCGATTGAATGCTCTACTCTTCAATGCTCACTATGAAGACGGCGGAAGGGGATGATGTATTTTACGAAGGATGAAATATTTCTCGGAATTGTTGGGCGGGAGCGGGGCAACAAGTACAAATCGCGGCGGGACGAGCTAGATTTCAATCAGCACATCGCCGTTTTCAATCTTCAGCGGATACACGGCAACCTTGGCGCTTGGATTCTGTTCGGCAGCGCCGGTCTTCGGATCGTACGCCCACCCATGCCAAGGGCAGACCACCTTGCCGCCTTCGATCATTCCCTGCCCCAGCGGGCCGCCGCGGTGCAGGCAGATGTTGTCCATGGCGCTGATCGTGCCGTTTACGTTGGCTACGCAAATGGTTTTTGCACCGCAGGGAAATTCTTTGGCTTCGTCGGCGGGTGGGAGTTCGGATTGAACGGTTAGTTTGGTGAATGTCGGCATTGGATAAGAGTAATTAGCAATTAGCATTCGGTATCAGCACTAGCTCCAATCCGTTCACGAATTGCTAATTGCCAACTGCTAATTGCTTATTTCGGCTGCAATGTTTGCGCGATCATCACCTGGCGCTTGAAGTTCTCCATCATGTTCGAATCGAGGCGAACCTCCGTTGGCTTCTTGGCCAGCGTCATGGTATCGATCTTATCCTGCAGCTTAAGCAGCGCATAGAAAAGATTCTCGGGGCGCGGCGGGCAGCCCGTAACATAGACATCCGTGGGCACGATTTTGTCGACGCCCTGCAACACGGCGTAAGTATTGAACGGTCCGCCAACGGACGAGCACGCGCCCATCGAGATTACCCACTTGGGGTCGGGCATCTGATCGTAGATTCTTTTCACTACCGGCGCCATCTTCAAGGTCACGGTGCCGGCCACGATCATCAAATCGCTCTGGCGCGGGCTGGGACGGAAGACCTCCGAGCCGAAGCGCGCGATATCGAAGCGCGAAGTTGACGAGGCGATCATCTCGATCGCACAGCAAGCCAGACCGAAAGTCATCGGCCACACGGCGGACTTTCGCGCCCAGTTGAATACGTAGTCCACTGTCGTGATCAGGAAATTCTTTTCGAACTTGTTTTGGAGCCAGGCCATGAAGTGTCCTTGGAAGTCGCTACAAGGCAGTTTAGGGAGGCACGAGGCCGGTGTCAATCATCCGATCAATCGTCGCGTGCGAGGTCGGCGGGTTGCCGGTACGCCTGCTGTCAGCTACAAATAGAATCACCCATGGATTCGAAACCCGCCGTGTATGCGAGCCGCGAACGCAGGTTCACTTCACTCTTCAACCTGTGGGCTCACATTCGCACCTCGCAGTTTTGGATAGTGGCCATCGCGCTGTTTCTGCGCGTTGGATGGATCATCGTCGGCCATACATACAAATTCAAGAGCGCGGACCAAAACTTTGGCTTCGGCTGGGAGATGGGACGCATTGGCGCGGCCATCGCCTCCGGACACGGTTTTAGCAACGCCTTTGGGGCGCCCACCGGGTCAACCGCTTGGGAGCCGCCTCTTTATCCTTACCTGACCGCCGGTGTCTTCGAGATTTTCGGAGTCTATTCGCGTGCGTCGGCTTTCGTCTTATTGACCATCAACAGTGTTTTCTCCGCGCTGACCTGTGTGCCGATTTTTCTGATTGCCCGGCGAATTTTCTCCGAGAAAGTTGCCGTCGGCTCCGCCTGGACCTGGGCACTTCTCCCTTACGTGATGTACTGGTGCACGCGCTGGGTTTGGGAGACGAGTCTCTCCGCGTTTCTCTTGGCTGTGATTTTTTGGCTGAGCCTGACCATGGAAGATCGCGATGGATTGAAACCCTGGGTATGGTTCGGTGTGCTGTGGGGGGGTGCAGCGCTGAACAGCACAGTGCTGCTTTCGTTTCTGCCG
>Ga0210401_10008449_pt1 | contig 10212 bp, 9 predicted proteins | sample IncBWH32MmetaG_FD_150866 | JGI IMG/M metagenome (GOLD analysis project Ga0210401, IMG submission 150866) | Forest soil microbial communities from Barre Woods Harvard Forest LTER site, Petersham, Massachusetts, United States - Inc-BW-H-32-M | ecosystem: Environmental > Terrestrial > Soil >... | reverse complement strand
CGTACGGTCTTCCGCTCACCACTTTGTGATCAAAACCGCAGTGTATGCTTACACGCGTGATTGCGTTGCTCCAAACCCGGCGGGTATTCGTCGCCATCCTTGCCTTGGGTCTTTTCGCCATGGCGGCGCGCAACGTCACTGATCCTGACGTATGGTGGCATCTGCGAACGGGACAACTGATCCTCCAGAACCACGGACTTTTTCATACTGATCCTTACTCGTTCACGCGATTTGGTGCGCCCTGGATTGACCACGAATGGTTATCCCAGTTGCTAATCTTCGGCGTGTACGAGTTGGCGAATTGGGGTGGACTGATTGTTTTATTCGGAGTCGTCATCGCGGCTGCGTTCATGGTGGCCTTCTTTCGCTCTGCTGGCCGCCCTTATATCGCCGGAGTGATCACATTGCTCGGCGCTTTTGCTTCCGCTTCCAGTTGGGGGGTGCGCCCGCAGATGCTGACTTTGCTTTTGACCAGCGTACTTCTGCTCATGCTGGAACGTTCCTACAAACGTCCTGGACTTCTATGGCTCGCGGTTCCATTGATGTTGCTGTGGGTGAACCTTCATGCGGGATACGCGCTGGGGATCGCGCTGATCATATTATTTTTGCTTGGTGATGCGCTCGATGTTGCATTTGGAGTCGAGGACTTCGCTCGTAAAGGCAACTCCGCACGAGCCGCGCGGTTTCGCACGTTGATATTAATTATTGTGGCTTGTGCCGCTGTCGTTGTGCTCAACCCATATGGTACGGCGATGTATGCATATCCTCTGGCGACGCTGCGGTCGCAAGCTATGCAAAGCTACATCGGTGAATGGGCTTCGCCCGACTTCCATCAACTGAAGTACCTGCCTGTGTTGGCAATGATCATGGCGACATTGGTGCTCCCTTCGCTTTCGCCCCGCCGCGTCAATCCGCGGGAATTACTGCTGCTACTGGTCGCCACCTACGCAGCTTTGCGTTCAGTAAGGCATATACCGATTTACACTTTGATCGCGATTCCGATCCTGAGCGCCCTGGTGGACGCATGGATGCAACAGCGCGCAGTTGCCAAGACGAGCAAGACGCAAACTCCCACCACCCCCGCGAAGGCTTTTTTCAATGCGCTTCTGTTAGCCGGTTTTACCATTTTCTTGTTGGTACGGGTGCATTTCGTAACCAATCACCAGACTGAAATGGAAGCCAAGGACTTTCCTGCGGCTGCGGTCTCATTCATCGCCGCCCATCACGCGCCTCCTCCGATGCTGAACCATTACAACTGGGGCGGATATTTCATCTGGAAGCTCTATCCCGACTACCGGGTCTACGTGGACGGCCGAGCCGACCTTTATGGCGACGCTTTCATGAACAACCTGGCCGCGGTGTACTACCTAAAAGGCGATGCCTGGCAAAGGGAATTTGCCAGGTGGAGGATCCGAACGGTCGCTCTTCCGCCAGACGCGCCATTGACGACAGCTCTGCGAGCCTTGCCAGATTGGGAAACGATCTATTCTGACAAGCAAGCTGTTGTCCTGACCAGGAAAGACCATTAAAGATCCTTCCATCTCCTTTCTTCCAAGGTATACGGTTAAAAACCAGGTGAATTCGACCTTTCAACCCGAAAATTCGCACTTTCGGGGAAAAAATACTATAGAAATACCGCTACAAGCGGCATTTACGTGAGAAACTATGGTCACCGCAGGCGAGGAAAGGTGTGCAAAATTTGTCGCTTTGTCCAGATACCTCAGGGTATTATGGGCGGGGGACTTGGAAGGATTACCTTTCCTCCTTGTAAGCCTTTGATTCAAAAAACAAGTCATCGATGCAGTGGACGCCAAGTGCGCATAGAATTGCACGGCACGCACCGGGAGGCATCCGCCTGGCGACTTAGCAGGGAGTACATAATGAAGGAAAAATTTCTTAGCCTCTGGACGGGCGACGAAGCGCAAGATATTGCTGAATATGCAGTGATGCTGGCTGTGATTCTGGTCATCGTTGTCGGTACTATCCGTCTCATCGGTGGTAGTGCTAATAATGTTTTCTCTTCCGTGGCCAGTTCAATCGCGCAATAGGGAGTCGCGAACTGCGGCGTTCCAGGGAATTGGATGATTTCCCTTGAAGGAACGGACGGATCGCGGTCGTGCTTTGACTGCCGGGTCGTTGGCAGGGCCGGCGCGAAAGTTCGATCCCTGAGGAACAGTGATGAATCGTAACCGGCTCTTGTTAATAGGCTTCATCGCGCTCGCACTGGGTGCGTTCGTGAGCTTTGTGGTCTACCGCACCCTGCAGTCCAGAACTTTGTCTAAAACCCCACCCGGTGAAGAAGTCTTTGTCGCGGCGGACGATCTGCAGGTGGGCACCAAGATTGAGGATAAGGACATTCGCCTGGCTCGCTTTCCCAGCGCCGATCTGCCCGCGGGAGTTTTCCACCTGCGATCGAAAGTAGTGGGCCGGGGCGTCATTTTACCCATCGCAAGATCAGAATTCATTCTCAGCAGCAAATTGGCAGGGGAAAACGCGGGTTCTGGTTTGCCTGCGCTGATTCCGCCGGGCATGCGAGCAGTTTCGGTCCGGGTAAACGACACTACCTCCGTATCCGGCTTTGTTCAGCCCGGTACGCGTGTAGATGTATTACTGACCGGAAATCCGCAAGGTTCCAACGAACAGCAAACTACAACCGTTTTGGAAAACGTTGCAGTGATCGCCACAGGTACGCGGATGGAACGCAACTCCGCCGGTGAATCCCAGAGTGCTCCGGTGGTGACCCTCTTGCTCTCTCCAGACGATGCTGAAAGACTTACGCTGGCCAGCTCACAAGGCCATATTCAGTTGGCGCTGCGCAATCCGCTCGATACCAAACAATCGGACGTACCTGCGGTGAAAGCTAATTCTCTGTATAAATATGCGTCCGAGCCAACTCCGTCGGCGCCGTCGCACAGCAAGGCCAGACGCATCGCAGCCCCGGTTGCTCCTTCGATTCCCAGCGCTTACACAGTGGAAGTTTATAAGGGAGACAAGAAGGAAGAGGACAAGTTCTAGGTACAAGGCCGGAGTACGAGGTAAACAAAAACATGTCGATCCGCTCCCGTAAGTGGGAGAAACGTGAGATGCGAACCAGCCGATCTTTGGGAGTGGTGGCTGGTACGCTGTTGCTGCTCTGCGCTATCAGTGTGGCATTGCAGGAACCGGCTGCGCCGCAAGGTGCGTCCCCCCAGCAACCGCCAGAGACGCAGGCCCCGCCTCCCCAGCAATCCGTGCCCCCGGCGTCGCCGATGCAATCAGCTCCCGAGCAAGGTCCGGCGGCGTCAGCCCAGGCTCCTTCGGAGTCTGAGTCACATGGGGCGGCTCCGCTACGAGTGATGGTGGGTAAATCGCTGCTCATTAACACCACGGAAAGGCTCAAGAGAGTCTCGGTAACCGATCCTGGCGTGGCGGATGCGATCGTGGTAACGCCCACGCAAATCTTGGTGCACGGACGATCGGCCGGTGAAGTTTCGCTTTTAATCTGGGATGAACTGGAGCGTTCCCGGAGCTTTGACCTGCGGGTGGATGTGGATGTCAGCGCTGCGGCCGAAGAGGAACGGCGTGTCTTTCCCGACGAGCAGATTACGGTCAGTCCCTCTCGTTCGGCCATCGTGCTTTCCGGCCATGTCACCACCGAGGATATTGCCAAACGGGCCGAAATGATCGCTGCCGCCTATTCGAAGAATGTGGTCAACGTGCTCACTTTCGGTCCGGTAGGTGCGCAGGAAATTCTGCTGGAAGTAAAGTTCGCGGAAGTGGACCGTAGCGCGGCTTTGCAGTTGGGCGTGAATTACTTCACTCCCGGCACGGGCCATACCACTGGAACTCTGAGCACGGGGCAATTTGGAGGAAGCACAGTCTCAACCAGCTCTACGACCACGACCACTAATACTACGGGTACCAGTACGAGTTCGACCTCTGCGATACCTCCGACTATCAACCTCACCAACCCGTTGAATCTGTTTCTCTTCCGCAGCGATATCAATTTTGGGGTTGTGGTTCAGGCGTTGCAGCAAAAAAATCTGTTGCAAATCCTTGCCGAACCTAATTTGATAGCCGTGAATGGCAAGGAAGCCAGCTTCCTGGCGGGCGGCGAATTTCCTTTTCCGATTGTGCAGCCCGGACAGGGTTTCACCGCGGTTAGCATCTCTTTCAAGGAATTCGGTGTCAGGTTGAGGTTCACCCCTGTAATCATGCCGAACGGGAATATACATCTGCGGGTGGTGCCAGAAGTCAGTCAGTTGGATTTCACGAACGGACTTACCATTTCCGGATTTAACATCCCAGCGTTGAGCACCCGGCGTGCCGATACTGAATTCGAATTGCAGGATGGGCAGAGCTTCGTGATCGCTGGCTTAATGGACAATCGGCTGACTGAGATCGCCAACAAAATTCCCGGGCTTGGAGACATTCCGATTCTTGGCAATTTGTTCAAAAGCAAGAATTTACAAAAGAGCAAGACCGAGCTGATGGTATTGTGCACCGTGCATCGCATCTCGCCCAATAATCAGCCGCCCGCGGGGCCAACCGACCCGCAGCCGTTCCTGGACAAAGAAAAGTTTGACGGAAAGAAGCCGTCCGGAGGCAGCAAGTAAGGCAACCCACGGGACCGTGGGTCCAGATAGCGCGAAATTGGCAGGAGAAGTGGCAGCATCATGCCTGAACTTTCAGTCGTAATAGTCGCACCAGATAACGAACAGCGAGCTGTACTGCAGGTATTGGTAGAGGGTACCAGCGTAGCTCGGGTAGTGCATACGCACGGCAATTTTCCGGTGTCTGCAGCCGACCCGCTGATGCACCGGATACAGGTGACCAAAGCTGATGTGGTTCTGGTCGACATCCCTCCGGATAATGCGATCATGGCCTTGCGCGGGATTGAGCTGATCCATCAGGAGATGCCGGCGCTGGCGATATTCGCCATTGGCAGCATCTCCCAACCCCAGGTGATTGTCGGGGCCATGCGATCCGGCGGTCGCGAGTTTATCGAACGTCCGACTACCACGACCGATCTTCTGGAAGCATTTGTCCGGCTGACCGCGATAAAGAGAAAAGTAAGCAAGGAAGGAACGAGTGGCAAACTTTTTAGCGTTATTAATGCCAAGGGCGGAAACGGCGCCACAACCGTCGCCGTTAACCTCGCTTTAGCGTTGCAAGCCGCCCACGGCAATACGGCTCTGGTAGACATGGCGCCGCTCGGACACGCGGCACTGCACATGAATCTCAAGCCGCTATTCAATGTTACGGATGCGATCCGTAACCTCCATCGTCTCGATAGCTCCCTGCTCGAAAGCTTCATGACCCGCCACAGCGGCGGATTGCAGCTACTTGCCGGTGCCAACGTTCCAGTGGCCGTGGAGCCTTCGACGGCTGATTTTGCACGCCTGTTCGACATGCTGATGGGACAGTTCCGGTACGTCGTGGCTGACGCGTCTACACGCATCGATCCGACGTCGCGACTTATTTGTACTCTGTCGCAATCAGTGTTGATGGTGGTCAACGCCGACGTTACTTCGTTGTGGAGTGCGGCCCGGGTGCAGCAGTACCTGGGGGAAACCGGCGACCGCGAAAAAATAAGCCTGGTGCTGAATCGTTTCCGCAAAATACCAGGTTTCAGCGAATCTGATGCCGAAGCTGCTGCCGGGGTGAAACTGCTGTGGAAGATCCCCAATCAATATTTCGCGGTATCGACAGCGATTGATCGTGGAGTGCCGGTTGTGGCTCAAAACAACACCGAAATTGCACGCGCTTTCGCCGGTTTGGCAGCGCGGCTGACGGAAAATGATTTGGACGTAAAGCGCAAAGCCTGGTCTTTGTTCAAGACGGTCTAGGATTGAGATTTCATGGCGAATTTGCAGACCTTCGAAAGAACCGAATACCAGCAGGTGAAGGCGGACCTTCATCGCAAGATTCTCGATCGTCTTGATCTCGAGAAACTGGGCAGGACTCCCAGCGACGCCGCCCGCGACGAAGTCCTTCTACTAATCCGGAATACCGTAAACAGCGAAGCCGTGCCGCTCAGTTTTGCCGAACGGGAACGGCTTTCGCGGGAAATCCTGGACGAAATCTTTGGCTTGGGCCCGCTCGAGCCTTTGCTCAAAGACCCAACGGTTTCGGATATCTTGGTCAACCGATATGACCGCGTTTACGTAGAACGCGCGGGCAAGCTCGAAGCCACCGGCTTAAGTTTCAAAGACGACGCCCATCTGATGCAAATCATCGATCGCATTGTGTCTCGAGTCGGACGCCGCGTCGATGAGTCTTCGCCAATGGTGGACGCGCGTCTTCCCGACGGCTCCCGTGTGAACGCGATCATCCCGCCTCTTGCTATTGATGGACCCTGCCTTTCCATTCGACGTTTTGGCCGCGATCCCGTTACCGCGCGCAACATGATCGAAAACAAGACGCTGACCGAACCCATGCTGGAATTGCTCTCCGCCATGGTCAAGGGACGGCTCAACCTGCTGATCTCCGGTGGAACTGGCGCCGGCAAAACTACGCTGCTCAATGTGCTCTCGGGATACATTCCGAATTCCGAGCGTGTGGTCACCATTGAAGACGCTGCCGAACTGCAAATGAAACAGGAGCACGTGGTGCGCCTGGAAACCCGTCCGCCCAACATTGAAGGCAAGGGTGCGGTGCGGCAGAGACAGCTAGTAATTAACAGTTTGCGTATGCGGCCTGATCGCATTGTGGTTGGTGAGGTGCGCGGTGAAGAAGCATTTGACATGTTACAGGCTATGAATACGGGTCATGAGGGTTCGCTGACCACGGTACACGCGAACGCGCACCGCGACGCCCTGGCCCGATTGGAAAGCATGGTTTCGATGGCCAATCTCAATCTTCCGGAGCGAGCTATGCGGCAACAGATCGCATCCGCGATTCACGCCATCGTGCAGATCGCGCGTCTTTCCGACGGAACCCGTAAGGTAATTTCTGTTTCCGAGGTTACGGGCATGGAAGGTGAAGTGATTTCAATGCAGGATATTTTTGTCTTCGATCGCACCGGAATCGATGAAAGCGGAAAGGTAAAGGGCATGTTCCGCGCGACCGGCATCCGGCCCCGATTCGCCGAGCGCCTGGCAACCGGGGGTTGCCGCCTGCGGGCGGCACTGTTTGATTCTCGCGTGGAGGTCTAAAACACTCTCAAAGTCCGTCAACGGAAAATGATGCTAACCATTATTGCCATACTGATTTTCGTGGTAGTCGCATTGGGCGTCTTTGTGGTCGCTTCTTTAATGGACCAGCGCAGCGCCCAGGCCCGGCTTCTGCGCGAACGTCTGGCAACCGTGCAGGAAGCCGCATCACGCCAGCCCAGCGAAGAACTTGCTCTGCTGCGCGACGAGATGTTGAGCAGAATTCCGGCTATCGACAATTTACTTCGCCGGTCGTCGAAAATTTCGAATCTGGCGCCCTTCCTCGAACAAGCGGACCTCAAGATCCGGGCGGGAAACATACTGGTTCTTTGCATGGCCTCGGCTTTAGCGATGGCCGTCATAGGGTACATATTGGCCGGCTCTTTGCCGCCTAATCAGGCCTTATTGTTTGCCGCCGTTGGCCTTGTGATTGGTGGATTCGTTCCCTACTCCTACGCTTCATATCGCCGCAACAAACGCTTCCAGAAGTTCGAGGAGTTGTTTCCTGAGGCTATTGATACTTTGGCTCGCGCTGTCCGTGCCGGACACGCTTTTACCACCGCTCTGGAGTTGATCGCCAATGAACTCTCCGAGCCGGTTGCATCTGAGTTTCGTAAGCTCTTCGAAGAGCAAAAGTTCGGCTTGCCGGTCCGCGATGCTTTGATGAACCTGGCCGAACGCATGCCCTTGGTGGACGTGAAATTCTTTGTTACGGCGGTAATGCTGCAGCGCGAAACTGGTGGTAATCTAGCAGAAATCCTCGATAACCTTTCTTATGTGATCCGCGAACGATTCAAGATCATGCGACAGGTGCGGGTATACACGGCGCAGGGGCGTCTTACCATGCTGCTTCTGATGGGGCTCCCTCCGGTCATCGTAATCACAATGCTCATGACCAGCCCGGCCTTCATCCACCCGCTGTTTGCGGATCCCATCGGACACGTTCTGGTTGTGGCTGGCATTGTGTTGCAGACGCTCGGCTACTTCGTGATACGAAAGATCATTCAGATTCAGGTTTGATGCATGGCGCTTATTCTCACAATTGTGGTGTTTCTGACCATCGCCCTGGTCGTGTTTTCCTTCGGGGCGGCGGCTTATGCACCCTCGTCGCTGCTCGGCACACGCTTGCGGGCGCTGGGCTGGCAACGCGCCAAGGCTCCGGAGAAGCCAGCACTCAAGCAGCGTTTGGAACAGGCGTTGGACCCCTTCAGCAAGGCGATACCGCTGTCCCCAAGCGAGGTCTCGCGAGCCCGGCGCTGGCTGATACAAGCTGGCTATCGCGAGCCACGTCACATGACCGTTTACATGGGCAGCCGCTTGGCCACGGCACTCCTGGGATGCATGCTCGTGGTCGCGACCAGCGCCTTCAACTCTCCGATTTTGCTGGTAAGCGTGACAGCCTTTGGTTTCTTTCTACCGCGGTTCATGCTGAAGCGGATGATCAAGGCCCGCCAGCAGCGGATCAAGCTGGGTTTGCCGGATGCCTTGGATCTCACCGTTATCTGCGTCGAAGCCGGATTGGCGCTCGACCAGGCCCTGATGCGTGTTGGTCAGGATCTGCATCATGCTCACGGCGAACTAAGCGACGAGTTTCATCTGGTAAATTTGGAGATGCGAGCCGGCAAGCCCCGCGCGGAGGCTCTCCGCAACCTGGTGGAGCGCACCGGGGTTGATGATATCCGTTCTCTGGTGGGCACCTTAATACAAACAGATCGCTTCGGTACGAGTGTCGCTCAGGCGTTGCGCGTACACTCGGATTCGTTGCGCACAGAGCGCCGGCAACGGGCGGAAGAACAAGCTGCCAAGACGACCATTAAAATGGTAATTCCCCTGGTTTTATTTGTCCTCCCCTCGATTATCTTTGTCACGCTTGGCCCAGCGATTATCGAGTTAATACGGACACTGGCGCCCATATCGCACTGACAAAATCGGCGACAGATGTAGAGCAGTTCGGCGGGTGTGATTCAGGAGTTGTAATGTTGTTGCCAGTTTCCACGGGATATGCATTCAATCGGACACGCAAAGCATATCTGGCCACTCGTTTGTCCGTCGCCGGAACCCATTGGTCACGCCTTCGTGGACTCATGGGCAAAGATGCCGCCAGTTTCCCCGCCGGGAATGGACTTTGGATCATTCCTTCACGCGGCGTGCATACCCTGGCCATGCGGTTTCCCATCGATGTGCTTTACCTCGACATTGATAAACATGTGGTCCACGTCGAGGAGAATCTGAAACCGTGGCGGGTGGCGAAAGTAAGTTTGCAGACCGCGTCGGTTCTCGAATTGCCAGGGAACACTTTGAACGCGAGCGGAACCGCCGTGGGCGATGAAATCGAGATCGCATTGAGCGGAAGCGCGACGAAGCAGCCGTCGGAGGCAACCACAGCGTGAACGACGAGCTTAAACTTCTAGTCGAGTGGTCGTCGCCGTGGCAGGAATTCCTCAGCGCCATTCGACCCGCGCTTGGTCGTTCTCCAGAACCTTTGGATGGAGAAGCACCGATCGGCCTGTTTCCCTACCGCGGGATGCTCGCCTCATGGATCGTGGAAGGCGCATTGTTTGCATTGGCGATCATGTTGACTCAGACGATCGGCAGGCTGGGGCCTTCTGAAACACCGCCCATGCCCAAGTATGACGTGATTTATTTTTCCGGCGAGGAACTGCCGCGAACAGAAGATGCCGGGGGTGCGCAGGCCGGCCGGTCGGGCCGCGCCGGCGGCCACGAGGCTCATCACCGAACCCAGACTATCCGCGTAGCCCGTGGCGAAGTACTGCGCGACAAAGTTGTAGATGCTCCCAAGCTAAAACTTCCGCAATCGGACTCGGCGGTCGCGAATCTGCTGGCGTTCAAACCAATTCCTGGGACTGCTCCTGCCGAAGGCCTGAAATCTTCCCTACGCGCGCCCTCGATCACGGAAGCTGCGATTGCTCCCGCACCAGATGTTCGTAATGACAATACCCGGCGCGCGGCCATGTTGAACGCCAATATCATCCCGCCGACGCCTGAGGCGCAACGCGACAAAATGCTCTCCGCTGTTTCTTTGAATGCCGCCATCGTGCCTCCCAGTCCCAGCGCACCT
>Ga0210401_10008448_pt1 | contig 10213 bp, 4 predicted proteins | sample IncBWH32MmetaG_FD_150866 | JGI IMG/M metagenome (GOLD analysis project Ga0210401, IMG submission 150866) | Forest soil microbial communities from Barre Woods Harvard Forest LTER site, Petersham, Massachusetts, United States - Inc-BW-H-32-M | ecosystem: Environmental > Terrestrial > Soil >... | reverse complement strand
GCCGTGGAGAGTTTAATTTCCACTCTGAAATTGACCGGGATTACAACAAAGGAAGACGCGGATGCCGTTTCCGCCAAAATCTCAGCCGCCGGCGGCAAATCCGAAACGCACATCGTTCCCACCGGGCCGGACATTTCGCGAGGCTGGGGATTGCGCCATAGTGTAGCTGAAGATTTTCTTTGGGATAATCCCGTGCAACTCGGAAGCATCCGCGTCGGACCGGACCTGGCCAATGTGGGATTGCGCCGTGACGAGCATTGGCTTTATGTGCATCTGTACGATCCAAGAGCCAATGTGACAAATTCCATCATGCCTTCGTATAAATACCTATTCACCGTAGCTCAAGCCACGAACCAATTTCCATCGTCATTTGACATGGAACCGACAGAGGACGGTAGAAATTTAGTCGCGTATTTGTTGAGCCTGCGCGCGGACGTGGCACTGCACGACGCGCCGTTCTCCACCGCACCCGCTGCCGCAGCGAAAAAATAATGAGCGAACCAGTAAAAGAAAGTTTAGAGACGTCCGACGGACAAAAAGGTTCGACGGCGCCGGCTTGGATTTTTGCGCTGACCCTTTTGTTCCTCTTCGCCGGTGGCGTGTATTTTGACCATCGCAGCGGCTGGTTCGACTCGCAAGTTTACGCGCCTTACCATTCGAGTGACGAATTGGAAGCGTATCAACCCAAGTCCGGCGCCGCGGCGATGTTTGCCGAAGGCAAGAAGCAATACGGCATGATTTGCGCCGCCTGCCACGGCGACGACGGCCTCGGCAAACCCGGCCAGGCGCCGCCGTTGGCCGGCTCCGAATGGGTCACCACCTCGAGTTTCAAACGCGTCGAAGAAATTCCGCAACTTGGTTTGACCGGTGAAGTGCATGTTGGCGGCCAGGCCTGGAGCCTTCAAATGGCACCCATGGGCGCGGCGTTGTCGGATTCTGATCTCGCCGCTGTGTTGACTTACATCCGCGGTTCCTGGGGCAACAAAGCCAGCGCGGTCTCCGATACCGATGTGAAGGCGATGCGTTCGTTCGTCGCCGGCCACGCGCCGATCAGCGGCGAATCTGGCCTCAACGCGATTAAAGAGTAGGCCGGAAAAGCTCCAAGTTCCAGGGGCCAACATCCAGAGAAACGCCAAGGTCCGAACATCCAATTTTGCGTGCCTGGTGTGTGAACGTTCTCTGGTGCTTGGATGTTGGATTTTGGATGTTTAAACTGAGATTACCACTTTCCCAAAGTGCTTCCCGTCCTGTAGAAATTGGTACGCCGACGGAACATCTCGAAATTCAAACACCTTATCCACGACGGGTTTGGTTTTGTGCAGGGTCATCGCGCGATTCATAGCCTCAAACATCTCGCCACTGCCAACGCGAATGCCGCGGACCACCGCCGCCCGCCCAAGGATGGCAAACAGTGAAATTTCACTGGTGAATCCGCTCACGCCGCCCACCACGTGGATCTGCCCGCCTATGGCGAGGGACGCGAATGATTTGCCGAGAGTGTTTTGACCGCCGACTTCAACGACGTGGTCCGCGCCGGCCTTGCCCGTTAACCGAAACACTTCCTTCTCCCAGTCCGGCGTGGCTCGGTAGTTGATGGTTTCATCGGCGCCCAGCGCGCGGGCCCGGGCTAGTTTTTCGTCGCTGCTGGACGTGATAATGACACGCGCGCCGTGCATTTTCGCAAATTGCAGCGCGAAAATGGACACGCCGCCAGTACCAAGCAACAGGACCGTTTGGTCCGCGGAAATATTTCCGGCCGTCACCAATGCGTGCCAGGAAGTCAAGCCGGCGCAGGGCAGCGTGGCCCCTTCGGCGAAATTCAAATGCGGCGGAATGGCGATCACGCCGTCTTCGGCGAGTGTGACCAATTCAGCGAGCATGCCATCTAATTCCCCTCCCAACGCCGTGTGCCCTATTTCCCGACGGAATGGTCCGGTGTGCCAGCCTTGAAAGAACAGTCCGGCCACGCGGTCGCCCGGTTTCCAGCGCGTCACGCCTTCGCCCACGGCGACGATCTCGCCCGCGCCATCGGAAAGCGGAATGATCGGGAGGCGCATTTCACCGTAACGGCCCGTGAGCACCATGATGTCGCGGTAGTTCAGTGACACCGCGCGCACGCGGACGACAACCTGCCCGGGACCGGGCTTCGGCTCCGGTAATTCCACCAGACGTAGCTGCGGTTCGCCGGATTCAAATTTTTTGTATGCTTTCATGTGTTTTCTTCGTAGCGCAGGTTTCCAAACCCGCTGTATCGCCGATTCCTAAATCGGCATCCCGCCTTGGACCGAAGGTGGTCGGGACGGAGCGCTACGCCGTCCGCGCCGCGTGCAGCGGCGCAACGAGCGTAGTCGGACGTCGTAAAGGCATATTCCGCCCGCTTTACGGGCGGTGACGGCGCAGCGCGCCGTCCCTACCTGGATCATGGCGAGACAAATGCGCCGTAGATGACACCGTTTGTAAATACGCCTGGCGTGGCGACGGGCTTGCCCAAGCCGCCGACCAGGACAAATTTCGAACCATCGAAATAAACGGGCGCCCATGTCCAGGTAAAGCCGGACGGCCGTGCCGAGAATATCGGGAACTCTGCCGTAGCCGGGCTCGCCTGGGCATTAAAGAAGCGTCCATTGATGATGCCCGAAGTGGCGAGTGAGAACGGATTCCAGCCCTGGTTCCAGGCGCCCAGGAAATTAATGCCGTCGAAATCCGCGCCGGGTATAATTTGCGGGCCCGCATCAGCGGTCATGGTAATTTGATTGGTCAGCACTTCTCCCGCAGTTGTGACGAAGCGGCCCAAGATATGGAACCCGCTCGAGCTTGCACTGGATGAGGTGATTCCAATATTGAACAGGACGAGATAATTCGTGCCATTGAAGACGACGGATGGCGCCGCCACGCTCACAGGGCCGGAGTTCGTATAGATAACGAACGGACTGCCTATGGGACCGGATGCATTTACGAGCTGTCCGCTAATAGTCATATTGCCGCTCGCTGACGACCAAACTGCGAGGAAGTCCGTTCCGTCAAACGCCGCCTGTGGACCGGCAAATTCACCGTCAGTCCCATTGGCGCTGATTGCGAAGTCACCGCTCACATTGGTGCCCAATGTATTGATCATCGCACCATAAAGAGACGACGGAGACGTCCGATCATCGGGCCACATGAGGAAGTAAAGGCCGCCTCCATAAACGATGCTGCCAAGAGTACCCACGTTGGTGGATTGGCTTAATGTGAGAACGTTTCCGACGGGTTGCTGAGTTGCCGGGCTGACAAACACGCCGCGGATGGGGACACCGGTTTGTTGATCCGACTCGTCGGCCCATGCGACCAGGTAATTGGACCCATCGAAATCAATGTAGGGCGGGGCGTCCTTGCCGGCGGGGTTGAGCTGCAGAGGCAAGCCTTCCAAGGCCCCATTTGTGGACACAAACTGTCCGGCAGCGCTGGCGGCGTTATATGGGCCCGCTTGATAAACGACCAAATAATTACTTCCGTCAAAGCTCAGTTGCCCCTGCGGATACGCGACGTCATTGGTTGCGATTGCAAAGATGGTGATGGTCGGCCATCGAACAATCTTGATTGTATTCGTTGCCGAAATATTCCCATTTGTCGCCATCGCGTACGCGGAGAAAGTATTTGTTCCTTCTGCCAGCGACAGAGGCGCCTGCCAGGCGGCGATGTCACTGTTTATGGGCAATTGGGTGGCAGCGCCGTTCAATGAATATGTGACCGAGGCCACTTCCTGGTCATCGGTCGCCACGCCCATCACCGTGAAGGATGCGTTGGTCCAGAACACCGTTGCCTGCGTGGTGTTGGTGACCTTGAGGAACGGTGGGAGCGTGTCATGGAAATTGGCCTGCATGGCCAGATTGCTCTGCATCTCAAAGATGGCTGTTGGCTTGTTGGTGTAGATCGAGAGCGGACCGCCCACCAGACCGGAGAACCAATTGGTGAGCATAAAATGACTGGCCCCGGTTGCGGTCATGCTGTAGTTCTCGCCGTCTCGCAAGTGTTGATTGTTGTAATTGGGCGCGACGGTTCCCGGCCCATTGGTTGCCACCACCAATACGTTGCTGACCGCATAAACCAAATCTACGGTGTCGGTCACAGAAAGGTTGCCGTTGGTGGCCTGGGCATAGACCTTAAATACGTTCGTGCCTTCTGCCAGCGACAGAGGCGCCTGCCAGGCGGCGATGTCACTGTTTATGGGCAATTGGGTGGCAGCGCCGTTCAATGAATATGTGACCGAGGCCACTTCCTGGTCGTCCGTCGCCACGCCCATCACCGTGAACGATGAGCTGGTCCAGAGCACCATTCCCTGCGTGGCATTGGTTACCTTGAGGTACGGCGCGAGTGCGTCCTGGAAATTGGCTTGCATGACCAGATTGCTCTGCATGTTAAAGATTGCCGTCGGCTTATTGGTGTACAGAGTGAGCGGACCGCCGACCAAACCGGACGACCAGTTGGTGAGCATAAAATGGCTGGCCCCCGTAGCCGTCATGATATAATTCTCGCCGACTCGCAGGTTTTGGTTGTTGTAATTGGGCGCGACGGTTCCCGGCCCGTTGGTCACTACTGTCATGAGGTTGCTCACGGCGTAGACAATGTCCACGGTGTCGGTCACCGAAAGATTGCCGTTGGTGGCCTGGGCGTAGATCTTAAATATATTTGTGCCCTCGGCCAGCGACAGAGGCGCCTGCCAGGCGGCGATGTCACTGAACATGGGCAGCGTGGTCGGAGCGCCGTTCAACGAATAGGTGATGGTGGCCACTTCCTGGTCATCCGTCGCCACACCCATCACCGTGAAGGATGCGTTGGTCCAGACCACCATTCCCTGCGTGGCGTTCGTCACCTTTAGGTACGGCGCGAGCGTGTCCTGGAAATTGGCCTGCATCACCAGGTTGCTCTGCATTGCAAAAATCACCGTCGCCTTGTTGGTGTACACAGTGAGCGGACCGCCGCCGAGCAAACCGGATGACCAGTTGGTAAGCATAAAGTGACTGTCTCCCGTCGCCGTCATGCTGTAGTTCTTTCCAAGCTGCAACGGAACATTATTGTAATTGGGGCTGATGATCCCGGGGCCATTGGTCAGAACGGTCATGGGCGCGCTCACGATGTAATCCATGAGCACAGTGCTCGTTTTGGAATCGACGGGGCCTTCGTTGATCGCATAAGCGCTGATTGTATTGCTGCCCGAATTCAGCAGCACCGGCACAAACCAACTATTGTAATTATTGGTCGAGATCGTGCCGTAATTGGTCCCATCCACAACACAAACAACGTCAGTGACCGCAAATTTGTCACTGGCAGTGCCGGTTACAATAAAGGTCGAGTTGCTCCAAAGCTCACCGGATTTGGGCGATGTAATGGTAACGGTCGGGATGTTGGTTTCCGTGACCACGTTCACAGTGCAAGTCTGCGAGTTCGTTTCGCCGGCGCCGTTGGCCACCGTCACGTAAATATAGTAGGTTCCAGTCGTGGTCCAAAGGTTGTTGCTTACCACCAGCGTGTTGGTGTAGGCGCCCGGGATGGGATTAAACCCGGATCCCGACGGTGAAAAATACCATTGATAACTTAGCGGCGCAGTGCCGGCCGCTCCCACGTCGAATGTCACTGTGTTGCCAAGCGGCACTGTCAGATTCGACGGCAAATCGCTGGTAATCACGGGCGGGATGGGAACGACATATTTCGAAGATCGGCTCACAGTAAAGCTGCCGTGGCTGTTGTTTGAGTTTGTGTAATTGCCGTTGATGACGAACGTACCGGAGTTGAGCGTGCCGGATACAATCGTCCCGCTGCTTGACGTGAGTGAGAACTGCGTACTATTGGAAAATTGGCCGAAGACGCCGGTCCCGGCGTTTCCGTACGGTCCATTGGCGCTTGCACCTAACGGCACAAGAGAGAGGTCCCCATTCGCGTCAAAGATAACGTCCAACGTTCCCGAATTTGCACCCGAATATGTTCCAGTATAAAGACCGTCACTGTTCTGGAACGGCCCGTACGGCGATTCCAGATTGCCGGTCAGGTAAACCGACTCGCCCAATCCACCATTTGCTTGCGGGTAATTCAGTGATGCGTAGAAATCACCGGAACCGTCGATGCCGCCGTTGGCGGTATAATAGCTATTGTAATAGGTGAAATAGCCGCCGTTGACCAGGGTGGTTTGGAAAAGAAATCCGAAATTATTGCCATTATTGCCGGTGCCATCGCCATTATCCTGACCTGCCACGGTCATTTGCCCGTTTGTGCTGACATACACGACAAAGCTGCCGCTCGAGTAGCCTTCGCTATCGGACACGCCATTGGTAAGGTCGGCCGAATTACCGACATAAATTCCGGCATAACTGGCAATCGGTGGAACGCTCGTTTCCGCCGTCACGACGCACACTTCTGAGGTTGCCTCGCCCACCGCGTCCTCCACTGTGGCATATATTTCGCTGGTACCTGAGATATTGCTCACTACCAGCGTGTTGGTTGTGGCGTCGGAAACGGGATTGCCGTTAAAATACCATTGGTAACTCAAAGGCGCGCTGCCGGATACCCCCAACCGGAATGTTGATGTGCTGCCCTGCACCACTGCCAGGCCCGGAGGCAGGTCGCTGGTAATGACCGGCGGGACTTCGGAGAAAACTTGCGACGAACGGGTCATGGTGAATGGGCCGGAAACGCCGTTGTTCGTGTAAAGGCCCATAATGCTTCCAGAGGCGATTCCGGCAACGGAGGCCGAATTCGTATTGATCACCCCATAGATTGTCGTCCCATCAAGCTCGCTCGTGATGAATTCGTTTAAAATGGGGTTATTGTACGAGTACTGGAATTGGCCTGAGCCGCCGTCATTCCCGCCCGGTCCCGTTTTGCCGGTTGTGAAGAAAATCTCGCCGTCGGCGGCCACGATGGAGTACAAGGAACCGGACTGAGGGCCTGAATAGGATCCAGTGTAATAACCTGCGGAATTCTGGAACAGACCCAACGCCGGTGCGATATATCCGGTTAGATTTACCTGGTCGCCGTTGGTGTACTGGAGGTAGCCGAAGAAATCACCTGAGTTATCAATATTGCCAGAGGCATAAACGACGCTATTGGAGAACTGCCAGTTGCCGCCTTTGCCCAAAGTTGTCTGGATCAAAACGCCAAATTCGCTGCCGCTATAATTACCAGGGTCCTCCCCTATCACGGTTAGCTGCCCATTTGTGCCGATATAGGCCGCAAAATTTCCTAAACCGCCATAGCTGACGTCGTACAGACCTTCGGACAAACCGTTAGTAATTACACCGCTGTCGCCAATATAAATTCCAGCGTAATTGGGAAATTTTTTCAGCAATAGCGATTCTGTCTCATACGACGGCTGATCCGGCAAAATGCCGCCGAAGGTGTAGTCGGGCACCGAATCGGGTACGTAAGCATCGCCATTAAATTTGGGAACCAGACTGCGGAGCGAAACGTCCCCGTTAAAATAGGGCGCCAGATAAACCGTGGACCCGACGTTGTTCGAGTTAAATTGCGTCGACGTTGTGAGGGCGAGCAGGATGTTGGTCAGATCGCTCTGGAATTCGATTTCTGCGGGGATATCGTTCGTGGACAGGTTGAATAGCGCGTCGGTGTTTGTCCTGTCGTTGAGGATGAAGTTGGCGGCGCCGAAATACAGTTCGATGGCATTTGTCGCCGCTTGCTCGGAAGGAGCCAAAGCCGCCGTGTTTTGCCTGGCACCGAGGCTGGGAAATTGGCTTAGCAAGGATTGGAAGGTAATGGTCTTGGCCTGGATATTGGTTTCGATCCACGACATGTCCGCGTCCGCGTTGTTCGCGCTTAAGCTGTAGCCGAAGAACTGGGCGGCTGTGAGAAGGGAACGAAGCACCTGCACGTCGCCGTAATCCACGGTGACGTCCTGAAATTGATAAGCGCCGCCACCGGTCACGGTGCCCGGCAGGAAAAGCTGGAAAGTCGGGTCGGTGATGTTGGCCAGATTTGTCAGCGTGGCGCTGATGACGGGCATCAACGTATTGGTGTAGAAAGATATGGCGGTTCCGGAATTATAGCCCTTCGGAAATTCGGGTTTGCCTTCGCTGTTGGTTGCCGGACGCGCAGTCCAGTCATAATAATCGCGGCCCAGGGCGGGCACTCCGAGGCCGCTTAAAAAGTTGCTGCCGGCCGGTGATTGCTCCAGCAACAGCACGCGTGTCACGGCAAATAAAAAGTTCGCCTCTTGATTCGTCGGCTCAAGCGACAGCGCGTTTCCAAACTGGGTGTTCGCGTCCGCCAGGTCCTGGCTCGCGAGATCATTCGTGCCGTTGGTCAGGTCAATTGCCGCCGTCTGGGCGAAGGAACGGGACGCAAATAGTCCGATACTTAACAACAACGAAGTGAATAGGCGTATTTTCATCGGTTTGGTTTTTCTAAGGTTTAAACAGAGGCAACTCTTTGGAATTTCCGGAATCGTTCCAGCTTAAAAGACCGCAGTCCGGGCCGGACACTTGCAAAGTGGCCCGGGAAATGGGGGCGGCGCCCTGGAGGGCGCTTGAAACGGAAACGTGGCTCAGTTCGAGAACATTCGGAGCAATGAGCCGCGCTTTGTCCGCGCGCAATCGGGGTGATTTGTCGTTCAGCAGGGAAATTTCGACGTTTCTGAATTCAAGATGACGCAATTTGTCCGATGAAAGTTTTGCGGAACCCAGCGATTGCAAAACGTTGGTGAGCGATTCGGCGGAGCGGATCTGAATTTGGACGCCATCCACGACGGGAACCGGCGCGAGCCCAAGTCTGAAAAAGCCAAATCTCTGATGGTCAATGTAGGCCCGGGTAATGTGAATCCGTCCGGCAAGCTGGACGCCGTGGTAAGCCTCCATGGTGGCGTCATCCATCGCCGGCCCGAACGCCATTTGCGCCGGGGCGATGACCGCGCCGCACAGCCAAATGACGAGACAATAAAGGCCGATAAATATTCCGCGCCCCGTGATGGGAGAGCTTCGATGCATGGGTCTGATTGTTTCCTAATGTAAACCTGCCTGCCTGTAACTATGACCGTTGTCTCATTAAAGAATATTTGCGTCAAGGTTAAAGTGGCGAAAACGCATTCGTAGCCGTTTCCCCTACGGTGGCATTGAACGTTGAAACGTTGAAGCGGTTAGTCCAATTGGAGCCATAGTGGTGTTCGTTGCAAAATTCTCGTGTGCAAAAGGACAGATGAGACGAACGGAACGGATGGAAGCGAAAATGCTTTGTATTTGTAAAGTTTTGCAGGATGTTTTTGCAGGGAACTGTCCCCCCACTAATCGGGAATATTTGGGACAGTTGGCTTCTCCGGTTTTTGCGTTACCCGTTGTGCTTATGGTTTTTATGATGGAATGGAATTGTTCCCGTGCATTTTGCCGGAGACAGTTCGAGAATGGGTGAATACTAAACATAAAAATGGAAAAAGTATGGCTTTGACAGAATGAACAGAATTGGCAGAATGTTTTTTCAAATTCTTACTCACGCAAGGACGCAAAGGATGTGAACCGCGAAATACGCGAAATACACAAAAATTCCTGGTGTGGGAATAGAAAGACTGTTTAAAAAGCATTTCCTCCGAAAGCTTCCGGGGTTCGTGTATTTTGCGTATTTCGCGGTTAAATTCCGCAATCCGCAACTTTCCGCGCCATAGCGTGGCGAAGGCGGGGACGCAATCCGCATTCTTATGTTTCATACTCCCATATGCTCACACCCCAGACCATGTTCAACAGGAACAATCGGAACTTTTTAGAACTTTGCGAAACTTAGCCTGTCGGCACGTTGAAACGTTAAAGCGTTGAAGCGGCGGAGGCAAGGATCGACGCGTTAAATTCACGCGGTGCGCGTGAAATTTTCGCGCATCGTGGACTTCGCGGTTTTGATTTTCTCGCTTTTTCGGGGATTTTGACGAATTACCGTATTGGCATCGGCAGTGCTAAAGGTTTTTTAACAGTCTGTTAATAAAACTATGGACATTGCTGCTGTGAGAGTTTTTGTTCTGTGGGCGGAGCTGGGAACGACCATGTCCGTTCGGATCTGGCGGCGACGGGCGACAAAGCCGCAGGACAAGAGCAATCCAAGAGTTTCGTCAAAAATGGCCCGGCGATTTCGTTGCTCCTAATCCTCCCAACTTGGCGGGACGGACTAGCTCCTTGGCGCGCCGTCGCCGGCCATTTTTGGCACGGCGCTTTGCACCGCGGCGATCGGCGGTTGCGGGCTGTGAACTGTG
>Ga0210401_10008446_pt1 | contig 10216 bp, 9 predicted proteins | sample IncBWH32MmetaG_FD_150866 | JGI IMG/M metagenome (GOLD analysis project Ga0210401, IMG submission 150866) | Forest soil microbial communities from Barre Woods Harvard Forest LTER site, Petersham, Massachusetts, United States - Inc-BW-H-32-M | ecosystem: Environmental > Terrestrial > Soil >... | reverse complement strand
TCACTCAAGAAATCTGAACAAATTCTCTGGGAAGTGGAATCATCATAGTGTCAGTGCAGAGGAGTGCTTTGGTGATTTTATTTCAGCCTTGAATGAAATAATCTAACTCTCTTTTTCTTTTTTTTAATTATTCTGACCTATAACAATAAACCAATTCAATGAATAAAAAAGAGTATGCAAAAGAAGTAGGAATGGTTTCTTCAATTATGGCAGATTTCATTAGTGAAAAACTATATAAGAAGATGCAGGATAAGGGTACTGGATATATTGCTACGCATGAACAAATTTCAGATTGGGCAATGGAGTTCGTTGACAACCACATGAAAACAAAGTGGGAAGAAGTATTGGATAACACCATTGAACCCATGTCAAAGGAATGGAAAAAGCGAAGCATCATTTGTTGGGATGACTGCATCGCTGATTGGGCAGAGTATAAACTTGAAAATATTTGAAATGCAGAGAAAAGCCGTGAAATTAACCAAGGGGATAATCCTGTTTAGTTTATATCAACTTTACAATAGTTATATAGGCTCCAATGGATTATACAAGTTAGATAAGGCGGTGCAGAATTCCCTAAGCTTCTTTCCAGATGCAACAGCATCAATCATTTCCAGTCTTATTGTAATTATTTGCGGCTTAACGGTAGTTTATTGTTGTGTATCAGGTTTATACAGGATTTGTACTTTTTACATCATTTACCCTGTCTTTGATAATTAAGCTCAATGAAATTTAAAATCATAGATGATGTGGAGATAGTATACACAGGGGAAAAGAACAATCTCTGGGTTTCCGTCATTTGCATTGATAATTGTTACTTCGTGGAAGTTCATACGGTTTATGAATTTGTTGGGAGGATGCCTGCTAAGAGCTATGACATGGCAAAGAAAATGCTACTTGACCTTACAAAAAAATTAAATTCATTCCTTGACCTGCACACCGCAGCACCCATACTTGACTTGGGCTTCAAAATGAAAACACCTGCTGAGATACTATTTGTTATTTGTACGGCATTTGATGAATACACCTATAATGAAATGGTAGAATTAAAATCCTACTACGGCTATGAGATTTACCCGCCTTGGGAGTTTATGGTTTTTGAACACGAAGGTTATAACATGAGGATAGATATTTTCTTTTTTGGAAATAAGAGAAGTATTGGATATTGGAAGGCTCCTGATGAAAAATCAAAGTTTAAATTCTATTTTAATATTAACTACTTAAAATAAGTATTCTACTTTTTTTAATCACCTATAATAATTGAAGTTGTGCTAAAAATTAAAATCATAGAAGACTATACACTGCCTTATAATAACGGGCAAGCTTTATTCGTAATGATTATTAAATCAGAAAATAGAATTTATGTTGAAATAGATTCTAAGGAAGAGTTCGTTGGAAGGAAAACCGTTCGAGACATCAATCAGGCCTATGCTGCATTCGAATTAATTAAGAATCAGTTATCTCAACAAAGCGACTTTAATGAATCGCTTTCAATTTTGGAGCTTGCATTCTCTTTAGATAAAATTAATGAGCTAATGTTTTTTATGGCTGTTCACAGTAATGAATTTGACCTCAATACTCTTTGGCACATGAGAAGAAGGTTTGGATTTAAAACAAATCCGACCATTGTAGATAGGGTATTTGAAGAAAAGAAATTCAATAATTCTATTGAGGTGTGGTTTCCAACCTATGTCTTACCACTAGGAAAGTTTAGAACTCAAAGCGAAGATTCTAAATTCAAATTTGAGATTAATTCAGTCTTTTTATATCGAATCAAGTATTCTTATTATAAAAACTAATCTCGAATCCATAAATCGAAGTGTATTTCTTTTTTTTCAAATTTCTAACCTATAAGTAAACATGTAGAACCATAAATCAAGGATTATAGTAATATAATCACAGAGGCATTATAAGAAGAGATTAAAAATTGCAGATTTTACGGTCTGTTTTTTTTAAATCCACGTTATATACTCTGTTAAACAGATGTTCAACAAATTATAATTTTATGAAATATATAGCTTATTATAGATTATCAGTTCAAAAGAAGAACCAAAATCAATATGGAATCGAAGCCCAAAAACAAGCTGTGCAAAAATTTGTTAATGGCCACGAATTAATTGCTGAGTACACTGAGTATGAAACGGGAACAAGTAAACGAAAGCGAATAGAAATATTTAAAGCAATAGAGCATTGTAAAAAGGCTGGCTCAGATGTTACATTGGTAATAGCTAAATTGGATAGACTTTCGAGGTCAGTAGCTTTTACAAGTGCGTTGATGGAGAGTGGGATTAATTTTGTTGCCGTTGATAATCCACACGCTTCACCAATGACGATTCAAATCCTTAGTGTAATTGCAGAGTTCGAAGCAAAATCTATAGCCTCTCGTGTTAAATCTGGATTGCAAATCGCAAAGCAAAAAGGTGTAGTCCTTGGTAAGCCAGAAAACCTGACTGATAAGGCAAGAGAGAATTCTATTATCAAAAGAGTACAAAAGGCAAAAGAAAATCCAAATAATAAACGAGCAGAGTCTTTTATACTTCTACTGAGAGAAAATTCAAAAATGACTTTTGAGAATATTGCAAAAAAATTAAATGAATCAAATTTTTTTACATCGACAGGGAAGTTATTCACAGCCTGTGCAGTGCGTTTGCTATGGCTCCGTGCAAAAAAACAAACACAATTATTGTAAAATATTATTGGCTCAATTATCAATGATTTTATAACGTCATATTTTGTCGCCTTGTATTTGTTTTTTTACAATTCAAATTTTAAATTCTATATTTAATAGATAAACCTTATGGAAACGAAAAAGCATCTTCTAAGTAAATCAACTTTTATGCTAGGTTGCCAGTGCCCTAAGCGACTCTACCTACATAAGTTTAAACCTGAATTAAGAAATCCAGATAATGAAGAACAAGCCTCCATTTTTTCATCAGGTACTAATGTTGGTTTAATCGCAAGAGAATTATTCCCAGAGGGAGTTAATGCAGAGCCACAAGATTCTTTCACTTATCATCTATCAGTTGAGCTAACGCAGAAATACATTCAAGAGGGTGCAACAATCATATATGAGGCTTGCTTTAATTATAACGGAGTCCTATGTGCAATTGATGTTTTAGTTAAGGAAAATAATAATTGGCAAGCTTATGAAGTAAAAGGTAGTACCAAGATAAAGGAGCAATTTATTTTGGACGCAGCATTCCAGTATCATGTTATTACACAGTCAGGAATAAATCTGGAAGATATATCTATTGTTTACTTGAACAATCAGTATGTGAAGCGAGGTGAAATTGACGTTCAAAGATTATTCATTAAAGAAAGTGTGTTAAATAAAGCCTTAGACCAGCAATCATTTATAAAGGAAAATATAGCTCAATTTAAAACACTTATTTCAAAAAGAAAGGAGCCTATAATAGCAGTTGGTGAGCAATGTTATAAGCCCTATGATTGCAACTTCACAAATTACTGTTGGACAAATGAAGAAGTTGAGGAACAGGGTTCAACTCGTGAGGCGTTCATTAATAAAGATTACCTAAAGGAATTTATTGGCGAGCTTCAATATCCATTATTCTATTTTGACTTCGAGACCTTGATGCCAGCCATTCCTGAATTTGATGAGAGCAGACCTTATCAGCAAATCCCATTTCAATATTCGTTACACATTCAAGAAAACAAGGATACAGATTTAAAACATGTAGCATTTCTTGGCAATGGAATCAATGACCCACGAAAGCCATTGATAAAAGAATTACTAAGTTCATTGGGAAAGGTTGGAAGCATCATTGTATGGAATCAGACTTTTGAAATTTCAAGGTTAAAAGAAATTGCGAGAGATTTTCCTCAATATGAAATTGAAATAAAAAAAATCATCGAACGTATAGTTGACCTTATGATTCCATTTCGTAAGAAACAATATTATCATCCAGATTTTAATGAATCCTATTCAATTAAAAGAGTGTTGCCTGTGCTGGTTCCTGAATTAAGTTACAATGAATTAATAATTCAAAATGGCGCAAGTGCATCCTCTAAATATGCAGAATTAAAAAAGCAAGAAGTTGAAATTCAAAATCAGCAAAGAGTACAATTACTTGAATATTGTAAATTAGATACTTTGGCTATGGTAAGGATATTGGAAAACATAAAATCAATAGTAAAATAAAATTGATTTTATAAATCAACTTTGAGCGTTTGTAAATAATCTAAATTAAACAATATTATACTGGAGCTATAAATCGAATAAAATTTAGCTAGTTTTGATTAAATAGAACATTATGAAATTAATTAGTAAATCAACAGAATTAAGTAAAGAATTTAAACGCTTAATGAGGAGCTATAATCAATTTTATTGGATAGTTGCTTGGGCTGATTATGATTTTGAAATGAGTAAATTACTTGTTGCAAACAAAAGTAAGATAAAGCAATTAGTAGTTGGGCTTCATTTTTATGCAACTCACCCTTCCTTTTTACAGACTTTTTATTCACATCCAGGTGTAAGGTTTTTATTGCAAAATCAAGGAACTTATCATCCTAAATTATATTTATTTAAAAATAATGATAAAGATTGGGAAATTATGATTGGAAGCGGAAATTACACAAAATCGGCATTTATTAATAATACAGAAGTTTCAGTGTTAATTTCATCAAATGATAAATCAATAAATGAAACATACTCAGATGCAATGAAGTTTATTCAAGAACAATGGAAAAATGCAAAAGTTATTAATGAAGAATATATAAGTAAATATAAAAAAAACAAGAGTAAAGTCATTCAATCAATTCCAAATTATCCAATAACTGGTATTAGTAAGCCATTATTTGAGAAAGATTGGAAAGAATATCTTGTAGAACTTAATCAAGATATATATTTGGATAAACGTATACATCTCCTAGATTGGGCAAGAATGAAATTTAATGAAAGTTCATCTTTTGATAAAATTGAATTAAAAACAAGAAAATCTATTGCGGGTTTTGGCCCTGGTGAAAAAGGTATAGAAATTGGATGTTTTGGAACAACTCGTGCAGTGGGAAGATTTATGAAAATAGTAATAGAGAAGCCAAAAATAATATCAAATGCATTGAGTAAAATTCCAAAATATGGAAGGGTTACAAAAGAACACTATTATAATTTTATAAAAATATTTGAAGTTATTTCACCTAATAACGAACTTGCTTGTGCAACTCGACTTCTATGCCTCTGTCGACCAGACTACTTTGTTAATTTCAATCGTGAAAACAGGGATGCTATTTGCAGAACCTTAAAAATAAAAACAAGTAATTTAAATTATGAAACTTATTGGGACTTGGTGATTCAACCAATTATAGATTCGGAATGGTGCTCGAAAAGAAATATCTCCAGTAAGAAGGAAAGAATTATTTACGATTATAGAGTTGCTTTATTAGATAGTATATTTGTTAAATGGCGACATAGTGGAAAACAACTTTAGCCAGTTGAGTTAGCTAACAATGTTCAGTTTTTTTGTTCTTAATATAAATCCTTTTTGACTTTTAGTTTATTAATAATTAAGGTAAATGGTTAATTTGTTTTTCTTTTCTAATACTTTTCATCCAAAGTTTCTTCACTTTTATCTTAAGTTTAAGTTGATTTATTGTTATGGTTCAAAATAATCCCCTTTTTACTACGGAAGTATTAAAGTTGCTCCAGTAAATAAAAAATCCTTTTTTTAGCCAAAATGGACTATGACCAATAAATTTAACTATTTTTAGTGGGTCTAAATAATTGGTTGAGAACTATATCAAGGCTCTAACCAGTTAAAAGATTGAGGTTTAAGAATGAATAAGAAAAGTTTATCTGAACGAGATATTTGTACCAAGTTTATTACTCCTTCAGTTGAAAAATCTGGATGGAATAAACTCACACAATTATTAGAGGAAGTTTCTTTTACAGATGGTAAAATATATGTTCGTGGTAAGCTAACAGCAAGGGGAAACCAAAAACGTGCCGACTATATTCTTTATTACAAACCAAATATTCCTATTGCAATTATTGAGGCCAAGGATAACAAGCATTCTGTTAGAGCGGGAATACAACAAGCATTAGATTATGCTCAAATTCTTGATATTCCATGCGTTTTCAGTAGCAATGGCGATGGATTTTTATTCCATGATAGAACTTCGACCAATGGAAACATTGAAACAGAAATAGATTTAGATAATTTTCCTTCTCCAGAAGAACTATGGGAGAAATACAAAAAATATAAAGGTATCACTACACCTGCTGCCGAAAAAATTGCCTCTCAAGAATATTATTTTGATGGTACAAATAGAAAACCGAGATACTATCAACAGATTGCAGTAAACAGAACTGTTGAAGCAATCGCCAATAACCAAAATAGAATTCTCTTGGTTATGGCTACGGGTACTGGGAAAACTTACACCGCATTTCAAATAATTCACCGACTATGGAAAAGTGGGGCAAAAAAAAGAATTTTATTTTTAGCCGACCGTAATGCATTGATTGACCAAACAAGGCGAGGTGACTTCAAACACTTTAAAGATAAAATGACGGTAGTTAAACATCGTCAAATTGATAAGAGCTATGAAATTTACTTGGCATTGTATCAAGGGTTATCAGGTTCCGATGAAGATGCAAATGTTTACAAACAATTTTCACCAGATTTTTTTGACCTTATTGTAATTGATGAGTGCCATAGAGGTAGTGCAAAAGAGGATAGTTCTTGGAGAGAAATTCTATCCTATTTCAAAAATGCAACTCATATTGGTTTAACTGCAACGCCAAAGGAGACAAAAGAAACAAGTAATACGGAATATTTTGGTGACCCTGTTTATACATACTCATTAAAACAAGGCATTGATGATGGTTTTCTTGCTCCCTACCGTGTGGTAAGAATTGGTTTAAATGTGGATGCTGAAGGTTGGAGGCCTAATCAAGGTAAAAAAGATAAGGATGGCCGTGAAGTAGAAGACCGTGTATATAACCGTAAAGATTTTGACCGAAGCTTAGTAATTGATGAACGTACCGAAATAGTTGCCGCAAAACTAACCGAGTTTTTAAAGGGTTATGACCGTTTTGCAAAAACAATTGTTTTTTGTGTAGATATTGACCACGCTGAGCGTATGCGTTCTGCGTTAGCAAGACAAAATACTGATTTAGTAGCTGAAAATTACAAATATATTATGCAAATAACTGGGGATAATGATGAGGGAAAAAGAGAGTTAGATAATTTTATTAATCCTGAAGAAAAGTATCCTGTTATTGCAACGACTTCAGAGTTAATGACAACAGGCGTTGATGCTCAGACTTGCCAGGTTATTGTTTTAGATGCGAATATTAATTCGATGACCAAATTCAAACAAATCATTGGTAGGGGAACTCGAATCAATGAAGAATATGGAAAATTATTTTTTACAATTTTGGATTTCAGAAATGCAACCGATTTATTTGCTGATAAAGATTTTGATGGCGACCCAATTAGAGTTAAACCTGTTACACAAGATGAAGACCTATCATTGGTTGTAATTGAGGAAGAAGAAAATACTGTTACTGTTTTGGATGAAATTACTGGTGAAGAAATAGTGTTTGAAAAAGTGACTATTCGAAATCCTGATGGTTCCCCATTTAAAGGCTCTGTGATTACTGGTGGGTCAAAACAACCAAGAGAAAAGGTATATGTAAATGGTGTTGATGTCTCAGTTTTGATAAGTAGAGAAATGTATTTTGACCAATATGGTAAACCTATTACGACAAGTTTAAAAGACCATACGAAAGAAATAATTAAAAAGCAATATGTTTCATTGAATGGTTTTTTAAATAAATGGAATAGAACCGAACGTAAAGAAGTCATTATTGCTGAATTGCAAGAGCAAGGTGTAATGGTTGAAGCACTATATGAAGCTGTCGATAAACAAGTTGATTTGTTTGACTTAATCTGCCATGTAGCATTTGACCAACCCCCATTAACAAGAAAAGAAAGAGCCAACAATGTAAAAAAGCGAAACTATTTTACTAAATATGGCGAACAAGCGAAAAAAGTATTAAATGCTTTGTTAGATAAATATTCCGATGAAGGTATTACCAATATTGAAAGTATTGAAGTATTGAGAGTAAATCCGTTTGATGAATTTGGTTCTCCAACTGAAATTATTAGTGAGTTCGGAAGCAAAGAAAAATATTTGAAGGCGGTTAAGGAATTAGAAAACGAACTTTATAAAATAGCATAATGAATTTTGGACATTACAATATAACAGTATTAATTCTACTAATTGTTTTAATATATCCTATTTTTAATTGGTTACTCAACTTAATAGACCATCAGGGGTTTAAAAAATTCCAAGCACCTTCCATTGTAACAATCATTAGTGGAGTTATTTTATTAATAAATAACTCGCTTTGGGACATTAAACCGTTTAATCCAATACTTATAGATGTTCCAGTAATTTCTGGGAAATATACAGGACGAGTTGATATAAGACATTTGGATACTTTAAAAAATGAAATGCCTGAAGTAGAGGTTAAAATTAAGCAAACAGGTACCTCTACTTATTTTGATTTATACTCAAAAGGTGGTAGTCATTCAAGGGGAATAATTTCTGATTTAATTAAAGAAAATGGCATTTGGTATTTGTACACTATTTACTCAAATGAAAATAATAAAAATCCCGAAAACAAGAATATTTATGAGGGCACATCAAAATTTGAAATATCAATCGAAAAGGACTCCACTATTTTAAAAGGTCGATTCTATACTGATGATAGTAGAAAATCTTATGGAACAATTTATTTAAAAAAGGAAAATTAAAATGAGCAACATAGGAGGAATAATTAAGAGTATTCAGAACATCATGTGGCAAGATACAGGTCTTAATGGTGATGCGCAGCGTATTGAACAATTAGGTTGGATGCTTTTTTTGAAAATATTTTCAGATAAGGATAAAGAATTAGAATTGTTAGATGATAAATATAAATCACCTATTCCCAATAAATATCATTGGGTAAAGAAGAAAGGTAATTGGGCGGGAGATGATGAAGGAATGACTGGTGATGAGTTATTAGAGTTTGTTGACAGAAAATTATTTCCTGCACTACGTAATTTGGATTTAAGTACTGGTAACCAACGTGCAGTAATTGTGCGTGAGGTGTTTGAGGGAAATAACAATTACATGAAAAGTGGCATCAACATCCGTAAGGTGTTGAACAAATTAAATGAAATTGATTTTAATATTGCAAAAGACCGCCATGCGTTTGGCGAATTGTACGAAACGATTTTAAAGGAACTACAAAGTGCTGGCAAAAGTGGAGAGTTTTATACACCAAGAGCTATAACACAATTTATTACTGAAATGATTAACCCTCAATTGGGTGAAAAAATATTAGACCCAGCTTGCGGAACGGGTGGTTATTTAACTTGTGCTATTGAGCATTTAAAAAAGCAAGTAAAAAATGTAAAGGATAGAAAAAGTATTGAGCAGAACATTACTGGATGGGAATACAAACCATTACCCTATTTATTAGCAACAACCAATTTAATATTACATGATATTGAGGTGCCTAATATCAAGTTTGGTGATGCTTTGGACCAACCCTTAAGCAACTTTACCGAAAAACATCGAGTAAATATAATCCTCGCAAACCCTCCATTTGGTGGCATTGTAGCCAATAACAACGAAACTAATTTTCCGCAAACTTATCGTACTAAAGACAGTGCTGATTTGTTTTTAATCTTGATGATTCATTTGTTAAAGCAAGATGGACGAGCAGGTATTGTGTTGCCAGATGGAAGTTTAACAGGCGATGGGATAAAACAACGTATCAGGCAAAAACTATTGGAAGATTGCAACTTGCATACAATAATCCGCTTACCTAATTCTGTGTTTCAGCCATATGCCTCTGTAACAACCAATTTATTATTTTTTGATAAAGGCAAATCCTCCAAAGACATTTGGTATTATGAACATCGAATGCCAGAGGGATACAAAGCATACAATAAGACAAAACCGATACAAGCTAAAGAATTTGAACCAATTAAAAAATGGTGGAACAAAAGAAAAGAAAGCGAAGTTTGTTGGAAAGTAAATGTTAAAACTATTATAGAAAATGGATTCAATTTAGATATTAAAAACCCTAACAAGAAAATAAATGAAGAAACGGAATATAGTAGTGCTGAATTATTAAAATTGCTTGAAAAAAGTTTTGGAAAAAGTACGCTTTTATTAAATCAACTTAAAGAGGCTACAAAATGAG